>Ga0179591_1312081_pt1 | contig 20307 bp, 14 predicted proteins | sample CZOMad2_1_08_16f_FD_182891 | JGI IMG/M metagenome (GOLD analysis project Ga0179591, IMG submission 182891) | Vadose zone soil fungal communities from Angelo Coast Range Reserve, California, USA - CZOMad2_1_08_16fungal (PacBio error correction) | ecosystem: Environmental > Terrestrial > Soil >... | reverse complement strand
TCGGAAATTGCCTGTACAACGCATTTTGTTTTTGAAATTATCCTCCCTTTTCTCGTTGTGTCCAAACTCGTCCTTTTTCGTCTCATATTTCCAGTCCCAGAGAGTAAAGTCGTTTTTTTTTTCCCTGCTGACCGACGAGGTTGTGACCAACTGAATTATCCTCCTTTCGACATTATTTTCCCTTGACGCAAGAAAAGCAATTCTTTGTCGTTTTTCCGATTCAGCCCTAAAGTCCTTTTGGTTCATCTCCCTTGGTCTTCATTGAAATACGATGATGGTTCATCAGCTGCCCCTAGACAGCTGTTTCCTCTGGACGCCTTTTCCCCGATTTATTCTCTCACTCAAATTCACGCCTTCTACCTTTGAGATGCGTTGCCGTGATATTGCCGTGATTCTTTTCCCTTGATGACCTGGCTCAGGCTTTCCCCCAGCGGCGCAATGATGTTCTCCACAAAAAATGTTTAATGCGAGTTTCTCGGTCTTTTCCTTGGTGAGCTCTTTCCTCTTTTCCCTTCTAGGGTATAGGCCCTGTGATGGACAGTGGAAGATCAAGTTAGGTAGCGTTGTCCCCCGGCCCGCTGTTGGCCTCCCGACGGATTGAATTCAGATCGTCAGACTTTCAGGATACGATATAGCCTTCCGCTTATGGCCCCTCTACCCATTTCACCCTCTTTCTTCCTCCCTGAGCTGATGACCTCTGTCGCGAGCCCCCCAAGAGATAAACAGGTCAGGTGTGCATCGCCTCCCACCCCCCCGGCAACGTTTCCTTCCTCATTGTAAAGGCACTCCGACTTTTCGTCAAAAAGGTTCGCTGAACCTCCCTTTTAAAAGAGGACAGGCCTTCTAACTGTCGGCCAAAATGCCCTTATTCTTCTAGAACGAAATTTTGCCTTTTCGTTAGTTTCAGTTTCTACGACTCCGAGCATCGACCAGGCTATAGACCAAGTCCTCCTCTCCTCTAACAGGAATCTTTTCTCGGCAGGGCCTTGTCCTTGATCGAAGAGACTCGAATCGAATCTTGGTAGAACAGTTACGATTCGTGCGAAAAGACTGCTTGACAAGGTTGAAAAGAATCTCGGCCGCCCCTTAGATTTTTCTCTATCGGTGGTTCTTTCTCTTTAAAAGCCTTCGTTGTAGGTTCCGCCACCTCTTTCCCCCATCTTGCGACGGTCAGATCGAATGCTTGTTTATTCAATTGAAGCTGATTTTTCTTTTCTCAGTCCCCTTCTGGTCCCCCCAGAAACTCAATCCAGAATTCTTCCTTTCCCCACCATTCCGTCCTCTTTAACGCCCGGACGTTTCCTAGGCAAGCATGGGATTTGTGCAAGAGGCTTCCTACCCGTCTCCTTACTTCTGAATAGGGAACTCTCGTACAATTATCTCTCCGGCCCCCCGGCGTACAAGAGGCTTTCTGCTTCTTTGATCGAACCACCCGATGCCTCACCTGGAATCCCGTCCAGCTTTCGTTCTACAAGAGTTTTTGTTTATATTCCTCCTGGCCGGAAAAAGAGGATTTTTGAGACTACCTTGAAGGCCCGAGGTCTCCCTTTGACGGCTAAATCGAGTCTTTTTTACTCTCGAAATGTAGCCAGACTAGTGCGATGTTGTTTGAGAATATCCCCCTGCTGCAAACATGTGAATAGTCTATTTTTCCCTTCTGGTAATGCGCGACCCTCCTTTTCGACCCGGTTAGCTACGTCGTCTCCCGTCTTCTTTTATTTTATTCTTCTTGCCCAAGAAAGCGCTGCTAATACCTTCCAGAGAAGCCCTTGACGACCCCCCCGCGACCCGTTTCTCCTCCTCGACTCGATCTATTCTCTCATCTCTCCGACCTTGCGTTTTTAACATCTGCGCTACGGAAGATAGAGACCCCACTCTATAACCTCTTCCCTACCACCACACCCTCTCCTATTCCCCCCTCTCCTCCTCCTAATGTACCCCCCCCTACTCTTTATGCTTTTCCTTCTCTCCCCCCTCCCCCTTGTACTATACCCTTCCTCCCCCTTCCCAATCGCATCCACCATTACCCCCCCCTCCCCTCTCCCGCACCCCCCTCGACCTCCCGCCTCCTTCTTCCACAGGCCCCCCCAACCCCCACTCACCCACCCACCGCCTCCTACCAACCCACTCCCCCTCCCCCTCACCCCCTCCCCCTCCAGAGACCTGTATATCTCACCCTAGCCTTTGCACTCTCCCCTCCCCCTGTTTCTGCCCCCCAACCCCCATCGTCTTCCCCCCCATCCCCCTCCTCTTCATCCTACCTTCTTCCTCGACCCCCCCCTCTTCTCCGCTCCCCACCCACCTCTCTCCCACCTTCGCTATTTTCTCATCCCTTCTTCCCCTCGAATACTCCCCCCCCCTTCACCTCCCCATCGCCTCTCACCCCCTATCCCCCCCTCCCCCTATCCCACCTCCCCCCCCCCCCCCTCCTCCCCCCCCCCCATACTCTCTTTCCCCCCCCCGCCTCCTCCCCCTCCTCCCCCTCCATCCCCCCCACATCCCCCTCCCCCCCCCCCCCCCCCCCCTCCCCCTTTACCCTCTCCTCTCCCTCCCCCTATTCCTTCCCTCTACAACTCCTCTCCTACCTACCCTCCCCCCCCCTCTTCCCCCCCCCTCCTCTCCACCCCCCCGACCTCCCCCCCTGTCACCCCATCTCCCTCTTTACCGTTCCCCCTCTCCTCCAACCGCCCCTCCCCCGCTCCTTTCCCCCTCTACCTCGACCTCCTCCCCTTCTTCGCCCCCCCCCCCGCCTCTTCCCCCCCCCTCTCTCTACGAGCTTTCCCCCTTCCCGAACCTACCCCGTTGGAACAAGATTTGCGTGTCTTGTTATCCCCCCACCTTTTCCCGTTGAATGAACAGCCCCTGCCCCGAGCGTCGGCGGTTTTTCTAAGTCCCCCTTTCCCCATAGAGAGGCTTACCCTTGTATCTGCTTCCTGGAAGATTCATTTCAGACCCTTCCTTGCACCTTTGAAACCATATGGAGAGCCCTCCCCATCCTTCCCCCATTACCGGCGTTGCACGGACGGAACCCCCCAGTCCCTGCACGCCCCCACTCGCACACAACTGACGCCCTTCTAGTGTGCCGTTGCTTCCACCGCCTGTTCTTTGATGTCCTCCTTTTTGATGCTTCAGTGGAACAGATCCCGCCGTACAGCTGTTTACCGCACCTTTTTTCCTTGCTCCCGGGTAAATATGACAGACATTCGGACCCCCTTTTTCCCTTTTGTATCTCCTTTTCTTCTCATCTTTTTTTCTCGTAGATACCCTCACCAAGGTTCCTTCTGGTTATAAAAAAGCGTGAGCAAAGTTTCGTTAGTCCGCCATAAACCGTTATTTTTCTTTAAAAAGGAATGAATACCCCTTCATTTTCTTTTCTCACTTTACAAAATCTTTTTCTCTACCAGAGGAATTATTATGATCTTCTTGGAAGTGAAAGCCTTGGCTGGCCATTGACCCCGACCGGTATTTTCCTTCAGCGACTTTCGCTCCCGCCATATTTTCGATTCCTCGTCGCCTTTACAACTTTAAAGTCCCCCCCCTATCCGGAGCTGGATACCCCAGAAAGTACTTTCGAAAACCTAACAACCTCCCTTTTGGATTAGTTTTAGTTCCCCTGGAACTTTTTCTTAGGAGAGCGACACTTTCCCCTATGGACATAGCCGCCCGCCAAGTTCTTTGGATTCGCGTTGATAGATCGCCAGATTTTTTCCCCCCTCTACTGAGCGCATTTTCCTAGCGCGGATCTCCTACTGATTTCCTGGAGTCTCGATATCTCCCCGCAAGAAAGGCATGCAGCTCTTCTTTAAATGAGATGCCCAGCCTCGTTAACATCCGTAGAATAAATGTTCTTCTCCTTGGGCTTACTCTTACCACTCTTAAACTAGCCACACCGCTTTCCTGTGTACTCGCAGGAACAGGTTCCCCCCGCACACCCTACTCGTCCGCTTCGGCCCATCTAGCCGTCCCCTCCCTCGCTTAAGGTCCCCCACTCCCCTCAGAGTTGCCCATTCAGTATGTCTTTCGTAGACCCCCCGAGTTCCTCGACTGCACCCTCCCTGACCACCCCCCAAAGCGTCTTGTGTTCGATCGCCCTGAGGAAGTTTTGTCTCTTTTTTCAACGATTCCTGATTTTTCTTCGGAATTGCTGCTCTCGTTTGACTTAGCTCCTTTCCGTCCTTCCCATGTCAATCTTCTCCTATTTCATCATCAATTAAAGTTCCTTTCTGTTCTGTTCCTTCACTGGTTTCTCCTCATGGAGTTATTCAGCGTTCCTCAAGAAGTCCTTCGGTCCTCCTCTTGCAATTTCTGCAACCACCCTTCCAGTGACCTATATTTTCTGTATCATATTCTGACAGCTTTTTAACGATTTTCCGACAACGACACCCCTCATGGTGTCCGAGAAGCTTTTCAAACCTCTAAATCAGTTTCTCATTTGGTCCCTCTGAGGAGTTACCCGTAACAGAAGTTGATGGCACCCTACAACTAGTTACCCCACAGTTGATTCTTTAACTTTCTCGCTGCTGTCCCTTCACCAAATTCGCCCCGTGCCTGCGATGGGCGTTTTGATCCTGCGGAGGTACTTGTAGCATCCCTTTTCCGCAATCTTTTTCACACAGAAGACCCAAGTCTAAGTCGCCATCCTATCCTTTCTCTATCCTAAGCGACATGGGCTTGCCTTTCTAATCATAGGGTATCTGAGGATGTTCCCTTTCTAAGAATGTTTTTTTCCCCCCATCTCTTATTTCCTTGAAGTTCTCACCTTCTGCAAGGTAGCTCTTCCCCTCTCAGGTAAGTACAGTGTTTCGATGGAGTTGAGAGGTTAGAGCCTATGTTTTCTTTTTCCGTTCCTTCTATCCAGTGCTTTCTTTTTCCCTCCTTCCCTTCAGAACTTTCCTTCTGGCGAGATGATCAAAGCGCAATCCTGTCCCTTACACTCCTTCCTCAGGTATTCCCCAGTTCCCCAAGGCTCCTCGACTCAAATTGACTTTTTGCCTTCCGAAGCAACCACCCCATTCCTCCCCCCCTCCTTTTCACCTAAGGACGAGAGCCTCCGCCAGGCCGATCGATTGCGCGTCACCGCTTTGTCACATGTGCGTCGTCGGGGTTTCACGAGGGCCCGGATCAGGGACAAGCATGCAACGCTAGTCCCTCGTACAACCCCCCAAGCTTTGAGAGCTCCTTTTCCATTCATTCTTTGAGCAGCCTCCAAAAGTTGGTCAACACTTTCCCGAGTAGCAATTTTCCTCTTTTTTCTGAAATGAACCTGTAGTCCTCTAAAATTTCGTGCATCCCCTTCTTTCGATAAGCAACCTATTTGACTGATTGTGACCCCATGAGCCCCCTTGGAATGCACATTTATTTTTTCAAATTTTCTCGTTGAAACTTCTGCGGGCTTTTGGTTTCACCCTTTCTGTGCATTCCCGCTTTGAAGGAAGAATGTTTTATGAATTATCGACACCACCCGTGTGACGCCAGCATCACTGAAGTGCCCAGCGGAGCGAAACCCATAAGAAAGCGGGCTTCCGGCTCGAAAACCGTACTTCCAGTCTGGAAAATAAGCAGTTTTGGTGAAGATCTCTCGGTTTTTGTCCTCGTGTCGTTAAGACGTTCGGATTTGGTGAGACCTTTTGCAATTTTAGTTAGTTTCTTCCCCCCGACCGGTTTGGCTATCCACTCACGTGATAACATAGTGAATGGGGGCTGCACGTGCAACGACGAGGTCACGCCTTTTTCAGATATCGTTCATGACGATGCCCGTCAGAGCTGGTTTGAATTGTTCGTGCGTTTTCTCAAGCCCCCTTCGTGCAAATTTTTGGTTAGAAATGTTGTCGCTGCATGGCCTCGCCTCCTTTACCGCGGAGGTTTCCCAACCCCTTGCAAGCGGAGTTTGAAACAGCTTTGCTGCCCCAACACACAACGAGATATTCCCCAAATCTTCTTACTCTTCGGTAATTTTTCGTGGATTCTTTTTTTGACCATTTTTTCCACTGGACAGGGCCTATGCGCAGGAAGGCAAGCCCCTGTTTGTCAACCCAAAAGCAGCTTTATACTTATTCTGCGGTTTGAGTTGACTCTGTTCTTGGCCTCCTCTTCTCGGTTTTCTTCCCCCTCGTTGACGCGGAAAAGTTGATTGTATCGATATGAGTTTTTTGGCTCTTCGCTTTTACCCGAGAATTTCCTGGAACCTTCTTTCTTCCCTCTCTTGTAGATCCCTATAGATCTCTAATATAATCGCCTTATTGATTTCCTTCCCCCGCGCCATTTCACCTCATTTTCTTCTTTTCGCTCCACGACCCATTTTCTCAAAAACCTCCCTGTCCCATATTCCCAGTGGCGTCCTGCGTTTACGCCTATTACTCACCTTAGCCTTTTTCCAGTTTGCCCCGGCAAGCAGATTTGAAAACTACGGCTGAAACGGTACCATCCTCTTTTTTTTGGCAACTATACAGATCTACTCCTCTGTTCTTACACCAAATCCCCCCCCCCTTCAATTAGGACGAGGCCGAAGAAAGTTAACGGTCTTATTGTACTTCTCTCCCTTCTTAAAGGACTATCCAATCTGGTATCACCCTCCTCAATGAAGATCTCTCCCTCTGAGGAAGACGGGCAAGGGACTTACCTCTTAATTCCGGAATCCCCCTCTTGTCGTTTCTCCCCCCTTGTCTTGGTTTCACTTCCCATGATGTTCTTAAAGTGAAACTAAAAGCCCTCCCTGGCCCGCCCAACTTCTTCTTTAAGTCTTCTGGGACCCCCAGAGTCGTGTCGGGTTGCGTCCCGACCTGCACCTTTAGCTTGCGCAAACGTATCCCCCGGGTCATTTGTATCTACGAAGGATTCTCCGCAGTCTGAGTTTGGTTGAACAGACCCTCGAGAGCATTCTCTGATCACATTCTTCCTGCACTTTGATATCCCCCTAATGCCGGAAAGTAAACTCCCCGTTCGTGGGCCTCTCCCTCTACGTAGCGGAATCACCTTCATCTGACTTAGAAGGTGTTGTTCCCCTCAAATCTCCACCGTTCGTCCCCAGTTCTTATGAGAGGCGCCCCCCAGATGAAAGAACGGCTATTTACAGCGACACTAGTCGGTTGATGCTTCCTTAGTTTTGCAGGTCATTCACCGATTTCCTCCAGCTCTTCCTTTCCATGTGTAGGGGCATCGTCTGAATGATACTCGTTCTCGAAAATCATGACTGTCCTATTTTTTGTCTCCTCCTCCCCGGTTAATGCCCGCGAACTCACCTTTCCCTATTTTCTTTTCTGAGAAGTGGAAGCGTGGTCATTCCCATCGAGGTATGAAAGTTTTCGGAGACCCCTCCTCGGCTGGCGGCACAGAGTTTCTGCCCCATACACATATATGCCCCCCTTTTCGCTCTATGGCAGCTTTCCATCGCTGACCCTTGGCGCTCTGAGTCGTTTCGCTTTCCTTTCCTGAACGCCTGCCCGCTAAGGGTCAAAAGAGGGCCCGGCATTACTTTTTCTGCACGAACCGTATTTGTTTTTCTCCTTACGCTGAGACCTCATCCCTTAATTCCCCTTTCCCGAAGAACCTAAATAGAACGCGCGGTCCCAGCTTCCCCCGCGTCCACTTTTCTTCTACAGGCCGTTCGGTGCCAGTTTCCTCCTGGCGGAATGCGCTTACAAATATTCGCCGTTTCTACCATCCCGGCTTGGCAACGGCCCTTCCCAAGCATGGTCCGTCTCCCCCTGCTCTTTCCCGAATCCCTTTTTCTGATCCAACCGCTCATGGGGGGACGCGAACTCTTTTTTCTTCTTCGTTGGACCCGGTCTCCGTGAACCCGCGCGGACAGTCCTTTAGGTTTCCCAATATTTTCCCAGAACAGAGTCCTGTTTCCTGGGGTATATTTTATATTTCTCCTTGTTGGTTTTTTCTCTCTATACACCTGCCAAACAAGGGTTTCGCTCCTTCTTTTTTTCCGAAAAAGTTGCGTGCTTGGGAGCGGTTCGTGATGTCCCCGCTGCCTGTCCCTTTTTTTTTTTTTTTAAAAACTTTAAAGTAAGTTCCCCTTGAAGAACTCAAACCCGTGATCCAGTTCCCCCCCCTTTCTGGCCCGCCGGGTTCTCTCCCCCGGGGAGGACCATGTAGGGGCCTCTCCTACCGGTTGCCCGCAAGGTTTCCGTCTTGCTCCTGTCTTTTACATATTGTTCGCTTACGCCGGCTGGTCCCTGACGATAATTCCCCTCTTTCCCCTTTTTCCGATGAATTCCCAGGCCTTGAGCGACTTATAGTATCCCCCGCGCTCGATTTTTGGTTTCTTTTCTCGTAAAGACTTGTGAGGAGGATGCGCAGACCGTCCCCCCCCCTTCCCCTGCCGCCAACGCGACGTCTTGGGCCGACTCGCCAGTCTGCGGCCCGCTCTCCGGGCAGAGAATGATCCAGGAGGCCCTATTAGGCTCCCCCTTCTCGAGAGCTCCGAGACACCCCTCGAGAAATTACCTGTCAATGAAGTATCTTCCCCGTCTTGGTGCTCCGAATCGTTCAGAGAAAGGACGAGTTGCTTTTTTAGTTATCCAATAGGCGAATTGTAGTCGATGAACAAGTAGTCCCCCCCCAGTAGCAAAAGACTACTTTTTGGCAGAAGGTCCCGTCTTCGTTCCTGCATAATAGCAAGTTCTTTCTTCCCCTTTGAAGTTCCTAAGGCCGCGCAGACTCCCCTTGCCCAGGGTTACCCCTTCGTTGCTTGCCCCAATTGACTCCCGCTGTTCAACATTTTTCCCCCCCTTTGCTTGCGAGATGGTTCCCGGGGATGACGTCTTTCATCGGTCACTCTCTCTTTCCTCTCGCGCGTGTAACGCTTTCCCTCCATCCCTTCATTGATGAAGCATCGACTCTCAGAGTCATTCTCGCCTTGGCTTCGCGACGATTGCCAGGCTCTTACCACCTTTAACGGGTGCCCTCTTGGCTTGGTCTCTGTTTACGCACTGATGAAGCGTCCTGCTGGGGTGGCCTGAACACTCTGCTTAAGAATTCTTGAAATTAGACATTCTTTACGTTGTGTCTTCCTCTCGCAATACGGGGTGGTGTTTCCCTCCCCACCGAAACCGGATTTTTGGAGACCAAAGACACCTAGAAGTGCGCTGCCTGAACTTTTTTTTTCAGGACTCCCATGTTTCCCCTTTCTCCTAAACACAGTGCAGGTTTCTTTTCCCCCGAGAAATGTCCTGGATAAAACCCCCCAGTAAGGTATTAAATGCTTCTATTTCCTTTCTAAAAATTTTCCCCAGGAGCCGTTCCCCCCTCCCCCTTTATAAGGCCCTTGCCTTCTTCTTTTAGACGTGGATGGAGAGGGGCCCTCTTGTATCCTTACTTTCAGGACAAAGTCTTCCCGGCAGATAGCCTGTATATAAGGAGACGTGTCGATGCTTTTTCCTTTTCCTTTTTCCCATGAGGTTTTTTTCTCTTTTCCTTTTCAGCGAAGAGAGTGGCTAATCTGGAAGTGCCCGATCGTCAATTTTCCTTTTGATGGCGGCGTCCCTCCCTCACAGTTCGTCCCCTGGGTTACCTCCCGTGGCGTGTTTTTTTTCTCGCCATGATTTTCAGCAGCAGGCCGCTTTGAAGTGATCTTTTACCTTTTCCCCGCCCCCCTTTTAAGGACGTTTTTCCATGGGGCTGACCTGTCTTTCGCGAAAGATCCTCTCTCCAAGTACTTCAGGCCTTCCCTAAGGACTATGATGACATTTTTCATCGAAAAAAGCGCCCGTTCGAAGCCAGCCCCTTTGTTTCTCGCCCCTCAGGTCGGAGACGAATTCCCTCTTCCCCCCCGTTGCCCCCTCCTCCTTCGCTCCTCAAAAGAATACTTTCCAGATCGACGACTGTCCTTCCCGCGGTTAAAACAAATAATTCCCCTGTCGGGGAGCATCGTTCTCCCCCCTTTAGTCTGCCTTTCCCACGCCGCCGTTTTTTAAAGGTCCCATCATAACCCAGTCTCCTCCCTCTTGCTTTCTTTTGAAGAAGAAGCACCTTTTGGGTACCCAGAAGAAGCGGACAAGTGCATTTTTTCTTTTTGAGGAATACGGCGTCACTTTTGACTATTACCCTCCACCTATGTGCTTCCCCCGGTCGACCGACACCACGGGACAGTTTTTTTTCTCTTCCTTCACGCCCACAAATTTCTTTGCTTCTTTCCTTTTACGTTCGTCAGTGCGCTTTTTTCTTTTGAACACTGCAGAAAGGTTTCCTGTTTGGTGTCCCCAATCGTTTTTTTCTCGCGGCAACGCCGCGTGAAGTTCTTATTTTTTCTGAGGGTTTTTTCCCGATTCTACCAAAAAGCCTAGTTCTCCTAGACTCCCCAGTCCCTTTACGCCCGAGATTGACCCCCCCCCGACAGACGTAAGGTTCCTTCGCCAAACCTTTTGATATCCCTTTTCTTTCAACTCCTCCGGTTGTTTTTCCTCCGCTCCTTGTGACAGTTGGCGAAGCTTCAATCTTGGTAGTTCAACACGGAGGGGGTGTCTAACCGCTAGCTCCTCTTTCTCTTTTATTCTGACACGACCGTCTTTCTGTCTTTTGAGAATTTTTCCGCTAACAGAGTGACCGGCGGGGGCCGTTTTTCCCCCTCTGTGTTTCCTTTTGCACCACAATCGTTTTCTTAGAAATTCTAGACATTGAATAATGTCCCTTCCTAACTGGAATGTGTCGTTAGGTTTCCCTCCAATTTAACTGGTCGGTCCTCCTGGTTCCTTACATAAGCTTTTATCTCCTTCTCCCCCCGGTGACCCTCCTTCAAACATTTAGGACCTGGAGGACCTCGGCGCCGGTTTACCCCCCTCCCCACGATTTGTGACCTTCCCTCTCCCTTCCCCCGACGGGCTCGAAAATTATTCGATTCCCCGTACATACGGCTTGGATTGTTGCCATTCGACTTTGCGAATTGGATGTTCTCCCCCCCTCCCTAGGCTTTGCTTACTTTTTTTGTTCGTCAAGGCGTTCCTCTCGCCTCCTCCTGAGGGCCTGGTCCGGTTGGCCCCCTGAGAGCTTTTGTTTCCCGCCGAGATGTTTTTTGATTGCGTATGATACGCGGAAAGTTTCCTCTTCTAGACAGATTGATTTGTCGTTTCCTCATTTAATAATGGTTTCTTTTAACCCTTCCTGCTCGCTTTCCCCATTAGATCACAGTCTAGATTTTTGATTGATTTGAAGGCGCTACAAGTCCTCTCCCCGCGGACCTTCGAACTTCTAGGAGACAATTCCTTCATGCAAACGACCCCGCCTCGATAAAGGTTTCTTCCTTCTGGGAGAGGCATCCTCCCCGCCTCCTGGACACCCCCTTCCTTTTTTTTAGCGTGCGCTTCCCGCCGACGATGGCTCAAAACTGCGTACCAGCCGATGTAGAACCGTTCTTCCCCTAGTAGTCCCCCCCTTTCTCCCCGACACAGCGACTTTCTCCGACGCGACCCGTAGGTCTTTTTTTCTTTTGTCGGATTTTTCCCTTGCATTTTGCTTACTAACCGGAATCTCCTCAGGCTCCCCGCCGCTTCTTTGACTCTTACATTGTGAGATTTGCGCAGCCGGGTTGTTTTTTGTAAAGAGCATCCCTCCTGCGACTTTCCCTTCTGTTGTTTAGCACCCCCCCCTCATGTCGGCGTCGTCCCTCTAGGAAAGGAAAAGAAATCAGAGAGTTTCCGCCTAGTGCTGCAGCCAGCATTATCAGGTGGTGCGGCACAGCGACTTTGTCCCCCCCCTTTTTAGGAAAAACGCCCCTGTCCCCCCCCCCCCTCTTAGATAGGTCTGGCCGCTTCTTTCAATGTATTTCGGACCCTCGCTTTGAGCCCCCTGACAGGCAAAGCCTTTTTTTTAAGGCACGACATTTCCCTTTCACCCTAGGAATGTTTTTTCTTCTTGAACACCCCCCTCCTTGCCGTTCCCCATGTAACTTTTCCTTCATTGAATGCCCAGGAAAGTGGTCCAAAATGGAGCCGGCGGCTACGACATTTGCCTTTCTTCAGCACTGCGCTCCTGACCTTCTGACATGGGGACGACTGAGTATTAGGAAGAAGGACTTTCCACGGTTGATTGTCTCCCCTCACCAAAGATGACGCCCTTCCCCCCCTTACGTGCGACAACAAGATTCAGAGGTGATTTTTTTTTTCCTTTTCCACTGGGAGTTTCTTGGTTTGTTCTCAGACGCGCTCTCTGCTTCCAACACATCATTTCCCCCCGGTGCTGCAGTAAACGCTGTTTCACGAGCGTCTTACTGCTTGACTCTTATGTCCTGTGTTGCGGTTTTCGGACTTCCACATACTTGGCGCGCCTCTTCCGCGTTCTTTTCCCTCCCCTTCCCAACTTCGGTCGAAAGTTGAGACCGGGCGGTATTTCGCGGCGGCTGACGTCGCGCATGCTGTGAGATCCGAAATGGCGTGATGAGGGATCCCTTTTTTCCCAGAGAAAGAATTGGCTTCTCCCTCTGATAGAGTCCCGTCGCTATCGCATCGACTTGCTGCTTAGGCTAGTTGCCAGTGGCTGAGCATCGCGTCGGGCACACTCCAAGCCTCGTTTTTGGTTCGGCTCAGTCCCTATATTTATGAAGTCCATAAGGCTTTCCGACTCCACCGCGCCCTGAGTTCGGCTTTTCTACGGCGTGTTTCATTTAGTGGAATTTCCCCTGGGTTTTGAACCAGCGCAGGATAAGGTTTATAATTTTTAAGACTGAACACGAGTCTGTTTTCTTAAAGAGAAATCGTGACCCCCCCCCTTCGGGCAAAGAGTCGGAGGAAACTTGCAATCAAGAATTTTTCTGTCGGAGTTTACATCTTTGCTCGAGAATCCCTGGTGGGAAATGCCCCTCCCGGGTGATGCTTCATTTTTTTTTCCCCCCTAACAGTAAAGGCCTGACAGGTTTTCGTCTTGGTCGCTCAGAAAAGGTTTCCCCACAGAATCCCTTGTTTTCAGTCTCATAAGATAAGTTGTTGTTGAGTTTTTTTTTCCCCCTTCCCAAAGGGGGTTCCTCACTCTGGATTTTTTGAATTTTAAGGTTTCCCCCTCCCCTTTTTTCGAGGGACCGGTGAGGGAATGTAAGCGGAATGTCAGGGTAGCGTAAACCTCAGCATACCCTTCTCCAAGTTCCCCCTCTCTGGCCTAGACCGATCCCTTTTTTTTTCTGAGTCATTGGTGAGGGAATTTGATTAGTTATTCCCCCCTCCGAACGGTCCCTCCGCGACGAGATCTTCCCCCTTTTACCACGGCTTGGAGCTCTTTTCCCTGTGCCGGTGGAAGTTCTTTCGTCATGACCAGTCTGCCCATCCGAGCTGGGATTCCACCGGTTCCCCGACACTTTTCCGAAAGCTCACCCTCCACCCTTTTCCGTAGACTTGTTTTCTTTTCGTTCGTGTGAATTCAAAGGTGGATAGGAGGCTCTCTTCATCGCGTTGATAGATTTTTTAGTTAGGCGACGGCGCAGCTCTAGAAGGTCGCTAGTTTTTCCTCCGGCGGCAGCGTCCTTTTCTTTTCCCTCAGTTTCTCCCATGTTTGGCTAGTCCTCTCTAGCGCTGAAAAATTCTTGTCTCTGTATTACCGGGCTCGCTGCGCGAGTTCCTTGCTCGATTTATTTGCACTCATCGGGCCGCTCCCGTCTCTTTCTTGGACAGCCTTTTTTTTCCGTTTCGACCGAGACGTTTTTCGACAGTGTCCTTTCGCAATTTCTTTCTAATAGTAAGGACCGGGATTCTTTCACCGCGTTCCCCCAATCGCCATGCGCTGAGCATCCGTTCTCCTGATCAACGAAGTCCTTTATTCCAGGCTCCCCTTCTCGATGTGCCCAGCGGAGAGATTTCCCACCGAGTTTTGCCGCCCTTGTAATACCCTCTTTCCTAAACTAATGTGTTTTCCCTTTTTTGTCGCCGGCCGACCGGAGTTTCTTTTCGTGCCTCGTTGTTAATCCCCCCCCTTTCGCGGGTAAAGAAGGGCCCGGACTTTTTTGACGCATAGTAAAGATGTCAGTGAAAGGCTTTCTTTTCCCCGCGTAATTCCCCTGCCGTCCCCTCCCCCCGTGCGCACTTTAGAGGATCCCCCCCTGCCGGGCAGGAGGTTATCTGAGTTTGGAGCCTGTTTCACTCCCCTCCCTTTTTATTCAGTGGTCCCTTTTTCCCTGATTTCGGCGCAGAATCCTAACTTTCGCCTACAACTGCCAGGCAGGATGGAGTGATGCCTCCCGGGGTGCAGGGGGGGCCTCACCAAAGCGCTTTGTTTCCTTCTCCCCACACACAAAATAGCCCTGGTCTTTAAAGAGTTGTCCAGTTTTCTTTCTTTTGCGGGCGTTCAACTGTACGACCAGCGAAAAGAACCTACATTACCTGCTCACCCATTTCTTTCTCAATGAGGTCTCCCTTTCTTCCTTTTGAACAACTGGCCGGATGATTCTCTTGTAATGTTCCAGGAGCTGTTTGCGGCGGTTTTGTTTCGAGGATGGGAGACGCATTTACAGTTTTTTTTGCGACAGCACGCCCCCTGACCCCCCTCCTCTTATGCAATAAGAGAATTTTTTATACGGCGATGGTGTCAGCTGCCCTCCCTAGTTAATTGATTTTGAGCGTTCATCCTTTTTTTGTGGAGACACTTCGCGGAGGGTCTTGGTCTCTTCTTCTTCTGCCGGGGACTTTTCTTGGCAGATGAGTTTTAGTTCCTCCCCTTTCCATCTTTTTTGGTCCTTTTTTTCGACTGACCATGTCATCGTGCGCGAGTCGATTCCCTCTTGATCGCCCGTTCCTTCCCGGTAAAGGACGTCTCGGGCTAAGTGATTTTCGAGATACGCTCCTGGTTTCCCCCTACCATTTCTTTTTATTCGATCAGTGACAAGGGGGGCAGGTCCTTCTGAAGCAGGCTTCCCCCTTCCCCGACCGCTTACAAGCTGAGCGCTTAAACTGCAGAAACGACTCCCCTGTTATAACCAGCGCGCCTGTGTGAGTTTAAGCGCTAGTCCACGCCTCCAGGCCGCCTCATCCTGCGAAGCAACGTTTGTCCCCCCAGATAATTGAGCGCTGTCTTTTCTTTATGGCTGCGCCAGGGCGATACGGTCAACTCGCCGATTTCTTACTCGTCCCTCCTCTCCAGATCTCCTGGCAGTTCAGTTTGACGCATCATTTCCCATCGAGGGTCACCGCTTATGGCATAGTGTTTCTGCTGTCATGTGTTAGGCAATGTCTGTACCTTAGTCGACGAAAGATTATTGGCATCGACCCCACCAGCGATCCTTTTTCACTTGTAAGTCCTCTTTCATTCCGAACGACACCACCCCTCTTCCGGGTCGTTCCAATTGAGTTAAGGTCCCGAACCGCTGCTTTGAAGGCGAAGCCAGGAGTGCAGTCGGCCTTTTCTTTCAGAAATGTGATAGTCCCCCCCCCAAGGAAGAAGAGTCCTTTCGTGACTGCAGCTCCCGGAAACCCTTCTGACCGGATAGAGAGGGATCCCCAACCCGTAGTTTAACGACCGATTGCGCCCCCCCGTCCCCCCCCAGCCTAGATCAGAGGGCACTCTTCCGTAGTTGTTTATCTGAATTCGAACCATTTTCAGGCGGTTTACAAATTTCTCGTCGTGGGTAGCCCGCGTTCCTAGATATGGAGTTCGATGACTCCCCCCCACGAAGGTCTTGGCGAGACTCCCCTCTCCCCCCCTTCAACCGCCGGCGTTGAGTGCTTTTTCTCAACGCCGAGGTTGGCCCACCCACAATATCCTTCTTTCAGGTTTCCCTCTTTTTTGACGAACTGACCCGTAAGAGGGTGCGCGGACTCAAGCCTTCAGCTTTTTCTGTTTGAGAGACCTGTGTCTCCTCTCCTTCTTAGAGAACGGTGACGCCGCCCTTAGAAACCTATATTCAGCATTCCCCCCTTTTTGGAGTCGTTGAACCCCGCCGACCAAATCCCCCACTGCACAGCCGGCTCTTCCCTTTTGGATGATGACGGATCAGGCACATCGGCGTCCGTGTCGATCTTTTGCAATTTTCCCCTCTTTTCGCAGGCCTTGCGCCCGAAAGCGTTATACCATCGTTATGCGTACGTATAGGGGTTTTTTTTCCCCTCTCCGATTAGGCTTTTTCGACAAGGTTCGATTTTATCGGCCGTTTCCTTAATCAGCATTTTCGGCAAAGGTCTGGAGCTGCCCTTTGGGTGGGCCAATGTTTTATAATTAGCATTTCTTTAACGGTCTCCTCTCTTTGGATCCTTTATGATTCCTTTCGTAGAAACTTTACCTTTTAAAAACCGCGATCAATTTGACTGAGATCGACCCCTCATGACATTGTTTCCTAAAGTCTTCCTCAAATAGAGATACCTTTCTTTTTTCTCCTTTTAATCTCAAAGAACCGCCCTCTGGTCCGAACACTTAACCCCTCCCTCTCTTTTCCGCCCCTCTTGATGTTGAAAAGCTAAAAGATCGGTCCTCCGGATTCTTCTTAAAAGGTCATCTAAACTTCTAGGACATCTTCTTCTCTTTGGTGAGAAAGTGTACCGTCCTTTTTTGTGACTCTTGCCTTTCCCAGCTCCGGATTATCCATTGCGACTGCCAGAGAATGATCTGACCAGTTCTTTCCAGCGGTAGTCTTTTCTTTCCGAAATGCTGGTGAATACTCCCAAACTTTTTTTTTTGCCAAGCCGCCGGGATTTCCAGCCAAGCAAATGCATGTTTTCAGCTACCCCTTTAGAGGCCGACCACCCCGCCCTGTCTCCTCTATCGGTTTTGCGGCCTCCCCTCCCCCCTTATCAGTACGGTGAGGCCAATCATGAAACCCGTCATCGATAGGTCCCTCTCCCCCTTCCCATGGCATTTGTGTATTCCCTCCGCATCGCTCCCCAGAAGATCGGCTGGGCTAAATGATGAATCAAAGTTGCTTCCTCCAAAGCGGAAAAACAGTGCAGCCTTGTCCCTAACCCCTACCCTTTACCTATGTTTCGGAAAGAAATGAGATCGTTGGATCCTCAGCTCTTTTAAAGACCCCTTCTCCTGACTCTTCATTAGACCTCCTCTTTCCTCCCCAGAAGGCAGGCCACTTCGTTCCACTTTAGATGATGGCTAAACCCCTACTTTTCTCCACACTGCCCAGTTTCTGCATAAAAGAGTCTCCGATTTTTGTTTTCTGTGCGTTTCTCCTTTTCTTCAAGCACAGAGCCCTCGGTGGGAGTAAGTCGACGTACCTCCCTTCCCCGATGTCTCCTGGCGTCTAAATAGATCTCGCGTACCTTCCTCGACTCTTATGTTTTTCTTTTTGGTGCGACATATGCGTCTGAACTCCACATAAATACGTATTTGATGGTAATTCCGCGACCACCTGCGTAGAAAACTGTTAGCGACTCCGGTCTCTTTCACTTAGTTTGGCTTGCTTCCCTTTTAACAGAACTCTACTTTAATACCCTTTCTTCTCGAGAGAGTAATGGAACCAGCCTCTGCGTCACGAAATCTTTTCCCCGACCCGCATAGCCCGGGCGCGAATATGCCCCCCATGTACCGCTGCCTTCCCTTTTATGCCCCCCCCCCCTTCACCGGCTAAAGAGAATGAGAGTAGACACTCCAAAGAGATTGGCTTGGGGGATTCTATGTACAGACGGCTTTTCATTCCCACGGTATTTTCCGACGGAAAGCCCCCCCGCTCCCAAACACTTCCCCCCTTCTGTTTTTTATAGGTCAGCTGTCTAACTTCTTGGAATTGTAGGGATGGGTACCCGCGACCTTTCTTTTTTCTGGGTAACCAGCCTTCTTCCCTCCCCTTTCGTACAAATAGTGCGTCTTTCGACGAACCCAATACAACCCCCTTTTTTTGGTCGTCTTAATTAACACGCACACTGACGCCAGAATCCCGTAGCGGTGTCTAAAGCGGATGTGGGAACTGCGACCCCCAGTTGGTCTTCAGTGAACCTCCCCCCTCCCCTTTTTAACAGGAGCGACAATCCGCACTTTTTTCCTTCGCAATTTACCGACCGTGCGCTTTTTGAATGGGTTCTCTCCCCCCCCCTCCCCCTTTGTTGCTATAAAACATGCAAACAGGGCCCGGAAATAGGTTCTCCTATTTTCCCCACGTTTTCCCAAAAGGAATGTCGCCTCGCTTAACTTTCAACTGGTCCTTTGGAATCCCGTGTAGTAGAAGTTCCCACCCAATGCCTTTTTTTCCCTTACGGGTTATGAGCGCGTAAGGGCTCTACTTCTTGCAATGGCCTTGGTCCCCTCCGCTTTCTTTCCTTTTGTCAAGTTAATTTAGATTTACCTTAGCCTATGACCCTAAGAAGGAGGCGTACTGTCCCAGGGACTGAAGATCCAGGCGCTTTTTCATTCCCCCCCCCTTTCCCCTTCAAGACTACTGGAGCCATCCATTCCACTGACCAGTCTTCTTTTTTTCGTTCTTCTGCCCTTAGGTAGGAGAGAACCACCCTGACATAGAAGAATCCGCGCCTCCTTCTTTAGTGTCCTAATCTCTCCTTCCGTACTTCGAGGGAGGTCTCCTTGCCTCTCCGCGTAACCCGGTAATATAGCGCCACAGGGTCGTCTCCTTTCTTTCCCGTACGCATGTAGTACCAATTCCTTAGTCCTCAGTTACTTGAGCTCCCTTCCCTTCAGAATTTTAGAGGCAGCCCCTTCCCTGTACTTTGAACGCTCAATCCTGAATCTTCTTTTTTTAGATTACCAAGATGACCAACCCTTAGCTCCCTACCTTTCTTTCCTCGTAAACGGACTTTCCATCAAGCCAGTAGCCTCGCTGAGAATTATAGCAAGAGATATTAGCTCCCGGTCCACGACATCTCTGTTGACAGAAGGCCTGTCTAGAGCCAACCCTCTCGTCTGAAGAAATTTTTGACGCCCCCCCCTGATACTGCTCTGGAGAATTTTATGACTCCGGATTTGTAAGTTCCTTGTATTTTCTCTTCCCCATAGATCCTAGACGCGGGTTAAAGCTTTATCATCTTGAAGTCAGATCCAGATGTAAGCTTCTTCTCCGGAGAGACGGCCACCCCCCTCCTCCCCGCCAGGAGAAGTTTTTCTTTTTTCCCCCCTTCCCTCCCAGGCGTTACCCACTCCTCATACAGTTAGGAGGTTCCCTTTCGAATTTTTAGTTTTATGCATTTCCCATTTTGCGTTTGGACTAAGTTTTCATCTAGCCCTTCTCCAAAAAATTAGCAGGACCTTTTTTGCCCCCTCCGAGTGGTGCTTCGTTTCCCCCTAAAAAAGACCCCCATGGGGAGATCATCAAACCCTCTCCTTTTAGATCTAGAAGTGGTGGCGGAACTTCCCGAGCATACAAGCGTGAGGGATGTTACCGACCCCTTTGAACAAAACTAAGTTATTTAAAGCGGTCGGACTCCGTCCCCCACTTGACTGAAGACACTCTCCATTTATGCCTGGCTGGATCCGTATTCATGTTCTTGTATTATGCTAAGAAAAGTAATTATCTCGAAGAGTATCTCTATACTAAGGTCTGACTTTTGATGAAAACCATTTCTTGATACTTCCTTTCTCCTGTTACATTATTGCCCTTGCATAAATGAGGTGTGAGACCCCCTCTTCCTCTTCAGAGGAGAAGAGTCATCTAATCGGTCTTCGTTTTTATCTCTTAAGAGAACGCATCGTAACAGTTATCTATAGTTAGAGCCTTCCCCCCCTATTGTGTTCGAAGAAGTTACTCCTTTGTCAGCGTGACTTTTAGATACAGAAGTACTAGAGCATATCTTCTAGATTGTGATCTCCCCCTGGTCCTTCAAGTCTTTCCCCATTCAAGCTCTCCAACCATTCATCGATCCATCTTAACCCTTTAAGATTACCCTTCCTTGATACCCCCTGCCGCACCCTGCTATCTTTCTCCCCTTAATAATCGTCAAAGCCCGACCATTCGACTAATCTCAAACTTCACCCTCATCCGATTCTGTTTCTCCGGCATGCCGGTAGATAAGTGTTAACCTCATAAAAGGACGTCTTTTGATATCTTTCCTCCCAAACCCCCCAACACCTCCTTCTGTGATTGCTCAGAAAACTTTCTCCCCCTAACTGACAAGCCGTCAAAGTTGGCTTTTTTTTTTCTATGTTGTTCGGAACTTTCCCTTCTCCCCGTCGATCCATTCCGCTTCCTCATCTGAAAACCATTCCTACAAGGGTCACGTTAACTCCTTTTTGAAATTCCCTCAAGAAACATCCCTCTGTCCTTTCCCTTTCCTTTTTTGACTCCGGTCGACCTCTCTGGTCTGCAAAATAGGAGTTCCTCTTTTCTGACGTGACTCTTTTTATTTCTCGCTTATAGAATCGAACCGAACCGTAGTTTTCTCACTAAAGTCCCGACTTGGTTCTCGGGATCCCCACCTCGTACAACCCCACTCTTCACCA
>Ga0179591_1276789_pt1 | contig 20315 bp, 30 predicted proteins | sample CZOMad2_1_08_16f_FD_182891 | JGI IMG/M metagenome (GOLD analysis project Ga0179591, IMG submission 182891) | Vadose zone soil fungal communities from Angelo Coast Range Reserve, California, USA - CZOMad2_1_08_16fungal (PacBio error correction) | ecosystem: Environmental > Terrestrial > Soil >... | reverse complement strand
TTCCTCCTTTCCAAGTCGTTAACAATTCTGGGTCGCCCCTATTCGTTGCGCTACCCCGGCTTCCGGAACGCTCTGTTTCTCCCCCTAGGTACTCCCTGGCCAAAATTGATTTCCCCCCTTTGTAGCGTTCTTTCCCCGGGACTCTAAGACGAGAACTTCGCCTGGACCCCCCCCCCAAATTTGTTCATCCCATATAGGTTGGTCAGGGGGTCTCCACCGCACACCCGGTGCTCATTGTGTTTTTCCGCATCCCCCTTGTTTGAGTCGCCGCTGATGGTCATCCACACCTTCCCAAAACCAAAAACTTTTTCCCCATTTTTGCTTATTGAAAATTTTTCCCCCCCCCGCCCCCGCTGTTTTTTCCCGCTTTTATTTTCCGCGCAGTCCTTCCCCCTCTTTACAACGCCCCCTCAGCTTCCTTTCCACTGAAGGATCTCCAAGTTTAATGAAGGGGACTATTCTCTTTTTTCCATCCCTAGGCTGAGAATGATCGCTTCTTCGACTGAGCTGGATTCCCAGAAAAATATTGAATCAACTCAAGACTATGTCTACTTCTGGGTCCCCCTCCCCTCCCGGGAAATTTGGAACTTCCTAACCCCCCCCGCGTTCTTTTCCTGCTTGCCCCCCGACCTGCAGCTCCTTGCAAGTGCCTCCTTTCCTTAGATGCATCGCCTCCCCACAATTTGGCATCCCTTTCCCGTCCCCCCCCCTTTTTTAAACGTCTACGCCTTTTTTTTCGCAGTCTTTTTTTATTTTTTTTGAAGAGCTCGGCTCTGTTCTGAATTTTTGATTTCCCCGTTATTTGTTTCGGGTGAGTATCGTAGCGGGCTTTCCTCGTGCTTTTGCCATGGGACTTCCTCCGAAAGTCGTGAAATCCACCAAAGGGGTTTTTCCAGTTTGCTTTTATCCTTTTTTTCGCAGGGTCAAAAACCCCTTGCATCCTGGAGGCCCTTCTCCGTCTGGGATTTCTCTCGTGAAAAGGCTTTCCCTCTAGACGAGCCCAAGACCCCCCAAGTAAATTCCAAGGGAAGCCTTTACCCTTCGCTGGCCCCATTTTGCCCGGCGATTGATTTCGTCCTATGACCTACAGAGTCCCTCCTAGAGAGTCGCCTTTGAAACGAAAAGTTCTCTTTTCAGTTCCCTCCAACCCCCCCTCCCCGGCCCCAATCCCCGCTGAAACCTTTAAAAGATTTTACTTTCGCGTTCCTCTTTCTTTAAAACTGCAAAGATGGTAGCGGGACACCCACTTTTTGACACGCGCTGGACCCCTCCCCCCGGTTCCCCCTTTTTTACCTCACTTTGTGTTTGAGAGAGATTCGCCTGCCCTTGAACAATTTCCCCCCGACCTTCCCTTGAATACGGAGTCCGGAAGTAGAAATCCGGTCCTTACTTTTTTGAACCCTGTTTTTTTAAGAGGCACATGTTTTCAGGTTCGTTTCCCCATAAGCTTCTTCCCCAGGCGACGACCTTGTAGTCGGGTCGCGTATTCTTTTCCCCAGGGGTGGCATAGAGAACGTTCTTTTGGATTTCAACACCGGATTTTTTCCCAAAAAGGATATGAGGGGTGCTCACGTTTTCCCTTTTTTTCCGAGAACAGCGCGACAATAAGCTCCCCCTTCCAGCCTTCATCTTCCTTCTGACTTGATTCATTTTCCCATTGCACGTACAAAGAGCCGTAAACCGTTTCCGATAGATTTCCCACATCTGCCATTGCTTTCCGAGTAAACTTTTCCTTCCCCTGTCTCAACAGGGACATCTCAAGCTCCGCCCCCTCCCCCTTACGGCGAACCCGCAACCTTCCTCTATTCAACCTCCCCCCCCACAATACAACCTGTTTATCAAAGGGGTAGACTTTCCCTTACCCTTTTAAAGACTATGTCCTGCCAAGGGGGGCAGACTGTCCCCCCCACATCCTTTTTTCACGAATACCCTTAAGGAGCGGCCTCTTTGGAATCAAAGCATCCCTGTTGTTTTTAATTTCCACCAAAGTTACCCCTTTCCAACTCCAGATGTTTTTTCTTGAGGGGGATTTTCCCATTCAAGCTTGGTTTCCCGATTCTCTTGTGACCCCAGTCTCTCTCCCCCGATCCGCCATTGTTGATAATGCTCTCTTGAAACCCCCTAAGACATCCATAGACGAGCCGGTCTCCCTCCTTCCGACTTTTCTTGAATTTTTCTTAGTTCCCTCTGCTCGTACGAACCTTGCCCCCCCCCCCCCCGAGGATTGTCCCCAGTTTACCTCTTTGGCTCCCCCCCAAATGGAAGAAAATCCGCCATCGTTTGTTTTTTGGTAAGGAGCCCTTTTGCCTCCAAGCCTTTCCTCCGACCCCATAACCCTCCCCCTTTTTTTCCCCTCACCGAATTATCCCTGTTGTCGCACCCACTCCCAACCCCCCTGTCATGTCCGCACGGGCCATTTAAAGACCCTCGGCTCCCCCTCCAGTTTCTTCTACTACTGAAATGGTTTTTTCCGGACTGCCTCCTTTTGAAGATTGTTTTTAGAGCATCCTTTCTTGGACCTGTTTCAACTTTCTTCCTGGCCTCACCGAACTCCCAATTGTACTCTCAGTTTCTTTCTCTATAATTTTTTGGGCCCTCTTAACCCTTTTTGAGACTAAATCAAATATTTCCATTCCCCTTCAACTGTAGCTTTCCCCGTTGAGTCTGGTGATTTCCCTACTTCCTAAAAGATGGGCCCCCGTTTAGGCTCCCCCCTGAGGCGGCCTTTCAACATTCCCTGTAGTAGCCTACCCCTTTCTTGAACGAGGCGATTCGCGTCCACTCTAAGGCCGAGTGCGTTCCCTTTTCTCCATTTTTTGTTTCTTCGAGTCCCCGTACCAATTTTGTATAGGCTCTGGTTTTTTTGCTAGGTCCCTACCAACCGGAGTCCTTGGTATATTGAGTCTCCAATGTGGTTACCACCCGCCTAGCTTTTTTTACCTTCTTATCCGGTCTTACCAAAGAGAGTTTCCCCTTCTAGTGTCCCCGTTTCCTCTCCAGGGGCATGTAGGAGGAGCTTTGCGTAAGTGGTCCCCCCTTGGACTTCGATCTGAGGAGGGATGCGCCTTCGAGTTTCCCTTCCAGTAGATTGTAACACTATCGAACCTTTTCCACGCCATTCCCCATTTTAAGGAAACCCTTTTTTTTGGGGCTCCATCCCAACACCCCATAACCTTTCAGGATGTCTTTTTTGAAAGTTCCCTTCCCGGGCGGATTTGCATTCCCCTCAGACCACCCTTTGCAGGAAGAGTATTTTAACCTTCCCGAAGTTGGTGGTTTTTTTGGCGCTCCCCTTCTTGGAACCCCCTTCCTGAAAAGTCTACGTTTTAAGCGCACGCCCTTGGTATGGGGGGGTTATTTTCCCTCCTCTCCTAGGTTTGGTGATCGGGGAGCCCCCTGGGGCTGATAGCATATCTGCGAGTCCTTTTATACGGCTTTTCCCCTTTTCTCTGAAGTCGATCAGTTTCCTCTTCCAACGGTTTTCTTAACAACGGACCCGGTTGGTATTTGCCTGTTAGAAAGACTTTTTTGTCAGGAATCTTCCGGAGAGTTCTTTTCCCCTCTCCTGTACTCCCCTTTCCTAACCAAGCCCCCCAGAAAACCCCCCCCCCCTTCCTCCCCCAGAAGTTAGTTCCCCCTTTCGAACGTTGACAGCCTTTCCCCCCCAAAGAGTCAAGGGCTCCCACACACTCATCGAACCGGACTCCCTTGAGATTAGTCGTTCGCCCTTTTTCCCCACAGGAAAGATCGTATGGATACGACGTCCCCCAACGGACGAAACCCTTTTCTTCCCCCGATCCACACTTTTTCCATAAGTTTTTTTTCTTTTTTTTTTTTAGCGTCCTCCTCCCTTGTACAACGGGCCATCTTTTTATAGGTGTTGAACCCCCCGGTCATTGTTAAGCATTCTCATAGATCTTCCCTCTTTTTTGAGAGTTTTGTTCAGGCGCGTGGCCCTTCATTTTTGATCCCGCCTACCCTTTCTTCCCCGTGGGTCCCTTTTCCACCATCATCTTTCTGTCTCTCCTTCAAGTCGTTTTTCTTTTCCCTTTGGGCTCGCCAGAAGTCTTTCGCGGTCTTCTAAATAAGATTGGACGTTGTCCAGATTTCCTGGCTCCGAATCATGATTTCTTTGTCTTGTAGTTTTCTCTAGAATTCCTCAGGTTTTTTTCGCAAGAACCTCCCTTTGTTTTTCCTCTTTTTTTGAGTGTCGATCAGATAGTTTTTCCATCCCTGGTCACCCCCCCGTCCCGAAACTTCCCCCGAAGATTTACCCGGATTCCCCCCCCTTTCCACAGGCGTTGTGACCCTCCAAACGTGAGAAGAGCCCTTTCTGAGAGAAGGGAGGACTTCAACATTTTTCCCCCTTTTCCATCCCCACTGCAAACTGTTTCGAGCCTGTCTACCTATCGAGACGCTCCCCCGATTCTTTTTTCCGCAAAGAGGCCTTTTCCCCCACACAATTACCTTTTTCCAGGGGCGTAGACCTTTTCCCTTTTTCATTTCTGCCCCCCTTGGCTTTCAGAATAACTCGTGAACCCCTTTTTTAAACCCTTTTCCAGGTTAAAGAAGCACTCCCTGTGTGAATGTGGTTCTCCCCCACACCCATGAGGTTCCAATCCATCGTTCTGTTTTTCCTCCCCCGGTTATTCTTTAAAGCGATTTTGGTTCCAAACTCAGTCCCCTCCCCCCCCTTTCCTCCTTCGCGCACCGCCCTCCCCCCAAATCTCTTCTGCTCAAATTTTCCCCTTCCTAATAGAGACGCTTCTTTCCAATTCCTTTAAAGGACGCGTCAGTTTGCTTTATTTTTTCTTGACTTAGGCGCGGATTTTTTTTTTGAGTCAAACAACCCCCAGGGAGCGTCCAAACAGTTTCATTTCAAATATAAACCTTTTTCAGAACAGGGAGCCCACTGGTTTTGGTTTTTCTTTTTAGATTTAAGGAATTCCTCCTCCGAAACCCTCCCCCCAAGGCCCCCCCCCACTTTCCCCTAACGTTTCCTTTTCCAATGCCCCCCCCCCCAAAATTATCTTCTTCTAATCCCAAATTGTTGCAAGCCTCCTCAGTAGAATTCTTTAGTTCCTCCCCTCGTGAACCCCTTGTTGACCTCTTTTCCCGGTTATCGGTATCGGCGAACCGTCGATTTCACGTAGGTCGCAACAAGATTCCCTGGCCTCCCCACCTTTATGCCCCACTGTTCCATTATTTATTTACGCGCCCTTTTGACTCTCTCCCCCTCTTTCCTTTGTTGTTTTGAGTCTCTCTACAAATGGTCCTCTTCATTCGAAGTAATTTTCCCTTTCATAAATGGTCCCCCCAGTTCTTCGTTGTCCCTTTGATTCCGGACGACTTTCTGGAACAGATTTTTTTTCCCTTAATGGTTGGTTTTTCCTTCTTTCCTTAAGTAGTTCCTTCGCCCAAGGGACTGAGACCTTTTCTTTCAACACTGCTAGGCCTTTTTTTTCAGGGAACATGTCTTTGGTGGGCATTGGTAAGAGGGATCTGTTTAGGTTTTTTCTCTTAACTTTTTTTTAGGGGGGTGTCTTCCCCTTGATTCCCCCTCAGGTACTACGCAAGACCACCCACCAGCACTTTCCCCAGTTTCCCCCCAAGATTCCAACTTTTTTTGATTCCGTCCCCTCTTTTTTTTCAAGAGCAGTCCCCCCCGAAACGATTAAACAACTCCTGCGCGTTAATGCTTTTCAACTTCCCAGGATTCCCCTGAGGAAGGTCTGTTTTTTTTCCGATATCCCCCCCCCCCATGCCCCCCCTTTTGGTTTCCATGGCTTCCGGTTTTAGGAGCTTTTCCCAGACAATGAGCCTTCCCCGGGCAAGAGATTTTTTTCCCACCAAAATGCGGTTCATTCCCCCAATGTCCCTTTGCGACCTGTCTCACAGTTCACCCCCGAGCTTTCAGGATCTTCTCATTCATTACGATCTGAACCGTTCGGGATCTTCGCAGCAGGGGCCTGACTTCGGGCCATCGGGAAAAGCTACGGCCCTTTTTTATGTGCCCTAAGGTTGGATTTTTTCGCTTGCTCGGCTCTCGGCTCCATTGGTCTTTTTTTTTTTTTGGCGTGCTTTTGGAGACGTATTCCCACCACAGTTTACTGTTCCGGGCAGGGTACGCTTCCCAGCCTTCCTCTGCGTTTAACTTTTTTATAACGGTGGGGTTAACCCGGTACGTGCTTTTTCTCTTTTTTCATGATGAAGGAGCGTCGGCTTTTTTCCTTGCTCAATTTCGCGTTTTCTTTGCTGGATGAGGTCACCGTCCATTCTGTCCCCCCCTCGAGACCCAGACCCCCCGGTGATTTTTGGAACCTTTTTTTTGTGAAAAAGGCTTCTCGCAACGTCTCTATGCCCCCCGATAAACTTTCCCCTTCCTCCCCCTGAAGGCCTTCGACGCGTACAATGGATATTTCTATTTATTGGTTTAATTTTTTCCCCCAATGCGGCCTGCCTCTTAAGAACCCCTCACGATTCATGACTCACCGTCTTTCCAATTCCGTATCTCTTTCCAACGGAACGCGTTAAAATTTCCCCCAGATTTCCTTCCTTTTTTTTTTTCCTTCATAATAATTTTTTTTCTCGAGATCGCTTGCTGATCTGTTGTCCCTCCAACCTTCCCTGATTGTTTTTCCCCTCTCTCCCAGTGAAAGTTTCACCCCTGCCCCTTTTTTTTTTCACGTCGAAATACTCACTTGGTGACGGCTTTCAGGCACTCAGTTTCCCGTTTTCGCTTCCCGGATACACCCTCGTTCCTGATAAATGGAGACTGCCCCTCGTCTTTTTTAGTAGTTTTTTAGTATCTCCCTAGAGGAACTGTTCTTAACTTTGCGTCCACCTAGGCCCGTCTCCCAACAAAATGAGGCCCTTTTTACCTTTGTTTTGGCTCGTCGATCTATAGTTTTCCCGTTTGACCCGCATCCCGCTAAATCTGGAAGCTTCCTGACGCTCCGGCTCCTCTCTGGCATCCCTTTTGAAACAAAGGCGACCCCGTTATCTCTTTTTAAAACGGATACGCATTTCGTTCTTCCAGTTGCCGGAATCCACGATTTCTTTCTTTTTTTTTTTTTTTTTGTGTTTTCTTCTTCTACCCCTCCCTCCTGAGACGCTCCCCTTTCCTGACCCGATGCTCACCGCCCGCAACAGGCCATGTCAGAACCCCCCAACAACCTGTCTGCGCTCCCGAAGCCCCCATCCTCCTTGAATCGTCTAGCTGCAACATAACATTTTCACTTTTTAATGATCTCATTCCATCCAGCAGATCTGAAATCGCGTGGATGGTCTCGACCCCCCCATTGATCCCCCTTGGTCCCCTCCCGGTGTTGAGGTCCGATCTCTGGCACTCCAATAAGCCATGCGCCTTTTTTTGAATCGTCGTTCTTTTATCCCTTTGACCAAATCCCCGATCCTCCCCTTTTTGAATATCTTCTTTCTCAGAGGAAATTCCTCCTTCTTCAAGCAAGTTGCTTTCTGTGGCTCCTTCAGGCTTTCAACTTTGATGAGACAACCGACTAGGTTCTTTTACTCCCCCCATGGAAAGCCTTTCGGCCCAGAGTTTTCCTTGTGTAAGATTGTTCCTTCCCCCGGCAAGACGACAAAAACCTATCTTTTGACCCCGTACCAGTCATCACCCTTTAAAAGAACAGCACTCACCACCCCCACTCGATGATCCCTTTTTTTTTCCCATCCCCCTTTCCCCTTTCTTTTTCTTTTTTATTTTTTTTTTTTGTTTGTTTTCTTTGTGTCCCGAACCCCGCAATTTCCTGCTAATTGTTTGCGCCGCACGATTTCAATTTTTCCTGATAGCCGCCCGCTCTCCACCTTAAGGTTTTACCTGTACCTCATCGTTTCTTGTCCCCCAGGCTTTTCATAGCCGCCCTACCCGGACCGACTCCCCCCCTTCGTGTCCTGAGAACCCCTTTCACAATTTTCCTGACCTGAGACCCCCTCCTTTCTCGGCGCCGCAAATATGACACTCCACATCCCATTCGCATGTTGTTTTTCCCAAGTCCCCACGGTTCCTCTCTCCTCGATAATTAAAGTTTCATCCTTTCCCCATCTTGGTTTTTTTTGGTTCCAAACTCGCGCCCGATAATGTACGGCCTTTTTCCCATTTTCCCGAGGTTCGTCCCCTACCTGTGCGTTACTCAAACCTTTAAGCCCGTATAACCCACGTCCCTTCCCCTTTTCACAAAATTTACTCCCCTTGGCGTTCCACGTCTTCCCCCCTAGGACAGGCCTTGTCGTATCCCGCTTTGTAACACTGCTCCCAGGCTACATGGAGTTTTCCCTTCTTCCCCCAATCTAATTTTCTCCCTTTTTCCTGTTTTTGGCCTCCTTGTTGTCTTTCACCGCGGGTTATTATTCATCGTGTCCCCCTGCGTGTCATTCTACCTCCTCGCGCCAATGTTCTCTGTTCTTGTGTATGGTATTCCGACTGACCCCAAAAATACATGTAAACTGGTCCTCCTTTTCTTTCGCCTCCTCCCTCACATATGTGTCCCCACCTCCTGACGATCTTTCCCCCCTCTCGCATCTCCCCCCCCTCTTTGTTCCCACCATCGTCGCACGCTCCCTCTTCAACTCTTCCATCCCACTTTTTTTCTACCACACAGAGTGACCTCCTCCTATCCTGTGTCCCACATTAGTTTTCTTCTTCTCTTTGCATGTTTCCTCTTTTCCCTCCCTTTCGGTTTTGACTTCTCCCCCCTCAGGCATGACGCCCTTTTTTCTTCGCAGATTTTACTTTTGTCCCCTGTAACCCCAACCCGATCACATAGGCAGCCTCCCCCCCCCGGTCCCATGTTGATTGGTCGTCGCTATGGTGCGGGGATTCTCCCCACCTCCCCGATTCATGTTGCTGTCTTTCCAAATCTTCCCCCTCAGTGTGTTTTAGTTCCGTTTTAAAGTGCTTCTTTCTGATTCCTGCATTTCCGGCTTGGCACCCCTGGTTATCCGCAGCAGCCCTTTCTTAGTCGTGCTGTTGTGTCCTTGATTTTGCACTCCGTTTCACTGCGATTTTTTTCTTAGTCTTATGCCTGTCATAGATATTCTGCGTTTTACCCTGTGTGCTTCTTATCTCGCTTTTCGGTTGAAGCTGCTGTGGAAGCCTCTTCCCCTTCCTATCAAGTTTCCCGTTGCTCGCATCCTTTTGGTTTCCTTTGCCCCCTGTCCCTTGCCGTGCCTGTTGCTAAGGTTTTCCCCCTGAAGCTTTTTTCCTGCGAATATGAACTGCTTTTCCTGCGTCTGCTGCACTGCGTGCACCCGGAACTTCCTTTGTATCTTGAAGAACCCTATCACACCTTAACCACTCCCTCCACGAATTTTCCACTTATTCCTCCCTCCCGCACTCTTCCCTGCAACCGTTAGATTTAATTTCTCACCTTAGTATTAACTACAGCGACACCCTTTTTCACTTGAGATACGGTCTGATTGGCACAGCAATCGCGATTCCTCAGAACCTCCCCCCCTGCCCTGCCGTTACCTTCTTCGGGTAACCGTTTTTCCCCCTTCGTCGCCCCTATATTGGGAACCTGTCCAACCTGCCCTTCTCTTTGAGGTTGGCATTGTTACACGATGATCATTGTCTTCCTTTCTCCTTTTTTCCTCCTCCTCCTTTTAGCAGACCTCTTCCCCCAGCATTTCCCCCTAGCTTTGGTTCCCCTCCCTAGACCCTTTTTCCTCGGACCTTTTTTATATCTCTCTCAGGACCCCGAAAACTCCTCCCTCGACAAGTTTCTTCCTCTCTCCCCCGAATTCTTCTGCGTGTCCTTCGGCTCAATACTTCTGCCGTCAGATTTTGGGCACCGTACTCCCTCTCGTAATTCTTTTTTTCCCTATATCCGACCTTTCCATTTCCCCTCTTTTCCTATCAGAAAATTTTAGATCATATATTGTCTTTTTTTCAACACCCCTTGGTGGCCTTCCATTCTTGGGCTCGTCGCCCTTTGTTTTAAAGAACTGCTTTCTTCCTTCCCCTACCTTCTCCAGATCATGTATCCTCCCGAACGCACATATTTAGATACTTTCCCAGCTCCTCTCAGGCACGTCCCCCACCTTTTTGCCCCCTTCCCCCCCCAAACACCCGGTTCACAATCGATTCCTTCATGTTACTCTCATGTCCACTTTCTGGTTCCCCCCCTTGTTGGCCCCCCATCCCACGAACCCCTATTAGAGATCCGCCACCCCGTCCCCATTTCTTATGCTCGCATTTTTCACTAAGACCCCCCCCCCACCCACCTTTTGCGCATTTTCCACGAATCTCACTATGCCGCCACCCAGGTTTTTTCCCTCCTACAAGCATGCATATTATTTGCGTTTCTTTCTCAATTACAATTTACACTTCAGTTTCCCTGACTTAAGACCATGACATCCTTGAAAGCTCTCGAACACCCCCCTTTTTGATTCCTCTGGTCTTTCTTTGAGGGGGATTGTCTCCCCTTTCGGTATGGGTCCAGCTCTTTTCTTTTACCGCAGTCCATGCTCCCGCAGACTCCTGTCACACTTCCCCATACCCCCCATTGTACAACCGAGCCCTCCCCCTTTCAGGGATCGCGCGCCCGGTTTCTTCCCCTTTCCCGCCTTTCGACACCGTGTTTTCCGGGTGTTCCTCTTTCTTTGCAGCGCCGACTTGGCCAAGCCGCTTACCCACACCCCTCTCTGTAACCACACATTCTAGGTTTCTTCCAATCAAATGTAAGCCTGCGTATGGATACTTCTTCGTCTCTCTCCCGGACGCCTCCCCCCCCCCTTCCCCCCTACCCCCCCCCCCACCTCCTTCCTATGTTTCTCACATGGCCACCCGGCACACCTCACCTCCCCTGCGACTTTTTTTTCTTCCTTCCCCTTAGACGATATCTGCCCTTTCATCTCCCCCTTTTTGTTCGACTGTATCTTTACTTTTTCATACCAAGTTGCCCGACTCCCTTCTCCTTCGGAGCGTCCCCCTCTTCACATTCGTTTCCTTATACCGTTCTTCCCCCGCTCCCGCCCCGTATTTGACCCCCGCCATACCTGTTTATTCGCCCCCACCACTTCTTCCTTTTCATGTTTCTAATTCATTTGCCCCATCCGTGGATTCCATATATATTTTCCTTCTTTTTTTGATGAAACCCTTATCGTTTTTGTTCGTTTTCATTTTAGCATCCTTCCTTTGAACTCCGAGTGCTTGCTCAATGGTCCCCCTCACCCCAGCTTATTACGTTTTTGCGTCCTCCCACCTGGATTTTTTTTCGCTTTCCGTACGCTCGTTCGATCCCCCCTGTTCCGCATTACCTTTTCCTCCTACTCCCCCCTTTTCTCCTTTCCTGAATCCCAACACCTTTTCCACTAGTCAGTACGCCCTCTCATCGACATTATGCTGCTTTTCTCAGCCGATCCTACTTCTCAACTCCCCGTGTCTGTTCCATTCTTGTTCTGTGTGCTGACCGTCCCTTCTCCTTATTCAGTGCCTTACCTCCCAAATTTTTTAGGGTCTCTTTCCTGCGGACAGATCTTCCCTCTGATCTTTACCCTTTTACCCAAACATCCAAACGTCTCTGCCACGGTGCTTCACGTTTCTCCGACGAACACATACTGACATATTTACATCCGTACCCTTTTATTTTTTCATTTCCGTATGGCTGGAGTCTTAACAAACCCACTGTGCCATATTTTCCCCTTTCTTTTTCTTTTCCTGCTCTTTCCGCTCTACATGAAGGGAATTTTTCTTTATTTGGGCTTTCCTTCCTTCTCTTTCGCCTCATAAGGCCCCCTTAGTAGTCTTTTTGCTTCTCTTTTCTCTATACCCCACTCGCCACCTCCCCCCCTTCTGAACCAAGCGCGCCGCCTCCTTTCCTTTCTATTGATGCCCTCCCCCGTCCTCGGATTTCGTCTGTTCAAACGTGTGTTTTTTTTTGTGCGGTCCATCTACGCGCTTTTTCTTGGATTCAATCCGCTTCCCATGTGCGTTCCGCTCTGAAATTCTTCTCTCCATCACCCCGCTGATTGAACGTTTTCCTCCCACCCCCCCCTGTTTTTTCTTCCCGTTCTTAGATGAAGAGCCTTTTACTTGCACGCCCCTTTTTTTTTTGACATGCGATCACTTTGAGCATCGGTTTGGAGGGTGCGTCTTCTTAGTCTTTCCCCACCGTTTTCGGCCTCAGTCTGCCTTGCTGTCTTTACAACTGCGTGCACTTTGGAACGACGACCTCCTCCCTGGCTGGTTAGTAATGGGTCCTTTTTCCCGTCCCGCTTGGGACCCTCTGAGAATCCCTTGTTAGCGTCCGATACTCCTTTCCATTTTCTCTTCGCACGGGAGCTGTCTATTTTTCTGTGTGTTTTTCATCGGTCACGGTCACTTTTTGGACCTTCTCGGCCCCACAGCCCCCAATTTCCCATGTTGTGGGTTCCCTTTCCTCCCGCCCGTTGATTTCACCGCTCCTACTCTCCCCCGCTCGACCACCCTTTTCCCCCTCCCCTTAGCGATTCGTTCTTTTCGCCCTTTTTTGACACAGGCAACCGTCTTCTTGGACTCCAGATGACCGCGACCGTGGTTCCCCATCTTTTTTTCATCTCACGTTCCCATTTCTTGTTCCCAGATTCATCCTTTTTTCGTATTTCCTTTTTTTATCAACCAGATGGGTCCCGATCTTCCCCCACAAGAGCGGCATGTGTTTCATCTACCCAATGCTCAGCCAACCTCTCTCCCTTTTACCCCTAATGGTTCGTTTTGCTTCTTCTGCTTATTTCTCCCCTGCACAGACCTCTCCGTGGGAATTTCATCTGCAGAGTACCCTCCTCACTCATCTCTTGGCCCAGGTTATCTTGTTTTGGTCCACCCCCCTTCCGAGTTTTTTTCCCCAGTAGAAGTTTTTTCTTTGGCCTGTGGCTCCCTTCACTAATTTGACTTTCTCCTTACTGACTTCGCCCAGGCGGGTTCCTTTAGTTATTTTCCCCTTGGCCGTAGCACGACAACGCTGTACTGTTTTTCACCTTCTGGTATTACCGGCCTGTCAATCCATATAATCCCATATTGTTGTCGTTTCTCGCCTCCCCTCTGCCGGTGACGCCCTTTCCGCTCACGCGAAAATCTTCTTCGGAAGGCGACGTCCGGCAGATTCTCCCCCACTGTGCGGGTGTGACACGCTATTAACCTTTTTTTCCCCCCGTAGCTATCTTCCCTCCACGGTTTCTTCCCCAGCAAGCTTTCTCCCTCCAACCTACTCGACGTGTTTTTCCAGAGCCTTTTTCTCCCCTACCGGCCCAATCTTCCGAACCCCCTCCTGCGACTTTCCCCCTTTCAACCCTCTCTCTCGCCACCCATAATACCCAAACCCCCATTCCATACCCCCCATTTTTCGATGATTGAGTCATTTTCCCGCATTCTTCATTTTTCTCGAATTAACCGCCTCCTTCCCCGAATCCCCCCCTCCCCCCCTGCACTCGTCAGCCTTTTTCCTGCAGTTCCCTCAGATAGTTTCTTTCGCCCCCCCCCTTCAAACTGGTGTTTCCCCTTCTCGGTTTCTCTGGCCGCCCCTTCCTTCTGGGAAAGCTTCCTGTGGATAAGAACCCTCCTCTTCTACCCCGCCCTGTCGCACCGACAATTTTGACCCCAAGTCCCACTGATCTCCTTCCAGGACTCTTTCTCTCCCCCTTACTTCTCTCTTGAAAGAAGAAGCCCAGTTTCTTTTTTTCGACATTTTGCTATTTGCCCCTGCCGTCTACTGCAGTTCTGTCCCTTTCACACCCCCCCTGGAGGCTTTCAAAATACCTCCTTGTCCCCCTTGTTCTTTTCATAACCCCGTGTTTTTGACTCCCCCTTTGTGTCGTCTGTCTATCATTATTTTTCCTCTAGACTAACCCCAACCTCCCACCTTCACCCCCTTTTTTATGGGAATTATCCCTCCCCCCCCCCTTGTATGCTACCCCTTTTTATATACTAACAGCAGATTTGTCCTCCCGCCTCCTGGTACCCTCTCCCCAAGCACGCGACTTCCTTTTTTTTCTTCTAAGCTGTATCCTCTACCCCCTCCCTTAAACATGCCAGGACGTTTCCCGATATTTTCCCTTTCCTTGCCGTCATCGTTCCGCGCCCCGCCTTTTTGAAAGCTCACCCTGATTAGATAGTCACTTGACGAAATTCTACATGTGATTGACTCAAGGCCGCCGAGCCCGTCTATATTTTGTTCTTACCCCCTCCTCTCTTTTTATTACGAGCATTTTTGCAGGCCCTCTCCCCCTTAACCCCCAATACCATGTCGTTTTTTCCCCCTTCCCCCCTACTATTTCTCTCAACCCAAGCATAGGCATTTCCCTAGTCCCTCGACCCCCCCCCCTGGCCCCTTCCCTTTAACGGCATCCCCCCCCTGGCCTCGGCCTTTTTTTTTGGCTCAAAAATTTTTGTCCTTTTACTCCCTTTTCCCACCGAAACCCCTCCTCTTACGACTTTTTCGGCCAGACACGGAAGTCCTTCATTTCCCCCCCTTTTTTTTTAGTGGTGAGCACAATTTACGCCTTATTTGCATTTACCTGTTGTGAGGCGGTGAGTTTTGCATTGGAAGCCCTTTTCTCTGGATATGATCTTCTCCCTCTTTTAACGACGCAGCCACCCCCCCCTTGACTTTCCCTGCCTCTCCAGTGGTATTCTTTTCATCCCACCCCGGAACTCCTTTTTTCCCCCCCACGACTTGTGTCATTCCCCTCTTCATTTTTCTCCCAACTGCCGTTACCAACCTGAGCCGTCCTGTCAAGACTTTTTCTCCTTTTTCCCCAGCCCTCTGTTTACACGTTCTTTCACCTTTGTGACATTCTGACCCCGCTAGTTTTGGAGTAAATGAGACACCATCTTTCATCCGGACTCCCTTATTTTCCGAGATTGCCCCATGTTTTTCTTCCCACAGCATTTCCCTTTCTTTCTTACATGGCGTCTTATTACCACCCTCGTCTCTTCCCAGACCCCATTCTCTTTGCTCTGCCAACTCACACTGTATATTAAGGGTTCTTTCTTTCCCCCCCCGAGATGGTCAGGCGACCTTCTCCCCGGTATCTGCCGCATATGTAGTGTCTTGTTATAGGTGAAATGGGTAGTTGGTTCCTTCTCTTGGCCCCTTTTCATGATACCCAATATGGCCTTTCGTTTTCCCATTTAGATCATTTTTTTTTCCCCCCCTTCCCTTGAGGCGCAGACAGGTTTCTTGTTCCTTTAAGCGTTTCTTCTTCGGACTCAAGGACCCGGCTTGTCCCTCGTCCCACCTCCCTTTCGTTGTCTTAGCGCTGTTCTTAAGGAGACATCCCCCTGTTGTTCATCTTTTCCCACCCCGCGCTTTTCTGTTGGAAGTGGACCTCCTCCCCTATAACGCTTTCAGTGGCTAGTTCCTGTTTTTTGTTCTCAACCGGACTTTTTCACCGGTGTCCTACGACATTTTCCCTCTGATTACTTTTGTTCTTAGCCCGCTGGATTCCCTTGAATGCAGGTCTGGACAACTCTGTCTCTCCAGACCCTGTGAATTCCCCCTCCTTTGTTTCGGTTTTTTTTTTCCCCCTCTCTTGATTTTCCTCAAGTTCTCTATTCCCCCCCCAGATCACTACATGCCGCCCCTAATTTTCCTGTACCCTTTTCGTCACGCCAGGACCCACAGACTATTCCTCAAAGACGCCTATCGTCCCGCGTACCGCCGCACTAAGCACCCCCTTTTCTTAAGGACAGGACCGATTTCCCCTGCAATTTCCTCTTTCCCCTGTTCCGTTTCTCTGATCGGTAGTAGTCTCCCTCTCGAGAAACCTTCCCTCCCTCTTCCTTTTTGTTGAGATAAACTCCGCTGATAGGGGTCAGTCTCTTTCCCCCTGATTTCTGTAACAGCTAACTTCCAATTTCTTTAATAGTCAATGACATCTCTCGCCAGTCGAAATCCGTTCCTTGTGGGCAGTCCAGGTAGTTTCTCAGGATTCCCCGCCTTTATATTCCTCTCTGGTACCTACTCATATTTCTACCCAGTTTTGTCAGGGTCAGTGACCAAGCGAGGTAATTCTTCCTAAAAGACCCCGAGTCCTTTCCTGGCCCTAGTCTTTTGGTACCTTCCCCTTTTTTTCCCCCCTCCTATGGGTCTCGTTTCCCCTCCCTTGCGCGCCTTTGCTCAGCGAGTCATCATTACAGGAGACCGCCCTCCCCCTTCAACTTCTTAGATCCCCCCCTCCTCCCTTTCCATGGACAACCGGCCGGCCCATGGCTGTCCGTGCATAACCGAGACACGTGACCACACGCTTCTGTTGCCCCAGTCTTGATACTTGCTTTTAATTGTAGTCAATCCACGCTTTTTCTCTACAACTTTCTTCGCACTTCTTCCACTCCTTTTTTACCCCATGCCGTCCCCCTATGCTCCCAGCCACAGAGCCGACTTCCCTCCCCCACCCACAGTACAATACCACCTCTACCTGGGCCTAGACCTTGTTTTCTCACCAGAACTTTTCACAAGCTTTAACTCCGACTACTCACACCATTTCTTTCTTGCACCTTTCATGCCTGCAGGTGACTCCCCCCTAAAGCCCGTGTTTTCCTCCCCCCCTCTTACGCCGGCTGGGTTCCTTGGGATTCCCAGGCTCTGGGACCCCTGGAAAGACTACCCTCTTCCTCTGTTACCTTTCCCTCCCCCGCTATTTCTTCTTGAACCCTCCCTCAAACCTCCTCTGTCCCTTCAAGGGATATTTCGAGGCGCGATCCCATTTCCCTATAAGGCACCCCGTACGCCTTGGCCCCCCCTCTGGAGCCCCCCGTGCTGACTCCGATGTCGGAAGTTTCCTTCCCTTTTTGTAACCCTTTTCTTCAACTCTCCCCCTTTCCTGGACGCGGACCTTTTTTCTGTCGCATTCGTTCATCTCTGAAGAGGAAGACCCCGACACCATCCCCCCCGTTGACCCTGAATAACCTTCGCAATGAACCCCTTTTGTTAAATATTTTTCCCCCCCCCCCACCACACACCACTGATCTTTTCAAAGAACCAGGTCCCTTTTGATGAAACGAAATTGCTAATTTTTACCGAGTTCTCCGATTTTTTTTCAAGTCCCCATTTTCCCCCCTTCCTTGCCTAGGTCAATCTTTTCCCCCCGCATTGAGTCCCTTTCCGAATAGGTCTGCGCCCCGACCTCTTCGTGCCCCCCCCTTCTGTCCGTGACACCTGATTACCCTTTTTCTCATTCGTCCCAGCGACCCTCTGGCCCTCCAGAAGATATATTCATCCCTACCGTTTTCCCCTTGTGCGTCTTGGATTCTAGTTTTTTTATCCCAATGCCGGTTCGCCCATCCTCCCCTTCCTTTTTTCCGCGTATTACCTTTTGTTCTTTTCTGTTTTACTTTCCACAGCCTCGCTTCGACTCCCACTGTCCAGGCCCCCTGACGCTTCTTGAATCCCCACGACCCCCTTACAGGCGTGAATTTGGACCTTTTGGAGTTCCCCCCCCCCGGCCTCTCTCTTTCGATCAAGGGAGAGGAGACACTTGATAGTCACGTCCCCGGCTTTTCACATACTTTACTCCACGCCGCTCTCGCCCACATTACTAGTCGTGGCTCCATTGGGTTCCCAAAGGCTATTCCCTTTCTTTCTTTCCTTTCTCTCCCTCCCACGGTGGTGGATGGCTTTCCAGGTATTGAAGTCTTTTTTTTTCCTGATTTCCCTTAATACTCTTTCTCCCCCCCAAAACAAAGCCTTTCACGCAGACATTTATCCTGTGTCCCTTTTGGCCTTTTACTATGAGCCCCTTTTCCAAGCTTTGTTGTTCTATTTTGCACCTTTAAGTCTTCTCCCCCACCCCCTCCTTTAGGGCAGATAGCCCGTTTCCCCTTCCTCGCGAATCAAGTAATTTTTCCTTTGCCTCCCTGTGGATCCCCCCTTTTCCCATACCCCTTTCCCTATGATTCGCTCTTTCTTGAAGCGAGCCCTAGTGGATCTTCAAAGACACTCTCTTACACATGCGCCAGCTGCTTGGGGCTCCCCCCCTTTGACTTGACTGGTCCCCTCCTGGAGTTAGACCCTCCCCCCCTAAACCGCGCTCAGGCAACTTGTCCTTTCTTATCCGGTCCTCTCCACTCTATCCCCCCCTTTCTGGGTCCTTCAGAGTCTTTACCTGGAAGCCCTTTAAGGATAAATGCCCCCTTGTCGCCACAGTCTGTTTTTTTTGAAGAGCTCGGCCCCCTCTTCGGTGTTTTTGGTCAGCATGAAATCTGGATCCTGGTTCCTGCTGTCTTGTGGATCTCCAATCTGCGAACACTTCAATTTCTTTTTTCCTGTCGATCAGTTCCGGTTCGCCCTTTTCCTTCAATGTGCGGTTTAACAACGGCCCGTTCTGTGCATCGGTGAGACCTTTCTGACTCTGCTCTCTGGTTTTTATGCGGGAACCTGCACGCTTTTCCACCTAATGATACTTGAAACAAGCAACCCCCCCCCCTATTGACCAAAGGACGCTTCTTCTTTGCTGAGACGCCTTTTCCCTGGACCACGGCGCCTTCTTTGCAAAGTTATAATTTCTTTAAACGGGCCCCCAACTCCCTTCCCTCCCCCCCCCCCGCCGGTAGATGACCCCCCCCCTTATGTAGCGTCCCCTATGATCCCCTCTCCTCCAATACCCCCGGTTTCCTCTAAAGACGATATCCCCCCTTCATGATTTTACAGGACGGCGGCTTTCCCCCCGATTTGGTTCCCCCCTGGAAGTTTCTTCGGTAGCTGGTCTTTCCTCAGCTGTTTTCCGTCATCATTCCTTTTTTTCCCTTGTTTTTTCTTGAGCCCTTTCTCTTGCCCCCCCTCAACAAATGCCACGATTTTTGGCTCCCGCCTTCTCTTGTGATCACAATTACCTCATAAACAACCCCCCCCCCCAAAAACACTCCCGAATCGGAGAGTTCGCCCCCCCGACTTCGAACTCGGGCCCCCCCATGTATGAATCTCTTTTTTTTCACCAAAGCCAGAATTCTTAGTTTCGTCCTTTCCTTTCCCTTTCCGGTTTCCCTGCTCGTCCATCCCTCTTTCTCATCGCCTCAGTTTTTTTTTGCGGTCAGTGTATCGCTTTGGGTTTTCGAGAAACGTTGCGATGTGTTACCCCTTTCTTTTCACCACTTCCCTGCGCCCCAACCTTTCAATTTTCCTATTCGATCATATTCCCCCAGATTTCCGCCCACCGTATCCCTGCCGAATACCGCCGTCACCCCCCCCCCCCTCCTAATTGGCCCCCCCCCATTAGCTTTCTTTGCATCCAGTTCCCCTTCCCAAAAACTGTTTCTGTTCCTCCCATGCAACGCGCAAATTCGACTTGTTGATTGCATTCATCACAGGCCTTCTTTTGTCCCTATAGCACGCTCCTCCAAATTCAGATACCTCTTTTAATTTCTCTCCCCGACAACCCCTTCCTTTTAAAGATTTAACACACCACCCTACAACTGTATTGCTGAATTGAACAGGGCCTGGCTTACCTGTACCCCCGACCCAGGGCTGCGATACCCTTCAACTACTGCCCCTCCCCCTTTTTCCCCACCCCCCCATACCCATTTCTCAACTTACCCGACTTCACGCCCTCCCTCTGACCCAATTCTCCGTGTTCTCTTCCCCCCCCCTGGCCCCCATTTCTTTTTATCGGGTGATTTTGCGTCACCTTGATGGGGGGTCAGGCGCCTGTTTCGGGTAACTGCCTTGAACACATTCCCCCCCATTCTCCTCCCCTCCAACACTTCTTCCCCCCCTCTGTGTGGATACAATGTCGTCCCTCTCACATAGTCGCTTCCCAAGCCCCTGGACTAAGCGACACTGCCTAGTTCCGACTCCTGTTTTGCTCTCCTTGTCACTACGCTTCCCCCCCTTAGAGCTTTTTTTTTTCCAAGAGCCTGGTCCCCCCTTCTAATCCTTTCTTTTCCTCACTCCCCCCAATAAAAAGTAGTAGCCTCCCATTTCCTATTGCTTATCCAAATGCCGACTTCTTTCCCAATTTGATCCCCCCCCCCCCCCCCCTTTCCTTTAATCTCTGCTGCCCGAAGACTCCACAAAAGATAGTCAGTACCCCAAATTGAACACACTTTTCTACTTTTACTATAATTTTTCCTACTTACTGTTCCCCCCACCTCTACAATGCCCCCTTTGACCTCCCAGTCCTCTCCGACTTCCTAGACAGCTGCCAGCCAGACGCACACCGCTTTTTCCTTATTTTAGACTTCCCCTCTAACCCCTAGGAGATACCCCTTCCCCATTTTTCGGGCCTGACTCTATTCGAGAAGGCAATTGCAAGTTGGCCCTGACAACTTTTCCTGGCCCCCGTACACTACGCGATTTTCCGCGCACCTAGTTGAGCTATTC
>Ga0179591_1248100_pt1 | contig 20315 bp, 22 predicted proteins | sample CZOMad2_1_08_16f_FD_182891 | JGI IMG/M metagenome (GOLD analysis project Ga0179591, IMG submission 182891) | Vadose zone soil fungal communities from Angelo Coast Range Reserve, California, USA - CZOMad2_1_08_16fungal (PacBio error correction) | ecosystem: Environmental > Terrestrial > Soil >... | reverse complement strand
CCTGGTACCGTCTGTTCTTCCGGTTTGCCTTCGGCTCCTTTGACCCTGAAACGGAATCGACAGGTTCTAAATCAGTAGTTTTGCGCTAGACAGCTCTATCCTCTCTCCTGCAAAGGATGTTTTCCCCGGAGTAAGTTTGACGACATCATCGACATGTCCGTAAAGCGCCCATTCTTCAGGACGAGCGCCCCACCCGTAACCCGAGTAAGCACGTATATACGGCTTTGGGGGGTCCCTATGTAGGTTTATCCAATGTTATTGATTCCACGGCTCCCGAGGGCGGCTTTTCGTTTCTGTGGCTTTTTTCTTCAGCGAGTGCCCAACAAACCCATCGGGAGGGCTGCCCGTAAGAGTTGCCCCCAACACACCCCACCCCCCCCCCCCCTCACACCCACCCACCAACCCCCAACCCCCCCCCCCCCCCCACCCCAACACCACCCCCCCCACCCACCCCGCCTACCCCCCCCCCACCCCCCCCCCCCCCCCCTTGTCCCACTCGATAAATAGGTTCAGATTTTTTTTTCTTGTTTGATGAGCGTGACAGTCCCCCGGCTTTCCTTTACTTCTTGATCCCCCACCTCTTTCCTCCCCTCCCGCCATGGACCAGGCAGATAGAACCCCCCATTTGATTTCGTTCTCGCCTCCCCTCTTTCATCTGAAGCAAAAGACTCTTTCCTCTGTCCCCCCTTTCCTTGTTCTCTTTTTAGAGCGTATAGCCCCCGGTTTGAAAACACTGTCCTTAGACATCCTCCCACCCTGTCCTTTGACATTTTTGTATAGCGGTAAGACGATCAACTTCCCTAACACCCCGAGAGTTCTTCACAATCGTCCCCTGACCCGCTACACGGCTCCTCACTGTGGTGCACAGTCCGCTCACCCCTGCGTCACCTGGCCGCCCCTCTGTGATCTGGGAAAGGACACCCCTTGCTCCTCCTCTTTGCCCCCCTCCTGCACCGTTTCCCCGCGGCCACCTGCACTCAGACCTCCCTAAGGCCCCTGGTCGCCGTTTGAAACCCCTCTGCGTATGTGGCTTAGATTTATACGTAGTAGCTCAAGAACCACTTACCCGCAATCCCCAAACACCACCTGAATACCCTTGAGCCATGGTTGTCACTGATTCTGGTTGCTTTCCCTCTATCGGACTCCTTCCCTCGCTTTTGGATGTGTGGCCAGGCCCCAACCCCCCGGTTCTCCCGGCGTTTTAGATATTAGTCCATGCTGTCCCCTCGTCTTCAACTTTTCCATCGAAGTACATCTCGTAGTTGCCTCCCCAACCCAGGATTTTCGCGTTTCCCCAGTCCCAATTTAAGTACCGTTTCTGTTTGAACCCCCTCTTATTTTTCAGATTTCCCTTTTACCCCTCCCGGGCGGCTCTGTGCTTGACCCTTTATTTTCGCCCCCCCCTCGCGGCGGCCCCCTACCCCCAACAACCCCCCAGGTTTCTTTCCTCTTCCTTGCACGGTGAGGATCAGAAGGATCCCCATAAGTCGCTCTGAGAGCGCCCCCCCACGGATGATTCCCACAACCAACATGTAGGTTTTCTACGCCCTCCGGCCTAACGAAGAACACTTCTCCACAGTGACTCCTCCGGTTACCTTACATTCCCCTCCCCGCTTGCGAGGCCTTTTTACCTTCTACCCAGTTTTTCTGTCCAGTCCACGCGCCAAAGCCGCAGTTTCCCATGATTCATGTCCCTGCAAGGTCTTTTTGGTAGTTGTGTTGGCCTTACATCTTCGTTTTTTTCACCCGCCTCAGAAACCCGCATGGTGAGGCAGAGTTTCTGCGATGTCCTTTTCCACCTCTTCTTTTTCCTTCCTCCCAGCTCATATAAACCGACTGTCCCGTTCAAACGCTATGAACCTCCCTAATGCCAACATGCTCCTTGATTGACCATTTATCATTTTTTCCCGAAGCTAGGTTCGACATAGGTTGGTTTGCCCAGCGGTGAACCGCGACCGATTTCCACAGATCCCTAATCCTGGGTCCCAACCGCCTTTCCCTGTTTATAATGCGGTATTTACGGGTCCGGGTGAGCGCATCTCTTTGGTATGTCCCTCTGCTGAACGACATCATTCCCTCCCTCCTGGAAGATGTTCCCTTCTTTTCAGGCGATTTATCCCTTGCCGCTCGATCCGGCGAGTACTTTGCCAAGATTGGTTATGTCTCTGTCAATCTCCGAGCCTCGGATTCTCGCGGGTCCCGCGACACCTTCACTGTTTACCCAACTCCTTGCCCTCTAAACAAATTTATTCGATTGGTACGGCTTCTGTTATCCACTCGCTGCAACAACTATTCGTCAACTTCCTCCAAAGCGCTTATTCTCTCTTACTTGACCTTACCGGATCGACGAGATGAACTAGCTTTTTGCCCAGTGGGGGGTGGGGGGAAATGAGGAGTAAACCTTCTGTTTAATTATAAACGGGAGTGTCCCCGGGAGGGTAATACATAATGCCACCCGGTGATTTCTTTCGAATGCGGAGATCGTGCCCCACTTCCCAGCTAAATACCGACTCACTTTCTACGCTGGCACCCTCCCTCTGCAAAGTCCGATGAGTTCCAGTTCTTACCGTCCGTCCTTTTCCTTTCCTGGGTGCAATGGAACCTGGTACGCCAGCGCCAAACCCCCACCCCCCCCCACCCCCCCCCCAACCCCCCCCCCCCGCCCCACCCACACCCCCCACCCCCTCCCAAACCCCCCCCCCCCACCCGATGTCTCTTCTCCTCAGCGGCTGCCGCTTTCCCCTCGCCATTCCGCGCAAACCTGGTTCTCGGTACCTCGGTTACTTCTTTCATTGGCAATCCTGCTTCCGTTGCTCCAGGCCATGACCTCCTCTTCCCCCCTAACTTCCTTTGGTGCGGTGGGTATTGCTGCCCCTCCAGCGTTGCTATATTTTGAATCTCCTGCCGCACGTCCGCTTTAAGAATCTCATTTCCCCTCTCGAGGCAAACCTTCTCTCTAATCTCCCCTTCGTTCCTCCCCAGTCCCTTTGATATACAGCCGCATATTCCCTAGCTAGGAGTGATTTTCAGAGACTTTTCTTTTTTGCTATTAGCGTATCTCAGTCGTCTGCCTTGCAGCTAGGTTTTTCTTTCTTGGTATTATCGGGTTAGGGTTTTCAATTTGCGGTTAATGTGCGTTCCCGGACTAAATCCCCCCACAGTCTGCATTACTAACGCATTATGATGCCTTCTGCTCCCGGCTTTATGTCCCCCGGCCCTGGGATTCGTAATGTTCCCTTCAAGTATGCTTTCTCCCACTATCTTCTTTGGGGGGTGAAGTGGCTAGCAGATCCCTATCCGGGTTGCTTTTCATCGTTTGTTTCCAGCTTCCGCATTGTCCGCATGAAGCTTCCTGCCTCCTTTCCCGTTCCTTTTTCGTCCCTACCCAACGACGGATTCTCTCCTTCCGCCCCTTGTTTTGCGCACCCCTCTCTTTTCTGTCCCAGTCCTCAATCCCGGCGAGCACGGAAGTGCTTAAGCAAATCTTCTCAAGTGCCCCTAGCCGTCTTCCCTGGGAGGGACCCCCCAAGGGCTTGCCAACAAAAACTCTCCCTTCAGCTTCTCCGCCAGTAGCCCTCAAAGAGGAATTAGACGCTTTTCAGCAGGCCGTTCCGACATGCACTCCTCCTACATTATCCTCCTGAACAGTTGTCTTGGTTTTTCTTTCTCGCCTTTTTTTTTTTTTCCTCGTTTTTGAGGCCCCAATGTCTTTCTTTTGTTGGGTCTAAAGGCTCCTTCCGGTGTTCCGGGGTGCAAGCTGCAACAGCTTTCCCCGAAACCCTTATCTTTTTTCCTCTCTGTGTTTGTTGGCCTTTTCCCTCAATATGTGCAAGCTTTCCCCACTCCCCCCTCGTCGAAGGTTTTCAGCCAACACGCCAACCACTCTCCGACCTGGGAATCCAGGAACTTCCACAACTGTGGCCTTTTTCGCTTAATAGCACAAACCCCCTTCCCCCAAAGCACCGATTCCTCCTGGCGTCAGCTTCCAGTCACTTTCGCTACCTATAGAATTCCTCTTTTTTCCTCCTGATCTTCCTCTTGCCTTCGCTTCGTTTGGGCAATTTTTCGGCCGTAAAGTTATTTCCCCGAGCATGTATTTTGGTCTTTCAGCTTGCGCCTTGCTTCATTCTTTCTGCGGTCTGCGTTTCTGTCATCCTCCCTCAATCTGTTCAATGCTTCCCCAGTTGTGGCGTGCCCGATTGACATCCCCCTCATTTGCTTGCTGCCCAAGTGCATTCGGCGTCCACCATTTGGAACCGGATGAACTCTCTCGCCCCTCTTCCCCCCCTATCCGACCGCCCCCTTTTGATCTGAGTCTCCTTTCCTCCAGATTAGTTCGACAAGCCACATAGGGTCCCAGACCTTGACCCCAGCTCCCCGTCTTCCACCGGACGCTTTCTTTTTTCTTTTCCAGGTTGGAGCTCACGGTCTTCCTGAGTGTTTTTTTTCCAACTTCACGCCAGTACCCCCCCTGTACTCACCACCTTTTTCCCCCTCCTCTCTATAATCGCCAACCTGACTGAAGGGCGCGGGCTGAAGCTGCTCTCATTACAAGCTTCTAGACAGAGCAAGGCTCCGACCTTTTGATCTCCGTCGGTATCCAAATTTTCTGCCAACTTATTGTAGGCTAACGATGTCCGGCCCCTTCCCCGGGGCCATCTATCTCTTAAAGCGTAAGTGTTCCGGCGCTTCATACTTAAGCCGGCGTTCCGTCAAGACCTACCCCAAAAGGTGATTTTCGCTTATTTTTTCCGACTGCAGGTCTCCTTTCTTCACATCTCTAGCCCCCCCGTTGGTACCGAGAACCATTGGTTTTAGCGCGTCATGGGAAGCTTCAATTTCATCCTCTGAGGTTTCCATTCCGGGTCCGGAACCAGTTGTTACTTTTCGCCACGGCTCAGGGCGTATTTCGAACTTTGACCCCGATCGAAGTTCCCCTTTTTATTCGATGGCATTCCTTTTTCGAGGTCGTAGTTCTTGAGATGACCTTCTCCGCTCTCCCCCCTTTCTCAGGTAACCTTATCAAGTTGATTGAGTTTTTCCTTAGACCGTTCAAGAAAGTGGAGACAGGACTTACCCATTTTTTTCACGAATGCCTTAAACCTTGACTGTACTTCCCCTGTCGTCTCGTGCCTTTCTGCTCTATCAGCAGGAATCGCGTCGGATTTTTGCGATATGTTCCTCCGTCGTGTCCATAAAATCCTCTTTCCCCCTCGCACCAGTTTCTTTCCTCCCCACAAGCGTCCTTCTTCCTCGGACCCGCGAGAATCAGGCGCCTTCTCGAGTCTGCCAACTCCTCATTTACCAAGTTGGCGAATTTTTTTGACTCAGCTTTCGAGCCTTCCCGTGTTAATCCACACTCGGACCTTCTGATGACCGATTTCCATGAGGTGACTGCTATTCGCCTAAGTAAGGACCGACCGACCCTCCTAAAATTCCCCCGGATCTTGAGCCAAAAGTCCCAGTCTGTTGCTGCCCGTCTTTCTTTTCCATAGCAGTCTTTTCCCAATTTCTGGCCCGATGGGCAGCCCAGATAGGAGAATGTCTCCTGCGCATCAGGGCTTTGCAGTGCGCGTGAGTTTAAGCCCCTGGTCCCGTCTTGTATCTCTCTAGGATCCTGCCCCCCCATCCCCTCGTTTTGAACGACCACTCTCCTTACTATCTGCGAAACAATTGCTTTTTCTGATGAGGTCTTCTCGCCACCGTTACTCGACCAAAACATACTACACCCGCCCCCTCAACTGAGTACATGCTTGCGTTAATCCCTTTTTGCCGTCTTTGTAGTCTTTGCCGTGGTGGTTTACACAAGTCCCTCGACATCTTTCTTGATTCCGGTTCAACGTCTTATACGCAACGTTAGATCTTTTACTTCTTTATCTTCTTCTACTCCAATACATCTTCGTGAGATATCAACTCTCATCTTTCCTGGTCTTCGCCGGATTTTATACGCATGTGCCAGTTATAATGCCCGTCCCAACCGGGGGTTTGGAGCCAGTCTCCGCGATTTGCACTGTACCCCGTCCCATGACCGGAGGATGTTTTTTCCCCCTAGCGCTTAAGAGTTGTTTTAAAGAACCGGGACCCAAAATGGTCCAACGTTCCCCCCGTGCTAACTTTGTTTTTTCGCTCAACCTCCGATTGTAGATGTTGCTGTTCCAAGGCGGACGCTGATGACTTATTCCCTCCTGGGGCTGGTTTGTTGGTATGTAAAAGCCCCCGAACTTGATTTCATACTTCATCGGTGACGTCTCTCGCAATCCAGATATAAAAAGGTCTCCCGGTTTCTTCCTTTTGTTGGTTCCTGTAGTCCTGGTATATGCTCTCACTCACGTATGTCAGGGGCAGCTGCTCGACTTTTCCCCTCGTTCCAAACGAACGTTCATTTTGGCTTTTTTCTTCCCATCGTCCGAGGCCGGTGCATTATTGTATAGGTTAGAGTGCTCTCATGAGGGTTTTTTTTCCGCCCGCGGCATATCCCGTGAGGCTGCCCCCTTCCTTTTTCGCTTTTTTCACTTCTTTATACTGGTCGAGGGTCTCTTGCGCGACCGTTCCATCTACCTCGTGTCCTGGCCGGGTGCGTTAGTCTCACATCATCTACTGGTTCATCCTTAACTGGTTTCCTGGAGTACTCCCCCGTGTTTCCACTTTTCTTATCTGACTCCCCCCCCCAGGCACTCCATCCTCGCTGTCTGTATTTCGCCTTTTTTGAGATCCTGATACCCTGGGTCCGAGCGGCCCTTCCTTTCGGGTCTTTTTCGCCCCATATTTTGACTGCAATGCGCAGAGGTTTGGCGTCCCCCTCCGTGCCGCAGCCCCACGCCCCTTGGGATAGACCTGAGGGTAATAGTATGCCAGCTGTCCTGCTAACTCACCTGGTTTTGTCCTCGCTTTCTTTCCCTCCCTGACGCCCGACCAAACGCAGAAAGCCTTACTTCCTGTATTTTATTTCCCCCTACACGTTTCCTACACCTCCTCCTCCCCCCCAAATACCTGTATATAGGTTACTAGGTTTTTTTTCCGTCCGGTATTTGGGTTTCTTAGCCCTTCCAATCCTTGCGCTGCCTGAGTTTTTTTATGATTCCTTCGTCGCACTGACCGAGGGCATTTCCCCCCACCGGTGCCTTCTCTAGTTCTTTACAGACTGATCCACTACGATTCTCCCCTGGTCCTTTCAGTGGGCATTTTTCCGGAAGTCCCCCCTCTTCCTCCATATCCAGGGCATCTTCTTTTAAATACGTTTGTTTTTTTTTAGAGATCTTCTGGGCCCGATTTAGGCCGGGTGACGTGCACTTACACTGACCTTCCTCGACAGTTTCTCCTTTATGGTTTTTCTCGAGAATAGCCTTTCCCCGAAGATCCTCATTTCGCAACCCCTGTGGTCCCTGCCCGCGTCCCCAGTGCAGATCCATCATTCCCCCCCTTTCTCCTTCAATCGCTTTCTGCACTTCGAGAGAACCCCAACTACCCCTCCTTAAACCCTCTTCCTCGATCTACGGTCTTTGGTTTTTTAAAGCTTGTTCTTTGTAGACCTGTTAGGGATCCCCCGGTCCTCCGGGTTCTTTTGTTAGTTCTTTCTTGGCACGCCGCGCGAGTGAAAACCCACCACTCCGAGTCATTCGCCTCACTCTGTTCCCCGGTCTTACTCGTTGCGCCTTTTGGCTGGGGAGGAGCTTCCTACCCGGCCTTGCGCCAGTGAATTCCTTAGAACCTTGCGCAACTCCGCCATTGAAAGGCCGTCTAGACCCCCTGTTCCTTTCGCGGAGCTTCAACGCAGCGAGCAGCCCCAGTAAATCCATGAGATGACTTCACATTGGCTCGGTTACCTCATAGTGTATCCGCCCCCTTGGCAAAACACCTGTACTGAGAACCCTTCCCGAACCCCCTTACTTGCTTTCACCAGGTAGATTATGTAACCAGTCTCACCTGCCGGACAAGTCACCAGATCTTCTTGATGTTCTCCCCCGCGACCCCCCTCGACCCAGCTCCCCTATCATCAGTTGTAGAAACCCCCCCTCCGCTCATTTCCTTTGCGGACGGCCGCGATTAACAAGTTCAAGCCAAAACACTATTCTCCCCTTCCCTGAACCCTAGACACCCCTCCTTCACCGGATGATTGCCCCTTACCTCCATCCATTTGCATGAACCGGTCTGTCTCCGTGTGAAAAAGCGGTGTCTTCTGCTTTTCGCGTATCCCTCTTCGAATCCCGCCAGACACCTTTACGAACTCAAAAACCCCACCGTAAGCCGTAAAAGTTTGAAGATGATGGCTTGGTTCGTACCCCGCCCCTTTCTTTTCGGCCATATTTTTTTTTTTGGATGGCAGGACACAACACAGTTCCTCCCTCTTCGTTCTTCAGCCCACGCGACTCCCCTTAAAAATCAATGCCTTCACTCTCTCTTGAGCTCCCACCCCCCTTTTAGGAGTTGGGAAAACACGTCCCCCCCCCCATTCCTTCCCCTGTTTTGTCTGACAACCTCCGCTCCCCCGAGTCAATACCGTTCCCTTCTTTCTTCCACGTTGATACCCCTTTTTTCTGACCTACCAAAACCCAAGGGTTGGGCTTTCCACTTCTCCGTGTCCCCCCTCTTCCTTTTCAGCCGTCCAAAAGGACTCCTGATCCCTTGTATCTCCCCCCTCCTCTGTCTTTTCTTGAAAGACGTTTTATCACTCTCACAGATCGACCCAAGTTCCCTCCCCTACGTTGAAAGTCTCCTTATTTTTAAATCCGTGAGGGAGCTTTTTCCCCGGTGTGTGATGTGTTCACTCTAACGGAGTAGATTCGCTTATACTTGAAATCCTGAATGTTTTCATTTCCTGTAGTTTCGGCTGGTTGTTATGGTGGGTTCTTACTTACCATATGTTTGGGCTCTCTCAATCCGAGTCCCCCCTCCTTTTGAGTCAGGAGGTATGAGCGTTTTTGTTGCCCCCCCTTGATTTGCCCAGTATAATATTCTAGACCCACTACTTGCTCCCCGCTGGACCCCCCCATCAATCTCAGAACACAGCTTCCTGATTTCCCTCAGTCTTTCCAGCATGATCGTTCTCTTTTGTATCCTCGTGCAAGCGGTTGTAAAAGATGTTTTCCCCTATGTGACCATCTTATGAAGCTTTCTCCCCAGTATGGCCAGGTGGAAAATCTGCCGGTTTTTTCCTCTTCTTACGTCTCGAGTATTTTGCATGCTGCTGCCACCGACTTCACGACCTTTTTTCCTGCCCTTTAGTTGGGTCATTAATTAAGGCCGATGTTCTACGTTCCTCTAGATTTCTTCTAGTCCTTCGCCCCTCTGTGCTTTCTCTTGGACAGCTTGCCTTTCTTGCTCCTTATTTTCTCGTTAGTGTTCGCTAACTGGTTGAGCTTTTGGACCAACTCATGGACCTCTTGCAAAAATTATACTCTTTTCATCGTTTTTGGCGTTCCCCCCTCCGCGTGACCTATTTTTTTTCTTTCAACTATCTACATCCCGCTCATCTTGCCTTTTAAGTTCCCTACGGTCAATAGGTTACGCCTCTCGAAATTCTTTCGCAACGGTGGAAATTGAGTTCGTTCCCCCCCTAATAGGTAAGGCCCGGTAAAAAGAGGCGTGACCCCCCCAGTTGAGTCGTCAGACAATACTGCAAACAGGTCGAATGTTTTGAATCCCCCGCAGGTGTTTGCGGAGGTATTACGTAATCTTACGACCAGCCGACACATCTTACGTTCACAAGCCGCCCCCACATTCATCTTTCACCTTTCTCCATTAGGCCCCCCCCCCCTGGTTCGGTTCCCCCTTATTTCGTCCCCCTCGTGATCTTCTGCCTCACCTCTGTTCGGGAAGAATTCATGCCTCCCCTTCCTCTCCCCCAATGTTTCGGACCCCTCGGGTATTCTTTTATGGATCCCCGCGGATTGTCCCGTTAAAATGACTTTCCTCGGCTCTAAAGGCTCTGTCGTGCCTTTTCTTCCTTTACACTTTCATGTTCTTCAGCGCTGCTCACGTCCCCCCCTTTCCCTCCTCATCTGTTGGCCCCCTAACCCGGCCAACCATATCGAGCATACAAAAGTTTTCTCGTTTCCAATTCTTTCCCTCCCTCTACATCTTTAGTTCGTGCGCTGGCGAGCTCTTGATTTTTCTCCCTCATGAGCCATCTAGTCCCGTCTCCTGCTGATTGGGATCTCTTTAGTCTTTCCGTTTTTTTTTCAGTTCCTTTACTGTGTGACGATGGACAAAGTCCCAAAAAGACTCATCCCTTCCCTCTTCGCCACTCTTCGGAGCGTCTGTACCCTGGACTTTGGATTGGTCCCTTTCGGCCAACTATTTGATGCTCCCTTTCTCTTTGACTGGGCGATTTGCAGACCCCTTTTTTGGGGCTAGCGGCTCCCCCCTGATTGCTGTGGCGATCGATAGGCAGTCCTTGTCCCTTAATGACTCTTGTCCGCAGAAGCCTCCTTTGTTTAACACCAAACGGCGGGAGCGAGTCGGCAGCCCCTCCCTTGTGGCGCTCAATCCTTTTCGGGTTTTCATAGATGCCTCACCAATCCCGCTCGCACTTTAGCCTTGTATCCTTTTTGTCCCATGCTTCCTTACTTTTAGGAACGGCCTGTCTTGCCCAAACTCCGACAGTTTTCCAGCGGATCTCAGAGCCCTCAAAGATACTCTCGATGGACCGCAGCCGAAGGGAAGAGACTCCAGAGGCCTTCATTGACCCTTGTATTGGTTTTCTCTTTCCTGTCCAGGCGACCACGTTGTTTTCCCAGTGTCTTTAAATGAACCTTTTTCTAGTGGGAGTGGTTTTGCGGGCACCGCGAACTTCGGTTGTTTCCGTGTTGCCAGATTGCCCCACCTCCCCGAACCTCTCTCTCTTCCTCTCTCTTTTTTTTTTTTCGAAGCTCTGCCTGCTTTTTGCACATGCACCCCTGACACAGAAGTTTGCCGCACTTATTCCGACCACCACGTCCCACTACGACAGGTTTTTCCGCCAAAAGCACTTCAACAAAATGTGGCCCGGCCTGCTTCCGCCCCCCTCCAACCTACTCCTGGTGGGCGATGCCTTCGGTTTCTGCGTTCCCCCTCCATAGAAGGTCCTTCCCTGCTTGCTTCTTCGCCGACTTTCGTTTTTCTTTTTTTGGCAATCCGCCTTATCCAGTGCTCCGGCCTCAGTCTCGGAGAATCTTTCCTCTCTCTTTAGCAGTGGTAGGGTTCCGGAATATCTTTCCCGCAACGCTTCTTTGGGCACTGCAAAGATTCTCTACTCTGACTCTCTTTTTTCCAGGATAGATTAGTGCAGTAGTTAAGGGTCTTCCCCAGTCTTCCCTCTCTAGCCCCCCGGCCGATCGATATCCCGGATCTTTTCTCCTCAGTAGTCGTCAGATAGTCTGATCAAGCCTTTTCCTTCCCCTGTCCCCTACATGTACAGGACGCTCAGTTCCTCTTCCTTGAGGATTCCCTCTTCTTCGAGATGTGTTTCCTCCGTCACGCCCCCCCCCAGTCCCACTCAAACCCTCCAGAATTTACAGATCCAACATCTCCCCCCTTGCCCCGTCAGCTTTCTTTTTCTGAGCATTCTCCCAACCAGCCTCTATCGACCTCTCACTCAGAATGAAGATTTCCATAGTCTTCTTCTTCATCCTTCCCTTTCTTCCCCAAATTTTTATTTTATCGCTTATGTGGGCTAGGCGGACATATAGATTTCTCCCGCGTTACCCTTGCGGAATGAGTTCTCCTTATATCGCTAGGGAGGGTCCCTCAAAGTCCCTACAATCAACCCTCTCTTCGACTTGCCGACTGCCCTTGTCACATGTTTTCTTCTCCCATCCTCCCCCCTGCTTCCGTCGCTCTTCCCGAGTTTACCGAGGCCACATTGGTTGAGCTTCGGAATTTCAGAATTGTCTAATTCTTCCTCCTCTTCCCAAGCCTATGAAACTTTTCGGAACCCGGTTCAGTTGCCTTTTTTCCTCCCACCGGGTGCCCGTAGAGTCGAAGTTCCCCTATCGTAATGTGCCCTTTTTTTTCCCGTGATATTCGTCTTCTTTTGATCTTAAGTTATCCGCTCTGCCCCAGTCTCTCAACATTTTCCGTTTCCTTCTTCTCGACTCAATTGCGGCAAGAAAGTGGAGAATTACAGTAAAAGTATACTGTTTTTCCTTTCCTAATTGCCACCTGTTTCTCTTTTCATTAGTTCGTCCTCCGGCTTAGTCGCTCCAGCAGGAATATCGGGATACTGCTTATTTTTCCCCCTCTTCTGTCATCCCCTTCTGCGATTACCCATCGAATGAGGGTGTATCGGCCATCTTTTGTACCCCTGAGTAACCTTATTTTTCTTTTTACCAGCGATCCCGGCGGTACTGCCAGCTGCACCGATAAGAAAACCCCCGAGTTTCTCCGGTGACCTGACGATCGGACCCGTATGTACACACCCTCTGATTCATTATGTACCCCCTCCTTTCCCCTGCGAGGGTCGTCGACTTTCTTCAGCGAGGACCTAAGATCTTGCCGTTCTGCCACCCTTATTTAGCAACCCCCTTTCCAGGACTTGTTTGGACACGATTTTCCTAATTTCATCGTAAGATTTTCCTCCCCCTTTCCCCCCCTATTTCTCTAGGATCCTGCTGAGCCTGTCGAATCAGGAGCTGTGAATGTCTGTGATGTTCCTCCATCGTTTTCGACTATTGTTTCTCTGCTCTTCTCACTGCAACCCCAATCAACTTCTTTTGCCCTCCCCTTTCTCCTTACCCTCTGCCGCACCCCCCTCCTTGTTATGTCATGCTTCTTCTCCCCCCAGACTGTACTTCGTACAAACAAAATACACAGAGACCCTGCCGGACATTTGCTCACCCCCTGCCTTCCTTCTCTGAAGCCCCCGATCGACGTGTTTAATCAAAAAGGACCGCCCCATTGTTTTCCTTTCATCTAGTTTCAATTCGGATATCCCTTGCGACTCTTTTCTCTTTGATCAGCGGTATAAATCCAATCATCCTGCGTCTTCAGCTCGTCTTTGTTGGAAGCATAAGCATTGTGCTCTACCATTGTGACCCCCTTTTTTTTTGTAGTCCGAGCGCTTGGCAAGCATCTTGGACAAAGAAATCTTTGCCCCCACATAGGACGTTCAACCGTTCACCCTTTGTGTTGCCAAATCCGGACGAAAATGTGACATTTTTCCCACGTCTCCCCTTTTTTTTTACGATACACATCCTCTACCCATGTGCTGTTCAGGAGTCGTTATGATATCACGATTGGCGGCTTCATGTGTTTTTTGGCATGGCCTAAAAAGAACACACGGCTCTGGCCTTCCCCGGGCGTTCTCGCGCAACATCAGAACTTCCTTTTTCCGGTGGAGGGTTTTTTTATTATCCCCCCGTGGTACACCGCGACCCGAAACTTTCCCCTCCCTATGTGCTGAGAAGCAGCAATATCCTGGTTCAACCGGCGCCCCGCCTTCTGCTGTCTTGAGTTTGCAAGCGGCCTTTTTTCCCTTTTTTTGTTCGAGTAGTCTAATGTCGGGTTTGTTTCCTTGCATGACACAATGAATTTCAGGCCTCCTCCGGCGTTTATTTCGTGGATACGGGAGGTCCCCTGGCGCGGGGTACTTTTTCCCCCGAGATTTTACATCGCTTCTGTTTGCAGTTTTGAGTTTTCCCATCTCCCTTTTATCCGTACATGGTTTTCTTTTCTTTCTTCAACAGTTTGCCCCAGGGCTCGGACTCATTGAATCCCAATTGGGAAAGTGTTCCCTCAATCATTATTGCGACGCTTTGGTGTGAGTTTTTCTCAATTTTATCCACATGTTTGTTAGCGCGGCCTCCTTTCGTTTTTTCTAATTTGTGATCGGCCCGTCCAAGGTGACTTGGATGCACGATCCAGCCCCCCTCCCTTTAAGAGGCTGGTAAATCCTGTGACCCCTCCTGGCAAGTCGCATAACAGTGTTGTGGTCCGTCTGTTCTTCAAAATTCGTACCCCGAAGCGCTGCTTTTTTTATACATACAAAGTTTTCCCCCTTACCAGTTTAAAACCCACAGTATAGATGTAAAAGCCTTTTTCCGGGTTGTGGTATCATCATTCCTCTTTCCCTTCCTTCAGGTCCCCTATTGTCTTGCACTGGACAGGTTTTTCCTTGCCCCCCACTGCCGGCTATTGCGGCTGCTGACCTTCTGACTCGCCGCCACTCGAGTATACACCTTTTAGATTCCGTCTATGTTAATTTCACCCCCCTTCAAACCGGCCCCCCCTTCTCACCATGCATCTTATCTTTCTCCATCGTGGGTTGTTGCTCGATTGCTGGTAGAAGGCCGGTGTTTTTGATGTCCCGTACAGTCAAACCGTTAACTTCCCCCGGTTTTAACTCTTACCGTGGCTCCCCCTCCCATTCAGATCCCATAGCTGCCCACCTTGTTTTTCATGCCTCGTCAGTTTGACGATTCCCCTCGACTTGCTCCTCTCAAATTGCGGACAATTTTTCTGTCCCCCTCCGAGCGCCCCACAAACTCCCGTTGTCAACTGTCAGCCAAATCTTTGGTGGAATTCATGTAGGTGTAAGACATGTGTATGTTTGATTACCGTCATGCCCTGGTCTGGTTTAGGGTCTTTTGCATGTCTACCCTACGATTGCCCCCAAACACCCCGAGGTATTTTTTTTTTTATCTTTGCACCGCGATACCCTGCTGAACTGGTTTTTGTGCTTTCCTTGCCCCGGATTGAGCAATTTTTTTCCAGATTCCACCCTTTGAAATACCTACAGCCTGGCCAGTTTAATGAAAACCCAATTTTTGTAATCCAGCGACACTGGCACTGCTTGTTTAACTGACCCATCCTGCTATCGGAAACTTGCATGTAGTGATGATCCCTTTCCCTTGTTTCACACCCTGTTTCCTCCCGAACCCCAGTTTTGCGACAACCTGAGGTAGGAAGCTGACGCCCCCGGGCCTTTTCACATTTTTAGAGATTCACAGAGGTGACCATATACCCGTCCCCCAGGATAACGTTGAGACCAAAAATTAGGTCCGTGCCAGCTTTGATTGTCTGTTCAACAAAATATAATACAGAGCAATGATCCCAGCAGGCACAACACGCCTCCCCGGCACCCTGCACCCAACGAAATCCGCCCCACCCCCCCCCCCCCCCCCCCACCCCGCCTCCTGGTTAACCGGTCGGTTTGCTTATGTCCTTATTTGACCCGGTCACTCAGTCGTTCCGGACGCGATCCCGGATCTCCCTCCCCCCACCGTCTCCCTTGAGAACAAGTTAATCTTTGGATTGCGCGATACAGTTTGAATAGGCCATTAGAGCTGTGCTGTGATTTTAAACACACACCGGGCGCAGCCGTCGTGATCCCCCTGCACGCGCAGCCATGGAAAAAATCAAATGAGACCCCTCTCTGTCTTCTCCAACAGGTGTGTTGGGACCACCCGTTTCCCAATTACGGTCCGGTTGCTTATGCAAAAAAACGTTTTTTCCCGAGGTTGAATCTTTGCTTTTATTTGAGGCACCTTTCGGAGCCCCCTCGCTTCGCGTCCCCACACCACACCCAGTGGGTGTCGGCAAGTAGACAGGCCCCTCGAGTGATAAGCCGGAAAAACAATGAAGACGTAGGCGTCCTATGATTGACAGACGATGCCTAGGTTGGACCTGGGGTGTTTAGGAAGACGATTTCAGACCTAATAAGTATCGACCACGGTCGCACCAGCCCAATTTTGCAGCGCCCTTGTTGAAGCAGCGGAACCGCCCCCCGCAGTGGCTAGGAGGCGTGGTGAACCGTTCAACTTGAGATCTGATTACCCAACGAGTTTTAACTACTGTGTCAGTTCAGTGTAACATGCGTTTTGCCAGGTAGGGTGGGTGTTTTGTTTTTTGTTTGTGTCGCCTAAGCGGCGTTTGGTCCATACCGCCGCAGTCCGGAATGTTGAGGCTGATTTGTATAGTGTCCCCCTACCCACCTGCATTTGTATTTTTTGCGGCATTAGTTTCCCAACTTGGAACATCCTTTTTTCTTTTTAACGATAACAGCAACACCCAGTTTCATGTCCCTGCGCGCTTCCCCATGCATTCCGTGCTTGGGCTCCATAGTGCACCATAGTTCCGACATGTTCCCCAGTCTGAAGCTTGGCTACACCGGCCCGGTTGCTCAAGGATGTTGTTGATTTAATCCCACTGCGGAGCTTATTTATGCCTTGATGATGACTTCCAACCTAAATCCTGTCATGTGGGCCCCCCTAATGACAGGCCGATTTGTAAAGTTCATTCCCCCGATCCTCTTAAGGGAAATTTTGTTTCTTAGTGGGGACACATTCAGCCCTCGTCTCTGAGTGTCAAACGCTATTTGATTGTGTGCCAATCATAGAAGATCCAACACGGAGATTTTGGGCTTTTTTGTGTTTCCCCCCTCTCCCATCCTCCAAGTTTAAGACCCCACCGATTTAATGCGGAGTCCGATAGGGCCGTTTTTTAGTATCAATTCAGAAACGTGGCATGACGGCAAATATTTTTTCCCTAATTACAACGGGCGGTGCCACACGGGAGTTAGATAAATAAGCTTTGCCTTTTGGGAGTCTTGCACTCCTGCCTTACTTTTATAGCCCCGCCACGGCATCCGGGCCCAAACCTCCTCCCCCGTTGGACTTCGTCCAATCTTTTCCCGTCCCCTATAAGGAAACCGGGGGAGCCGGGGAAACCCATGCCCCATTTTTGGCTTTTAGAGTTTTAATTCGATGCGTGCTGTTTTCCCCCTTTACCTTCAGACCAAGATACCCAAAGGTTTCCAAGTCCTACTTATGTTTAAGGGACCTATGATTGTTCTTACGAAAGTCACGGATGACGTTAGTTTATAAAGTCTGGGGTTTCTTGATTGTAGCTCTTTTACACGACGCTCTGTGATACTTGCTTTGACACGAGGCCCCGTCAAGATACCTCTGACAGAATCTACTGGAAGCGCAATCTTTTCACACTTTTTTAGCTACAGGAATGATAGCCCTTTAAATCCTGTCCGGCTTTCCTCTGGGATTCTGTTGCCGATTTGCAAGCTCAGACCCGTTCTGTTAGTGAGGGTCATTATGTGAATGTGCGGGCGGGTGATCAGGTTCTTGGTTCCCCGATCCCCCCCACCTGCGCCACTCATATGTCCGAAAACGGAGGGCGCTTTAACCGTTTTTGGGCTCTTGGGCAATCCCCCCTTGGCTCTACTTATTCTATTTTGTCCCCTACTCCAATCAAGACAGTTCTAGCGCTTTGTTATCTCTAGGCCCGTCTAACGGAATCATCCGTCGTGCCTTGGTCATCCCCCTTATTTTTTTCCGCCATTCTGTGCGTTCACGCGTGGGCATTGCCCCCCCTCTTGGCAGATCCACTTCTGCCCTGCTGCCGTCCCCCTTTTGGAGCCTTCTGCCCCCTTTGAGCCCCCCAACCTAAAAGGTTTCAAGACCCCCGTTTCATGAGGAATTCGAGAGTGCAAGGCGCCGGTCGCCCAGCACGAGGTCAGTTGTCTTGGTTGGAGGTCCTCTAAGGCGCAGTTTTCCTGTTGGTGCAATTTAGTGCTTTTGGTTTTCCTTTTCGACGAGTGTCAGTGGTGCGTTGTGCAAGATTGCGAACCTCTACACCCCCTCCGGTGTTGTTTTTCTACCGCTAGCTTTGCAAGTCCCCTCCCCTTTCTCCTGGCACACCCACCCCAGCTACGAGGGGACCGTTCGCAACTTCACCGCCTGCGTTCCTGCCCCACCTACCACTCAAGTTCTGGCTTGCGGCGTCTGCGTCCGTAAGTCCCCTCTTTGATTTTTTTTCTGATCGACCTCTTGCCGTTCGATGTTGTGCATCCTCCGTTCCGCCTGCGCATGTCTTTGCGCCGTGCTTGTCGGGCGGTTGAGGCACTATTCGAAATTGGTCGGCGCAATGGCGCCTTCTCCACGCCTTGTGGCTCTTATGCATTATGCTTCCCCGGAGGCCATAGATCTCCGCCCATCCCCGTCAATAACCCTGCCGATCGATTCCCTTGCCCTGGGGTCCAGCTAGTATGATCCCCATTCCCTGCCAGATGGTCTGTACAGACGCCCGGGAGCACTCCGGTGCTTTCATCGACTGTTCTTTTAAAGACATCACCCCTTTTTTTCCAAGTTCCCGCCGTCCTTGAGCCAACCTCGCTGACTGCCTGTTTTCTCTGCCCTCTAGCCACAAGAATTCTCGCCCGCCTTGACGATTAATCAGACGGTTGCATGTCCCCCGTGGTACTCTGCTCGCCTGTTTGGTCTGGCCATATTAGTCCCCCTCGTAAGCTTCCTTTCTGGCCGCGCTCATAATGGCTTTCGTTCCTTGACCGCCCCGGAGCCGTGTTCGACTGTTCACTTGAATTTTGCGGCATTAACCCCCAACGAGTGTATAGAACCATGAAGGAAGTACGCCCAGCCCTTTTGGGAAGCCTTAAACTATGTGGCGGCGGTGTTGTTCCCTGTCCTCCCCTTGGCTACGCGAAAGTGATAGTGCAGAGTAAGTATTTGTTTGTCTTCTTTCTCGCTAGACTTCTCCCGTCTTTGGTCACGTATGTTCGTGATCTCCTTTGCACACGTGGAGCAGATAAAGGATAGGGCGCCATGAACAGGTGAGATCTGGAAGATCCTTATTCCTTTTTTTTCCCAGGAGCTTCGCTGCTCGCGCGGCTTGCGATAGGTGTTCACGGATTCACTCCATCGATGCCTTTTTGTGAGCATGATGATGGCCAACGCGCACCGCTTTTGCTCCCTTTTGCTCGCGCTTTCCCAGCACTCCCCCACTCGCCGGACCCCCGCCCTTTAGAGGCGGCAGTTCAAAATCGGCAGGATGCCCGATCATGGAACGAGATAGCATAGCATCCAGGTCCGGCCGGTACCGTAACTCACAGGGCCAGTTAGGTTTAGTTTTATCTTGGAAATCCATCGCCCCGCTGTTCATGGGAGAGAAGGTCGTTCCTTGTCCATCAGGCTATTCGCGTGATGTTATTCCCCCTGTTTTTCGTGTCTCGGAGCTTTCTGGATGCCTGGACCCTTTCAGATTAGTTGCACTACCTTTTACACCTCTGCCCCTTAGTTGGGTTTTAACGCAACATCTTGATAAGGCGAGACACCAACTCACCGCAACATGATTCCTGCTTTTCATCTGCTCGTTTCCCCTCCTCCCTCCTTGTTCTCACCGGCCTCCATCTGGCTTTTCCTCTTGTTGGACGGTTTCGTCTCTGTCAGTGATAGCGGATTCATGCCCCCCTCCTCGTGTCGATCTCCACTAGACTTTTGCGGTGCTTCCTTTCTTTCCTTCCCTGGCCCGTCCCACCCTATTGTTTGTTTTGAGCGCCGCTTATTGTTCCCCCACTAACCCCGCCCGGTTGTCACCTCTGTGTACTCGCTCTGTGTTCATCCTTTTTCAAAGGGAGTCGTCCCTTGTTCTTCCGTCTCCCTGGGTGGCCACTACGCGATGTTTATTTAGGATGTTTTTCCCGTTCATTGCCCGTCGCGAGTGTTCCTGGCCATTTTAACCTCCCCACCTGCAGATGCTGCGTCCTTGTTCCGTCGACCCCTTTTCATCCATCAATTTACGGGAGGACGGTGGTGTTTTCTTTTTAGGCTCCAAATGGCACCGCGCAGCAGCAATGCCTGCACCCAGCGTATTCATTTTTCGTCTTTCCTTTCGGCGTGCAAGTTCGGTGTTCGGTAGGTTTTTTGTTGACCCTCTCAGAGGCCTCCCTGCGTTCGAGCTGTTGAATTCTCATCTCTTTATATGGCGCCCTCGAGTGTTAATTTCCCAGAAGCTCGTGTCATTACGGTCTTTTAGTAATCCTGTTTTCCCTGTTAGTAGTCTCCTTACCCTTTTTCCCCCGTTTATCCCGATGCTGATCATTCCCCCCCAATACCTTTGGCCCCCGATCTTTTTCTGAGTCCCAATGATCACCTGTTGTGCGCGTTTTTCATGTTTTAATTTGTCCCCTTCTATCGGTTGATCGACCGGCAATTCTTCCCCAAGTTTTTTCTTTGCAGCTTAAGCCCCCTTGGCATCCCTCTTTGTTTCCCTAGCGCCGATGTCCTCTTTCCAATACTCTTGTGTTTTTGCCTTCCTGTCTGCCACTTCAACCTATTCCGTCCACAAAAACTCGAGGACTGCCCCTGATACAACTATTTGACCCCCCACCCCGAAAGGATATCGTTAACTCCCTGTTTTATCTTAGAGGTCTAATTGAAGCTTTTCGATAGTCTCCACTTACGATGCCTTTCCCCCCAACCCTTGTGTCCCGGCTGAGTTCTCTGCGGACTGCGTCTCGATCCTACGCGTTCTCCCGTCCCCGCAAGTGTCAAAGGATACAAGGTCCCCCCCCTGTAAACCCCCCTTCCCAT
>Ga0179591_1287659_pt1 | contig 20326 bp, 20 predicted proteins | sample CZOMad2_1_08_16f_FD_182891 | JGI IMG/M metagenome (GOLD analysis project Ga0179591, IMG submission 182891) | Vadose zone soil fungal communities from Angelo Coast Range Reserve, California, USA - CZOMad2_1_08_16fungal (PacBio error correction) | ecosystem: Environmental > Terrestrial > Soil >... | reverse complement strand
CCTCCATGAACTTTTTCGAAACCCTTAGTCCGGGCTCCCATCGATCTTAGAATGCTTGGGCTCTCTTAGAACCCCTGCCCCGGTTGCGCCCCCCCCTTTTTTTGGAACCCCCCCCCACCTGCTTGTCCAGATATATCTTACCCACTGTGCTTTGGTTTTTTTTCCTCACCCCCTCTTTTGTGTCTTTTGGCTTCGTTTTTCCCAATGTCACATTCGGTCGTTCCCTTTTCTTTGATTTTCTTGTGATTTCGGTGTTCCTCCCCCTTTTTCCTTCTTTTGATTCCTTCCGTTTTTTTCACTCACCCCAGCATTCTTGTTGGTCCTATGTCCCGTTTGTGACTTTTTCTCGTCTTTTAGTCTCAAGGCCACACACTCCTTGTCGGATGATTGGTTAACCGCTTCGGTGGAGTGACGCCTCTTAGACAGTCCGACTTCTTCCCCGGCGGCATCTCTTTTTCCTCTTTCACCCTCCCGTTGTTTTTTGTTTGTTTTCTAGAGGAAGTTTACGTCGTTAGAACTGGGAGTTCCCCCCATGCTACGTCCTCTTTTGACAAAAGCCAATCCCTATTTGTTCTCTCTGCCTCAATCTGTCCGGGTAGAACCAGTCCCTTTTCATCCTTATGAAGTTGAGGTACCTTTTTCCCGTGCTGTAACCCCAACCCTACCCACTTTTTGGCAAAGGCGTCAGTACCTCCCACTTTTTAATCATTCCTTTCCTGACCGACACTTTTTTTTCCTGACCACTAGACTTCGATGATTCAACCCACCACAGTAAAGACCCCTTTTGTTAAAGTCTATGGCCTCCTATCAAGCGCATGTTCCCTCAATCCGCCAAACCGTTTTTTCTTTTTCCCCGATAATCTCCTGAAGAGATATCATCCCTCTCTCCTGTCTTTTGCTAAATTTCCTGTTCTTAGATTTAACAAAGTCCTTCAGACTGTCTCCCCTCCCTTGATTGCCTGATGAGAGATTTTCTCGCCAAAAGTCATGGGTCTTCCGGAATCTTTTTCTGGCGCGTCCGTTTTGTCGGCTTTTTGCAACCCTTCCCCGTGACCCCTCCTTGCGCTATGGGTTTGTTTTAGGTCAAGCTTTTCCCGGCCCCTTCATTTGTTTAGATATACTCTCGGAGGTTCCAACCCTTTTTCCACACATCAATTTTTTCTTCCACATTTTGAAGAATGCCCCCGCCCGACTTTTTTTTTTAGTTTAAGTCCTTTCAGTGGTTCCCCACAGACAACCGAACCACCCTGTTTGGTTCTCCCTTTTTTTTCGAGCCTCCTGACATGAATCACCCCAGTGCTAGGTACTCCCCCGCTCTTTTTTCCTCGATGACTTTCTTCCTTCCTTTTAAGTAGGCTGGGGCCTGTTCATTTTTTCCAAATGTTTCCTACCCTCATTTGCTTGCCTTCATACTGACTCAGACTTCTAGTTTTCTTTTTTCCCCAGCGTCACAATGGTACTCCCGGGTCCCCGTGCTTTTGGAGGACCCACGCACCCCTATTCTCTTATCCCCCCAACCCCCCCACATTTTCTCCAATGACCCGGCTGCACGGAACCCACCCCAGTTTTTGCGGGCCCTTTGACAGTTCTCCCCTCAGTTTTCTGAACATAATTCATATGTCTTGTTCTGTCACAACTTCCCAGTGGTGTAGAGTTGACTGTTTTCATGTCCAAAGATGGCCAAGGGTTCCCCCAAGAAGAAGAGGATCCTATGATCTTTTTTACGGGATACTTTTCATCACCGAACCTCTTCTTTTCTTTTGGATTCATCCTCTCTGCCAAAAAATGGAAAACGTTTGGGCTTTTAGTGAAACGAAGACTTATAGGAGACTTGCCTTACTGTGGGAGAGGCGGTCTCATTTCTCGATGTTTTAATTTTTGAACCTAGTTGCTCCTTCGTGCTAGCTGTTGATAACAGGCTCAAGCCCAACCCCCTTTAGTAGGTAATTTTAGTTCTTTTTAAATTTGCCCCCCCTGCGTCGAGGAGTGGCATCTGCCGCTTGTGTTGAACAAACGTTTGACTGTGCGTTTTTTTTTTTTCTTCGTACGAGCCCTATACTTATTAGTGCGTCCGTTGTTTCCTTTTTCTTTTCTCCTGCATATATCAAGATAGCCGGTACCGTTTTTTCAAAAAACCCCCGTTTTCCGCACCAATCACTTTAAGCTTTTTGTTTCCTGCGCTCCCATCATTTATCCCTCGGATTCGATCCCCTGGAGAATCGGGGTGTCGATGTCATCTCCGAGTGTCTTGGCATTTCGTTTTTTTCCTGACAATCTCGTTACCCCTCGCCCGCCCCCCCCCCCCACGTGATTCAGACATTATCGACCCCTAGATTCCGGGTTATCTTCTACTATTACATTTTAAGTGTCCCTCCTCGTTTTGATGTCGCGAAAAAGTTTCCCCCGTTTCCACGGTCACTTAGATACCAGAGGTGCCCAGCGTCGTTCTTAGTTGAATACAAACTCCCCCGTCCTTGTTTGCGTTGAGGTCTTACGAACCTTTGCAAGCCCCTTTGTTTTTTTGGGAGTGTATTCCACCACGGTCTGAGATAGTTTTCTGCAGTTTTTTTTTTTTTTGTGATCCCTCTACCCTGGGGGGACAAACGAGTTTTTTTCCAGTCCTCACATACGTTTGCATCTTTTTTTTAATGGCTGTTCCTTTACGGTTTTCCGTACCCCCAATTTTATGATTTATTGAATACAATCCGTTTTTTCCACATGCGTCTTTTCGACCTTTTGTTTTCCTGGTAGAAGTGCGTAGTGTTTATTTTCTCTTGGAGTTTGCGTTCAGAAATTACTTTTGCCTTTCTTTTTACCTTCCCAAGCCCCAGACAATTCAGTTTCGACTTCGCAGGCTGGGTTTCTACTCGCCTGGTCTTGAGGCGACCACTGGTCAATGCCAAGCCCCAACCGCGGTGGAGTACCCCTCACTGTCTGCATCCCACACACGTGTGCTCCTCGCTCCCCAGGAGCCTGCGATTCCTGACCTTACCGGTCCAACATGGCTCCCCCGTGATCAAGGTCTGCCCTTTTCCTTTTTGTTGCCGAGATCGTGCCCTTTTGTGACTTCCCAGTCTTTGCAGGAACCTGGTTAGGTCCCCCACACCTGCTCAACTCTTTTCCACTTCTGGACCTTTTTTTTTTTGTGCATGTTCGGTGCCCCTTTCCAACCTGCCGAGAACCCCAGCGATGTAAAGGTTCTCTTTTGGGAGTGTAGGTGTTCTCTTAGGCCGGCTTTTTTTTTGCATTGGGCTTTAGTTTGAGCCCCCCATTCTCGTTTTTGGGCGCTTGAATTATGCCGCAACTTAGTTAAACGTTTTTTTCGTTTTGATCGGTGGGGTGTTTTTGTCTTCTCCGTTTTTAAGGAGTCCAATTCTCTCTTCTATTTCAGGCTCCTCTCTGTTGGCTTTTTTTTTCTCTCCGTTTGAAACCACCATTTTCGCTTTGGTTGTCCCCCCTTAAGATGAATGAGGACTTTGACCCCGTTCGCTGTCAACCTCCTCTTCGTTGTCACCTCCTTTTAATTGGCACACCCTGCCTGCACGTTCAACCCTCCTGACCTTCCAATTATGTAAAAGCGACACCCTCACTTCTAGCCCCTACTTCCATTGCACTTTTGCAAAGTATGGGCGTCCCTTTCCAACCCCCCCCTGACTTTTTTCCTTGTTGTGTCGTCACCTTCGCTCATTAGTCTCGTTCCTCCTTTCCTTCCCACCGTTCGAGATAGAATACCAGGTTATAGTGCTAAAACCCACCAGGAACCTATGGCACCCTTACGTCATCGTTGCCCCACTTACAGACCTGACCTTTCGACGTTTTCTTTTTTTTTTTTTGTTTTTCTATTTTTTTTTTTGTTTGTTTTTCTCTATTCTTTAATATTTCAGGTTTTGCGTCTTCTTCTTATGAATTGTTGTTGAATTGCCCCGTGCCCTGCAACGTTCCTTTCAGTCTAAAGACGTTTCCAGTTGTCTACCACGGGGCAATATAATCATGGTCTCGTACACAGCAACCTTCGTTTTTTTTGAGAAGTTCCCCTCCAGTTTTTGGCTGCTCCTTTTTTTAATTTTCGAAAGCGTGACCTTCAGTATCGATTCCGAGACAAAAATCAAGTCCAAAGGCTCTCTCCATCTGGTTTTTAACTAGTCCGTCTCTCCAGATCTTAAGACACCACGAACCCCTCGCCACCTACACTCAGACGGCGCAGGAGACACCCCCTTCACAAATTCCTGCACCCGTATCAAATAGTCTTTTTGCTCTTTCTTTTTTTTTTCGCTTATTTGCCACCCCTTTTTTTGAACACCCTTTGGTGAAAAAAATGGCTTACGGTCAGATTGAAGCTAGTTCCCGTTTTTATTACCCCTTATCCTCACCACGGCTTTCAACAGACCTCTGGCCAAGTTCTTTCAAGGAGGATACATTGTGAAGTTCTTTTTTTCAATTCCCCACTTTAACCATGGCCTCGAGAGGACTCATTCTTCTCTCCTTTAGAACTGACTTTTTGATGTGGTCGCCAGATCGTCATTGGTAATTGACATTAACTTAATATTTATCATGCCCCTTTTTCCGCATTCACTCCAACCCTCCTTCCTCATGAGTCGCCTGCGGTTTGAGGATGTGTTGTATCACGTCCCCTCACTTTTTTTTTTTCTAAGGAGAACAAATCGTATTTCGTCCTTCTCATGAAGACATCCACTCCGCATCTTTCTTTTCTTCTTTCTTTTCTCTTTTTTTTTTTTTTTTTTTCCCAGCTACGTTGAAATTCACACTCCGCATGATCACCGAGCCCCCCCCTTTCTTCTCCCTCATACCCTTGGAGTATGCCTGGACCCCTTACATAGCGTTATTACGGTTTGTTACGTACACACTCCAACTGCTCACTTTTCAAGGTTACCGGATGGCCCAAGGATTACGCCGATTTTTTCTGGTTTCCGTGGTCTTGTTAACCACACCCCGCCGCTCTTTTGTTTTTCATATATGGCCGATGCTTTTTTTTTTTCTTGGTTTTGACTGTGCAGCCCTTAACCGTTTTACCCTTACAAACCTTCTTCCAGACTCTTCTATTGCCCTGGAGTCCGCACACTTGAATCTTAGTACATACTTGCCTCCTGGGTTCCCTGAGATAATTCTTCTTCGGTACCGCGCACTTACACTTTGCCGGCTTCAATGGCGCCCACAATGACTTTCCCCTGGGATTCTTCGTGGAGCCTCTTTTTCTGCGAACCCCAGATTACCTCCTTGTGCCTTAATTTCCTGAAGCAGGGGGCATTCTGGGGTTCGTACCTTTTTTTTTTTTCCCTGCTGATATATTTTCTTGTTTTTTTTTTCCAGTGCACCGAGCTTTCTCCCAAAGGGCACGACACGTTCAAATTTCTATTCGTTTATTAAGAGTAACCCTTCTAGGTTTTGTATTTGGGATAACCATTCGGGTTTTGAGGTGACATCCAGGTAGCTTCATTCCCCAATCCGCCCAATAGACCCCCGTCCCCATGTGGCCTCGCAACCCCGTTGAAGCTTGAAACAGCCGCCTCTTTGCAGACTCGTTGACCCACCATACGACAAAGCACCTAATTGCCCCTTTTCATTCTCCGGATTCCCCCACGTGAGTTCTTATGGGATTTTTTTTTTTCAACCAGGTGGTAGGTAGAGACTTTCAATTATTTCAATTTTATGGGTGTTCACTTTTGCTGTAAGTAGAAGTTCCCCTCCGTCCAATCTATTTTCTAGGTTAGTTTAATTACATCTGAGGAAAAAAAGTCTGCTTCAACCCTCTATTGACCCTACTGATTCCTACTATGCTCTACTATTTTACGGGCCTTTGGTCATTCCTTGCCAGAGACCCTTTTCATTCCACATCAATGGCTTCCTTTTTCCAGTACTAAAGCTTTGGAACATTTGCTCCCTTTTTTGAGGGAGAGCAATTGACTGGTTCTTTTTCTTACTGTCTGTTTTATAACCTGAACTGCCCCCCCGAGACCATCCCCTTGAACGCCGCCAAACCAAAGCTTACGACTGAGGCCTTCTCTCGCCCCCAAAAATGTCCCCTCCCGGTTGTTACTTCCGAAAACCCTGAAATATGGCATGCACCCTGGACCCTGTGTTACGTGCCCTGATGCGACTCTCAATGCCCCGCTCCGGAAAACCTGCACTGAAGTTTACCATTTCACGGTTCTCGTCTGATATTTGAACCCCAAAGGAGCCCCCCCGTTAATTTTTCCGTAAGACACTTTGATCTTTCTTTCCTTCGCAGCTTCTTGTTTTTCCGGTCCTTTGGCAATTTGCCCCCGCATAATCCCCGATTTTTTATACATCACAATTGTGCCGCCCTTTTTACCAGATTTCCAAAGACTAGTTTTCTTCCCGCTTTTTTTCGTTTAATGGGATCTCCGACCTCGGGGATTTTTAGCGTCAACATCTGTTAGCAACTTCTTTTGTTCGCTACCCAAAAGCGCCCCTTGACTGTTTGAAACTCCTCGTCGAATCATTTCTCCTCATTTCTGATGGACAGAGCACCTTTTGGAAATTGTTCCGACCCCCAAAACGTTTGCAGTCCATTTCGTTGCATTCTGGGGTCTTGTGCTTTTTTTTTTTGTCTACGTCGTTATCAGCTGTTCGCTGACCACTTGGTGAGTGAACATGTCTTCTTTGAAAGACCACCTCTTCAATTATATTCCACAAATGTGCTTTTTCTCGTTGAAAACATGATCTTAGAGGGGGAATGGTGCGTGTTTTTGACGTGCCCCTGTCATTTCCTGGTAGTACCCATTGATGATTTTTATGTTCGTTTTCGTTGGCAAGTCAGTATTTTCGTACTTTGATTTTTAAGATTTGGTACCTTCACCTCCCCCGGGCTGTGGCAGTTGACCTATTTTATTTTTTTGACTCCTTTTTTTCCCCGTTTTTCTTTTCTCTGAGAGCCCCCCCCCGATTTTCCTTTTTTCTGATTTGTCAATTTGAAGTGATTTCGCAACGCCCCTTCCCTTTTTAGCCCGGCTGCTTTTTTGACCTCCTCTCTATTTCTCCCTACGTTTTTTTGTGATCTATGGCGTCCGGCCCGTTTGATCCTTTTATTTCTCCCTTGAACGCCAACTCACTCTTTTCCCCATTACCACCTCGTTTTGATGCATACTGACCAAATACGTTATCCTGGGGCGCCCACAGTTCCCCATATTCAACAATCTTGTCTTTTTCTGTGCCCCTTACCCTGCACCTCCACCCCACCCTTCCCAATTGGAATTCCAGCAACCTCATCATCATCATTGACGTCAATTCTTGGCGACGGACCTGATCTCCACAAGCACCTCTCCCCCACTCTCCTCCCCCTTTTTCCAGTGAAGCCATTCGTTTTTTTCTGTCACCGATCTTTACGCAAACCTTGATTTTAAGCTCCCCCCCCCCTTTTACGACTTTTCTCTTTTCGATAACCTGTCCCCTGCGGAGTTGTTTGACCCCCTTTTTTAATGTCTTTGCTCGATCCCCCATTTCCTAAACACACCTGTTTCCTGTACTTAACTCTTACCCAGGAGATGAGCCCGCTCCCGTCCCCCCCAGAAGGGTTCCTTCCAGAATATGTGGTCGCGCTTACAGATTTCGTTTATTTCCATCTTCCCCCCCCGCGGGCTTTTTGCCTTGGAAGACTTTTTTTTTTCCGCTGCCCTGGTGGATGTGCCTTTACGTCCTCTATGTCGTTTTTCAGGTTTACTTCTCCTCTTTCTTCACCTAGGGACTGACGAATTCCCGCCCTGAAGTGGTGTCAACGACCTGTTAACGTTGGTTATTCAGGCGCCACAGCACCCTGTCATCGTTCGTAAAGAGGGCATGCTCTGGACCTTCGCTTCTTTCCTCAAGTTTTCTGGGGCATGGTGCCGGTGACCCCTAATTTTTTTCGCGGAAGTTTTTGATTTTCTTCAATCTTTTGTCCCTTTATGTCTGTGGATGTTTTTTGTGGCTAGATTTTTTCCCTTAGGTGGGTTGAAAGTTGCGTTTCTTTTAAACGTTCTGCAATCCCATTCTTCTCTCCGCCCCCATTCGGCATTCTGAAAGGGCCAATTTTTCAAACCTCCAAGGGTCCCTGGACGTAGATCGCCTAATTTCCCCGGGTCCAGCTTTCTTCCTGTATTAACTCCATTTCGGAAGTCATTTGACGGTCCCCTTTCATAAGTATGTTTACCCACCGACGCGATAGAGGCTCGTACTGATAAATCCCCAAAATAAACCTATATTTTAAAACGTCCCGCCCCCAAGTCCAATTCTTTCCTGAAGCCTTTCTCGCGCTTCCCTTTCCTTTTCCCCCCCCCCCGTTTTCGGGCTTGCAATCTAGCTTTTGACTTCCCATATTGCCTTTATTTATTGTGATCGGTGCCTTCTCAGTCCAAAACAGTTTTTCGGATTCCTTTTTGGCGGATGTTTTTTTCCTTGCCTTTGGAGGTTTTAGGTATATTTTTTTTCCTGATCTTTTGATCTAACAAAAACAATGATTTTGTCGTTAGCTCAAGACCCGCAACTATAGTCTTTTTTCGTTTATTCACTTTGTTATCCTACTTTCTGTCGGAAGCAAGGGGAGTTGTCTATTACGTAATAAAACCCTTCTCTTTTGCATAAAGGCTCCTTCCCCCCAAGGTGGTTCGATCACTTTGAGATGCTTTTTTCCGATCCGGGATTTTTTCAGCTGAATTTTTTGAGTGGCATTTCAGCCCTTTTTCGGTTTCCTGAGTGCCTTTAAGGACGACGACTTCGTCGAGGTCTCCCCCAGTTTACTACACATTTTCTCCATACAGAATTTCGGGTTTGAAAGGAGAAGATGCGTTCCTTTCTTGTCCGGTTCACGGAGCCGTGGGCGGTTGCAAAATGGGTTGCTTCTTGGCTCTCAGTTTTTCTCATTTTATGAAAAAACTGGAGTGTTCGTGACCCCCCCAACCCCCGGAACGAGCTGTATTCCGCTTTCGGACCTGGGGCCAGTTTTCCCGAGTACCTCCCCCTTTTTGCGTGTGGTAACAACTGAAATGGGGGGGCCCGCTCCCCCTCACCCCCCAAAGAGTGGTCTTTTTCCTTCCTACTCCAAGGGTCAGTTTGGATTCGCAAGCACGGCGTTTTTTTTTAATTTGGTTGCCCTGGATGGTCACATTTTTCTCTGATACCCAACCTCAGACAGGTCCCTTTTGAACCTAGTACAGTGTATTGGCCAGGTGTTTATCATTCTTAATATCCTCTTTTGAGGGCTTCAAACATATCCTACTGGATTCCCTATCAAAAGAAGTATATCGCTTTGGCCTTTTGAGGTCCTGGGGAGAACCACCTATTCCCCCAATTCCTTCCCCTTTCGCGTTCCAGTTCTGACCAAACACTTTAAAGTGATACCTGTTCCCCGAAGTGATCAGTTGCCGGCGCCCCGCCTGTCAGAAGCACATGGGCCCCCTGCAAGGCCTTTTTTTCGTTCTTGGAACCGGCGCGCTTTCTCAATGATGTCTTGGAACAGCCGTTCTTTTTCTCGTGGTTCTTTGCCCCCCCCCCCCCTCTCCAGATTACTTACCTACCGTTGAAAGTGTTTCCCGTGATACAACCAGTTGAAACCAGACGATGCCCCTCTTTTTTGTTTTTCCTGGGTGAATTTGTCTGTTTTTTTTCCTCCCCGGACTGACCTTGGTTTAGAAGTTGCTTTGATTTTGACTGTCTTTCTATTGGGTGCTCCTCTATTTCAAGTGGATTTTAGATGCGCTTTTTTTTTGGGCCTTTTTTTCGCGAGGGCGGTCTCCACTACGATACTCGTTCAGGTGCAGTCTCTTTTTTTTTCTCGCCCCCTTTTCTCAAAAATCTAGTCTGTTTTTTAATGCCTCCTCGGCTGAGGACTTGCCCCCCTTTCCCGGGCCCCCCCCCCCTGACCCTGTATTTCCCCCCCTCTTTTGAATGGACCCCTTTTTCAGGAAACCTTTCATTCAAGCCGACCCCCAACGTTAGTGTCCCCCCACTATGCTGAGCTACTTCCTTTTTGTCCGCTAACTCTCAGAGTTATGTTCCCCGATCAGGTTGTTCCTGGTTCGAAAAAACGATTATCCCTTCTCTTTCATACGTTTTTTGTGGGACCTCGTATTCCCAAGTTTTTCGAAAAACACCGGCTTTTTCTGGCCCCATACGCTCCCATGGGACATTGGCTTTCCCCTTAATATCTCTTATTTTCTTTTCCTTTGATTTTTTTTCTTTTCGTACAAATTGGCCGTGCTTCCCTTTTTTTTAGGGACCTCCTGTCATTACCACCCGACTTTTTTCCAGCTCTTTTCCGATTGTCCTTTTCCGACTGGGGACCCAGTCTCCCCCCGAAATACTTTTTAACTAAACCGCTTTTTTTTCCCGTTTTCCTCGATAAACCCTCCTTCCCGAGAATTCCTAAAGATCCTGATGGGGATCGCTATAGACCTCCCCCTCCCACCCACGCGATTTCTTTTTCCCCCCGTACAATCTTTTTAAACGTTTTTTTTACCCCATTTAGATAAAGCCTTACATGGCCCACCCTCCAAAGTTAAATTGAGGACCTCACCCTCCGTCCTGGGCGCCTTTGCCCCCCCAAACCCTCCCCCTCCCCCCGGGCACCGGACCGTCCTTTTTCTCGGCTGGTGTTGTGATTTCCCGCCGGTTACCGTTACCACTTTTTTAGGAGACTTAAGCTAGATTGTATTTCGTTTGGACGACCCTTCTCCATCAACAAGGGGCTTTCTCCTTTCCCCTTCATTGGCCCCATCATAGCTTCCGGTAGTCTCCATTGTTTGAAAATCACCGGGACCTTATACTCCCGGCGCCTCTCGACTTTAATTTTCCCCCCCGTTCACTTGTCTGTTTTTGTACTCCTCGATATTTTTGACTTTTTTGCGTAACGTATCCCACCTTGTTCGGTATGAGTTTGGGGGAAACGTGCGAATCTTCCCTTCCCAGAACCTTCTCGACTCCCACCTTCTTCTTTGTCCGGGTCTTTCCCCGTCCAATTTTACGTCCTTAGACCTATTGATACGCAGCTGTAACACCCGTAGCTAATTAGTCTTTTTTTTGGAACTTTTTTTTTCTTTCTATAAGAACCTTTTGGCCCACGGGATTGTAATCCCTCCCCAAATGGACCCAGTGCCCTCCTTGGAGGATCACTCACTCCTCGTTGTCTTTTGCTCAGCCACTTATCGCGGGATTTTCCTTTAGACAACCCCCTTGTCCGTGGTGCCCCTTTCTTTACGTGTAACTTGTTATGTCCACGCTTAAGGGATGTTTTTTTTATTTTATTGTGGGATTGTACATTTTTTTTTTTTTTCCCACTCCCCCGCTCATATATTAGAATCGACGTGCCCTCCCGTTTGCTCGCGACAACGCGCTGCCGGTGACCCTCCTGCTTATCCTCCCCCAGGCCGGGTACCAGCCGGCAGTTCTTAAAAAACTAATGTCTTTTTAAGTGTTCGACGAGAGTCTTGTAGTTTTACCTGAAGGATCAATTAAAGGGACCCCCCTTGGGGTTAGCAAAACCCCTTCCAGTTTCTAGTCTCGTAGAGAGGGTGGTGAGTGGAGTGGAGCACTTCTTCGGCCCCACCGCTAACGTATTGTTGCCGCCTCGGTTCCGCGCACCAATATTCTTAATCCCTGGCTTCCGCCCTGGGCAGATGGAGATATTTCTCCAGGGTACGCCCCCCCCCCCTCAGAGTCCTTTTGCCGCTCGACTCCCCTCCCCCTTCGAATGTGACTTTAGTTGTTCCAACAGCAATCCAGGCGCGCTCTTCGGCCGACGTCAACGCCGCCATTCCTGACGTCACTTGTGGCGTTATGTGATCGCCGGGCCAAACTTCACGCTGCTGAAGATGGTGTCTTTTCAACCAAATAGAGTTGCGGGCCATCCTTTAGCCATTAACAAAAAAACCAAAAAGTTAGGATCCCCTTACACCTTCGGAGGTTAAAGAAGTTGATTTCCAGTAACCGTCCCCCTAACTAAGCGTTTTTTTTTTTCGCTGCTGGCCTTGTCCCAGCTCCCTTTTCTCTTTTCTTATGTGTTTTTTTTGTATTTTTTTGATTTTTGTACCCCCTTTTTTTCCATGCTGACTGCATCCCCCACGGTTTGCGGACGTTCCCCGGGTCTTTATTCCGCTGTCTTGGATCGACTCTTGTACGGTTCAGGAAGTTTCGATCCCCCCGACGGGCATGCCGTCTTTCTTTTTTGTCCTTAAGTCCCGGTGGTCTCTCCCATTTTTGGCGGCCGCCCCTGGCTTCCCTTTTTCATACAAGTGTACCCGAACTGATCCCCAGTGACGCCCTCCCCCCCCCCCCCAGCACCCTCCCATTGCATCTTTGGTCTCTTGGATTTTTCAAAGCCAAACGCCCGTTGCTTCAAGCGCACTTCACTTTTTGAGGACCCTTCCCCCAGGCGGCTTCCTCGGAAGTGAACTTCTCGCGCCAAAATGCAACTGTCCATCTGAGTGCAGTTTCCCTCCCTTTTTTGACACATCTTTTTGCCCAAGTTGCCTCTGTCCCAATGCCTGGTCCTTCGGCTTTTTTTCTTTTTTATTAGGTGTTTTGAGTTAGTCCCCTTTTTCTTTTTTCCCTCTTGTCCTCCTCATCGATTATCCCCCCCACGTCAAATTGGGTTACCCATTTGCTTGCCGTTTGTCCCCCGTTATCGTCGGGTTGTGAGTCTTTTTTTCGGTAAGCCTTGTTCTCTATTCGGCAAACAAATCGGTCCTTAGTTCCCGACCATTTTTTAGTCACAACCCCCCTTTTTTTTTCTTTATAAAATCGCTCATTTATTTTTGTACTTCGGCGCCCTCTCTTTTCGTGATTTGTTTTTAAGCTTCGCTGACAATTGTTTTTTCGGACCCTTTTTGCCTGACTGCCTCCTTTTCCCGAGTGCTAATTGCTTTCCTAAGCTTGTTGAGTCCACTGGGTCCTTGCCCATTGCGGCTTTTTTGATCGCTTTCCTTTCTTCCTAAAACCTGTGCTTTTTGGTTTGTAATTGAAGCCCCAATACACTCGGGTGGCGGCAGTCTTTGTCGCTGCGGACCCATCTTCCTTTCCCCTTTATGATTTGACCAGTTTTAGTTCCGTCTTTTAGTCCGGTCCTGGCGTCAGCGTTCCGTGGTTTTTTCCCCAGCCCCCCCCTCCGACAGGGAGGGTTTTTACTTAGTGCCTTATAGCATTCTTTTTTCAACCCCCCCTTTTCGTTTTACGCTAGTGTTTTCCAAACCGGACGCTTGTGTGAATATTTGTTGTGACCCCCCCCCTTGTTTTTCCTAACCGACGTTCGACAGAAGGCGCTCTGCATCCTCATCCTACTTTTTGTTGAGCTGTTTTTTTTCTTTCGCGGGGTACGTGGTCCTTTTCCCAATTTTCTTCCCTCTACCCATCTCCAAGCCGTCACGCCGTTGATTTTCTTTTTCTTTTGACCTCTATGGGACCCATCTTCAACATTGGTTTCTTGACCTGTGATTGACCCCATCAGATGACCCCAACCCCGCTGCCCTTGCTCCTTCAAAAACAGTCATCTCATTTTCAGGCCTGCTGGCGCCGTCCCATTGCTCGCCAAGCCTCGACTTTTCCTCCACCCAATCTTTTCAAATTCCCCTTTTTTACCACTATTCCCCAGATCACTTTTTCTGTCAAAGTTACCCCCCCGAGTCCGCCACCTGTTGATGGTACGAAGCCTTCGGCACCCGAGTCTTCCAGCTAAGTCTTTTACTTCTGCGAGTTGTCTCCGTTCCCGCCTGATCAACAAAGACTTCCAAGGGAAAAGAAAGGTCGACGCTCAGTCCACCCCCTGAATGCTCTCATAATACCCCCACATGATTTTTAGCCCGAACATTTCTTTCTTTCCGATGGCGGGGCTGATACAGTGAACACCGATCCCCTTTTTTCCCTTCCCCGAGGCTGTTGTTCGGGTCCCTTCGGTCCCCCCCTGTGCCCGGTCTCTCCGATTTGAGTGGGTTCCCGGTTCAAGCTCACACTCCCTGCACGCCTACATTTTCCTGATCAGCAGCAGTTCTTCCCCCCCGTACACCGGCGTGGGTTCTGAATTTTTTCCATGTCCCGTGCCCCGTCCTTTTGACACGTCAGTTCGTTTTCGCGGCATTCGATTCACCCTATCTTTCCCGCTGGTTTCCTTTCCCCCCTATTCCTTCGATTTCTTTAGTTTGGGCTTTGCTCACTCTGAAGATTTTAATGTTTCTGGGTGGCGGGCGTCATTGGAGTGTTTAGACGGCTTTGCCTTTTTTCCCTGTCCCCGTTGGACAATGTTCTGCTCTTTTACTTTCCCCCGCACTTTTTTTAAACTGGACTGACTACCCCCCCCCTCCAGGCGTTCCTTCCCTTAGAGCCTCTGGAAAACTGTGTAATCAAGAGCAGTTTCAAGGAGGCGTTTCGTTACCCTGCCTTTCACCTGCCCCCTTTTTCACTTCATTCGAGTGCGCGGTCTTCCCCAACAGAACCGGCTGTTGTTTTTTTCAATGCACCCCCCGCCCTTTCGGAACAACTTTTACGTTTGTCCAGCCTTCTTTGGAAGTGACTCCGCGGTTCCGGAAAGATTCTGTTTCCAGGTTTCCCCCCCCATAGGCGGTTTTTTCATCGTTTGTTCTTTTGTTGCGTTCTCCACGTTAAAAGTCGTTACTCTGATTTGGTCAGGGGATGTTCCGAGGTTTCTCCCCCTAGGACGTATTTTTTTCTGGATTGTAGCCGACACAACCCGGCTCTTGTGAGATAGCCCAACCGATCGATTTTTTTTGAGTTGCCCGTGTCGATTCTTGGGGTGCCACACGTGCTCTTTTTTTTTCTTTTTTCCCAGACCTGAGGTAGTATTGTTCCACCTCTCAGAACTTTCAAGGTCCACCGGCTGGTTCTAACCTCCCCGCCCGCTTCGATGTATCCCCCTTACCCAGGCACGTGAGACCCTGCCCCGGTCGCTTCTTTGCGTTCCAACCCCACTTCCCTTCCCCCCTGTTCCCTGTGTCCCCGTACTGTAAGGAACCGCGGGTCTTCCGGAGCCCCCTTATGCGCAGCCCACCACTTTTTTTCTTTTTCTTCCCACGGTTGTTTTTTCGGGCGGGGAGATGCCCAACGCTGGCTTGAAGTCACGCTCGTTTTGAGATGCCGGTTCTTTTTTTTCGGTCCCCTCCCGAAAGTCCCCGTGTCGTCGGCCTTGAAATTGCCGCCAGTGTTATTTGGGACCCTTTCCTCAACCCGCCGCGCTCCTCCCGGTGTCTCTCCGCCGAACAACCGACGGATTTGATTCGAAGTAAGGCGCTGTCGGCGTCACGGCTACCCAGGGTTTTCTCCCCTCTACCCTTTCCCAAAGCCATGCCGTGGAATGTACGCAGTTTTGATTGCCCGAAGCTCCCCTCTTTAGAGGAACCTTAAATAAACTTTTGCTGGAACCGGATTACCCGACGCACTCTCCCCTGGTTGACCTAGTTTGCGTCAGGAGTTTTTTCTGCGAAGCGTTACCTCCCCTCTCTTTATTGTCACTGGTACAACCTTACTTGATTTTTTTTCATGGAGCATCCCCACCCCTTAACTTGCTGGGGTGCGACCTCTATCCAGCCAGATTTGTCTAAGGTTAAGTTCACCTCAACCCATTCAAGGGAATCCTCCGGCGCGATCGACTTCCTCGGTTGACAATGCCCCTTATTTTGTTGCCTGTCTCCCTTTCATGTGTACAACACCTTTACCTGATTATAGATAATGGGTTGTTGGTTCAAAAGTGTCTGGTTGATTTTTGATCACCCCCAACACCCTCCCACAGACCTTCTGGCCGTTGGTTTGCCGGTTTTCGTGAGGGGTTTTTGCAATCAGCCGCGTTGGTGTATTCCTTATGCGTTCGTTTAGGGAATATCTGGATGCGGCCCGGATCTGTTTCCCCTTGATTCTTTCCCCAGGGGTTGGGAGGTTGGCGGTTCGGTGCCCCCCCCTCTGTCTTTTTAAGGAGCAGCGCTTGGTTCTCCTAGTTTTCAACCAAATCGAGTCCTTTTTTTGACATTCCCCACACTGCTTCTGGAGGACAACTGCCTTTAGCCAAATGTGCCTTCTTCACTGGTAAATGCCTGTTTTTGGCTAACCCTACCCCCTGATCCTTTCACCACGGCCAATCCCATCGCGAGAAACTTGATAGTCATTCTTCCCCTCCCCCAAGCAACTATTCCCAGAGGTATGTTCCCTCTTACGGTTGATTTTCCCTGCGAAACCCATTTTTCCTAATTCCTAAGTTCGTTGGTTTGACCTTTCTTTTTTTGGATCCCTATTCCCCAGTGGCCCCGACCCACACCCCTTTCCTATTTTTTCAAATTTCCCTGCTGCAGTTAATTGTTTTTCCCCCGTGAACATGCGTTCAGTGATTTTCGTAGTTTTCCCCCTTTTATTGCGTATTTTTTGTTCTCAATGCGGTCTAATTATTACCCCGGCTTGATGCCAGCTTTTAAGTTCTGCTTTAACGGCAACTATCAGCAGATAGGGGTTTTAAAAGAAGCATAGCTTTGTTCGGCTTCTTAGATACCCCTTTTCGCCTAAGGGAAATGTGAGCGAATCTTCTACAATACTAACCCCCCCAACGGAACTGTAGAAAAGCAAACAGGGACCGGACAATGTAGCTTCCAAGATTTGCTCCCCCCCACGACCAAAACTTGAATTTACTTTGACTGACCCCACCATTGACGAATTGAGACAAACCTCCCCCCTCCCCCCCCGCCCACGGTTCCCTTCTTTTCCTTTTAGGGGATTTATGTGAATCATGGGAAGAACTTGACAAGTACTTTTATTGTTCTTTCCTTGGTGTTTTTTGTTAGACGTTTGTTGGCAACCCGGCCCTGCAAAACCGTTCCCCCCCCAGCATCCATGGATTTTCGTTCCCTCCCCCCGGGCTACCCGATTTGTCCAGTTGATGTCCTTACCCTACGTCGGGTCCCCACCGTAAGGGGCCGGTACCGTGAGCAATCACTTTTTCCCCCTTTTTTTTTTTGCTTCGCTCCCCCCCGAAGGTGGTGTTGGTCAGTCTGTGACCTTGGTCATGACAAGAAGCGGCCTTTCGCACGCAATCCACTTTCCCATTCCCCCTCGAATTTCCTTTAGGGAAGTTGCAGGGAGGATCTTTTCCCCCCGTTTAAGCAAATCGTCTCCCCACGTCAATCGAACGTCCGGGTCCCCCCCGACACCAACCTTCCTCGCCCGTTGTTTTTTGTATTTTTATTTCTTTTTTAACCCTTTGGACGGCCCTTTCCGCCCCATGAAACGTCCTCTTCGGATGCCCCCGTTGGGTCTGTTCAATCATCCTTCGGTTTTCGCGCGCAGGTTTTTTTGTTTGAACTCCCACTGGGAACGTCAATCGTACGTAAAGTCGTTTCCCCTCGACAGGGAGCTTAGGGTGGGATCCCCTGCCCACCTTTCCGTTTTGTTCCTTATTTCATTTGGGAGGAAGACCTCCTCACCTTCGTGCTGTGGGTCACTTTCCAACGGACGTGCGTCCGAAGGCTGAGACCCGGGCCCCCGTTCCATTTACGTTTGGAAAATCTCGTCTTACTGCTTGTCGACCGACTTTCGCAATCAGTCTTCGCCCCCCCTTTTCTTTTTCAATGTCCCCCCGCAGGCTCCAGGGCCGCAACCCCCCTGTATCCTGATTCTTGGCTCGATCCGGTCGTTCCGTCGCCGTTGAACACGTGACGCCGGAGGTTGCAATCATTCCCAGTTATCTCAGTCGGAGATCTCCCCTTGAGCCCTCCCCCCATACCGTCGATTGAGGATAAACTTTCACGCCACCTTTTACACTTAAAATGCCTTTTTTTTACTTGTTGTCCTCTCGACCCTATACCTTCTTTGAGAGGGTTGTGAGCTACACCCACATCCCAAGATTTTCCCTTATGTAGGGACTTGATTGAGTTTCTTTTTTGCGCTTCTTACATTAGCCCCGTACCAACCTCCGACCCTTCGACCCCTAAACCCTGGGTTTGGAGGCATTTTTAGTCCCGTCAACGGAGATACAGAAGATTTGGTCCCTTGCCCGGCGATGGCTCCAGTGCTAGCTTCAGGGTTAGTTCCCATGGCGGGCCCACTTAGGGAGGTTATGGATAGAATAAAGATCGGTGAATTTCTCAGTAACTGGAATCCCCCGCAGATCCTGTTTTTTTTACCCACTTTTTAAATTTCTGATACCAAACCAGCGCAAGAGATGGAACGGATGACTTCTCCTGAATATCTCTCCCCCTTGATGGCTCTGGGTCAATTCCTAGGATCCGGAATGTACACCCTTTCAACTGCCTGGCCGTCCATGTTGCAATTTCTCCCCTTTTTTGCCTGGAGGTGCACCGTCTTCGGCCGGGATTTTTTTCAATGCCTCCGAGAGACACTCCCAGTCCCACATCCAACCTCGCATAGCGGCTTTTGTGGGTTTGTTCCTTCCCCCCCCGAAAACTTTTACTTCCTTTCCTAGTAAGGAACCTCTGGCCCCTTATTCCCCACTGGACGTTTCCTTGAACACCATTTCCGTTTTTTCATGACTGCTTCATATGTAGACGTCAGACCCTGACTGGAAATTTTTCTGTGGAGCTCCCCCCCCCCCCCCCCCGGCTACCCGTTTTTATCCCCACCTTTTTTTCTTGTCCTTCTAGTTGGCTCTATATCCGGTGGGTTTTCCTAGTCGTGACTTTTTTTAAAGACTCTCTTATCGAACCCTTAAAATGGACCGCCTTTTTGAATGACTGGACCACAGCTTTTTCGTATTTTAACCCCCCCCCCCTCGCAGTTCAGGATAGTTTACCTGGAATTTTTTTCCTAATAGGAACCGGGGCCCGAATTCGTATTTCACACCTTTCTTATGTGCGCTTATCGTTCTTTTACCGTCCCTCCCCCCCCCCTGTGTTGTTTCCCCCTTTAGTTCACTTTCCCTTTTTGTTGTTCCCCGAGTATTCTCTGAATTTTGAAAACACCCTTTTTCTACCTCCTTCTGGGCCCCTAGGATGAGTGCGTGAATTGATTCTGTCGTTCGTTTGCTGGGAAATCTTGTGGATTTTTTTCCCCCCAGAAATGTTGCCCTCTTTAAACTATCCTATTTTCTTAGATGTTTTGGTTAGCCCACGAGGGATTGTGCAGAATTTCTTTTTTCTGATTTTACGGCATTCGGTTCCATGATGATGACGTCGGTTTTTGCCCTACTCCAGTTTTTTCCCTTTTTTTTATTTCGGGTAAGTGGTGTCATAAACATGGTCACGACTTCTGTTGAATATTTCGTTTTTGCTCCTTTTTTTACCTTAGGTTCCTTTTTCCCACCCCCTTGATTTGTACTTTGTTTTTGTCACGATTAGGTTTTTGCTTGGCCGATCAGCCGACGTAACGCGGGCGTCTTCTCCCCCCTCCTCCACCTTTGTGTTGTTTATTTTTTTTTTGATCCCCTGCCCCCCTTGTTTGACCGGGCGGCCAGTCATTCCCGAATAATCGTACCAGCTTTGGCTGCTCGACGAATAGCAAGTTTTCGACCATTCTTCCAACATACCTGTCCTTTTTTCAAGTTGATGGGACCCACGTTTTCCCCCCCACAAACACGGAAGGCGTCCTCCTAAAAGTTGTTTTTTTATCCCCTGCGGAAGAAATTTGGGCGGCCTCACCCCTTGCAAACAACCCTCCCCCCCTTTCTTTTGCCCAACTCGAAGGTCCGGTTCCCCCCTCGTAGTATCAATGACGTCCCCCCTTTTTACGTCAAGTTTCAAGATCCGCCTTTTCCTCTGTCGCTCCTATGGCCTGTCCCCGCGTTGCCCTCACCCCCTTCTTACTGAAAACAGAGACCCCCCTTGACCCCTTCCAGGTCCTCCTGATAATGTGCCGCTCTTTCCTCCCTGTGTGAACGGGGTTCGACTTTTGCGGTTCCTTATTTTGAGCGCTTCTTGAGCCAGGATTCTTCTGGCAAGGCAGCTGGCCGACGCCTTTTTTTCAAGATGTTCCCTTTTGGTCGATATTTCCCCTTTTTTTTTTGAAGGGCCCCAGTTTTCTCCCTCGGCAACCAACGCCTCTCCCTCGTCAGGAAGAATTCAGGGGCGTAAAGAAAAACACCTATTTGTTTTTTTCCCCGGTCCGTCACCAGTCACTTGTAAAATACTCTGTTTTTCCGCGATTGTGATTCTCTGAGAGTCTTTGGACGTTTGGATGGTCCTGCCCCCCCCCTCGGTCATTTTCCCCTTCTCGTCCTGTCTTTTTTTCTTCCCGCCTTGTCCCTCCTGCTTTAATTTTTAGGTTGTTTGTCCCTTCGTCTTAGAGTTTTCAGCGGGTGGTTTTTTTTTTTTGACGTGCTTCTCCGGCTCCTACCTTCTTTCGAAAGAAAACTTTTCAACTGCCCAGGGACCCCCAA
>Ga0179591_1446714_pt1 | contig 20327 bp, 8 predicted proteins | sample CZOMad2_1_08_16f_FD_182891 | JGI IMG/M metagenome (GOLD analysis project Ga0179591, IMG submission 182891) | Vadose zone soil fungal communities from Angelo Coast Range Reserve, California, USA - CZOMad2_1_08_16fungal (PacBio error correction) | ecosystem: Environmental > Terrestrial > Soil >... | reverse complement strand
TAAGACCTGGAGCATCTGTCTACGATTCTATTGGCACCTCACTTGCTTTCTGCGGGAACTAATTATCGTGACCCCCTTGTTTGCTGGCTGCCTAATTGCATCTTGGTACATCGGTGTGGAATTCCTCCAGAGACCCAATATTTAGATTATTTTGCTGCCGTTCAACAACAAGCACACATGGGCTATCAATTCGATACATGTGATTCTTGATTAGACGTACTTTTAAATCTGCTGAGTCGCGTGACTGCCAGTCCTTGTTTGCTTAGTACGTTTACCAGATTTTTACTTCACCTCTTCCTCCCTCTAATTTCTATATCATTGACATAGCAGCGCTTGGGGTGGTGGGTAGGGCAGTGGCGGTATCACGACGCTTTGGTTCCTCGACTTTCTTTCTCTACCCCATACAAGTCCTCTCAATCTCTGGACCAGCTCACTTTCTCCCTCTCTACTCTCCACCTTGCCCCTGCTATATTCATGGTGCCTTGCCGCTTCGAACAGAAAACACGATCTTCCTTTCCCTTATTCAAAGGCAGCCTGTGCAACATCTCAACTTTCTATTAGACTACCGGTTGTGGAATTCTATCCTTTTGGCCTGACCCAGGTTTGTTCTAGCGGTTACTCCTTCACCGGTGCTGTTCCTCTACAATTGTGGCCGTCCTCTTATTTTGTAGCGACCCACCGTTCTCTCTTCACTGCCCGCCCTCACTATACCACCCGACTATCTTCACTAACAAGCCGCCGGTGCTTGCTTCGAATCCTCTTTCGCCTTGGTAAACTCACCCCCATCTCGTGAAGCGCGTTTCAGAGCGGACTCTGGTATGACACTTCTTCCTAATTTTTCACAGCATTTCCTATCTACGGTCCTCCTTTGCGCCGCCAGCTTTTTCAGTTCTTTGTGTCCACTGTTATCTACGCCCCCCACTTCCGAACTTCCACTTTACAACTCCGGCAACCCTCTTACCTCTCTTCGCCTTTTCTGTCCTTGCTCTATCCTCCCTTACCCCTACTTAATCTCCAAACTTACCATCTCGGCCTTTGTACCTGAACTATCTAGCTTACTTCTCAGCCACATTCTGATTTGAATTCGAGACAGCCGACACTTGTTTCAATTTTTCTGCAGGAATGCTTTTTACTGTCATATTGCCTGCATTTTACCTGCTGTGCTCTTTGTTTTCTTTGAGTTTCTGTGAACTGCCCTCATTTCGCTCTTTCCCTACTCTTTAATTGCCTCCTTCCGAGTTCTTCGGTTGTTCTCGTGTTCTGCGTTTTTGGAGCCTGTTGCTAACACTTTCGCTTATCTCTTACCATTACACTTGTGATCAGTCTCTTTCGCCCTAACTGGCGACTTATCTCTTCAAGCTCTTACTTTTTTATACAATAACCGTTCCTTTGTGGTCTTCACAAAATCTGTTCTCTTCTATTGGTTCCCCTGTGACTTCACCTACCTATTATCCCCGCGGATCTATAACCACAGTAATGTCCGACTCATGGCCTTGGTCCCCTACTTGTCGTTCCAAACATAATGTCTCTTCTTTAATATTCAACCTTTCTCCCACTTCGAAACCTAATCATCCCTTCCCAAGCTCACCTTCTTTCCATTAAAATTATACTATAATTAGAACCTCCCAGTGCCCCTCGGTACATGATGCGTGTGTCCCCTTTACTCAGTACTTATTCTAAGTTATTGAAACTATGGATTGCTTCCGTCTCCATTCTATTACGATGCGCTTAGTATTTCGGTTAAGCACATCCATTCATAAATATACAAGGATCCCCCGAGAGGGTGAGATGAGATTCTCTCTACGCAGCATATCCTCTCTCCACCTATTCATTCTAATTTTCTAGCTTCCCATCACATCTCTCTCCACCCCTCGTTCCGACCTAATCATCCTTCTTTCCGCTAACTCACGCCCACTTTCCTCATACTCTTAAACTATTATTCCAATTGAATCTTCAACTTTTACACGAACCTCATCTACTTCTTTTGGATCCGACCTCCACTTCTCTCTTCTATAATTCATTTTCTGTTCTTACAGCACCGTGCCCTATACCCCGTGCGGAGTAATCCATGTTCCTTAGCGTGTTTGTTTTCAGTTATATCCATTTCATCTTTCAACAGCGTCGCTTCCACTCTCTTTTCCGAGATCAGTTCTATATCTTTCTTTTTTTTGAACTCTTTCTCTCATTCCCGTATAATACCTTCATTTCTCCAAAGAAATCATGATATTAAAGTTGCGTATCTTAGATCTCCTAGCGCCGTCGGATCTACCGCATCAGCTTCACTTTCAGCCTACGTGACCTCACACCATATTCCTTCCAGACCAATGCGTTCTCATTTATTTGTTGCCCTCTCTACCTCCTCGGAACGCTCTAACTGCTCGGCTAAGTTGTGCTATATTCATACAACCTATATAACCATTTAAGCTTCAACTACTTAGTTAATGGACGTACCATCTTCCCCATTTAATCGTCCCTGGCTTGTTCCTCAGGCATTTTCAAATCAATTTTTCACGCATGAGTGATCTCCCACGGAGAGGATGCGCCTTCCAAAAACAAAGCATATTAGCTTACCCTGTAAGTGAGCGCCACATGGAAACAAACGTAGTTTGAGCAGGACAAGCCGATCTACTTTCCTGCCGTTTCCCAATCTTTCAAGCACTCTAACTGACATGTAGATTAGTCCACTTCTCCTCTCTGTATATTTAATATTTTGCTTCACTTAAGGACTATAATAATCTCCACGACCCCATCGTGACCCCCTTATTTCTTTTCTCCTACTTCGCCACCCTTTTTAGCGATAGTGGTCTCGTGTCTTCTGGGCATTTCAGTGCCAAAGGACCTTAGATTCCTTTCGGCTCCCAGTTCGGTAAGTATCCTGGGGCTGTAACGCTCAATCAATCCCCCGTACCTGGGGGCTTTATTCTTTTGTGATCTCGCGACTAGTGTATCGCATACGCACCTCATCACCCTGCTTTGTTGTTGCCTTTGCCCTGACTGTTCCATCTTTTTTCGTGTCATTGCGAATACTCTGCTGGTTTTCTCGACTTCTATGAACTCCATCGCCATTATATCCACCCATCTTTGGCACATAGGACAATTGTCTTCCCCTTCCTTGGCCATTCTAATTATTTATGGTGACTCCTTCGACATAACTCCCTTGCACTCACCATTCTTCCAAATGTCTTGACTCACCACACATAAGCCCCGTATTAAACCCTCTGTGCATGGGACGCTTGCATTTTTCCTCTGTACACAGTGGGCATTGAGTTCCCAGAAACCACTCACCTGTGGGGGGTGTTCTGCTTTCTCCGGGCCACCGGCTTCAAGTTTGGGCCAGCTCTACTTCATCGCCCTTGGGTGTGCACCACATATTTCGCTAGCCCGTTGCAGGACTATAACGACAACAAAAGTAGAGTTCCCCAACTAGGAAATCTCTGTTGGATTGGCACTCCATTTGGCTACATCCTTTCAGACTATTTCCCTCCCCTCCCCACCGCCGTGTGGGCATTCTGTGCCATATTTCTCTTTCTCTTTAACTTATAGTACTGACTACTCCTATTCCAAAAAACTTTTTTGAGCACTTGCACTTTCATACCCCCGCGTGTTTCGCACCTTAGTCGCCAACATATAACGCCAAACCATGGCTCTGTCCGTCCATTCGCACCATCTTCCTTCCCCCTATCTCTGGGTACAGTATTAGCCGTTCCGTTCCTCGTGCGCATCTCGTCCCTTCTTTGCCATCATCTTTGTACGGGCGCCCTATATTTCTTTGTCTAGCGTGCTGTAGGGCGGAGCGCGCTTGTAGGTTTATCGCTACTCCCGCGCGCGACGCGCGGGCAAATTATGGATATTTTGGTGTCCCGCGCTACGAAACGTCGTTCTATTCGCGAAGTCAGCTAAATACGCGAGTCTCTTCGACCTTTTTTTATACGTTCCCGTCTTTGGTTACTGCTTATTGGCTTAACTCTATATCGACCAGATTACACGGGAGAACAAAACATCAACTCAACTAACCCCCCCTCGGATTTCCGCATTATGGTGGCGTGAGCGGACACTTGCTAATTACCGGGACAGTTATCTACACGTTTTATATACTACTTATGGGACTCAACCTACTTTTACTGCCCCTTAGACTTTTTTTAATATGCGTATGATACCAGTCTGGTCCGTTGATGGATTATTTGTTCTGAACCTTATTAATCTTGCGCCGCTCTCTATCATTGTGCGTCTACTTCATTCCAGCTATTTCATTCAAAACAAAGTCGGGTCGCCGATGCCGGGTATGAGATAGTTCTCTCCATTTTACATAGTATTCATTTGTCTCACCCGTCCACTTATTTTGCTGGGAATTTGCGTCTCCGTACGACTTCCTTTTGAGTCGTCGGCATCTCTCGCCCGTACCTCTTTATACCTGCCGAAGCGGTATCCGTTACTCAGTCGTCTTGCCCCACCCATTCCTAGGGTGTGCTTTAATAGTGTGTCATTTTGCTCTGGTGCTTTCTTCTCCCTCTCCCTTGTTTCGTATGGTACCTGGGCGTGTACGTGTCTTCCTCTGCTACTCTGTGCGTGTGTCTTTTTTTGCGGCGTGTTATTGTTCTCGCGTTCGTTTCGGGCTGCTCTCCGTCGGTCATACTACTCTGGCATGTCTCGGTTACATTATCTGAGACAGATATTATTGTTGTGGGTTTCTGCAGGTATAGATAAAAAATGCCGTGCTACCACGTGAACCCTTGCTATAAATCGAAATGGCCGTTTATTTAGCGTGCGCCTGAAACAGGGAAGGAGGGGTCCGTCCCTCAGATGCACTTAATAGGGTATTTATAGACGATAGTTGCTCTCTGTCCACGAATTGTAGTATAGGAAATGTTTGAATATTAGGTAGAGAATGCCTTACTTCTTGAAGTAGCTACTATAACATAGTCTTAGAGGTGTTCCAACTGCGGACTGTACTAATTTTCATATGGATACGGTACATTTCGGCATTAAAGAAAGAGTTTTTATGTTCGTATACCTTTTCTCGCATGAAGGTTTTTACTTGTGAACCATCATTCTTCATGCCAGTCTGTGTTGATTAAATACAGTTTTGATAATTTGTCAGTTGTGAGAGTTCAGAATAGGTTGTCGGAGACTTTGCCTCGGAAACTCTTGGTTATTGTCATCACACATAATAAATTTTTTGATCTATATACTCTGTACCTATATTTTTAAGTTATATACGGTATTTAACAAAAGTTCTATGTAAGATCCATTTTGGAATATATATCTATCCTATTATTGATGATTCAGATATACAATATATACTTTTCGCAAACATTTCCGATACGTAAACTAACATTTTTTCCTGACTAAAATGATTATAATTGAAACTGGAGTTTAAGTTAAGATCTTATGTCTAAATCTTAAGTTGATCGTTGAAATTGTCATGTACCGTCTTACAAAGATATATTCTCTACGAACCCATAAGTTATGAATGCCCATTTATATTAATTCTTTGCGCACTGCCAGGTGTTCAATCTTCTCGCCGTCTGCTCGCGTAGCAATCGCTTCTTTGACTTGACCCCGCCCCCCCCGCCAAATTGTAGAGGTGGTTATACACACCTGGTACTTGCCATCCTGGGCCCTGAAAGCCCCTCCATAACATTACACTACGCAGAGCTTCATTTAAGGGAGATTGGTATCTTAAGATTTGTCACCTACTGACACAGGTCACATGCTGATATTGTTGTTTGTTCTCATCGGCTTCCTCTTTGTCGTTGCTGTGCGGTAATCTTTCTTGCCGCACCACTGTGGTACTTTTTTTTAATACAGGGCTCTGTTAGCAACCTAACTAATTCGATGAAAATTCTTTTTTTCCCGAATCGTTTTAGTCCTACACACACATACTGCGGTGGGGGCTACAAAGTCGACCCGTTTTGCTGTTCTCACTCCGTAACCTCTCCATCAAGTTCTTGTCGGCCTCTTAGTGTCCTTTTATAGTCAGACTAATTTTTTCCGCTTCACCGTACTTGATTCCGTTAGTCTGTGGCAGCTCCCATAGGAGTTTATTGGGATTATTCCCACCCTAACCGTGGCGGCACTTTCCTGGTGTAATAATTTTGGACTATGAATTCTTTCGTTCTTTCATATTCCGCTCACGCGTCTACTAGATATAGTGGCCTTTTAGCGTGCGGCGGAGCAATTTGAACTGAAAACCGACAATTCTTGCTTCGATAATCGCCTAGGACGATCTGTAACTTCTTTCGGTGGCACTTCTTGTTACAATGGTACTCTCCTCATTTCTTTATTCCCATTTTTCCGAGATACTAGATCTCTCTTTGTTGGACTTCTTGTCCGCCCGATCTTTTACGCTTCGCTCACGTCTCATTCCGCCGGCTGTATCTTCTACCGTTGTTCGCGCTGCAGTTTTATTCCTAGAACTTTCTGCGTGATGCTTCCTAACTTTTATTTTGTTCCGTCCTCGTGGCTGAGATCTTTTCTTTCGGTTTGCGCGGCTGATCATCCCTAGTGATTCCCTGACTGGGCCGCATTAGGCGGTCCACCTCTTTCTCCTGCCCATCACCCTTTGGTATATTTATAAGGCTTACTTTTCTTGTTTCTTCCTTGGTATGCTGTGTTGGCGTTTGTCGGATGAAGCGTTGACATGAAGTTGCGCTCTTTTGCTTTGGAGCGGTATTGTACTCGGTTGGGTCACACTCATAGGACTATTCCAGTCTCGGCCCGCTCAATGCCCCTACCGTGATGTATAACAGTTTTCGAGGGCACGCAAATAACGATCTATTCATATCTATATAACTACCAAGGCCGAGCGCCTCCCGCACGGTGGAGCGCTGGCGGTCCTCTTATTTCGATCTTTTACCTGGGGTGTCGGGGTGCTGATTTGTACCTCTTTTTCTGCTTTCTGAGTCCCTGATTTGATCCACAGGAACGAGCGTGGGCGTGCACAAGCTACACCCGTCTTGTGGTTGGCACTCAACATTCTGATTACTGGACTCAGCCATTCACTGGCTATCTCAGCCGTCTGCACGCTCTTCTCGGTGCAATAGGTACATTTCTGTCGGTTCGCGTTTGCCCTGCTCGAACTTGTCTCCGATCTTTGCACTTCGAGATCACCAGAGTCTACGCTGCGTCCCTGCTTTTGCAAGCGGCCCCTACGTTTATAAATCGCCCGCGTGCTGCTCCTGAATTTGCCGGGTGACTACAGGCCAAACGACATTCGCACTCAAAAAAGGGGTGTACGTGTCTTTTCCACTCCCCCATTTCCGCCCCCGGCATTTAGAGCTATCCCACCTGTTTGCTGCACACCTTTTGTTTTGCCACTTCATCACATCCATTGCCCTGCGCTGGTCGTAATTTACACCAGGGTTGGGAATCGGCCCCTACGGGCCGTTTTCATTATTACAACTATTAGTTATCAGACCATAACTCTCTTTAGTCTATTATCTTTTGCATAATTATACATATAACTTTTTTAGTAATAGTTTTCTTAGTGCTTTGGCATACATACTCGGATCCCCAATTTCGGCATTTTCACTTTAGAACTTCGCGGGACATTGCATTGCCCCTCGGGCCCCAGACTGGTTCACCATCATCCTTTCGGACGCAATTCTGATCTACTTATGAAAAAAATGGTTAAATTTTTCGTGGCTTGCACCCAACTCCGTAGCTCACGCCTCGTTCTTCAACTCTCCGTTGTTTTCCCAGCCGATCGCGCCCTTCAGGGCGCTCGATTTTCTTTCAAGACCTGTTCCACCACTTATATGTTAAAACCCACGCAATAACTCGGGTTGACTTGTTTTTCTCTAATAATTCTGATCCACCGATATGGACCAACCGGCGCTGGCCCTGATTCAGGTTTCCACTATCTTATCCTTGGGCGTTTTTCTCCTCCTTGGACTCCGAATGTAATGCGCAGTTTCACATCTCTAACTCCGTATTCTTATAAGGTGTCATGATCCGCCGATAGACACATCCTTGATGCGGTGCCCGTCGCCCCCTATTGCAATACCGAAAGAACCGGCTCGGTCAAGGCGCGCATTCGGAGGGTCACTGTTGTGTGCCGAAATCTATGATGGGGCAACCTAGGTGCATCCGCCCTCACTCATTGGGCCGTCCCTTTTGCCGTAAACAACTACAGGTGGGGAACAATGGGCCACCACTTCATCTGAAACTCTCAATAGGGACGCCTCTTCCCTGGGTGCATTCTTGCTAGCGCCACCGGCGCCACTATACGAGCTTCTTACTTGTACTATTCTCTTGTGCTAGTACGATCCCCGATTTGTACTTTTCCTCTTTGATTGGCATCCCTGCCGATATGTTTTATTCATTTAGGCAATGGCCTTCTGCTCGATTGATAATTTATCCGCCTTTCCACCTTAATATAACTCCACCCTGTTTCGACCGGGAACAGTAGTCGCTGTCAGAGTCTTTCTGAATGTCAGTTCCCCGCAGGTTCCCGATCTTCCCATCCTTATCCTCCTAGTGGGCACCTAGCGGGAGGACACAGTTTTCCCCACTGAAGCGGTCTTTTTCGTGGGCTATGTCGAGTCCAATACCAATCTTGCGTCATCATTGCTTCTTGCATACAGCTTTCACCAAATGGGGCGGGGAGCCTGGGGCAGGGCCGTCGCACCGGACTCGATCCCTTTGTTCATCGCACAAGATTTGCTAAGTAAGCGCCCTCTGCTCGTCGCTGGGCGTACCGACGATTTCTTCTTTCCACCATGACGGAACATTTAAAAATTCAACATTAATACACGCACGTGACGCATTTACCACCCACCACGATCTACTCTTTTTTCATACTTTAGATCTTCGCCATTGCATTTACCAAATTTCTTTGCTAACCACAATTTTTTACGTTCCGCCGTCGTTAGTCGCTACTTGTTCCTCTTCCGCTCCTCCCTAGAACGCTCTTCTCCCTGTTCAACTAAACTATCGTCACTACCTTTTCATTACACTCTGCAATTTACTAGAGTCCTACACTCAAGCTAGGAATTCACATTCTCATTCGGCACTCTTCTTTATGGCCCGCGATCCACCCCCTTAATATCTTTCTCTAAGGCTAGCTATCCTTTGAGTGCTTTGCGTTTCCCGTTCGGTGTATTTTAGCTTCCTCCCTTTTCTGTTATTCTTCTATCGTTTTCACCCTATGTGTGCTTGGTTTCTGAATTTACACAATCATTTCTTTCCATTCTTTTCTGTTCTCTTTCGCCTTCTTTTACGCCGTATCCCTGTTCTTTCTGTCCTTTATTTTATACTATTTCTCTAATGCTGCTGGCCTTATTTATCTGTGCTCTCATTTAGCGCAGACGGCTTGATTTCTTGTAACTGAACCTGTCCATCCTATCGTCTCGTCTAACTGTATAGGCGTTACGCATCCGCACACACTCTTACGAAAAACTGAGCTCTGTGCCACATCACCATATATCACTAGAACATATAAATCATACTGTCAAGCGTGCCTTTCCTTTCCCTAGTATGTTTGAGATGGCTATGTTTTCCCTCATTACGAGATCGCGAGTTCGCCCTTCGTCTGCACGTCTTCCTCTTGTAGACTATGTCGCTGCTGGTTTTCTCCCGGTTATCCCTGCGGATAGTTCTTACTTCTTATATAATACGCGCGTCTGACACTCATCCCACTTTTACTTCGAGGACACCTTCCTAATCACGCGGCCTATCCATGGGTCTATCCTCTTCATTCCTCCTATGGTTTATGCACTCACTCATACTCGTCGTCCCGCTTTCCTGTTGCCCGAAGATAGATACTTCCCATACCTACCCCATTCCCTTCTCCTTCACACAATTTAGTCTTACTCTCCAGAATTAGATTTGATAAGTGCCTGCCCTTCCGACTGGATCCATTTTCTACCGTATTTTCATTCCCAGGGACTTCTGCTGGCAGTTTTCGTCCCCGACGTCAAGGGTCTGCCTGTGGCCCTTGTCTCGGCTGGACTCACCAGGGCCTGGCTCGAACTACTTTCCGTTTCCCCTGAGTTTAACCCATTTGCTAGCTGAGCGCTAAGCCCTTCCGAACTTTTCAACGAATCCCGTCCAGCTGTCACCCGTCCCGTGCGTTTGCGTGCCAGGCCGCGAGTACTTCGTGCGGGTAGAAAAAATTCCACTGCCTTACCTTTCTATCCTCTAGTCACGGTTTATACTTTCTCTGCATCTGTCAAGAAAAGTGACTACTGACCCTTTGTGGCACTGCCCATTAATTCTACTGCTAACATTGCTCTTTTCACTTAGCCTCTGCCCTTCGTGTTGTTTCTCTAACCAACTTTGTCTTATACACCCTTCGACTCCTCCTCTCCCAATCTATTTCCTAAGACCCGGCTTTCTTCCTACGGCTCTTTCTAGCTAGTGGTCTCGAATTACTCAATCTACCACCGTTCCCTTTTCCATTGCGGTCTCCATTTTCATACATTTTCACGCTCGAGCCGAATGTTAGACTACGCATCTAGGGCCTCTTGCACTCTGTTGAGCCACTAGATCATACGTCGTATTGGTAGTCGAGGACCGGGGTTCAAAATTTTTCCTCTACTATTCGCATGGACTAAAGAGGACCGCTGTTTAATTTCGGAATATTTGTTTTCTGCGAGTGACTTCCGACCACAGCAGCAGCTTACTCAGAACATTCAACTGGTCGACTCTATGTAAGTGTGCGACCATTTGCGTCTCGCAACACCTCCCTGTTGGGGTGCCCCGTGGGGTTGTGCGGGCCTTCTGCTTCGGTAGCCTGATGCTCGGATATAGTTTGGCACAGTTCACAGGCTCACAGGCTGTTTACCATTATGTCACTTCTTCCACGGGATTACCCTGATTTTTTTTTTCCCATTGTCAATTATCACATTGCAAATGCGGGATCCCAGCACAATTGGCTGTCGAGGCATAGCCGAGCCTTTCATGCTGACCTCATCTCGGGCCACTTGACCTCTTTCTACTTCTATCATTGCCCCGTACCTATGCTTGCCGCCTAGATCTTTCTGTTTGTCTTGTGTTACTTTTCTCATTCTGGGGGAATGAGCCTTTCCTTGAACTTGCTAACATCCTCCATGCCCCTTGCAATTCGCTTTACCATTACCCTCTCGCCCGCTTCCTGCCATGAATTTCTCATTGATACTCGGATACACGGCTGGCTGCACATTTAACTCGAGTTCCGCAATCCTAACTACCCACTCTGCTGGCGGCTCCCCTATTACCAGCTCCATCCCGTGTTCATCCCAGGGAACATGTTGGGTCGTGACGGCCTCTGCCCTTATACCTGACTTGTATGCCGACCACCCCAAACTTCACCACATGCGCCACTACTCCTTTATTTATTTTGTAACTTGCGGCCGGGCTCACCTCTTCCCTATCTCTGTTCCCTGTAGTCCTCTGGGTGTGTTCCACTACATGGCGAGCCCGTCCAATATTCGGACCTTCTACTTCTGCTTATCCCACATCCTTCCCTTTAGCTACAGGATGCACTTCATACGGCTTTGGGCAATTCCTTTTGTTAATATTTTTTCTTCGTGGCGCCCGCCCAGGCAGTTGTCGATGAGAAGAGCCACGTTTGCCTTTCTACTTTAGCCATCCTTATGCGTCTGCGCTCCGACCATCAACAACTTAAATTCTTTCCCGCGCTCGGAAGACCGTCCTGGGGCCCAGGATCCTGTCCTTTAGCTTTTCATATAGGGAGTGTCTTCGAGACTCATCCGTCTGGCGCTCGGGTTTCCTTTTCCTTCTTCGCCCTCTTCTATCTTCTCTAGGGCCCGTACTCTCGTCCCATTTGTTCTCTTTCCCCTCTTTTATTTGTTTCTTGCCTTCCGACCTATCCCTTGTTGTGTATATCTCATAACCAATTATGATGGCCAACATTGGGGCCTTGCGTCGTCTTAATTATGGCATGCCTTGTCTTTACGCTGGCCAGGGAATAACAGACCTGGCGGTATAGGTAACTACCGAAATTTCCGGGCGGTGTCAACTATTCATTCTACTAGGGGGCCCATATAATGTCTTTGTTTATTGTTGTCTCATATGCTGAGCATGTTTTTGGTTCCTTCTCACGCATCTCTCTCTCTCTTCTGTCCGCTGCCGACGTGCTGTCCTTCAAAAAGCGGTGGCATCTGATGACTTAGGCTGGTGATATAAGAATCCTCTACCTGTTCGCAATTTAATTGGGGCTTTGCCCGTGCGAAGTTTCAACGTGGGTGATTCGACACATCTGGCGATTTGGAAAACATTACTGGGCATGATTTCGGATCTCGTTTGCGTTTTCCCCACCGCTGTTCCGTCGCGCAACTCTTGCCTTTTCTTGGTGTACCATGAATAGTTTTCCCCGCTGTTCACCGCGACCGCGTTGAATGTGCCCTGACTTCCCCAGTTTTGTCTTTTTGTTCTCCTCTTTTGCGTCTCTTCCTTACATCGGTGCTGCTCCTATAATGACTGTCGCGTTATACACATATGTCTACCTATACTTTTTTTAATTATACACGGACAACCCCCAACCCCCCTCTGGCGATCTTTTGCATTTACCTTATCAACTATTGCAGACAATCTCTCTTACTTTTGCCACACCATCTACCCGCTTTCGTCTTCAACACGGTGTGCCATTCAGAATCGCTCATCTTTTAGTCTTATATACTCCTGAGCGCAACCTATTTTACTCAGGCTTCGTTGATCCCAAGGCGCCGTATTAGATCTTCCTTCTAATCCTACCAGCTCTCGTCTTTTGTCCTCGCCAGCATCCCCCCATTGTAGGGCTCCACGACCTCATAGTACTGCTCCCCCATGCTCGGCCCATTGGGCGTACAGGGCCAGTAGGGAGCTTTGGATGATCTTCGCATGACGCGTTTCCGGGCGTGTTCTTGTTCTTTGGAAGAAAGGGGGGGCCCCTTCATTTCTTTCAGTTCAGCAATTTAGTGACAGCTCTAGAGCTCCTCTCATTGCCTACGATCCAAATTTTCGCTATCGTTCTTCTGGCTACCACTTGTCCGTTGTTTTGACTTGTCCTCTACTTTGCTAGTGCACATCCTTCATCAGGACAGTATATTATTCATCCCTCTCCCAATCGCGCACATTCCCCGTTTTTACTTCACTCCTGTAGCACCTTCCCATTTGGTTTCTGTCTACACTCGTCTTTTGCCGTGCTTCCTACTCTATGGATTATCTTCCAGCCCTAATCTCTTCTTTATACCATTCCTCTTAGAATTACCTAGCGATCTCTATTATGACTCAGATTTTCTCCTTGGAGGTCCAATGTTTTTTGGTCTGACTCAACTCCAGGCCTACATGCTGTCCACTTTTTATCCCCCGCCTCGGAGTCGATCTTTAAGTGTCTTCGCAACTTGGGACCCCCTTCCTTCTCGAACATCGGTAAGATCTCCGCAACTGGTCAGGTGTTGGCAGCGTTCTGCTCGTCCTGAGTGGCTGTAAGGAGCTAATCGAGCTAGCTCCCTTTCCGTATCTGGGGCCCAGTGTCTTTCGGCGTGTGCGCTTGCATCGATTTGTTGCTACTCCATAAAATCTTTGTTTAACACCCCCGTCCACGGTTACGCACGCCCACATCCGTGCCACTTCTCTTTTGACTATCCGCGCCCGGCGAACAACAGATACCCGAACTCATCCTATTTTGCAACTGTAATTTGTTTTAACTTATTACCGGCTTTTACCCAGCTGCCGTAGTGCTCACATGCTGTGCCTTTCCTTCTTCCTTGGGGCCCTCAAGGCGTCTCACATCAACAACATGCTTCGCGCAATCGCCAATACTTCTGCCGTCTCCAGGAAGCCACCTGATGCTGTTCCTGAAAACACTAATCTACATGTAGGCACTCGAGGCCCAGCCAGGATAAAATTAGTATTTTTACACTGCGGGCTTGGCCGGTTTTTTGTCTCTTTATCTCTAGCCTTTCACGGGTCGATCTCTATTGGTCATTCTCTTCATCCTCCTTCTCCATGGCGCCGCCCGACTCCCGAATCAATTTCAGATTCTATGGGGCACTAGGGCCCCCGCTCGGACCTTTAGTTTCTTACCCTTATGGCTCGCGCGCCTCATAGGTTCCATTTATCGAATATGGAATTGGTTTTTTCACTTATGTAACATCTTTACACCCCGTTTTGACAAAAGAAAGTTTAAATGATCCGAATGGATTGTTTTTTTCCCTCAAAATGTCCCATATTAACGGACCGACCGGTTTATTTTCCTTTGTCTTCCTCCATGGTGGAATGCCGTGCCGGGATCTAATTCTTTGCTGTATTCAGGCTACACGTGCGTGAGCACGCCATACCCATGTTCATCCTTGTTATCCTTTACCGGGGGTTTACCTTTACCCTCTCTATTTTGACAACGGAGGCACGGTTTACCCTACACCCTCTGAGTGGCGCATCGTACTACTTACTCAATAGGGCTAAGATTTTCGCCCTGGTATTGTGGACCATTTCGACTAGAATCAATTCCGGCCCGCCATTGCCTCCCATAGCAAATAACCCAACTTAGAAGTTCAATCTAACTCTAACATTTGGCAGACAAAGCGGTGCGCGCCTTCACGACCAAGAATTCGAGCAGCTCATTGACCAATGCACTTGGTCCCTGGCTTTTTATGCATGGGGGAAGCTGGGCCCGTGTTTTGGTGGATTTTCTCCCAACCAATTCTGAACAATCCACCTTGGGGGGAGTATGGTTGATTCATGTTGTTCTCTGGAATCAGAAAAAAACTTTGTAAATGCAGCACATCTTATTTTTGCTACGCGAAGTTAGCTGCACTCTTCTCCCTATTCCCCTTACTCACCCTTGGTGGTCGCTTGGGCAATGTGCACGACTTCCAATATATCATCCATGTTTGGCACTCGGCTTCCTCTTGTCCTCTCCTTTCTCACTGTTGCTTTCATCTGCCTAGACGCTAACCCTCACCAACCGGACTATTATCTTCCTGGGTCAGAACTTTGGGCCTGTAGCACTCGTATGATTCGCCTTTCTTTAGGCTTCTCTTGACCGTCATATGTTCGCCTCTTTTGTGTCACTAACTTTATGAGGACCCCCCCTCACATCTTACAATTTTGTACCGCTGTGTGGACGTTTGATCGCAATGGCAAAGGCAGTGGTCGGCACCAGGACAGGGGACTCTGACCGTTATTAAAAGCTTACCTTAATAGCCCGTCTCTTGACGCGACAAACAGATCCCAAAGCGGAGTGGGCCTCGGGCGATGCCCTTTGCGTAACTTCTTCCTCTTGGGGCCCACCCGCTCTCAGGGTGCTCAAGGAAACCTTTACTTTTCAGGGCCCAATTCTTCCGTTTTTACTCACTCTCATCTTCCCCAGTCGCGAACTTGCCAATATTTTTTTTGCCAGTATGGTGCCCTTGGGTTCGGTCTCACTTGCGTGGCTTTGCTTTTCTACCTTGCTTTAGAGAAATTCTGGCCGACAATTTTCCGCTGTCATGCTTATTCTTTTTTCCCTCCCTCTCGGGCCCGTCTTGCTGTCTTCTCCCATTCTGATTTATGGCCCCGTATCTGATTTTAATGTTCTTCTCGACCGCTCTCTATTTGGATCTTCGTGCGCTTTCTTTTCTTTTTTTTCGATAATATCCATCAGTCTTTATGACGTTGATCCTTGATGCATCTCCGCGCTTGAGACAAAGTGCCACTCAGCACAATATACCGCGCGGCCCCATTTTCTTTCAACGACCCGCAGCACGCTCCCCGCCGGCTCACCAATTCCAACATCTTTTCGCATCTGTCTTATATCCTTTGGTGCCATCATTTAATGTGAATAGGCTATTGATACTTGCAGAATCCAGCTGTTTTAACACTGGAATGTCCTCAATACTATATTACTCCCTGAGCTGGGCTGAGATTCACCTGGGCCCTATGCGTGACGTATTCTTTGGCTGCTCTTTGCGGGGGGGAATAGCGCCCCGCTCTTAATGACTTGTGCTCCTTGCATTTTCCTTACCGGACGGGCACAGATATATCCGCCTCAAAGGTACTGCTATTTGCCTCCAAGATTCACTATGTGCACCTTCTTTATATGCTCTTCGCAATTACATAGAATTTTATACTTAAATCTTCTCCGGGGGCTGTGAACCGGGACCGCCCTGGTTCACCGGAGGGCACTTTATTCCCATTAAAGTCCACGTGCGCGGGTTATCACCTATTATTCTAGCACGGCGGACTCGACGCGGGCCAAGCCTTTGCCCCGCCTTCAGATTTCTTACACTCTATGTCCCCCTATTTGCTCTTTCTCTCTCTTGTTATCTTATCTTTTCTATCTATTTCCCCTCTCATTCTCCTTTCGCAGGTCTTCAGCTGAAGGGACTTTTGTACTTGAGTAGTTTGCGCCATTTGTTTCCAGAACCCCCGCTTCATACTCTTCGTTACTCAAGTTGTTTACCAGATTTCGATTGGGCTTGTCTTCTGGGTGATTTTAACAGCATTTATACGCACTCTGATGCGGCTCGCGACACATAGATGAAACTGGATCCATAAGTATTGATCTTTTGTATCTATTTTGTCTTTGTAAGTACTGTCTTTATCGATGTCGTTGTCACAGCTGGTTTCGTCTGTTGAAGAAATGCTCTGATCTACTGATTGGTCTCGATGTATTGTCGCACTCCAATTGCACAGCAACCTCCTTATTCATCACCATACTATGCTACTTCCTCCCCCCTTTGTGGTAGTCACCTGCTACCCCATGCTATCTTTTCTTACTTTTATTTCGCTGATTTATCCGTCGTTTTCTCTAACGATTTCTCACCCGTTAAGCTCATTACACATGGTAACCCGCTCCGGAGTCACATTAGCTTCGAATTCTGTCACATTGGGGTATGCAGTGAGACATCATATTCTGAGATAGCATATCTGAGTCTCTTTAAGCCCACACCAGAATTATCCTTGGACTTGCAGTTGTCACCCAAACCAACATCATGCAATATATTACTCGAATGGGAGTTACGGGTGCTTCTTCCATTTCCGCTGCACTATCTCTTGCCCTTTCTTTCATTGCTTGTTTCCCTTAACTCGATTGGTATATTTAGTGCTTGGTTCTTCGTGTTTGTGTGTCTCGACTGCCCGCAGGGGATACCTCTCTCTAGGCTCCTGCGCCCCTCCGTGCTTGCTTTATCACGGCATGCGGAATCTCCTGCTCGCGCTCCTATTTTTCTGCAGCTGTTAATTCCAAGACTCTTCTTTTTTTCTTTCTTTTGCCCTTCTTCAGTGGTATTGAGAACCTTCGCCACAGTTGTTCCCTGCGGCCTTCGGTGGCTAAAGACATGGTTAACCTATCTTTTTAGCTCTGGCCGCCTTCAATCCGACGTCCACTACCGCCATTTATTCCCGCTCTCCTCACTACTTACTATTAATCCCCGCCGGGGGGAGTCTTCGGGCTTTCAGCCAGAACTAAGTTTTGTAACTCCTACTTCTATCTCCTTCTCCTGCATCTCGCATCTTGTTGCGTTCTTCATCCTGCCTTGTTGGAAGGTGGGATTGGCCTAGTATTCTGGAGGGGCTGACCAGCTTCCTACGTGTCTTATGCGGTTCGTGCGCGCTGAATCCTACCTCCCACTCCCACACTATTGGGGCTCAATCCGATCCTCCACACCTCATATCTACAACATTCAAAACTCGGGCCTACCACATCTCGGACATACTCTGTTACTTGCCCGGGCCACTTAATATTCAAGGCACTTTGGTGCTAATTTCTTTATGTACGTCGCTACCGCGGGATATATCTCGATCTCTTTTACTGTTCCTTCACTTATCTCTCTAAATATTCCTACTACTAGTCCTTTCATTCTGTTGTCTCATTCCTCCACTATTCACACACACTCTATCTCAGTTCTTTATACACATACCGTTCGTGTGATGTCTTGACTCCTATGTGCGGGATCTGTGTTTCTCTCGGGTCTGGGTTCCTGCTTTCCGTCGGTTTATTTGGGTTCCCCGCCTGGACCTTGGATTTTGCACATATGACTCTACGTTCGACGAATGTGTGAGTGTAATTTGTACATATATATAAATTGGGTTACCCTTCTCTTTGAAGTCACCCCGCGACCTCTCGTGATGCCACGCATGTTGCACTAAGCCCACTCTTCCACGCTTATTCGGCCTAATCCTTAACTTTCAATGATGTTTACTTGTTATTGTCAAAGCTGTTTTCTTCCCCCCCTGATTCGGTTGCCATCCTATTGTCGCTCTCCTTATGGGTAATACTCTCTCCACTCGTCCGCGATCTGACATAGGTACTGCCGCACCTCTCACCCTGCATCTGATAATATTTCGTGGTATCCCTAGTCGTACGGCAGCCTACTTCTGTCGCCCTTGGTACGATTCTATAAATGGCTTCAGTGACCCCTCCACCTTGTCTGCCCCTCGCACCCCAATAATATTTAGTATGTGAATCACGACGAGCTCCTTCTGAGTCCTGGACTCAGTCACGCGTGTGTGTTTTGTTTGATACCGCATTTGATTCTCCAAGCTAAGCCAGAGCATTTCGCATCCCACCTGCGTATTTCTTGCAGCTCTATGATATTGCACATATTCTCATGGCGGACACTATACATACAATCGGCATAAATACTATAATATTGACTATTGTTTCATCAACCTTTGATTCATCTCATCGTTGGTCAAATGAGGCTTTATCTGAGTAATTTATGACCTAGCACCCCACACGGTAATCTGCCCATAGGCGGCACACGCATCTACAGGCCAAGATTGGCAATTCGGTGACCCAGTGGAGCCACCCACTTCGTCCCTACTTTCCAATCCACATCCCTTATGTACTATCTTTCCGTAGCGGAGCTCTTCTCCCCCCGCTTATCCCCCTGCCTTCCAATTACCTAAAAAATTGCTACGGTTGGCTAGTCGCCTCATTCTTTGGAAAGCACTGTTGCTCCCCCTGTACAGTGTTTATCTTCGGCCCTGGGTTCTTTTCGAGCCCTAACCTATTTATCAACATTCAGGCTGGGAGAGGAGTCTTCTGAGACACTCAAATACCTCTAACGCCACACCCAGCTAAACAAGACCACTGACCCTTGCTCGAGATGATGCCCATTGCTGATTCTTTTACTCGTCTCGTCCCCTGATCTTTCTTACTGCTTTTGGCAAGCTGGCGGTAGTGTGCCTGTTCGTTGGCACGGCCAGCCTTTTTTATCAATAAGTGGAAATTGGACGCAGCGTAGTCTGGGCTTCCGTCGGCGGGTGGAGTCTACTGCGCTTTACGTCCTGCTGATTGTGCCGTCCGGTTCGTCTAGGGGTGGCCCATTAAAGCTGACAACGACACGCTCTCTCTTCATATCTTGGTCCTACTTTTTCGTGTCCTGTGGGCTATCTAGTGTGTCTGCGTGTGATGTCTTTTTTTAATAGCCTGCCCTCCTTAGACATCAGGCAAGGCCCGCCGTGGATCCTCTATCTTTCGGGGGAATCTTCAGTTGTATTGGGGTCGGACCCCACTCTATCTCTCGTTACTTAGGCGCCTCCTTAATTATGATTGTCACAATTATCTGTCTACCCCGTTTTCTATTGATTCAACTCTGTCTCTCCCTGCGGTCTGGATGTCGTTGTCCCTGTATATGATTGATTTTAGTCGGATGTATACTGTATGTGATTAGATTCTGTTTTCTATTTATAACTGTTACCATTCGCAATGTCGTGAGAGTGGACACTGAAGACATGGCAATTTCTTTTATTTCCCTATTTTTATCCTCAAGACGGGGCGTTTTTCCTTAGCATCCCTCATACACAGCTGGCGTGTGCCCATGGTCTGCACCATTCTATTGGGTCTAGAAATTGTAGGACTCTTTCCGGTTTACGTTTATCATCTCCTTTTTCTGGCGTTCCTCTCCTCCTCTCCACCACCCTTGATGTGCGATCGGGCACGTCCCTGTGTTGTTTTAGTCCCGGCTCTGTGGAACACTTGCAGCCAAACATAGTTTCGTCATAAACCCTTGTTGAGTTAAGTTTTCTAAGTAATTATCTAGTGAGGAAAGTTATATACTATGACAAAGTTACACAAAAAAATAAATCAGCCAAACCAAATATGAAAATAGGAATACTATTTCAGCTTCCAACAAGTACAATTCTTATCATCTCACACTAATATGAGTTAATCATTTTAAACAGTACTATGTTTAATTAAACCCGCCATAAACTCTTAATTACCTAGAATCCTAATCCATTACTCCTGCCTTCCAGTGTGACAGGATCCGTGTTTGTTGGCGTTTTTCGCCCGGGCTGAACCTCCGATTTTTCTCTCTGGGCAACCCATCCTATAAATGTTCTGCCTGGCCGCTGGACTCTGGAAACATTCATCGAACTCCCATTCTTTTTTAGGTTACTGGTCGCATTTTACGCTG
>Ga0179591_1325157_pt1 | contig 20327 bp, 27 predicted proteins | sample CZOMad2_1_08_16f_FD_182891 | JGI IMG/M metagenome (GOLD analysis project Ga0179591, IMG submission 182891) | Vadose zone soil fungal communities from Angelo Coast Range Reserve, California, USA - CZOMad2_1_08_16fungal (PacBio error correction) | ecosystem: Environmental > Terrestrial > Soil >... | reverse complement strand
TATCTCCTTAAGGCCAATCAGCCCTCTCCTTCTAGGTTTTTCTGAAAAATAGATCAAAATGAGGAGGGAATCATCGAACCCCCCCCTTTCCGCTTCAGGGTCTTCCGCTGGGGCCATAAAGGTTTTTCCTCTGCCAGGGTCCATTTTTTCGTGGAGCGACGGTGTTTGGGGCGATGGGCCATGACGTTTAGCCTCATTCGGTCTCTATTAGGGCGCGTTTATTTACGGTTTAGCGCGATCCAAACCCCCCCCTTCCTTCGGCTTGCCTTTGGCGAGTTTTGACGTGAAATCAGCATCTTTCTGGGAGTTTCACCGGCATAAAAAGCGTGAAAATGGGATGGTCCCCTTCGAAAGTTTTCCCCCTTTCTTCCCTGTTTTAAAGCGGACGATGAGCATTTTTTGGCCAAGGACGTCGGACTGCTCCCCTTGGATTGTGATTGACACAAGCACTTTATGGATCTTTTATTTTCCCCTTCCCCCCTCCCGCCGTGGAGAATGGAGTCTTCCTCTCTTTTCTAGCCTTTTGTTCCTCTTCTGGTCTGTTACCAGCTTTTTTACCTTCCCGTTTCCGTGTACTTGAAGGATTCCTCCCAAGCTTCCGTTTCCCTTCGCCGGGAAACGCGTCTTGGTTCTTCGGAGAAATGGTTTTTCATTCTAAGTTCTTTTAGACGGTCGACAATCCCAGCGTTCCCCCCTCCTTTCGCGTTAAGAGAAACAAGATTTTTCCTTTTTTTCAGAATCACCTCACCTCGACATAAGACCCACTTTTATTTTATCGTCCCCTTAGAATGGCGGTATTGACCTATCTTTTAGTCAAAAGCCCAGATCTGGCGAACCTTCAAGAGAATGCCCCTTTTTCCTTCCTTTTTTATTTGTGAAACGGGGATGAAATTTTCTCCTCTCCAGGGAGTTGACTTTGATCGAATTTATGATCAGGTCCGCGAAGTTATTTAATTCTCACTTCAAGTATACGGTAGGGGGCTTCCCCCACTCTCCCTTCCTCCTCTCGAAATTCTTCTTAGTAGTGAGGAGCACCTGGTTCTCCGCCAATTTTCATACCAATCGAGAGGGGAATTTTTTGATTTTATTTACTCTTTCAAGACTCTTCCAAATTTGCATGTAAGAATGGGTGATTTTTATTTTCCTTATTTTCCGCCCCCCCTTTCCGCAAGTTATACTTTTACGCTTTGTTTCGCAGCGAGGATCTTCCCAGTCTCCGAAGTTCCATAGTCTGAGTTTTTACTTTTTTTTCCCCCTTTCCGTCGTAAGACAAGCCCTTTCTCTTTGGTTTTTTGGCATTAGGTTGCCAAGAATGAGCAGACTGCTCCAGGTTTTCCCCCTGGGAAACTTCCCCCGTCCTTTGGCAATTATGGCAAGCAGTAAAGATCCCCCTTCCCTTTTCGTTGCATTCCCCTTCTCTGATAGAAGATGGGTAATTTGTTTCTCTACGAAGAATGATTGCGCACTTTAAAATCCCCTTCCCCCAATCTGTTTCTTCCTCAGCGCCCTATCTGGAATGCCTTATCGGGTTCCATTTATAATGACTTTTCTCCCCCTTTTAGGTAGTGGGCTCTCTGTAAAAGTCAAGCAGGTCTTTGTCTTTTTTACTCCCTTTCCCGGGGCCGTGGAAGACGCTTCGCTTCACTCTGAGAACTTTCTTAAGAGTTCCGCCTCCTTTGTCCTCGTTTGAGTAGCCTAAGAAGAGGGCTTCGATGGTTTTTGTAGCGCTCACCTCCCGCGCCACCTACTAGTTCGCAGACCTTTGCTTAGAATGTCAGCATCGATTTACAAATTCTATCCTTTTTTTGAAGCCTTTCCCTTAAATTCCCTTTCAGGGTTCCAGCGATTCAAGTTCCCTATGCGAACTTTCTTTCCTCCCTTCTAACGTTTGCCTTATATAATGCCCCTTTTGACTTATTATAAGGCGGGGGGATTTATTCTTTTCATAGTGTCGCTTTCTCTGGCTGAGGCCCGCACAGCCTCCTTAGATTTTTCTTCCCTAAGGAATTACTGGTTTACCTCAGAGTTAATGACCAGAAGGTCACTGCCGATTCGTCCTCCTCTAGACGTAAGAAGACGCCCCCCCCTTCCTTCCCGCTGTTGAGTGCGTGAATATGGTTAGGTCTATTCGTGTTTTTTTCTCCCTCTCCCTTTCAGATCCCCCGTGGCTTACCTCTTGCGTGAAACGATTCGTCCTTATGACGTTCTCTCCTTTTCAATTGAGAGGTGACTTTTTTCCCCTTGACTCGGAACTAGAAGCGAATCGCGATGGTCCTAACTGCGGTTTCTTGGAATTCTCTTTGAGACCCTCTTCTCTCTCTTTTACTACTCATCGTTCTTTGTGATCTCTCTCGCAGGCAAAGCAGAACCCCCTTGTCGCCCTCGCCAAAGGATACACGCATCGAGATTCCCGGCATTGCCTGTTTCACATACCCGCGCCCGTTTGCCCACTCTTCTTCAGTAGGGTTAGATCGTTTTTTCTATTTTTTCCCTCTAGTCGTAATCACCCCCTTTTGAAAGTTTTTTGTTAATTTAGGCCGGCACAAAAGCAATTACATTTTCTCGCAAGAACTCTGCCTTTCCGTCTTCATGACCTCGTCAGCCTTTCCTTCTCCCCGACCTTTCTTTCTCTGGAACGGACTCTGATTCACCAGTAAAGAGGGTTTCCTTCTCAAACATCTTCTTCTTGTCGTAAATCAGACTGACTCTGACACTTGCACTATGATCGTACTTCCACTCCTTCACACCCTCCCATCTTCTTTATCTCTTAAAATGACTGAGATGAAGGTTTTTCCCCCTTTTTCCAATCACCGAGAACTTACGGCTGATTTTTTCCAGCTGTTCTTTTTTGGAACACAATGAGAACTTTCTATTTTTCACACACCCCTTTTAATGAATGTGTGAGGAATAAGAATTTTAGCAGTCCGTAAATAGTGCTTTCTGCAGCCCTATTCTTGTCTTCCTCCTGATCTCCACAAAGGGTCATCCTTTCCTCCCTCCACCCCTCCCTTTTACAGGAGTCGAACTTCCGTACACAATTTATCTCGTAATGAGGTTTCCACTTCTTCGCACGTTGCCCCCGCCTGCGTTCCCCCTAGTCGCCCTCGTAAAAAGGAAAGACCATTTTTTATTTTTTTTTGCTCCTCATTCTCACTTCCCCTACCCTGGCCCGCTCTGATATGATCCAACCGCTTGCAGCGATTTTGCAGCTTTTTTGATATTCTACCGTCCTCCTTTCCAGCGTCTATTACAGGTTCTCCCTCCCCGGCCTTCCCCCTCACGAAATATTTTGAGACCTGGCTGCAAGAATTGTCCCATTACGTTGGGGATTTTTTCAACCATATCAACCCTTGAAGCTGCCATTCTGTCTTCCTTTTTTACACCACCGAGTAGAGGGTAATTTTTTTCACTTACGGGCCCTTTCCAGACGATTTGTGATTTTCCAATTTTCCTCTCCTTCGAGCGCAAAACCGAGCACAGTAGAGCGCGATAATCTTGGACCCCCTCCCCCGGTTCCCCCACCACACCGGCTACATTCAATATTTGTGCAGATCTTTTCCTCACCCTCAAATCTTCGATGTTATTGGCTTCTTGAGGTGCCTACTGCAAGACAATTCGCTTCAGGGTTTTGTAGCTAATGCTCCCCTACCGACTACTTGGCCTCCCACGGCATTACTCCTGTCCTTTCCTCACTGCTCGCCCCCTTCTTCAGTCAACTACCTTGATCTGGCTCCCCCCCTTTTTCCATAACCTAAAATACCTGGAAGTGAAGGTTCATCTATTCCACTTTTTGGCGTTGACTCGCCGCTTTTCCGTGCTGCAATTTATTTAAAAGCCATTCCCCTCCTTCCGGCATAGTTTTTTTTTTTCCCTCCCTGGAAGGTATTCTCCCCGGGGCCCGAAACTTGTTTTATTATCATAAGATCCTTTCTGGTAGAACTCGAGATCTTAAAATAGGCTTTTCTTTTTTTCCTTCCTCTAGTCATCCTCCCCGGAGTTTAGGCGCGTCACCTTCAGGCTTTTCTCATCCAGTCTGACAGGGCAAACCGGGATCTTACGTTCGATCCCTGGCACCCGGCGTCACCCTGAAACCATGGAAAAATGGTACCCATCTCAGGCTTCTCCTTGGATGAAGGGTGTACGGGAAAATGAACTCAATATAACTTGCTTCCTTTTTTTTCCCCATCCCAATCCAGTTATATCCCTTTTAGGCCTCTTGGCAACCATTTACCAGGATTCCATAGTCGCTTATTTTTGAAAATTTTAATGGTATTTTCTTCCTCTTTTTGCCCGACTGGGATCTTTTTCTATTATGATTTTCAAGGCAAACCACCTTGCTCTCCTTCCCCTTGCCATGCAGAAACCCACTCATTTTTTTTTGTCTTCCGACCTTTCCTCAAAGCTCCTTATCTCTACTCCATTTTCTTCCGGAATCGATGCGAAAACGGTCCCCCTACGTCCTCTCCCTGATGGGGAAAAAGGAAGCTATTCCCTCCCCTTGATGGTGCCCCCATCTCATTATAGCGGACTTTTCACGTCAATTCCCCCCCCTTCTCCCCTACAGACCCCCCTTCCTGGAGTTCGCCGGGATCCTTTGCATTCATTTCACGTTGTTGTTGTTTCTCTTGATAGAATGCGCCCCCCTCCAGCCTTCCCGCCTTTCCCTTTTCTAAAATGCATAAAAAAATGGGTTTTTGCGATAGAAAGGGCCTTATCGGGGAGGAAGTTTGGTTTCTTCCGCCCCGCTCCTTCCCCACAAGCGCGCACGTCCCTTTCATTCTCGATTTTGGAGATGGGAATTCTTGCCTCTCCGGAAGCACAGGTAGGTAGATATAGTTTTTACGTCCTTTTCTTTTAGCGCGCTCCCCCCCCTCAAAATGAGTGCTTTCCTCTTCCTTTTTGCCGTTTTCCCCTCTGTATGAGAAAGGGAGTTTTTTTCCCCTCTTTCCATCCAGTACGTGAAATCTTTTGACCCCTTCACGTTTTCCCTTCTCTTTCTTTTCACCTTCCTGATGAGAAGGTGTAAAGGTCTAGTTCTCTCCAGCGAGAAAGCGGTATTTCCAATTCCCCAGTATTAGATTGATGGTTTTCATACAAGCATTCCCCTTTTCGAATGGAGTATGACTTCCCCCCCTGTGTCATCTCCTTTTTTTTCGGGGTAGTGTACCAGCTCCCCCCATAGTCACGGGGTCGGGTAGACGGTCAGCCCCTCTCCCTTCTCGGTTTACGTCGCCTTCCCGCCGACCCGAAACTTTTTCTCTTTCGAGCTTCTCTTCCAATAGCCGAGTTTTCGGATCCTCCCTTCGTGAGAACCTAAAGAGCTGCCCATTTTCCCAGCTACAAAAAGATGTGAGTCCGTCTAAGAACAGACCCTTTCCACCTCCAAACCCTCTCCTGAATTCGGCCCTCTTTCCAGATTCCTTGCCAAAGTTCCCCCTCCCAGACATGATAGGGCCCTGAAGGGAAATACGATTTTCGTTCCTTTTTTTTTATGGTGAACCCGTTCCAAGGACAACCCTTTCCTTTCTGATTTGGCGAGAGTTGTTTTTCCTTTTTCTGTCTTAAGGAAGCATAGATCTGGTCGTCCCCACCCAAAAGAAGGCAGCCCTTTCCACTGAGCGAACTCCGTAGTTCCTTTCAAGAAGCCAATAGAAAGCGAAAAATGAAATTTGTAATGAACTTTAGTTTTTCAAAAAGCTTTGTCCTTGTGGCCTGGGTGAGTTTTTCGTCTTCCCCTGATTTCTCTTTAGAAGTTCTACTTTTTATGTTCTCTCGAAGAGTGATAGTGCCCCAGCCGCTCGGTTGAATCCCCCTCGTCTGCGTGTTTTCTCCTTTTTTCCTTCTTCCCTTTCCCTCACGAGATCGACTTTTTTTCCTCCCTTTGTAAAGCATGCAGAGATCATCCATCCTTTTTTGAAAACCCTGCCCCCCATCACAGGTCACGGACTTCTCTTTGCAGACTTTTCCTCAAAATATTGTCTGTTTTTTGTCATTTCGGTGCGTAAGTTGTCGACCTTTATCTCTCCTCCCTGGCCATTCTTCAAGCTTTCCCCGCAATTGTTGTGGCGCTCGAGCAAATGCCTTTTTCCCTTCCCCCTGTGGCGGCAATGCGAATGAACGCCATCTTTCGTTTGGCGCCCTGGAACGAGCCTCCTTTTCCGTTTTTTTGGCCGTTGACCCCTCCTGTCCCTCGAGAAATTGTAAGGAAGAGGTAGCCTTCCGTGATGTTCTCTTAGGACCTCCGGCCGAGGTCCCCGGGTGGTTCCCCCAAAAGCCAACGGCGCGGTCAAGTTTCCAGACTTCAGTAGGTTCCCATCAGCTGCTGATTCTTCCTTTGGTTTTTTCTCCTCCCGAACCAGGGCTCATGGTTTTTTTCTGTCAAGCACAGAGGGCTCCGAACGTGTAATTATTACCCGTTTTCGCCTTCACTCTACTTCATTTTTGAATGCCATTCACTTTTTGGTTTTTTGGATGTTTTAACTTGTCTTTTCTCTATTTCATAGTGTGTCGTAGTGGTTGAGGATGAGCGTATCCCCCCCCATGAAGGAGTTCCTTTTTTCTTTCTCTCTCCCTCATTAATTGTTATCCCCTCCCGAAGTCACCCTCCCCTTTTCAGATTCAAGAAGGCTTTTCTTTTTTCAGGAAGAAAGGAAAGAAAGGAAGCTGCCGCCTTCTTTTCCGCGGTTGTTTCTTACCATTTCTCTTCAGTCTCCTCTCCTTTTGGGTTCTTTAAAAGTCGGGCGATGAGCTCTCGAATGACTTTTTAATTGATCTGCACCGGTTTCTCTCCCCCCCCCCCTCATAGCGATGGCGTTGGATACTTTTTTTTTTCCTCCCCATGTGATTGCTTCTTTTTCCCCCCAGGATATCTCTCTTCTTTTCCTCCTTTTTCCCCCCCCCCCCCCCCCCCCCCCAATTGTTTTTGTTTTGAGAGGATATTCTGTTTTTTTCCTCCGCATGCAAAGCGAACATTTCCCAATTTCCGTCTCACGCCCCCCCCTCTTGGAAGATTCCGGGGCACTCTTTCCGCAAAGTGAAAACGTTCGATCAGTAGGTCGTCTAGTCAGTAGTCTCGGAGTATCTCTCATTTTCTCGTACATCCACGTGCTCTCCTTCTCCGGCAACAACAGCTACTGCTTGCGTTCTAGAAAGATTTTTTTCTTCTTAATGACCTCGTCCAGTCCATCGTCTGCAACTTTCTGGGATCCGAAATCTTGTCAAGGGTTTCCCTTCTTCTGTTTGCGGAAACACGTCTCTTTTTCTCGCTCAAAACCTCTTTTTTCTCTTAGGGAACCCCTTTTCGAAACTACTCTTTTTTTTTTCTGAAACTATGAGAGTAACCTTCCAACTTAACCCCCCTCAATTTTTTCCTTTTAATTCCCCTTTTTTTTTAAACGGTAGCAATCAGCCGCCTCCAAAATCCAATGTGATGGACTCGATTGCCCCCCCCCTTTCTCATGTGAGGATTAATGACCCTTCAATCTTTAATAGACTTTTGATTCCTTACTGCGAGCAGTAAGCCCTTCCCTCCCTGTCTTGTTCTCTTTTGGGGATAGCGACAGCCCCTCCCTCTGTCGGGAGGATAAGCAAAGCATCCTTGTTCTAGGCCGTAAACCCCCACCTCTTCCTGCGGTCTCCAGGAAACGACGCCCGACCGTGCGCCCAGACCTGTGGTAGTTTCCCCTTTCCCACTCCCCTACCTTACAAAAATGGGCGACTCCGCCCCTATGCCAGTCTTGCTCTTCGCGACACAACATTCTTCCTCTACTTTCTCCCGTGCGCAGGTTTTCATCCTCCCCCAGAGTCTATCGTCCCCCCCCCTTTCCCCCCTTCTCACAGGAAATGGAAACGTAAGGAAGTGTTTTATTGTGGTTTGCTGCAATCCTTCTTGCCATTCCCTTTTTTTTTTTTTCACCCAAAAAGTCTCCCCCCCCTTCTCGAATGGCTTACACCGCTTCAAACACCAAAAAGACTCTCGCGGTACACCGTCCCTTCCCTTCCGGCACCGTTTCCCCCTCCGATTTTGTGATCTTCCTTGCAATATACCCTCTGGCGTAAAATAGAACCCCGGCTCCTCTGGCGGAACATGAAATAGACCCAGGTTCCCTTACAATCTTCTATGGAATCTCTACCCCCCTCTTAAACTTCCTTTGTATTGTACTATTGCGACTCCTGGCTCCCCACTACTGAAGGCCATTCGATAATTCCCTATATGAACTGTCCCCCATAGATATTGGCGACCCCCCTTAATCCGGCGGCAGCTTACCACATCCTCTTCTGATGGGTCTTTCATACCAGTTAACCCAAATCAAACTGGAGTGAAAGGTCACCTTACTCCGCCCCTTTATTTTTTTTCTTTTTACGCGCGCTCTTGTCTTCATCTTCCCTCTCTTAAGAAGGCACATCGTACCTCGTGGGTTGGGAGTTAGATTCATTCTGTAACCCTTTCACATCTTGTTCTCTTACGATCTTTCATTTTTCTGTGCTTTTTCTAGGATCAGAAATCTTTTTTATTTTTCCCACCAGGTGAGAAGCCTCTCTACGACCTCCCCACGTTATTTACGTCCCCCGACATCCCCTTTTTGAATCACGTCGCCCCCCTCTCCTCTCAATTATCTTTTCCTCCCCACGGCAACACGGTACAAGTATCTGAACACATGGAAACAAATTTCATACCATTTCTTCCTTGTTGATTTGACCCATGAAACTCATATTGGTTCATTTTCCCATTCCCCCCGGGGAGAAGGACTTTGGCCCCCACAAAAAATTTACCCGTCAGCTTTTTATACGGGCTCCTGTCTTTTCAGACATATACTCCTTTGGTCCACGAAACTCCCCCGAGCTCCGGGGTCAAACCACGCCTCCGGCAAGCCTCCTATCGCGACCGGTCCATCTCCTCACCTAATTAGAAGAACTGAATTACCCCCTCTCTGAATAGGATATTTTCGCTATTTTTCTATACCCTATTTATGTTGACCTCCCCTCCTAGGCTGCGTTTGGTATTCTTTACATACCCGGAGACGACGTTATGTGAATTACCGGCTATTTGTGTCTTTTCCTTTTACATCTTTGTGCTCCTGTTCCTTCATTTTTGCTTTTTCACCAACAGGCCTCCTTCTTTTGTGGAAAGGGATAGCTATCTCTCTCTTAATAATGACCCGTTGTGTGTTAGAGTATTAGATGTCTCCGGACAATCCATCCTTTCCCGTCCTTGGTTTCCCGGACGGGGCATTGACTTTCCACCTTCGCTATCGTGGGAAGCTTTTTGACACCGTTTCTCTGGGTCCACAAAGCGCGCCTCCGGCGTCCTTTTTTGAGATGGTAATTCCCTTTCCGATACGTTTCCGGAAGATTTGGTTTCTCTGTGCGCGGTGAGGAGCTCTCTCTCATTAGAGCGATCCCCCAAGAAACCTTAGTTTTGCAGGATTTCTGGGCAGACCATTTCCTGAACATCCTATCTTCTTTTAGTCTGCACAGAATACAGTGACTCTTTTCTATGGCTGTGGCCCCCCCCCTTTTAGTCATGGGTTTTTTTTACCTCCTCTTAGGAAGAGTTTATGGTACTGGTCGTCCGGCCTGAGAACGGGATTGGATTGCCCCCCTTCTTTAGATTTTATCCTTTTCCGGTAAAAGTCATACCCTTTCCACAGTCAGTGGGAGAATGGAGTCGAATAGTTTTGAGGTTTAAGGCGGTTTCGTTCGTGGACATCTCCTATATTCCCTTCTTTTTCGAGACGGGATTCAAGCCCCCTCCTTGGTAAGGTCGGTTGACTCGCCGCATTTTTCGCGTAGACGACCCTTTCCTGAGTTTAGGATCCTTTCTTCCGCCCCCCCATCAGCGCACGAGGCCTATTTTTACCCTCTGAGTCTGTGTTGCACAAGCCAATCCTTATAACATCCTCCCCTCCTTCCGATGTTCTTCCTCAGGCTTAATAATGCCCATTCCTTGACCCGACCCTTCCCCCCAGCCCAGACAGCTCCGTTTTGAAGTGAAATAGAGAATGCCGTTCACTTTCCCTCCACGGGGTTTTCTCGCAAGGGTTGACTTCATTGATTTTTGTCGAGAGTTGCTGAAGATTAATCTTAATCTCCCTTTTTTCCTTCTTCCAGTATCGGTAGGGGGCTAAAAATCTTCCTCCCCCTTGCCTCTCTTGGCAGTAGTCTCCCCCACAGAAAGAAGCAATATCACTCGGAACTCCCTTTTTTTTTTCTTCTTTTAGAGATTCCAGATAGGACACCAGCTCTTCTGGGTGATTTTTTTTTCCCCTCAGGGAAGCCTCTTCACTGAGATTATACTGTTACTTTCTTCGTGCTCTCTCCATTTCCTTAGCGAAGGGTACTCCCCTCCGTTTAACCCCCCCGGATTAAAGTCCCTCATACGGATCGAGGTGTTTTTTTTCCTATTTAAAGCCATGCGCCCTCTTTCTCTTGTGATACTTTTTTGCCCTCTACCGTTCCAGAATGTCCCTTTTCCTCTGGTTCCTAAATCTTTTTCTGTTCTTTGCCCAGGTGAGCCGTTTTCGAACTTGGCCTATGTTTCCTCCCCTGAAGACTTCCCCTTCCCTCAAGTAAGCGGCAATATGCCCCCTTTCTCTAGCACTGAGCGGGTCCTTTTGAGAATGACTGAATTTGTCGCTTTTAGGTCGTGGGCTGCCGCTTGTTTCCCTCTTTTTCGGTTCCCTCTCCCGTTGCGTCGGGGCCCTTTTTTGCCCTTCCTAAATTGTTTACGCCGCTTCTCCTTTATATTTGCCGCGGTTTGCGGGAGTACTGAGTCTCGATCCTTCCCCCCCCTCCTCTGGTAACAAGACTCGTTCGAAGAAAGGCATTGTTCTTTTACTGCGGATGTCCCCCTTTATTCTCCCTTTTTTTGTGGTGACTCAGGAAGCAGCCGGGTCCTTTTTCCTCTAAGCACGCGGGAATCCTAGATGGACCATTTATCGTTCCCCGTTTAGCTTATTTTCCTTTTTTTAATTAAATGAATGATTATACCGGATTCTTTTCAGGTACGATCTCTTTTTGTACTCGTTCGCTGCAGTGAGGTCCAGACCTTTTGCAAAACTTTCTTTGAGTCGAAGCTCCCTATAATGTATAACTCAGAGTTTTTTTCTTCTCCCAGAGTGTTCCCTTCCCGCTTTTTCCTTTGATGGAAGATGGTAATGAAGACCTTTTTTTAAAGGTCGCGATGATGGAGAGAATTGGTTACGATACAGAGTTTCCTCCGAATTCCTTCACGTGTTCCTGTTGCGTGAAACGTTCGAAACGTCGCTAGCTACCTTGATCCGTAATGTTTCCCACTTTGTCCCTCGGTGATGTTGCCCCCTTGCTGCCCCTTTCTGAAGGAAATCGCCCCGATGGGCAGTGACTTGGTTGCTTCTGATGTTCGGGCTTTGCCTTTCGATGTCTAGATCTATCATTTATAATCATCCGTTCCTTTTATAGTTCTTGGCTCATCTCCCTTCCCCCTCTGTCGTGCAAGCTACAAAAAGTATACAGCCCATTTTCTATTTTGCTGCTTCACGTACAACATCACCCAGTTCAGGAATCTGTCCTCCTCGTCCTTTTCTGCTCCGTGCTTCACCACTTTCGTCGTAATCCAGTGTCTCCCCTTCCGTTCGCATTCCCCCCCCCCTTTAGTAACCAGAGTCTTCCCAACGCGGCATTAGGGTACGTCTTTAATGACCTAGTCCAAGTATGACTTTGTTTCGAAATCTGTCCGTTTCCTTTATGGTAACGGACTATGAGTTCCCTTAATTCCCCCCTTCAAACAGACTCTCACTTCATGTTTTTCGTGCCCTCAGCTCAGAAGAAACGACACTCTGCAAGCTCTGCCCCCGACTTATGTTTGATTCCATGCTTATCTTTTCCTTTCTCGCCGGTAGTCCCCCTAGAAAGCGAAAGAAATGTTCTGTATTCCCCCGTGGCTTTAATAGATGGAAACACCCATGACAAGGTTGCTCCAACAACCGAATAGCATTCTTCGGAATAAGCAGGTTTCCTTCTCCCTATGCTTTTTTCTTTTTTTGTTAAAGAGTTTGCTCCATGATCGAACAGACTCGGCGGCGTTCCTCCTCCCCGAAGGCAAAGCCCTTTCCCTCACTGAGGCTTTTTCCCCCCCCTGGTCCTGCAGGTTTTCTGCCCCCTTTTTGGGAAGCAAGGTGCAGGTTCATTTTTCCCCACTCCTGTCTCCCCAATACAAGGAGACAACATCCCCTCCTTTCTTCCATTTTTCCCCTGCCTTCTGAAGCTCTTGCTCTGAGGAGATGCTGATATTGCCCGCCCTTAGTAAAAAGTGAGAAGTCCGTTCTTTCTTACAAAGCGTCCTCCCTTTCTCCCAATTTTTTTTTGTCTTTTTTTTTTGCCCCCCGAACCCCTAAGCTGGCGGCTGCCACGCTGCATTCCTTGACCGGTGATTGGCCTGGTTCAACACCTTTCCAATCTCTCCCTCTCAGAAGGCCCAAAAACCACCGCGACGTCTTACCCCTTCTCGGAACCTCCCCCCCTCGGTAAAAACGCCAGACGCTCTCCCCCCCTTTCGACGGAAATGGGAACCTACTCTTCGCCCTTTCAAATTAGAACTTTCTATGTTCCCAGCGGCAACTTACTTTTCCACGTTTTCATTCACAATCTTCTCTTTACAATAAAATCATGAAACATCCCCCCCTCCCCTGCTTGTATTTTGATTATTTATGTTGAATCCTTCTCTCCTTTTCTCCTTTTTCTTTTGAAGCCCCCTACCAGATACTTTACCCCAGTCCGATTTCTTTCGAACCAAATAAATGCGAGCCCCCCTCAACTCCTCTGCGCTGGCTTGTGTATTAACCATTTAATACACTCCCCCTGGCTTTCCTTATTCACTCGCCCGATCATGTATGTTTTTTTTTTCCGGAAATCTTCCTTGACAGATCACATCGGGCACATCGGTATGTATCCTGATTGGCTGTTCCGCACACCAGGACATTTTTTCTCTTAAAGACGCCCTTTCCCGTGCGTGGATTGTCTTTCTTCTCCGTAAACCCTTGTCGCCGATCGTCTCTTTTCCTTTGGTAGGCGTTTAAGGTTCACCCGCTTCTTCCTTTCTTGAATTTTATTTTCCTCCACACCGCGGGGAAGATTTCCACTTACCGTTCACCATGGACCCAAAGATTCACTTCTCCCCGGCGGTGTTATGCTTGGTCGACGGTATAGACCCCCCCTCCTCAACCTATGTGCACTTCCCAATCCCGTTCTTCGACGGTTTTTGGCTTTTTTCCATCGTCGCTTTCCGCTTTGGGACCAAATGGTAATGGTCCTTTCCAGCACATCGAATCTTTTATGTGTTTCCTACTCCGCCAATCAGATGCTGATTTGTTCCCTAACCCTAAGATTCTCGCCCTTCCCATTTTTCTTTGTTTGGATCCTCTTTCTCTCCTCTCCTCAACGCCCTATATCGACAAGAATTATTCAGGAATCCCGGAATTCCATGCGCCGTAGATCCACGCCGGACGGCGCCCTTTCGTCCTCTACCGGCCTTCCCCTCACCCAGATTCAGCCATAGAGGACTTTTGATCAAATGAGAGAATTTTTCATTTTCACTTCCGCAAGGCTTTTTGTTCTGGATCGAACTTTTTTCTCTTTTTTCCCCCTTTCCCTCCCTAGAGATAGAATGCGATACAGGCCACCTTACAGACCTCTTCCCCGTGCCTTCCCCCAATGCGGAGCGTTCCCTTTAAAAGCTAAGCCCTTTTTGAGCTGTTTCCCTTTTTTTTTTCGACAGGGTTCAACCATCCCCTTCCTGTCCGGAGTGGGTGCAGAAGTATTTTTTGCGGGGGTTGCTCGATTACGTGAAGCCCAGGCTTTTCTGGTTTCTAGGCGCAGGTGAGTCTTTCTATTCTCGGTTTCTCCCCACAAACGAGTGGCGGATTGCATGGGCCCCTTTCTCTTTTTGCCGGTGAAAAATCCCTCCATCGATTTTTCTCTTGACACAGCCCCCCCCCCAGTATTCCCCCCTTAGACAGGGAGATGGATGGATTTTTGCCCGTATCAGGTTTCTTTCCTTTTTTGTAAAGGTTGTGTGGCCACAAGCGCATGCGTTGACCCCCCCCTTCCCTGTGAGATTGAGGTACTTTTTATTCCCCTTAAGACACTTCCTTTTCCCACTGGAGTGCTCTTCGGGACATGTTAAGAGCCTGGTTCTTCTCTTTTTCCTGAGCGCCCATGCATGTTTCCGGGTAGAAGGCGTCCCGCCGCGGATTCCTGGCCGAAAAGAAACTGGTCGACGGAAAGAGATTCTCGAAGTCCCCCTTCCGAGTTTCGGATCCGCCTCTCTCCCAGCGCAAGACTGTTGCCCCTCTTTGCTTCTTTTTTCAGCCAATCTTATACGGACACCACGATTGAACGATTATCGCTTAGGACGGTCAAGCTCGCCAAAGCCCAGACCGATCGGGCGACCCTTCTTCCACTCAGGGTCTTTCTGTCTGAAAGACCCAAGCCAGATCCTTTGGACGTGCTCTCCGGATCTGTCGAGGAGTTTTTATAAGCGCCTTTTCCTCTCCCCTCGGTAGGGGGGCTTTCCACTTTTTTTTTAGTTCTTCCGGAGCCCTTTGGAAGTAGTGTGTCCCCTTTCAGACCAGAGAATAGTCGGCCAAGGAAAATTTTTTCATTGGCTCTTCTCTTCCCGATAGGCAACCCTATTTTTCTTTTCTCTTGGGTGCTTCTTTTCCCTTGGGACGAAAGAGGGTCATTCTTTCTATTTAAGAGCGTTTCCCGCTAGATCCCCCCCCCCTTGCCTCTCTGCAGTCAAAAATCGTCTGAGTTGTTCCCCGTAGTAATCCTTTGAAAGGGTCGGTAAGAAAGTTTTTTTTTTGGCCTTCTTTGTAACCTTCGCTTGAGATCCCTTTTTTTGCCCACACCCGGTCACGGAATGGCCATCAGCCGCCCGCTTCCTCACACTATTTCTTTACGTTTTGATTAACGGATAGGACTCTGGGCTTCTTAGTCGCAGTACTTCATGCGCCCATTCAATAACTCTCCGCAATCTGTTTGTTTTTTCTCTCAAGAGCGGGTCTGTCCTTCTTGTCGGACAGTCTCTGACTTCGCCAATTTTTTTTGACTCGTTTTGGCAGACGATTTTAACGAAGGCAGTTTTTTCCCGGTTCTACCGTTGCGTAGTCCTGCTACTCCTCTTACTCTGAGTCAACGTTCCCCTCGTTCGACGCCTTTTCTTTCTTCCGCCGTCCCTCTTTCCCCTTGGCTTTTCGAGATAAATGCAGCCCAAGCACCTGGTCCCCAACAAGAATATTTCTTTTTCCCATGCTTCTCCTTTTATTCTATTCGGGGTGTGGGTGGTGACCTAATTTCAGGAAGCATGACAGGAGTTCATGGGGTTAACTGCCTCACTTCTTTTTCCCATCGTTGAGGGCGCTGGATGCACCGTGTATCATTTTACTTAAATGACTTGATTTTTTCCTTGGAAGGTTACGAGCATCGCCTTGGTCCGTAGTGCGTCGAGTCTTTCCCCACCTCGCACCCCCTTCTTCTGGTTGAGCGCAGCCCTACTTAATAGATTATTGAACCTTAAGGTCACCCGGACAACTCTTTCTTTCTTTAAGAAGCGGTTTCTCCTCTGACCGAACTCTCTTTTGTCGGGTACGACCGGTTTGGTTGTGTGCCGGATAAATACGACTGCGCAGATTTTTTTCAACTCTTTCCCCTCTTCCTCTCGACCTACGGATAAGACTGTTCTTTTTCCACCGTGATTCCTTTTTTCTTCGCGATGGGCGGGGTCCTTCGGCGACCCGGGATGGATGTTAGGCTTTTCATTGCGATGACCCGGATATCTTCCTCTTTGTGTTCTTTTTCTCTCTTTAAGGGTCTATCGCAGGCAACCTCTCCCTTTTCTCCTCTCACCCGTCTTTTCCCCCCCCTCCCCTTGCGATTGAAGCTTTCATTTGCACATTAAACAGCGCAAGTGAAACAGTCGTACCCCCCTTAGGGCTCCGACGTTGCGAAATCTTGAACCAATTAGGCGATTTCCCATTGAAGTTCTTTGTAAACAACCTCCCTTTTCTCAACAGAGTCTTCGCAAGCAATGGCCTCCTCTCTTCAGAACCGCGGTCTTTTCATTCCCAGCCATTGGTAAGGGTGACCCCCCCCTTTCTTACCCCTCCGTCAAAAACAGGACTTCATGGTTTGCGAGGGCGGGAATTCCATTTGACCCCTCCCATATGCTGTTTCCCCCCCAAGTTAACTTTTCTTCATTGACTTTTTCCCCCCCCCCCTGCGTAAACGGTAGCACTTCTCCGTCCCGAAGAAACATTGTCCTCCGGAGTCCCTTCCCTCGCTGGAACCCTCTGCTCCTTCCTCCCAACACACGAATATACGCCTGTTTGCTTGAAAAGCATGCTGAGCCTCCGACCTCTGAAACTTTCTTCTTTTTTACCCCTTGGCGCCTGGATTCTTCAAAAGTTTCCTTTGGGCTCCTTCCCCCCCTCAGGCAAAGATCCCGGCGTCGCAAGCACCACACAGTTTCTTTCCTCGTTCCTTCTTTCACGGCCCCGAAGCCCCTTGGCCCCTCCTTTACCCCCTCGGCTCGAACTACAGTATTCCATTATTTCTAACTGTTTCCGCAAAGGCATGCCCCCTTCTTTGAGGATATGCCGCTTCTCCTTATCAGGCGCAGGATTCCTAACCGTATATACGGTTCGCCCTCTCACCGGAACTGCCCCTTCCATTTATTGTGCCTTTTCTGCAAGATTGCCATTCCGTTACCCTGGGGTTCAAAAAGTTCACATCTTAGGCTTTCCACCTTTCCCCCAAACCAACGCGATGCTTTTCCTCCCGTCCAGCCCCTTTCCTTCGGTTAAACACGCCGCCTTTTTTCATTACATTAGAGCGCGCCTTGTTCCCCTCCCCCTTCGAGCGCCCCTTTTAAGTCAGAACGCGCGATCCTTCTGTCCCCTCCTTTAACCCCCCTTCATGCACAAATCTTTTTGACTATATGTCCCCTCCCCCCCTCCTTTTGAAAAATTGCCTTGCTGATTCGCTAATTCGTGGCTCCTCCCCTTTTCAACACTTAGCTCAGGGGCTCTTTCTTCTTCTTTCTCCCCCAACCCTCCTTTTCCTCCCGGCGATTACTCCGTTCCTTATCCGGACCTGAACAAATACTGACATCTTGGCTTGTGTCTTCATCCCGTTTCCCCCTCACCCCCCCTGGAAGTGAAAGGCATTCCCCTCTCTCATTTTTCTGGGCTTTCTTTCGCGCAAGGAAATTTTTCCCTTTCCCCGACATTAAGGGCAGTCTAACTCTTGTCCCAATCTTTGTCGGGATGTTACCTTCTGCCCGGACGCCACCATTTTTGTTTCTATTAAAGCTCTCTCTTTCTTTGATTGTCAACTTCTCCGAAAATCGGATATTTTTTTTTCTCCGCCTCTTCCTCTTTCCTGGTAGGCTTTGCGACGTAACCTCATAAGCAGGAGTTATGCCTTCCCGGGTCCGCTTACAATCTTTCTACAAGACCAAGGCACCCTCTTCTCTTCACCATGGCCTTTTTTCAGACTAAATTCCCTTTTCTTCTGTCCTTGGATGCAGGGGAAATCAGGACATGCTACTACTTTGGCATTCTCACCAATCAGTTCTTCCTCCCTTCTTCTTGGCCCCCCCCATGCTCCATCGTCGCTTTCCTGATAATGGAAAACTTTAATGTTTTCCCAGACTTATTCCGCCTTGGCTTCTGTTTCTCTTCGACTCACCGTGCTATCGATGCCCCCCCCGCCAGCTTCCTTTCCTCATGTTTCTTTGTTTTTCCGCGCTACTGAGATACATCTACTAAACGCTCTATATGAACCGGGTTCTCTTTCACTGCATTCCCCTCTCCCCCCCTTTAGTCAAAAGCCGGACGGGCGCGCCTTTTTCCAACCCAAAATCACCAACAACGTCGTCTTCAAACTGGAGGCCACCACCTTTTTTCCCCTCTATCGGAATTTTTATACGTCAGCAGACGCTTTTTGCACCCCCTGGACGGCACTGCTATTTGATTATTTGATCGCATTTCCCTCTCGTTTCCTCCTTCCCCTGTTGAGAGAAATCGCCTGCGATCCTGCCACCCATCATCCTCTTTTTCGAAAATCCTCCCCATTCCTTTTTTAGTAGAAAGTACGCTATCGGTTCTTTCTTCCAGTTTGGTTTTTCCTTCCGGGTTCCACAAGCGCCCCTTCGTGGAGCTCTCGGTTGCTTGTATCTCCCCTGAACTCCCCCTTTTTCTCTAGGCGCGGTGAGGAGATGCTCTCCGTTCTCCCCCCCCCCACCCCACAATCCCCTTCTTCCCTGGGCGAGAAGCTTGCGTGGTTTTTCCCCCTTTCCCGCATCGATGAGAACGTTATCTGACAGCATCTTCGGGCCAATTCAATACAATTCCCTTTTTTCCTTGGCGTTTAAAAGAGAAGATTCATTTTTACCCCTCCCTGGATCTCAGCGAGGAGAAAGTTTTTTTGCCGATTCCCTCCCAGGCCGGATATTTAGTTCTGTAGTAGGTACCCCCCATTCTCCCCAAGCGTTTTCCTTTCTGGCTGAATTCTTGCGGCCATGTTTTCCGAAGCTGTTCGTGCCGGGTCTTGTCCGACATTGAATCTCCCTTTTTTTTACCGCCCTGACGCTTCTTGTCGTCTCCCCTTCACCCGCAGAAAAGAACCTTTAATTCCGAGCGCTCCCTTTTGGAAAAATAAGCACTACTCGTACCAAGAGCAAGCTGCCATTTGTTAATGCGAAGAAAAAGATGTGAGTTTTTCCCGAAGAACAGCACAATCCACAGCAAAGACACCCCCCTATAGCCTTAGGAATGGCTCATGCCGATTTCAGTGCCACACGAGAGCTTCCATGATCGGGCGTACTTAAGGAACTCTTTCCCTTCCAGGGTCTTTTCTTTTCTTTTTGGAGAAAAAAGACCCCCCTCTCCCTTGCAGGTGGCGTTGCTCGCATTTTGGTACTGCCTTCCCCTGAGTAATCGCCGTTTAATCTTTCATAGGTTAGGGGCTTTTTTCCCTATCTTCTTCGATCCCCTAGGAAGGTGTGTTTTTGTTTTGTGGGGGTTTGGCAGTTCCGTTAGACACCCTCCCTTCAAACGATCAAATTTTTCATGATTTATTTTAGAGCTTTTATATATTCCCACTCTTTGCAATCCCCCTTTTTAAAGTAGTGGCCGAGGGGCCTTTCTGTATCGCAGTCAGTTATTGTATTTAAGACGGCCCCAGCCCCTGGTTTTCTTTTTGCCCTTGGTTTTTTTTCTGAGTGTTTAAACGCGGTCCGTCCTTTCCGGATTCCGTTTACTTTCGCGTGGTTTTGGGGCATCGGTTTCCTCTGCGTTCTTTTTCCTCTTCCTATTTTTTTGAACCCGGTCCCCCCCCCCCTGGTACAACGGAAGGCAAATTCTGTCACCCCCCCTTTCAAAATCTTTTTCTTTCATTTCGGTGAGCAGTTTTCTTTTTGGTAATCCCAAAGATTAATGCGCACCCCTTGCGGGCAAACTGCACCATTTGTCCCATAGCGGGCTGCCTTTTTCTCTTGAGGCATTGCTATTCATCTCCCTCTTTTCTTTTAGGTCGTGGGCTACATTTTTTTTCCCCCCGCCAGCAGGTAGTTTCCCGGTTGGTCTGTCGGCAGATGACGTCCTCGAGCAACCGCTTTCCCGAGTTAGACGCCTTATCTTTTCTTTTTCGGAGCGAGCAGACAATTTGTGCTGTCGCGCCATGCGAAAAAGAACACTTCTTTCTCCAGACTTCCTATTTAAGAATGATGATTCTACGTCTCCTCTCATTCGGGCTTTTTGGTGTCCTCTCCCTAAAGAAAGGGCTATTTTGTTCCAGCGAGGAAGCCTCCATATGGCCCCCTTTCTCCTTGGCGAGGATTGCTACCGTTTAGCCTTTTTCCTTTGAATCAATGAATGATTCTAAGGGTGGGTTCTTTCCCTTTGGCATTTTCCGCTCTATTTCGGGTCGTAGTGCGTCGATTCTGGGTCAAGCCAGCGACTCCTTAGAGTTTCTGTGTTGAGCTAAGCAATAAGGATACTTGTTTATCCATCTTCAGGTCACCGGAACAAGAATTCTCCTCCTCTTTGGAAATCGAGGTCTGTACTTTCTCCACCTCAAAGGACGCTTGTTGCTTGCAGAGTCTTTTACGATGTCCTGAGCAGTCCTACTTAAGGAACGTTTTTTCCTTTTTGCGCTTTCTATGACGATGAGAACTAGGCTTCCTTCTCCTTGAGAGTTGATTTTCCCGTTTCCTCCCTTGACATCGCGATGGGGCGTGTTCCTTCTCTGGGCGACCAGTTTCTTTTTTTTTCCGATGAGACCCGGGA
>Ga0179591_1343337_pt1 | contig 20329 bp, 17 predicted proteins | sample CZOMad2_1_08_16f_FD_182891 | JGI IMG/M metagenome (GOLD analysis project Ga0179591, IMG submission 182891) | Vadose zone soil fungal communities from Angelo Coast Range Reserve, California, USA - CZOMad2_1_08_16fungal (PacBio error correction) | ecosystem: Environmental > Terrestrial > Soil >... | reverse complement strand
CCTTATTTTTTGGTTTCCGAGGTGGTCCGCCCTCAAGTAGTGCTCTTGTGTTCTCCACGTCTCCGTAGCCGGCCTACCTCTTTCTTTTTCACCTTGACGTTTAGGCACCTTGAAGGGCGTTAGGACCCCCAGGTGTTTTTCTCCCTTTTTTGATAGAACCAGTGCCTTTATTTTGTTCTTTTTAACCTTCCTTCTTTCTCGCTTTCTAGAGCAGTTAAGTGCGGTTTCCTTTGCCAGAAGTGATGATTTTCACCGCGTCCCTCTAACTCCAATAGTAGTAACTTCTTATTTGGTACCTTCCACCTCGGGAACGACCTCTGATCCCTTCTGTTTTGAGACTTCCACGAATACGTGACCCAAAGTTAGACAAAGAATACTGGGCGGCCGCCCTCCCGGCGGTTGTCTCAACGAGGTCCCTCTTTATTTCCTCTATATCCCCCTTAAGTACAGTTGGGACCACGTCGTTTGTTTGAATCTCCGGAGGTCGTTCCCTTTTACATACCCCATTATGAACAACCTGGATACCGCACAACACGGGGACGTGGAAGGATGCCAGACTAGGAGACTGCTTCTCTTTCTTTCTCTCTTCCCCCAAGTCTTGCGTGTTATGAGCAGCAATTTAAGCACTTCCCTCTTCCTTCGAGTAAAGACGGACGACTGGAAGACGTTCCCCCTTTTGGTTCCACTCGTTCCCAGTAACCCGTGTAAAGACCCTTTTTTTTTTTTACCCTTTGTTCGTGTTTTCCCTCAGGAAATCCCTTCAGGCATCTTTCATTCTGAATTTTGATACCCTACCCTCTGCTCAGATAGAAAAAAGAGACAGTCTTCTTGCTTCTTGAAGTTCGCGTCAACCCCCTCAGGTTTTGTTTGACGACGTTTTAGACGCGCCCTGATTTTTCCCCCTTAGGTTGAGGATCAAAAGTACTTCCTCTGATTCTTCTTCCTATTTCTTCCGTTGTTGTGGTGAGTTAGACGACCGTCGGCAACCTCATGGACGCGGCTGCGACGTTCGCTAGATTTCTGGTTAACAACTCGCTTTCTTTCCCCCTTATCTTAATCGGGGTCACTAGTATCCTATTCCCCTACCTTACTGGTCAGTTGATCTCCCTTTTTCTGTACGAAGAGAATGAAGGCTCCTCAGTCTCCGATCGTTGCCGACGATGTGGTTTCCTTGAACTCCTTTTCCTAGTACTCTTGCATAGAGACCTGGGTGGACCGCGATTACGTTCTTCCTTCCAGTTCTGATTTTTGACGAAAGCTGGCTGATTTTGAGAGTGCCGCGCCCACGCGCGATATGACTCGAAGTAATTGGTCGATCGGTCCCCCCCTGCAATTTTTGTTCTTTCTCCGACTCGATAGTTGGCGAGTTTTTGTCTCCTATCCTAGCGTTCACGAAGACCCAGTTTACCTCAGGTACTGAAATTGCTCTCAGTCGATCGGCGTCGAGGAACCCTCCTCTAGGGCCAGGCTGCCTTGCCTTTACTTCCCTGTTACCTGCTTTTTTGTTTGACACATTTGCGGCCTTCTCCCACTGAGAACTTGACCCGCCGAGTCGGTCCTAGTGACGTTTCCCACCAGACTTAACAGAAATCAAGGGACCCACGAGGTTAGCTCATTCTCGGGAAGGTCGAGTCTGCCCCCTCCTTTTTTTTTCCCTGACCTTTTGCCGGACAGGTACCTGCCCTCGACGGTGACCGAGGTCTGGTTTACCCCAAGCCCCTAGCCCCAGACGACATGATGCCATCCGAATTTTGCTACTCGATGTCTGTTGTCCCGATTCCGCGACGTTGTCTCGCCTCTGCCGACCGATTTTTTTCCCACCCGCGCGAATCCCGGGTTAAGCCAGTGATGCCTTAGCTCGTGATTTACTTGGTCCCCGAGACCAGGTGCGGAGGAGGTTCACTATTCTTCCCCCCCCCCCAGTTTAATTTAGGTTCCTGACGGTCTTCCCCGGGTTCTGACGAGACTGCAGCAGGAGACGGAAGAATTGAGTCTACCCCCAACCGAAGTAGATTAATTGGGTCTAGCTGGGCCGCCCGGAGACCGTTTTTTTTGTCTGGCTGAGTTCTTCCCCGCAGCCCCCCCCCCCCACCAGCATGCTGTCTTCAGATCATCACGCTATTTTCTCTTTTGATGAAAGTATCGGAACTGGGTTCTATCAGCATCGTGCCCTTTTTCCCTCCTTTCCCATTCTCCGTTACCTTCGGCCCGGTTTCACCGCCTTGTCATCATTTTGAATTAGGAAGAACACGGTTTTCGCCGATACCGGTGGGGTCCAGTTGATTTTTTCGCGCGGTGTTGCGACTTAACGATCTTTGTTCGTGATCCGGTGTTCGCAGTTGGAGAAGAGGTTATAATTCAGCGCCACGTAATCAAGTCCTGCTAATGGAGAACTTGCTTTTACCCCCCCTCTGACGTCTTCTTCCTCCTTTTAATTAAGGGGTACTTCTTTTGCTTTTGTTTAGTATACTTGGGCACTCGTGCCGTAGAGCCCCCTCAACCATCCGAGGAAGGATTTTTAGTCCTCTCGGAGCAAGGTTCCCTTTACGGTTTTTTTTTTTTTTTTTTTTTTTACTGTTTTTTATGTTTTTTTTTTTGTCTTTTTTTGTTCTTTTTTTTTTCCCCCCCGTTATGTTTTTTTTTTTTTTTTTTTTTTTTTTTTTTTCTTTTTTAGTTCAGGAGGGTTCAGCGCTTTTGCCCAGCTCGCATGTCAGTTCCCTCTTTTGAGTCCCAACGTGATGGACCTCCGCTGTTATCTTTCCTCGCGATTTACCGGCGTAGATTGTTCGGCGCGGCTCTTTCATCCCGTTGTTTTTCTCTCAACTACCCCGAACGGCTGCCCTTCTAGCAAGGTTTTTAGCACCTGAGAATGATTTCGATGCTTCGTCAAACCCACCTTGCGCGCGTGACATTCGGTGGACGGCTGCCTGAAATCCCCATCTTTCGTTTTTTTATGACGTTTGACCGGGACGGTTCTCCCTTGCGCTCGCTTCCGCACTCAGTTTCTTATCAGCTCCGCAGGAAGTTGTCCCTCCCTAAGGGACGCACCCTCCCCCCCCTCCCTTGACGATCTCCTCACGTTCCTTCACCTTAAACCTCTCGAAATTGTGACCCGCCCGTTTGTTGTGGCACCCCGGCTCTCCCCATAGATCGGGGTTCACCGTCCCCCGTGCCCTGGACCCCTTTGCCCCCTTGGAAACAGGTGAGGCTCCCCGGCCCCCGCTCGCGACTCTCGGCCTTTCATGCCGACTCTAACGGGACCACAAAAGGGGATCTGTGTCTCCTCTCTTCGCCGGTGTATCGTTCGTTCACCCCTCGTGACGTTAGCAGACCATCTTGGGATTGTGAACCCTCACCGATTCAGCAGTCTCGCCCCCGTCGAAGGTTAAAAAGCCCCTACACAGCTTCTTTCTCTCATCGGCTCTTCCCAACCAGCACCCTCTTGTGTGCAGCTCCCCTGCGTATGCCTGCTTTTCACCACAAAACGAACCGTTTCCTGTCAGTCCGGAACCTAACGCATATCCCATATCTTGACCCAGCTGGGCTAGCGTTTTTTATCCTTAACCCTCCAGTTTCGGTCCCTACGCTGGACGCGGCCGAAGAACCAATTCCCTACGCCTCCCCAATTGGTCATCCTTGTCTTCCGTGTCGTCATCCCCGGTCTTATCCCCCTTTCGAGTCCACCGAAGAAACCTCGCTCGGAGATACTTGATGATCGCGGCGTCATTTTTTGTCTTTTGTCACTCCCAAAATAAAGTCTAGTCGTCGTTACCCCCTGGATGCAAAGATTAACATCACCCTAACAGATATTTTACAAGTATCCGAACGTAGTCCCGAACGCACTCGCCTCGGGTTCTGCTCTTTTACCCCCCCCCGGTTTTTGGCACGTTTGTATTTTCCAGAGTATCCCCTCCCTGAGAGGCCGGGAGATCTCCGCGAAGTAGGTGCACCCGAAGGGCTTCCATTCATCCTCACGGACCGGGCACTTTTTCTGACCTTCACACTACTTTGTATCTTGACCAAGTCTCTGCATGCTGCCACATCGTTATTTTTTTGTTCGAAGGACGCAGCAAGTGCTGGCTTCGCCCCGCCGCGCTCCTGCATTCCAGCCTCGGCTGGTTTTCTCTCCGCTCTCTTTTCTCTTCCCTTCAGTACCTTCATTTGCTTAATTTTCAGGTCGGGCTGCCCCATCCCGAAGACAACTATAAGGTTCGCCAACCCCCTTGGGGACGTGTCAGTTCTTGCTTTTGAACAGATCCCTACGAGCGCTTTCTTCCTCTCTGGATTCTCCAATCCGTCTGAACTCCCTAGGAGATTGCTCCTTTCGATCTCGTCCCCTCACCCGACGGTAGAATAACTGTCGTCCGTTGTCCCCTTCCCGATAGTCCACAGGGCTTTTCGGCCATTCAAGTGCCTGGAGACGCTGCATATCCTGACGAAAGAGCTCAAATAACTCCCATTTCAGTCTGAAGTAGAAGGAGAACCTTTTCCCCCCTTCTGTTGTCCTGACTGCACTCAGACTAGACAGTGTACCTGGGCTACCTTTCTCACGGAAGAGTAAATGATTATATAATCCCTTCCTCCCTTTTGTTGTGTTGAGAGATGTGACCACTTTTTTTTTTCAATCCCTTCACCTACTCCCCCCACTCTCACGTTCAAGGCGGAGCTCTCTTCCGTCGCGGCCCCTGGAACCAATTGTTCGCCCTCCCCGCCCCCTTTTCAATCTCATGAAGTTCCTTTTCCTCTTTTCTGAGATTCGCGATTTCGATTCTTTGACCACTGAAGGATATGGTCCCCATCTCCCCCCAACAAGAGAAATTCGGTTCTAGAGGAAACCCTTATGCCTTAAGTGGTCCTAGATATCCCTCGAGGTTTCTTTGCGTCCTGGCTCGGCCGAAGGCATTTGCTTCAGAGCCCTCTATCTCTTCTATTTCTCTCAGAAGGAAGCCTTAAAACGGGCCCAGCCTGGCAACTTTCCCCCGATATTTGGCGAGTCTCGATCGTTTTGTTCTATTTTTTTCTTTTGCTGGGCCTGAGTGTACGCCTGTGGAGTCCCTCCTCAGTGAAAATGTTTACTGACGATTTGTAGATAACCGGTATTTGCTTTTCCTTCGTCGCTGTTAAGAAACGGGAGCGACAGTTTTTTCCCCCTGGCCTTATTCCCCTTCGCGTATTTCCAGAGCCGGGTTTTTTTTCAAAGTACGTTCACCCCCATGTCCTTGAGCCCTCTTTATGCGTCTGTAGAGAGTGATAGCATGTCTTCCCCCCCCTTCGTTATGAACTTTTTCGCTTGCCTCACTTCTCCCGGATAAGAACAACAGCGTTGGTCGAGTCACCGCTTAGACGAAGAAGATAAAGTCCCTTCAACCACACGCGAATCTGTCTTACCTATTTCTATTCCGCAAGGCTTTTTTTTACTAGTTTCCCATGCATGAGTTCCGACCCCCCGCTCTACCGTCGACGACCTACAAGTCCTATTATTGAGTTTTCTGACTTTCCTGTCACCACTTCATTCCAGTCGTCCCTGCACTGAGAGACGCCCCCGTGACAAGGGAAACGCCGGGAAGCGTTTTCCGCCTGCGTCAATCTCTCTACTCGTGACTGCGCATTAAAGTATTTCCAAGTGAGCGTTACAATACCTCGTTACGAGCCTTGAAGGACGGCGTAGTTCCCCCCATTCCTTTTTTTCTTTCCTCATCTCACACGACAAGTGTTGATGATCGTTTGCCCCTTGCGTACTTAGTGGGTAGCGTCCACCACAATCCTACGTGCACTTGCGTCCCTTCTGCTCAAAGAAATTTCCAACAATCGTGGAAAAAGCAGGGAACCGATCCCGGTTTTGCTTTGAGTGAGGTGTTCCTCTGTCGATTAGGAGACGAGTACTCGAGGTTAACGTGGGACTCGGCAACCAGACGGGCGACGATAGCCTCCGGTTTTTAAGGACCTCTTTCGTACCGTAATGTCACGGGGATGTCGAACGTCACCGGTCTGCCCCCAGAGGGTGGTTTTTTTTGTTCCCTTTTCTGGTGCTTGCCGAGTGAAGACTTGTAGAGCGGAGTTGGCTACGCGAATTTAGTTCCGGAGTTCTCTATCCGTTTTTGTAAGAAGAACGCCCTCCGGCATTGTTTTCAAAGCTCGCGACGTTTATAGCTCGTAGACTCAACACCGTTGAGCCTGAATAGTCGCCTGATCTGTCACATCTGTCAGGATTGGATGGGCGGATTTAATTCTTCATCCAGTTTCGAGATAACTCAGAGACACCCTCCCAACCTTAAGCTCGACAGAGCTCCAGATCATCCTTATGATCGCCCCGCTCGAACGCTCCCTCAAACCAGCCCGCAAGCTTAAAATAGGACGGGCTTGGTCACGCGCTTCTGGCTTTCTGCCTTTGCCCGCCTTAAGCACAGTGAGCACATCCCTTTTAACCTCCCGCGTTTAGTAGAGCTATAACTCCCCAGGACTCCAACCGAAGAGCCTACCAGCGAGTCAACACAGTACCCTCCCGTGTTGCGAGAAAGCCCGATTTTTGAAGCATGGACTCACCTTTTCAATAGCATGCGGGAGATTGAGCCTCCACGAACCACAGAACGTATCCTACTGGTCGTGCGCTCCGGAACCCCTTGTAGCGTAGCTGCGAATCCCACTCCTTATATTTAATCCCAACAGGGATCACGTTTGTGCTTCCGGCCCTCCTCCTAGAGTGCTAGGATGGGTTTCGCCGGCGCCCCCCCCTTGCCGAGAACGGAGTAGGGTGCATTTTACCTCAGACACGTTTCTTGAAAGTACTTCCTTCCAGGCCTCACGTCCTTTTTATCGAAGGAAAAAGCCATATTGTTGACCCGACGTTCAGCAAGGGATACGTCCACAGCGAGCATGGAGTTTTTTCCCGGGTCTTAGCGTCCTATTAGTAATGGGATGATTGTGAGTTCCCTTCCTCTTCATTACCGCAATCATCGTCCAAAGCATTAGGCGACTTTAGTTGAGATCGTTCATTTCTGGCCTTCCGTAGACGACCGTGTATAGGACACGTTCCCCATTTCCTCCACGCCCTCTCCAGCTAGGTTTAACATTTATTCTCACTCAGTTTATCCAAAAGGTTTTCGGTCCCCCCTCCATCCCCAATTCGCGTTCCGTCCCCGGCCCCCATCTGGTAAAGACGCGATGGACAAGTCCCCCGATTCCCCTCCCCAGTTGATCGACGAAGGGTACTTTCGCGCTTACAAGCTATTTGATCAACAAGTCCGCCCACCTTCTTTGTCCTTACTCAGGGGCCGCCGTCAGTTGTGTCAGTTCCGCATTTCGCGCCCGATAATCGTCCATCACACAGAATCAGCTCGCTACCTACGTGGGTTTACGAGCCCAGCTTCCTTTTTCCCAGCTAACCAGATCCGAAAGAGCCGACCTTCAACGAGCCTTTTTCTTGGGAGAAGGCATTCCCGACCAAACGTGCGATCCCCCTTGTCAGTTAATGACGATTACCTTCCCGCTCCCCTTATTAAGGGGTCCTCTACGAAAGAATTTTTTAGGAAATATTCGTGCCTCACGTCCTTTCGTGAACGGATTGGATCGGCGAGGCGGCCCCTTTCCCCTGACCCAAAAGAGGAGAGGATCGCTTTTGTCCTTAAAGTTATTATGCTACGAAGTAGCCAGTCCAGTATGTTTCCCCCAGCTAATCTAGAGCGACCCTCCCACAAGAGTTTGATCAAGATCGCGGAGTCTTCCTTGCCTCAGTGCATGGCCTTTTCGCCCTCTTTCGAACTAGTGTAGACCACCTCGTTTAACCAGATGTCATTATACACGTGCACCACTATTTAGTTTGCGCTTCTGTCACGATTGCCTGCGACCCATCTATGTATGACGTCCCTGCTCCCGAGGGGTCTCACTTTTTTAAGTTATTCTTGCTCACTTTAGTGTTGAATCCCCGAGTGGAAGAGACTCATCGATACTTCCCTAGTTTTTTTTCCCACCCGCAGAATCACAAATACACCCTCGTCCATGAGTGCAGATTTTCTTATTTCCTCCTCCTCAGTTTTGTATCTCTCCTTACCTCAGTTACCAATATGTGGCTCTGCCGTAGCGAAGAAAGTTCTTGAAGGAGAGTCCTGTCGCTTTGTTAAACCGCTTTGTATTATACTTCGAACTTCAAGACGAAATTTTCAATTACTAGCTTGGTTCTTCACCCCATCTTAGGTAGGGCTGCACGCGATGAAGCACGGTTTTCTATCGCCCCCCTTTTTGTTAAACAAATCTTTTTTTTCGAGTTGATTTTGCGCGTGCTGAGGCACATGGGACCCTCCCTACAGCTACTCCGTACCTTAGAGTTCTTATGTCCTCCCTTGCCTCCAGTTGCCATTTTTGGAAGCTTCGTGAGGAACCTCGAGTACCAGATAGCTCAAGCCTCAGCATCTGTGCCAGCCGAACCCCTCTAATTGTTGGCGATCCTTCCCGTCCGGATGTGAGGGGTCTGGTTAGTCCCGATACGCTTCTGTCTCTTTACCAAGACGGGTACTGGACCTAAATCCCTCCTACAACCTCGGGCCTGAGTTTCCACGTTGGCGCTCCCTTCTACCCCGTTTACGACTACGTATCCTCCGTTTTGCCCTTGCAGTACCTTTTCCCCCCCCATGACCCCCGATCTCATTTCCTTTCTTCCGAAGTTGTCCCATTTACGCTCGCGTACCCATCCTGACTCCTCCGCTCTGGGCCGCTGTGGCGAATGCTCCGTTGGCCCCCTCGCGGCCGGGCACTACCCCCTACCTGCCACTAGCCCCCCATTTGAACCATTCGACCCCCCCCAAACCATTGTCTCTAAAGATGGGCCGAACGACTCGGGGCCTCCTACCCCCGGACATACACTCCCCTCTGAACACCTCGCGGGCTCTTCCCTCAGGACCTTGGATTTTCGTGGCAGGGAAAGCGAAACTTTACGCTCTCTTCAGCGTATTTGTCCGCCTAGTCTTATTTCGGCCTAGACGCCGGTTGGCAATCTCGACAGCGCACCCTCGGCCAGGTGTAACGCCCGGAGTACGGTGGGCTCTCTTCATGCAGAGAGACTCTTCCCTTACCTCATTTGTTTCTTATGAAACCCTCCACTTCTTCTTACCCCATCGTTTGGCCGTCTACCCTCCACTTGAGTTGTTGAAGTTCTATCAGGCCTTTGGACCAAATGTCTTTGATGGTCCCCGGCCATGTGCTAACGGTTTTTAATACAGGGCTGGTGATCATTTATCCTGCCCGATTCGCCCAGTAGTCAGGCCAGATTTCTGGAATTGTGCGAACCTCCATCCGAGATATCATCGAGTTTTCCAGCAAAGAGATTACGACACTTTGGTAAGTTTCATTGGCCATTATAGAGACATTCTACCTTGTCGTGATCCGTCTCGCTTTTACGGTCTTCCTCGAAAGCCACGACGAGGCGACCCTCCTGATTTCAGGTGCCCACAAGAATCCTCATTCGACTCAGTTTTCGGTGAACCTAGTATCTTCGCATCATCTTGAGTTCTAGGAACGAGATCATGCCCAGACCCCTAAACTAGGACAAAAGAGCAGTCCGGACTTCTTAGGGCTGTCGAGGAGCCTTTCCAATTTTTGATTTGAGGTTTTAAGGAACCCCTGCTGTTCCATAGCGATTTGCCCGCTTTCCTAGTAGACATGGACAGACGCTACTATTTTTGCCTCAGAGATATGAAGGGTCTCTGCTTCCGGCGTCTGATGTTTTCTTTGTTATAATATATTTTAACCCCCCCTCCTTTTGAGACTTCACCCAGAACCTTCAATGGAAGAGATCGAATGGTTATGCCGTTTTTTAATGGCGAGGTTTCGATTCCTAAACAATAGGAAGACCCTACACGTCCCAGAATGAGCCGACACCCCTTCTTTGGAACCGCCATGAATTATTCTTCGAAAACCCGCAGTCTCAAATACAGAGATTTATTCTAGCGATCTGCTTTAGAGCAACCACAGCCCCCCACAAAATTTTTCAAGCACCTCTAGGAACTTTAAAAATCTACCAATTGGTGAGCCCCTGACCCTTACTCTCCCTACGGTGTGGTTATAACTCTTCTTAAACACCTGCTCTCGCCCGGTCCCCATCGTCCACCTAGTCCGTGGAACGGCTAAAAATGCTCCCCCCAATAGCCTTCTCACATAGATTCCGCTCCCCCCAACGAATAGAGGTTTGGTCTTTAACTTTCCGTAGCCCCCCCCCCGCCATTACAGATTACCCTCCTCGGACGAACGATATCCTTGCTCCCCGCGATTAGTCTTAAGTGTTCCCCTTCGTTCCTCCGTCTCTCACTTAAGTTTTTTTTTGATCATAGATTTTTTCCCTTTCTGACCACCCCTAGACTTAATCTAGGAGATCTGACCCCCCCGTCCTCTCCCCCTGGTGCTCTAGATGGAGCACTCCGAGTTCGGCCCTGCTGTTTTCAAAGCGTCACCCCACCCACCCTATCCTTCACTTCTCCGATTGCCTCTTTTTGAACTTTTTTGGTTTACGCCCCCCCTTGACCTACAGTTTCTTTCTTACTTCCTGGACGAAGGAGATCCCCTTTCCCGGGAACGGAAGTTTGCCCCGGCCATTCCAGTAACGGCCGAGATTAGCCTCAACAGCATCCCCCTGAACTTACGAATGCTTCGCCTAACGAGCTAAGATCCCTGAGGAGAGATCCTTCCTTCGGAGATTACGCTGGGTTTCTTCCCTACAGGTTTAGTGACCCTCCCCATCACCTACGCTGTCGAGCAGAAAGTGAGATTGCCCCATCGAAGGCTTGCATCGTACGAGTGGTCTCTTCCTTCCCCCAGGTCTCTCAAAAGTATTTCCCCCTTCGCTGGAGGCTTCGTGCTAAGGTTTCCGGGACGCTATGCCCGCGGCAAAGCTAATCCCCCCTGCGCGATAAGAGTCCCACCTGACTAGCCGCTTTTTTTCACTCCCGCTACATAGGTTCACGAGAACTCCCCACCTCTTTTTCGCATGAAGGAGAGCCCCAGTGTCCTGTCAACAGTCCTCCTCCCCTGATCGCTCTACCTCGGGGCGGGTTCCTGTTCACGATCGAATTTAGCGTGACCCGTTACAGTCGACTTGGCGTTGTGCGATCTTTTAACAGAAAAGCTCCCCACAGAGATTGATCGGGCGTTCGGTGGTTCAAACCCCGACAGCGTACTTCTTTCTCGTACGATTAGACCGCTTCCCTTCTTGCAATCTATCTCATTTTTACGTTTTGTAAGCTTCGAGTACCGTGGTCCCGATGCTACCTTGTCGTCCCGGGTGTGCCCTCGCTCCCCCTCCCCCTCCTAACGCGGGACGTGAACTTTTCCGGTCTCTTTCACTTAGCCCCTTTTTAGGTCCCGCGTCCTGGTTCGTAGTTACGTCTATCCATCTCTCACCCGCGAGGAACAGCAGTCTCTGAAGTTTCGACGTTGGACCCCTTGATAGTATGCTCATCTCGTATCTCACATTACCATCTGCGAAAACGCTCTTTCCAGCGTACAAGGTGACCCTCCTTTGCCTCTTCGTTTTCCCCCCTATCCATCCATCCGATGTGTTGTTGTTTTTTTTTATGCCCAGTCGGTCACCCTCATCGGTCTCATTTTTTTGAGTTTAATTCTTCCGCTAACGACTTCTCAAGGCAACTCTCCTTTTGCCTGTACCGCGCTGTAACCTTTTCCTAGCGTTTACGATTTCTTCCTGGAGACACCTCCTAATAAAGAAGTCGCTCTTCGATGTTTGTTCGACGTTATCAACCTTCCCGTCTGGTGCCCCTTTTGATGTAGGACCCGGTGTTCTGGACCGCGCTCTACCTCGGTTTCTGACCCGCGCCTTCCGTTGGCAATGGATGCGAAGCGTTTCCCAGCGCCCCCTCCCGACTTTTGATTTTGTAGCATATTACTTACTCGCGCCCCGCTGACCCTCCCCCCTTTTGGCGAGTCCTCATGGTTTTCGATTTTCGTACTCTTTTCTGGCCGCCAAGCCGATTCAGCCGGCAAGTCCGTGCCACGTCCATGACGCGTCGATAGGCGCCCGAGACCGGCTGACGCTGCCACAGCACCCGAGCAGCCTGCTTTTCAGCAAGTAGCCAGCGTTACGAACGTTTCCCCTCTTGCGGACCTTCTACCCCAGCCCTCCCCGATGTTTTGTCTTCCTATTTCTTTAGGTAACAGGATGCACCGCGAAAATAGTAGCATCGGCCTCAAGGGAGGGCCCCGCGGTGATTCCTTCCACTCGTAGGAAACTGCTCTTGCCCCCTTCCGTCATCTTTTCACCGAGCGGTGTGCGCGATCCCCCAATTGGTAGAGCCACGACGACGACTTTTTATCGTAGCGAACTTAGAGTACCTATCTACCTCGTCCTCTCCATGTTTCCCTCTAGAGATTCCCTACTCCTTGTTATAAAATTTATTACTTACGACCGAGAAATGTGAAGCGATTCCCTCCCCTCAATCATCCCTAGACTTTACGGGTCTTATACGGTCCGGTTCTGTTAACAAATGTACCGCATAGACTATTTTTTAGCCGATGTACACCCCCGCGGAAGTGCCATGACGTATTTTTGCTCGCGTATGGCGGGACCCGCTAAGTTGACGACCCCTCCCACGCCAGTCTTCTAGGTCGTACTTACCTCTTGGACAATTCCACGTCTGTCCTTGTTATGTTTGGCATTGACGGCGATTGTCTTACCAGCCGATTTTCTTTCACTTGCTACTGCACGAGGAAGATTTATTCCCTGATGCGGGCCCTACGATCTGGAGCTAAATATTCTTTGAACGGTCCCCCATCCGCGACTTTCTCGGCTCGACGAGGCTTCAGGAAGCAGATTTCGTTGCTAGGCGTTCGGCATGCTCCCCCTACCCTTTTAGTGATAGGTTTTCTCCTCGGCTCCGTTCGGCGGGGGACGCCGCACTTCTAAGCATTCCCCCGATCAGACTGCGGACGCTTGTCCCCCCCTCTCCTGAGAGGCCACCCTGTCGACGATTTTATGGTCGGTTCATCTTGTTTTCCCTTATCGTTCTGCGCGTAGCCAGGGCGGCTGTGCTGTAGTTTATGACCAATAAGTCCAGGCAGGAGTGGTTTTTTTTTTCCGTGAAGAGATCCAGAGCCGGCTGTTCCCCCCGGCCCCACTTTGGGTCGATTCTTTAGGAGAACCCTCTCTGTCACTTTTTTTTTGCTATCCAGTACTCGAAGGTAGATTCCGCCGTCGGGGTCGGCAGTTATTCATGGCTCCTCCCCCCCCTTTTTTTTTTTAGCTTTTCTAATTTTCCTACCCGCTTCCTCGAGACTCCGTTTGCGACCCTTTCGCTTTGGGTGAGAATCGTTCTCTCCTCTTCTTCCCAACAAGAGTTGCCCCGTGCTGTTTTGTTCCCCGCCGCTCTGATGAACCATAATTGGAGTAACGTGATGTTTACGTTTTCCCCCCAAGACATCAGTAACTTTTTCCTTAGAGCCGCGCGTCATTGAAGGTCAATCCCAAACCAGAGAATTATTCTTTTCACCCCTCCCCATTGATACCCATGGTCCGTGATTGGTGCAAGCCCTGCCGGGCATACCAAGCAGCTGTTTTCTTGGTGTCGCCGCTTGAGAAATAATTCCCCTTCGTCGGTCCCCCAGTTACACAGGCCCAGATTAGTCCCACCGACCGAATTGTGTGTGTGGGTTTCAGATCGCATGCCGAACGAGGTCTGTCCTCACCGCCCAGACCACCCCTCTTTCTTCCCCTGGTTTTATATGTTCTTCCTTCCTCTAGTGAGAGTCTCGGTCCTGCGGCCCGGTTTGCTTCCCTGACCTGCGAGAGAATCAGGGTGGCTCTTTCCCCTACGAAGAGCGAAGTGTCTCACCTTTTTTCATCTCTTACGGTACCCGAAAAAGGGTTGACTCTTCCCTCAATACGGAAAAGAGTCGACCCCCCCCTGACGGCCTGCAATGCAAAACTCCGTTTTGGCCCTTCTGCACAAGATGACCTTTTACTGAAGGTGGACACGGAGGCTTTGACTCGTATGTCCACTCACGACTTAGTTTTTTCGATGTTTAAGGAAGAATACACAAACGGCTCACTGCGAGAAATTTCCCAGTGGGCAGAGTCGGAACTCTGCACGTCCCTAGAGTCCCCCGCACCGTTTTCTTTCTATCCATGCGAGATAAGAAGTTTCCTGAGGCCCCTAGAGAGGAGGAGAGTCTCTTCCCCCTCTTTCCCCCTCTCTATTCATTCCCATAACCCCGGAACTCGTATTTCCAAGCGAGGTTAAAGATAGCGTTTGGTCCCCTTCGACTGGTCGTATAGATCCTTTTCACAAGGGGTTTTTCTCCCCCTCCTTCCGGTTAGGAGGAGACCAGTAGAAACTCGCGCGGGGTTTTAACTCTTCTGGGGGCACTGCCGGCCTTCTTCCTTTTGACGAAAGAATGGAGCTGATCCCGGCGGCCGCTAGGCGTAACTCGTGTGTGGAAGAGAGCTTTTTCTCTTCCCCAATCACCGATCGGTTTTCCCCCTGAAGCCGCTGTCCAGCTAGTTTTTGGAGAATCCGGCAATTCCGGAACAAGTTAGTAACATCCCTTTTTTTCCGCCGCCCCTCAGTTGCGGGGTCACGAAGACACTGGTTTTTCTTCCCTTATTAACCGATTGAGAACGTTTGGATTGAATCTTGCATTTCCCCTCTCCCAACTCGCCACCCGAGGTTCGCCAAACTGGTACGGGAGTTCGGCTGGGAACAGATCTTCTCTTTCAGTAAGTGTTCTGCGTCTTTATTTCTTTCGCTCTTCCCCCCGTAAACTGATCCGAACGCTCACTGTTTTATCGGGCGCAGGTTTATTCCGATCATGCTTATCAATGGCTTCTCTTTTTTTCCCCTACCCTTTACCCTTGCATATCACCGAGAAAAAGATTGAGGTATCATCAGGACTTCTCCGCTTCCTTTCTGCGTGCAAGACGATAGTCGAACACCTTGAAGCGTGATATGATTCTGTAGACATTTTCCCGTGTTCCCCCCTCTTGCGTAAGCAGGCTTCACCACGCGCTCGTTTTGGGAAAACTTTCTAGCACCGGTGCTGTGCCTCTTCAGGTCATCTGATATCCTCCTTTTTTTTTGAGTTCCATGACCGTCGGCACCCCCAGCTTGAGAAACCGGGGTCGCGACACTTTCACAGAGTCTCCGACTACCGTGCTTCACTCCCCTTTGAGTTCAAACAAGGGCGACGTATACTCATTACAGCTCCCCAGGACTGACCTTTTTTCCTTCGTGTGTACGGACGATCCCGTCGTTTTTCCTCAGTCTCTTCTGCAGGTGCCTTCTGGCCGACGGATCAAGCGGAGTGTGTCTGCGTGAGGCCTTGAGACGAGATGGAAACCCGATTCCCTCGAGTCGTCTTGTCCGGAGAGGATATGAATCTCAGCTTTTATTTCCTCCTTGTTGCATCCCTCCACAAACGATTTTATTATACGTCTCCCTATGAAGCGACATCTCCTTGCCGCTATTCCCATACTTCCCCAAGTTGTCGATCTTAGAGTGGTTCTCGGTTCGTGCGTGGGGGTCCGTCGAAGATCGTTAAAGTTACCAGACTCTTCTTCTCTTTTATTCCCTATCTCACTCTCCTTTATGTCCCGTCTCCCTCTTGTGGCGCTTAGTAGAAAGGTTTGCCTACTTGAGTGTTCCCCCCCAGAGGAGAGAATTGCGCTTCGGCTTCGCGGGCCCTCCTTCTGGGTCTTTAAGAAGTACCAGACAGCTTGCTTTCCCCTTCCCTCCGCTGCTTTTTGATTGCTCCCTTCCCCATTCACGCTGGCCCGACCCGGCCTAAGATCGACCTTGCGTCTGGTCTATCAAACCACTTCAGACGACAGAGTCTTTTTTTGTCTCCCCTTTTCTCCATTTTTGTTCCAGATCATTCCACATGTCTTTTACCAATCGCTTCCACTGATCACTCCTTCTTCCCAGAAAGAACACTCGTGGACGCGAGCTATCCTCGAAGCTGAGAGTGCGTTCACGCCCTTCTTTTCCCCTCAGACCCGGTGTCTCCCAAGAGGTGGTTTTTGTTGGGTTTTCCTCCCTATTGTCCAAAAAGTTCGTGTCCGGCGAGGATAGTGGTTATCTTTCTCTCGTCTTTGACGGAGAAGTACTTATCACCCCCCCACACCCTTCTTTCCTCGGTCAAGTACGTTCACCCGTACTCCACCGACCCACCCTTTTTGTGACGGATCCTTTTCCACCTCCCAAAAAATACCTCTCCCTCCTCCATCCGCAGCTTTAGTTGGTGGCCGGTTCTTTCTGACCCGTTGGCGTGATGACTAGCTCTTTCTTAACTTCGTTGTTTCTACAGGCGCGGTCTCTGTTTTGAAACACTTGTCACTTGATAGCTGTCGTGACGATAGATCTTTTTCCGTTTGTTATGGCGGGTTCTTCATGCATGCTCTTTCGTCTACCGCTATTGAACGGTGCTGCGATAGGTTTTTCTTTCCTTTTTTGCTTTTTTCGTAGCCCCCTTAAATATACCCCCCCCCTCGGTCCCTAGTTTGCACCCCCCTAGCGGCTGGCAACTGCGACTAGTCCCGGCGCTGGATGGTAGGCTTTTTTTTTCTTACCTTAGTCCCACTTCAGCCGCGAGCTATCAATTCAGGCGGTTGGCGGGGTTTTTTCGTTTCTTTTTCCGGACGTTAGGTTTTACTTGAGTGGGTTCAGACAGATGAGCCCTAGCGTGCTTTTCTCCCAGACCCTTGATTGAATTATAGTCGATTTAAATGGTCTCAGCGATTATTCCTTTTCCTTCTGAGTAAAGAATCTTGTCCCCCCGGCGAGCATCTCTTTTTTTTATTCAGCTTGTAGTTGTGGAGTTCGCTTAATCTTACGCCCTGACCCTTAATTTGGCAGACAGCACCTAGGAGACAGCGGAGCACTATTTAGCTAGACTGAGCTCTTAAGGGACATAGACCTTTTTGCTCCTTTTCCTTTTCCCTGTCTCACAGTTTTCAAAACCTCCCTGATCATTGTCTACTTCGAGATAAAGCCCCCCCCTCCCATCCCGCAGTTAAGTGAATCAGCCCGCTCCGCCTACTATGATCAAAGAGGACTTCCCTCAACCCCCCCTTTCAACCCTTCGTACCCCAATTTCTGTTTAGTTTCACAGGACCCTATTCCCCCCGAGATTCTTTCATTTCAGGTCTCTTTGCTGTAAGTGACCTCCCAACTCCCACCGTGGACCTAGGCCTTTCGCTCCAGGAAAGAATAACGACAGCGTATTCTCTTCTACTGGGAGGCATTGCAGAAGCCCTCATCCGCCCACGGGCTCTTCCCCTCCTCTGTGGTGTCAAATATTCTTCTAGCCATGGACCCTTTCACGGCTGTTTGCCAGAGCCTGTCCCCGGCGATCGGGTTGTCTTAGTAGAAAGACACAAGAGCGTCCCTCTTACTCCAATATTCTCCTAACACACGAGCAACTAATCTTTTTTGACGTCATAACCCCAGAAGGTTGGATGACCGCGGTTATGCTGTAACCTTTTCTTTGTCTTCCCTTATGTCTTCCCCTGATTCTACTTTCTAATACACACTTTTCTTTTCTAGTTTTACTCTTTCCGACACATCAAATGATTCCCGCCCGTTTCTTGAAATTCTTGAGTTTTCCATCCGCAGTATACCTCCTGCATTGTCCCGTCATCGATCCCGGACAATTGTGTATAGGAAAGTAAAGGAGTCTCCCCCTTCACTCGTCACTCTAGTAATGTAGTCGATTTTCTCCCTCTTTTTGCTGGTCCGGCTAGGGCACGTTCAGGTATTTATAGGACCCACGGACTATACATCTATTGGGACCCCATTTCTATAGTTCCGATCGCGGACATAGACACGCATATCAACGGCCTCCATCCCCCCCCCCCCCGCGCACTCGGTCGACCCGTCAGACAGCGAGTTTGTCCCCGAGGCCGTTTTGGAGAAGGGCAGCTTTTTCCCCCGCTCCTTGCCGAGCTTTTTGCCCAGCGATCTCCGCGGACGACGCACCAGGCGCGCTAATCGTGGCTTTTTCCTCTGAAGGTTGGCACGTAGTGAAAAGCGTCCTCTTTTCCGAGACGCGCTTCCTCAAGGGAGAGGACGGTCTCCTCCCACCGTATTCAGTCCTTCCTAACTCTACCCCCCCTGCTATTCTTAGCATTTCTCTCCTTTCTGAGGTCTCCCTCCCGACCTTGTAGAGGAAGTACCCTACCTGTCTCACGCTTGCTGTGAAGACTGGATAGGCGAGCTGCCTTTTTCCCTCCCCCTAGACCCCCAACCGATCGAGCCTTTCCCAAACCTTTCTATCATGCCAGATCTCCACGTCCTTTCTATTTTTCGTCTGGAATCTAGTAATCACCTCCCGCGTTGGCGCTTCATTAGCCTGAACTTCCGCTTCCCTCCCCCCCCCCGTTCAGTAGGGTGTTTACCTGATTTGTCCCCCCCTTAGAGTTAGAGCTGTTGCAATCGTTTAAACAGGTGTCTCGTGAATCACGCCTTCACAGGGAGTGTTCACAGGCGAGGGCCTTTTCCCATATAGTTTCATTTCTTCATCCTTTCTTTCTCGACAAGCTCCCTGTGAACCTTTTAATTGATCTTGCTTGTCTCCTTCCTCCACCATTGGTGAACAAAAGAGTTCTTCTTTAGCGAAGCGCGGTTTGAAAAGTCGATTGCGAACAAGGTTGGCCCTTTTTCCGTGTGTATAGACGGGTACATGCCCTAAGCCGTTGGTTGTTGCTTAGCCTCATGACCTGGTTCCTCCGACGGTTTAGCCTTTTTAGTAGGCAGAAGACCTCCCCCCCCGCGGGTTCCCCCCACTTGGGCGTCCCATTCAAGTCAATCTTTCTTTTTCAGCCAGTTTTTTAGTGCCTTCAACTTTTGGGAGCCCGCATCTCATTCATCAAAGGTGACTCCAGATAACGATCTACTGTATGCTCCATATAGTGTGATCGGAGGGGACACCTGGGCCTTACGAGATGGGTCAGATATCTTTCCGATCTTTTTCCGATTAGGAACCTAGGCGGACTGCGCGCTTGGTTGGTTGGAGTTCAGAGTTTCTTTTCTTATTATTGTTACATTTTTTTCTTTTTTTTTGGGTTTGGTATACTCTCCGTATCCAGACTCTTTTATCGTTCCATCTCCTCCCCAGATAAAAGTGGTGATTCCTTCCTGGTTGTTCGATGTCTGTCGGCTTCGACAATCGCCTTCAACCGAGACTCCCGCCCCCTTCTTTCTCGGGTAGCTTTCGTTTCCTTCAAGTTCGCCTTCCGAGTCCCTCTGCCTTGAGCTACGCGTTATATTCTGTTCGAAAGGGGAAGAAAGTGCGGACCTTCTCCCATCGATTCAGAAACAGAGAGTGTGCAGCCCGAGCGTAGCTGGTCCCAGTTTTTTCTTTTTCCCCTTCCGTGCCAATCCTTGTCTTTCCATTGACCACACAAGCTGTCTCTTTATGTGGAATCATTGCGTCGCAACCTTCGATTCTTCACCCATGATAACGGAACTAGTCCTCTCGTCTGTCGATAAAAACCAATTTTCCCGACTTCTTCGAGTTCCTCCTCGAGTTCTTCTTTTCCCAGTTATCCTTTTCTTGGACGGACCTTAGCCCCTTTTCGTCATGACAGCCCCGTTCTCTCCCTGACGCTCTCCCTTTTCTTTCCGTATAGCGTGCTTCGATCGTGTCTTCCCCCCCGAGTCCACCCTTTGTTTTCGCAGAGCGTCACCCCGGTGACCTGTAAGGGTGCGGAAGCAAGCGGAATGCTTTTCCCCCCTCTCCCCTCCGGAAGTCAATCCCTCCCCCCCCAATTTTCTCCCTAGTACGTTTTGCTCAACAGCGGAGTTAGTCTCCTTGCAGGCCGTGAAAAAGGAATGTTCCTCTCCCCTCGCTTCCTTTATTTTTAGAGGTTTTCTGTCCTTATTATCCAGCCCCGGCAGGCCTGTTTCACCTCTATGTAGTAGGAGAGGAGCCCCGGGAACCCGGTCAGAGGTGGAGAGTACACCTCCCCTTCCTACCTTGGATCTTATGAGGGCTTTTTCCGCTGGAACAGACTTTGTCATTTTCGCTTCTTAAGCGTAGGTGTCGGGGGAGCCGACCCCAGTACCCCTCCTCCCTTTGCTTTTGAGAGATCCCCCTGAGCCCTTCCACCATGTCAAGTCTGGGACGTGTAGAGGGGTCGTCGGTGATTTGTTTTTTCCCCCTTTTTTCATTTTCGGAGCTCTACAGCCAAACGTTTTTTTTCGTCTTATTTGGGTTATAGCGAGCGAGCACGTCTCAGTCAGGAAGTTTTTTCTCCCCCCCCCCTCGCGTGCGCGCCGCTTCGTTCCCACCACGCGCTTTTTTTCCGAGCTCTTAGAACCTTCCGCTCGCCTGTGCC
>Ga0179591_1331910_pt1 | contig 20329 bp, 21 predicted proteins | sample CZOMad2_1_08_16f_FD_182891 | JGI IMG/M metagenome (GOLD analysis project Ga0179591, IMG submission 182891) | Vadose zone soil fungal communities from Angelo Coast Range Reserve, California, USA - CZOMad2_1_08_16fungal (PacBio error correction) | ecosystem: Environmental > Terrestrial > Soil >... | reverse complement strand
GTCCCATGACATTGTTCTCTCTTCCTAGGAATTATCTTCGATAACATTTAGTTCTTACCCCCCCGTGGGTTTCACCGATGGAGTTACTTTCCCGGCAGACCTCTTTCAGAAGTTTTGATATTTTTCCTCTGACCCTCCCTTCAGATCTCTTGAGAATCATTCTCTCCCCAGAATCGTGATTAGATTTCCTTCCAGAGCTTGCGTTGCATCGAGATCGGGTCTCTTCCCTAGCCTTTGAGCGCCTTTTGAGTTTAATTGAACGAATTGGCCTCAGACGCTACCTCTCCTCTCTTTCGAGGCGATACCTATTGTACCCCTTCGAGGATCTATGCGCCCTTCCTAATTTCTATGCCCTCCGGGCTCTTGATCAGTCTTTTCTACAAAACGGTTAGCCTCTCCTCTCAGTTCATAAACTCTCCTTTCTACTCGGTGGCTCCTCCTTTCTTATAAATCGGCGAACGCATGGGGTTCGCCTTTTTTTCCAGAAAAGGTATGCAAGAATGTTACATTGGATTTGGTGTTTCTCTCTATTCGGCCTCAAATAGGTATCTTTTCTTTTATATTTTTTCCTCCCTTTTGCCCCCCAATCCCTTCTTCGTGTTGGTGTGGGGTAACGGCCTAACCTCCCTGAGATAGAGGACCCCTTCCACCATGAGACCCTCTTTCCAATTGACCGGATATCGCATGACTCCCCTCCGAAAGATTTCTTATACTGGATAACCGCTGGCCTCCCTTCTACCTAACAGGACCCTTTTTTGGAACTGACGGCAACCCCCCCAGATTCTTCTTCAGGTACTTCCCCTATTTGTTGTAGACCTATATGGAGGCGTTCGAATTTTTCTTTAAAGCACCCTCCCCGTCCCCCCCCCGCACCTTTGGTGATGACGGCTTACGTTTCACGAGTTTAAACCGACTGCAAAGTGCTCTTCTTCCAATTCCTAGTTTGGCGTTGGGTTCACGTTGGGATGGGGGTTTTAGGGCTCTCTTGGCGTGGGTTGGGTGGGGCTGTGTGGTTTTCCTGGTTGTGTGTTTGTGTTTCTTTTTAGGGGCGACTCCCCTCTTATAAGTCCTTTCTTTCTCCAACATAAAGACGTCAAAAGTAGTTGCCTGAGGAAATCTATCTCAGTTCCCCCCCTTCTCGCCGTTGCGAAGCTCCTTAGCATCCCCTTTGTCCTATCGGCTAGCTTCCTTTGGAACTCCCATTACGGTGGGAAGGCAAACTCCCCGAAAACTTGTCTCCTTCATTGCACGGCCCGCTTGTCCTGGTACTCGTGAACATTTTTTCCTTTCCTACTCAAAAGCGCTTTTGTGCGTCCCCACCAAAGGACAGGTATCATTCGCGGCCCCGTCCCTCTGTCAATTTGGATTTTTCTCCTGAGATACCCTTCCCTTTTTCCGAACAATGCCTCTTTTCCCGCAAGATAATTGCGTCTCTCTACGTGTACGCTACATCGACTATATGGGCCCTCCCCCTCCCGCATCGAAGAAGTTCACATCGTTTCCCCCCCCTCCTTTGACGATCTACGTTAGGACCCAAATACTACCTAGTATTCAGCTTGGATCTGGACTATCTTGCAAGGTTCCTCAATATACTCTCCAGAATGTCTCCCTGTTTTGGCCCCCTTTCCCCCTTTTCGAAATTGCCGTAAGCTGCATTACGAGCGCATGAGACTTGGATTTCCTGCCTTCCAATTCGTGATCGATGTTCCCCCCCCCTGACGCGATCTTTTTCCTTTTTTCCCCAGGTATCTCAGGTCGGTCCTTTCTTTTAATCATAATCATTGTTTGAGAGATAGTTAGCCCCCCCTGCATTATTTCCTCCTTCTCCCTCTCCCATTGATGACCATGATTTTCGAGGTCTTTTTCCTAAGAATCTTCCCCGGCATGGCACCCCTGACGTAATTAAAGGTCTTCCCTGCACCAAGCCCTCTTCATTTCTTCGGATTATTTCGCCTCTTTTCTATATAGGCCAAAATACCCATTTGGTTTTCTTTGCCGAATCTTTTCGACCGGCCATCCCAGTGCATAATTGCTTCTTTCTACGAGATGGAGTTCTCCATCACGGCTTCCTCCCTCTTACGATGAACCACTATCATTATAGTTTTTTCCCTCTCCGCGCGTTCTCTTTTTTTTCATGGATCCTCCAGCCCTTGGATCTACGTCGTAGTAAGTCATCTTTCTTCCCCGATGCGGTCATCCCTTTTGAAGTCTTTTATGTAGTTCCCCCTTTTTGGCTTCGGAAGTGGCCCCCAGAAAAGATTCCCTACAATTCCCGATCCCCCCAATCTCTTTCGTGAAATGCCCCGTTGACTTCCCTCTTTTGGTTTTCTCCAACCGTACTTCTTAAAACGTTCCGATAGATCAACCTATGTGTCCAACCAGATTTTTTTCTAGATATTTCCCTCAACGGCTCCTTTAATTTTTCGGACTTTTTTTCCCTCACGAACCCCGCTGAAGAAGTTCTCGTTCCGTTAGCAATTCTTTATTCGAAGCTTCGTGACCCCAGCCTTTTTTCGAAACGTAAGTTTGTCCCTAGAGGTTTGGACCTCTGCGCCGTCTTCTCCACTGAAGCAGGCCAGTTCCCAAGCTTTTTTCCAACAATCCTATAAAAAACCCTTTTTGTTTGGATACGGGACTAATCTTTTTCTGCCCCCCAGTTAACCTTTCTTCCCTTTCCCTTGAAAGCCACGGTACCTTTTTTGAAGATAGGCGAGGATTTCAAATTAGTCTACGATAGACATTCACCTCCTTCTTCTGTCGATTGGATTCCTCTGCCATTGATACGTTTTGGAGATCTAAAATTAAATGGGGTATTTTCTTGTGAGGAGAAGTACTGTCCTTGACGCTTCCCCTCTTTACTTCACCCACCCCTGGAGCCCCTAATTGAAAGGATCCACCCCTTCTAGTACTTCTCGGTGTATGAAAGTGTTTTGAGGTCGAAGATCATCCCAAACAGATGATGTGATGATATAGCCCTCTGTGACCCGTCCTGGTTGTTTCCCCCATTTCCTGATACAATTAGTCGTCAGGCGTTATTACTCTTGGCTCGTTGACCGCGACCTTATGACGAAATAAGAAATGTGCTACCTTTTTGATATATCCCTCCCTGCTCGTCTGCGGATTCACAATTCTTTAGTTCTCAGCGAAGGGTCCCCCCTTTCCTTGAGACTGTCTTTTTTCCCGTTCTCACATCTCCCCCCTCCTACAGAAAGAAAACTCCCCTTCTTCTGGCGTTCCGGCTTCCTAAGGATGTGATAGATTCGTTTCATCGTGCCCATGTCTCTTTCCCCCCCCCCCTCGGGCACCAGACCGTTTTCTTCCTCCTCCCTATGCGTTGTTTCCTTTAAGGACGCCCTTTTGTTTCCCCTGAAGATAAAGGAGTAATTCCTTATCTTGATCAAGAAGAAAACAACTTATCTCATTTCTCTATCCTTTTTTTGAGATTGGTTATCTTTTGTCGGAATTCTTTTTCTCCCCTTCTATCCCCCTTCTCTGTTGTTTCAACGATCGTTTCCTTAGGGCAGAAAACGTCCCCTTTTTTGTTCCCGCCCCTTTTTTGAAAAAAATTCCCCACGGAACTCCCTCTCGATTCACTCTTTTTCCCCCAGACAGAATCTATTCGCTCGTTATTTACCGCCTGATGTCTCTTTTCCTTGAGGTATATGGATCTCCCCTGACCCCGTAGTTCCTCTAACATGAAAGTTTTCTCAAGCCCTCTTTATAATCCTTTTTTCCGTCGATTTCTTTGAGAACTTCTCCATTGCTGTCCTTTTCCCTGAATGCGCCGTCACTGCCCGGCTGTCCTCACCCCAATTAATCTCTTCCTGAAACTTCTGTTTTGATCACTTATCGGTCCAACCTTTAGGTCCCTTTTTAGGATCCCTATGGTGTCAGGATGAACATCGGTGTCCCTCCGAACTTTTCTCCCCCCTGGCCCCGAACTGTTCCCTGCAGGTTTTTGGACATTGTCCCCCCCGGCGGCCCCACTAACTACCTTCTTTTTGGGGCCTTTGAAGTTTCAACCTTTTTTCCCTCCGCACTCCTACCAAGGGTTGTTGAACTGTGGTACCTCTGACCCCCTGAGGCTCCCCTGCTATCCTTATTCCCAAGTGATAAAGGTTGATCCTCCTCATATCAAGTTACAGTCATTTGTGAGGTCCGTCTAGACTTCTTTGATGATAATAGCCGTTTTGTAACAGTTTTTTTCCTTGGACGCCTTTCTTCAAGCGTGTCCCCGCTAAAAACTCCGATTGGACACAGGTTTTTCCCACCACAGTTGGTTGCCCGCGATTCTTATGGGTTTTTCCCCTCTGAAAAGCACGCCAAATTCTTTTTGATTTGGAGAGCTCCCTAACGCCGATTGTTCCTCTTTCCGTTTCTGGCACATGCTGAACAGGCTTCCGATAATTCCAATTGTCAGAAAGTCCCCCAACATAAAGCTCACTGTTATCTGCTTCCTCTGCTACAATCTCGCAGGACTTCAGTTCCTTCTAATCTATAATTCTTCTTCCTCTCCACTTCCTTCCTGATCTACGTTTGTGTATCCTTTGGCACAACCCCCCCCGAACGATCAAAGAACATTTTGCGTTCTTCCTCTGCGGACATCGGGGCTTTCTCTGTCCTCATCAAAGCGACCCTCCGCTTTGGTCAAACTACCAAAACTGACCGACTCAATTTTGTCCTTTTCTCCCCCTCCCTTCTGGCAACCCACCTGGGATTTTCTCTTTACCGTCTCCAATGCCCGCGTTTTCATGAGAGTATTCACTCTCTTCGATAAAGAGCCCTTAGTTAGAATGGGACCTGCCCCCTCCTCTCCTAGCTCGAAACTTTCTCGCTTGCAGAACCTTCATTGTGCAGAATCCGCAATTTCGTGCCCCCCCCCCTCCCCCCCCCGTCGTCAGAGACCATGGGAATCTTTTTTTTCTTTCTTAGCTCTAACTCACCCGAGGAATCTAAGAACTTCATCCCTAGGGGGCTTTGCTTTGTTTTTTTTCCCCCTTTTTTTTGGTCACCTTTGTCGCAATTTCTTCTCTTTCCTGCTGAAATGAGATCCCTTCCTGGGTCCCATTAGCGTCCTTCCTAGTCAATGGGCACAATGTAAGCGCTGATTTTCTCCTTGTTTAAATTAGCAAGGTTTGACCCCCCTCTCCTTTCCTCTCTGTTGTTTCTCCTTCTTCATCCTCCTGAGCCTCCCCTGAAATCTCGCGATCATCTTTTCTCTGATCTTCTTTGTATCAACTCCGGCATATAAAATGGATCTATTCTCGGTAGACTGACGGACTTCTCTCCCTCCTTAAAAGGTTCGCCCCCCAGCCCCCCTTTTCTTAGATGTTTTTCTTATAGGCCAATTTATGCCCCCCTCTTCTTTCCTGCGTTCATAATTTTCTTTTTTCTTTGATACTTCAGCACGGCAAAAGGTCACCTATCCCCCGGATTTCCCCTTCAAGGCTAGTTCAGTCCCTTTGATGACCAATGCGATAACCCGGGCGAGTTCTCGTCAGAGTCCCTTTCGTTCTCGAGCAAGAGGTCAAAATTACATCGACCTCCTCCACCATTGTTTCCCTCGGTCCTCCCTGTTAGAAAGAGTCTTATTCCTTATTCTTTTTCCCCCCCACTCCGCGGTTGAACTTGCCCCGATCCCTTTTCTTCTTTCTCCATAACAAATTTCCCTTCCGTGGCCGTTGCCATACAAGCGTAATTCTTGTGAAGGTCCCCACATTACTTCGATCAAAGACCTCTGAAAAAGGCATCACTTTCCTCTCCAGGACTATCGGAAGAAATTTCGGGTAAGGCATTCCTCTTTATAGAGCTCCCCTCTTAAGTTCGTTATTTTTTTCCCTTCTGTCGGTCAGGGAACACTTATAGGAAGGCTTCCTATTCGCAATTCTCCCAAGTCAGTTTCGCCTCCCTACGAGTTTTTTCAGAAAGCCGAATAAAAAGGCCTCCTTAAGTGCTTTTTCCTGAGCCCCTAACTCCTTTCTATTTTCCCTCCATCTCGGAGGTGTTCCCCCCCATTTACGCAACGTCTTTTGAAGGCGTCCCAGCCCCGGTTCCCTTTTGGCCCCGGCCCCTTAAGAGTCTCCCTATTTCCCCATGCCGCACTCCTTTTAGATGGCGTCGTCCTCCGCCCAAGTGAAAGGGACTCGTTTTTTTAAATGACCCCCTTCCCTCCCCCCACAACAATTGTGAGGACCTTCTTTGACTTTTTTTCCTTCAAAACCTCCCTTTTCTGAGTTAATGGCCGGATGGCCCCTGAAACAAAGCACAGGGACGTGTCACCCTTGACCCTTGATAGGGCTTCATTTTCTAGATTCTCATGCAAATCTCGTCTGAGGAGATGATATATTGAAGTCACGTCCTCCCCCCTCCCCGGTTGAGGCCCCCCCCCCCGTGATTTTTCCGTTTCCTTCCTTTTTCGCAAGCAGTGCCCGTAACTGCTTCGTGATGCCCTCACCAATTTCTTCCCTCCTGTCGCCGCCTTCTCGATCTTCTAAGCTTCTCTTCTTTTCACCCCCTTCTTTCCCTTATCAGAAAGCTTCTTCCGCTTAATTCCCGGTTTGAGACGCTCCCCCCCAATTCCATAGAATCTGCGGGGTTATTCCCCAACTCAACGAAGATTGTGGCGTCGCGTTTCCCTTGATATCTATCCTCTCTCTCCGTTGCCCTGCTCTTTTCCACCAGTCTTCCTTTTTTCAGCCCTAGCGTTGCCAACGTCTCCGGTAAGGACGCCCCTTTAAATGATGAATGTCATCCCCCTTTCCCTGACTCGCATGACACGTGACCCCCCAATCTCTTTTTGAGAGAGATTTGGTCTTTTATAAAATTAGATGTCCCCCGCTCCCTTTAGTTATCTCCGATTATCATGATCAACCTTTGCAAGTTTCTACGTTTTCCCCCGTTGGAGGGATCTCCCCTCAAAAATTCCCCTCTTCTTCCCAGAAGGTTGTTTAAAAAGCTCTGGTGTCACTGCATTATCTTAGCTCTCAGATCAAATACTTTTCGACCATCTGGACTTTCTCTTCTCAGACTTGATTCTTTCTTTTGGAATGTCCATCTCCTCACCATTGCCTTCGCCTCATCTTCCCCAGATGGCGCCTTGGCCTGCCAGCCCTCCCCCCATCGACTGTTTCTTTTCAATGACTTTGCCCCAGCGAGACGTACGCCTCTTCAAATTTCCCCATTTCCTCCTAAGAGTTTAACGACTACTGTTTTTTGGATAATTTTTTTTTTCCCGGGCGCCGACTTTCATGGAAAACCCTTTTTTTTGCATCATATCAATGACTCCTTCTTTTCCCCCCCGGCTACGACATTGTACAGTTTTTCAGACCCCTTTTTTTCTTCCTCCTACTCCTGGTGGAAGCAGTTCCTCAAGAAAGAAAATACGGTTCTTTTTGGGGATTCTACCTCCCCTTCAACTGAACTTCATTCCCTCCATACAACTTTTCCCTTTTTTGGTAATCTTTTCGAAAGCCTCAGCCGTTCAGGACGTAAAGTATAAGGACTATGTCTACATCGGCATTTCGTACGATTTTTTCGTTTTTTCCACGGGGTTTCTATAAAGATTTTTTTAAAGTGAGGTCACCCCGTTGATTTCTCCCTCCCCTTTTTTCAAAAATCTAGTCGGAGGCCCCTCCTCCCCCAGTACTTTTTTTCCCCTTAATATTGGTTTTCCCGAGATCGGTCTTGGTTTGGCGAATGAAGATCTTGAACAGCCAGGGCGCCCTTTTTTCCGGGTTCCCCCCCCAAAACCCCCTTTTTCCCTCATGAAGGTTCTGGCTTTTGGTCTCTCTTTTACCCTGGTGACCCGGACGTAATTCCCCCTCTACCAAGCCCCTCATTTTCCCTACTTTTCGAGCCCCTCCTCCTTTTTTAGGGACTTTTTTTTTGAGAAGCTTTTCCCTAAGGGATGGAATTCCCAAGCTCTGTTTTTTCCTCCCGAATTATTTTGCCCCAAAACTCTCTTTTGGACACTCCCCTTGAAGTTTTTTGCCTTTTCTCTTTTCAGTGAAATTCTGTTTCTGTTGTTCCCTCCCCCCCTGACCTCGTAGGGCAATGGAAACGTATTTTTTAAAATTTTCCAAGCATTTCTTTCCCCCAAGGTGTCCCTTATTGGAGATGGGTAGCTACTCCCCCTTTTATCCCCCCTTCGTGAATCTCTCACTATGTAAGTACTTCCCCCCCCTCCTTGATAGTTTCCTAGGGCAGCGCCTCGTCAGCATTGACGGAGCTTTCCCAGAATAGCTTGAACGCAACGATTTGTTCACATTGTCGAGTCCCCCCCCCCCCTCCCCCCTAAACTATTGCGGCAAAGGTTTTATTGGCATTCTCTTTTTTCCCTTTTTTATTACCCCCATATCCGCTCTCCGACGAAGCCTTGTCATGTTGTTCCGATTCCTCCCCTCCTTTTCCCATTGCGTCGTTCTGACAGATTCTTGGGGATATTTCCAATTCAGCTCAGGGTCACTTTGATAGGCGAGATGTCGTAGTTCATTCTTCTCAGGTCGGACGACCCTCACCTCTCCATTTTTTTTCTCTCTCCGTTAGATCCCATCCCCCTCTACATATCTCCCCTTGAGGAAACTTTTCCCGAGATGGGCCGTCATTCCTTATGCACATAGGTACACTCGATTTCCTGGAAATGGTCTACCTTCTTCGTGTCACCCACTCCCCCCCTCCCCGATCGAAAGGATGAGTCTTAGTTAGTTACCCCCCTAATAGGTTTTTCTTTTCTCCGTGGTTGATCTAGGTTAATTTTTTTCTTTTCTCAAAGGACAAGGTTTTGTAATGTGTTAGGGACCTTCTGATTCTGTTACTTGTAATTCTTTCTTTCGTTCTTTCCTCCAAGTTTTATTAATGGGTCAGCTTCTTCATCGTGAAGACGCGATTTTTTAGTTTAGAAGTGGTCCCCCTCCCTTCCAGAACGGCTCTAGCCCTTTTTCTCAATTTCTTTTTTTGCCCCTAGGGAGTTTTTAAGACTGTAGTTTATCCTTTTCTGGATGTAGTTTCTACTCGCTCCTTTTAGGTTTTCCGCAACCCTTGCCCCGATCCCTTTTTTCACCATCCCCCCTTCCCTGAAATCCATCTCTGTTCCTGTTGGTTTTTTCCTCCCCCTTTACAGTCCTTACCTTAGGCTCCCTTCAAATCTCTATTTCTCATGACTTCCGAGCGGCAAGAAGGCATCCCTTTCCCTTTACCGGACGCCCTCCTTTCTACGTCTTGATGGTTCCCCTTTCGTGGACTCTTTCCCATGTTTTCCCTATGGCCATTTTCCGTTAGAGACAATAGCGGTTTTCCCCTTGCAAGAAAGGCATCATCCCTTCCTTGCTTCCTTTTTACTCGCTTCATTCCGATAGCTTTTCTGTGTTGATCTCCTTTGATTTTTTTTTGAAGTTCCCTCGTACTTTGTCTCTGCAGGAAGTTTTCCTTCTCTTATCACAAGTCGGCATGAGAAATCCCCTCGACAGCCTTTTTTTAGATTGGCGTTCCTTTTATAAGTGAAACCCTGGGGTGTTGACCATCCGCTGAGTTTTTTTCCCATCGTTACCCCCACGTGTCCCCCTTGGCGAGTGCTTTCTAAGAACAGGATTTTCCAAACGCGGCAAAGATATCCTCCCCACCCTGACTTTTCTGCGGCCTTTTCTCCACCCAGCCCTCTCTGTTATTCTTCTGAAAGCGATTCCCCCTGGAAGATTTCGTATTTAGCAGCCCCAACATATTTCTGGGCATGTCTCGACTTTGCGCCGGTTGTGACCCCTACTTGTACTTGACAAACAGATCTCCTTTATCCGTACTTTTCTCAAGTCCCTTCCCCCCTTTTTTCCTGAGTTATGCTTCCATGGGAGCTCTCTTTCATAGAATAGAAGACTCGTTTTTAGAGGTATTCCCCCCCTTCACCTTTTCTTTTGAGTTCCCCTCCGGGCTACCTTTTGTCTCTCTTTTGTAGGAACAATCCCCTTCCTCTCTATCAAGTATATGAGTTTTCCAGAACAAGACACTTTTTTTTTTTCTTTAGCCTTTTAGATGAGAGCCCTTTCTTTTATTTCCCCCCGGCCCCCTTCTTCCGTTATGAATAATCTTTCAATCGGCGTTGCCCCCTGAGGAGTCAATTTCTCTCCCCCTGAAGATAACGCGCTGCATCGAATTGACCTCCTCCCTCCCCCCCAATCCCTTTTTTTTGAGCGAGATTTTCTTTTTTAAATTACCCGATGCGATTTCCCCGTCCCATCTTCCGTTATCATCTATCCTGGAGTTTTCAAAGCTCTTACTCGTCCATTGAAGTTTTCTTTTCTTGAAAAAAGATCTTTTATTTGGACGAACCTTCCCTACGGTCAGAATTTCTCCTTCCCCCCTTTTTTCGTTCTTCCCCTGAGAGGCTGCCTGACGATCGTTCTCACATCCTTTACCCTTAGAATCTTGAGCCCCTTTTCCCTCCTTAAGAATGGCCCTTTTATAAGCTTCAGAGTCAAGATTATCCCCTTTCTCGCGACCCCCTATTCCTCTCTAAATTCTTCCGGCCCTTCGTTCAAGTTTTTTCCCTTCACTTAATTTTTCATGAACCTTTCTCTTTGTTGGGAAACGGACTTTCACCCCACCTCGCCGATTCGATCACTTTCGATATCTTTTCTCCCCCCCCCTATTCGATCCTTGCTTCCTAAATAGCTCATGAAGCCTGGGGATCGATGGCCCTCCCCAATGTCCCTCTTACCCTGGTTGTAAATTTTCCTTCTCTGGCCAGTTCCCCTAACAATACCCCTTAGGGTGGGTCTCAGCTGTCCCCTCGCCAGCCTGCGTCGTACTCTCCCCATTTTTTTGGTTTTTGGGTAATTTCGACCCCTGATGCGACCAGGCCTCCCCGAGTTTTACTTTCACTTCTCGGCTTCCTGTTTACAGCCGTTTTTTTTCATCCTTTTTGAGCATTTTCATCAAATCTTTCGATACCGTGGCGGTCTTTTTATTTTTTGGCGCCTTTTGCCGGTTTCCTATTGATGTAACAATCCCAAAAAAAGTAGCTTTTGGGATGAACGCGATCGGGTCATTTTCGATTGTTGAACAGAACTCCGTAAGTTTCGATGATTTTTTTTTTGCGGAGGGTAAAATCGTTTCTAGGTGTCCTTACAGGTTATGGACACCCCCTCTGGGATCCTTGTCACTCCAGGCCGATAATCCTCGCGCCCCCCCCCTCCAACCTTTGGCTCCGCTTCCCCCTAGCCGAGACCCGCTTGCCCCCCTTATGCCTATCCCCTGAGAAGCGTCTGTCTCCTACTTGCATGACTTGTGCCCCCTTATAGGTAGAGATCCCGTTGTTAATGATCCCCTTTCTGCCCCACCAAAACCCTACCTTTCCCTGGCATACTTTTCTTTTTTTCTCGAGTCGATGATCTGTAGGGGTTCAAATTCCCCAAGTAGTGGGTTGGTCAAACCTCACGTGTCTGCCTTTTTTCCCCTGAGTTACGCCTCTCATGGATGTCCTCTCTCTCTTCAGTTGCGGCCCCCTTCTTCTCAGACAGAGATCATGGCTTCTTCACATCGACCTCTTTTTCCTCTACGGAGCGCCCCCCTCCTTTTTGCTTGAGACATAATCTAAGCCACCCTCTCTGTGAAGATAAACATTTTTTTTTGTGCTCTTCCCCCTTAAAAATAGTCCTAACCCTCCGTGCCCCCTTTTTTTTTTTTTGGGGCCCCTAGATTTTTCCCCCCCAGAGACATCTACGACGAATTTCCCTTTTGGTTTTTCCTTTGGTCCTCCCTGTTAATTTCTGGCTTCTTTGCGGTTTTTTAAAGGGGATATTGCTTGCTCAAAAGCTCCCTTCATCCCATGTCAAGCGATGATAGCGAGTCTTTTTCCCAACGGTCAGGTCGGTTTTCTCCTCCCTTTTCCCCTCCCGTTTGAGATCTTTTTCTTTTCCCTGATCCCTTCCCTTCCCCCCTACGAAAATCTAGCCCCCTGATTTGCTTCAGAGGCCCATGATCTGTTTAGACGGCTAGACCCACGGTCTCTCTTTCACCAGGTAAAGCCTTTTTCCTCTTCCTTGAACCCCCTCTCCCAAGATCGGGAATTTTTTTTCTATGATTCTCTCTTTATTTAGTCTTAGGACAACAGTGCACCCTCTCTGGGTTTCATTTTCTGTGAAGACTAGGTTTCCTTCTGGAATGCCCTCTTCTCTTCGGACCCTCTGAAAGTTTTTTCTCCCGGAACGGCGAGATAGCGTCTCCAACATGCGATACCATGCTTTTTAGATGCCATTAATCCTCCTCTCTCGAGAGGCCTTTGAGGCCTTTGTTATCTTTCCAGAGTTGACTCGCATTTTTTCCTATGAGGTCCTCCTTTCCCATAGTTCTTCCTGTCCTGACTTTTTCTCCGCCTCTCCTGGTGAACCCTCCCCTTTTTTTCCAATCGACGCGTCCCCACACCTAGCAGTCCCTTGAACCTGGACGTGGCAATCCAGCTCCGTTTTGGGATCCCCACCGTACTTTTTTTAAAATCTCTCGTTCTCCCCTAGAACTTTCCCTTCCCTTCTAAGCGCTTCCCCCTTGAGGAAGACTTGTAGCGTAGGAATAGAGTTCCTTTACGTTACTGCTTCTCGGTGCGGTAGTCACTTTATTTTGTTCCCCTCCGAACAGCATGTCCCCCCAAGTAGTTAGAGTTCCCCTTTAGCGGTGTGCCCTCTGACCCAAACCCCCCTTTTCCTTTGACGTAATTGTCTCTTCCCCACCCCCACATCCCTTTCCTACGGAAATGGTTTTTGGAGGGTGCATCAGTCCCTTTCCCTTCGCCAGGTTTCCCCGTTTCAGTACCCCTTCTAAATTCCCCTCCCCGGATCTTTCTTTCGTCCTTTTCATGCACCATTTTGACTGTAAAGGGAGATGGTATCGTACTCTTCTTTACAGGGCCTCTCTCTGTCTGTGTAACCCAAGTTCTCCCTGGGTATTGGCGTGCTTCCTAAGACGGAAGTCTTTTCCGGCAAAGATTCTCCTTCCCTCTGGCTTCGGAGGTCTCTTGACCCTCCCCTGGGACCCTTCCCTTTAGGAATATTTTTTTTCCTTCCAAACTTCACCGGCTGTAGAAGATGTAGCTCATTGCACTTTCTTTGTATAGCAATTCTTTCTTCCCTTTCGATAGTTTTTTGTTTCCAGCCGGCATTTGCTAAACCAAATTTTCACCTTTCAAGTCCCCGTACCTGTCATTCCTCTTTCCTTAGCGATTCCCATCAATGGAGCCTCCCAGACTTCCTCCTAGGACCTTTGTTCAGGGACAACTTTCTTGGAGGTTTTTAGGAGTTATCCCCCCCCCCTTTAGTCCCCCAGATTTTCCTACAACTCCCCATGAATCAATTTCCTGAGGACGACCGACCACATCCACCCTACTGGCCTCGGCTTCTTTTGATAGATTCGCGATTCTCGGTGGAGTTAAAGGAGTGTCGTTCACCCTTTTTCCCCATACTTGCATCTTTCCCCCCTTTTCCCGTAGGACCTTTCCTCGCCACTTGGCTTTTGATATATCGGACTTTCAAGTATACTTTTTTCAAGAAAGTTCTCCCCCCCCCACTCTCCTCTTCTTTTTTGAGAGATATTGTTTTTTCTTTGATAAATTTCCATCTAGATAGGAATTACTTTCTTCCCACCTAACACATTTTTGTCCTCTCTACTTCCCGATTTTTGGACTCGGAGGCCGCCCCTAAGCCCCCCGGCCCCCGTCCCCCGATTTTTAAGATTTTTTGCCTCCCCAACGGATCTCTCCTATCACATAAGGTTCCGGCGCCCCCCTTTACCCCGGCTTTATTTTCTTGAGATCGGGATCCGAATTCCCCCTCTCTTTTCGACTCTCACCCTCCTTCATAGTCAAGACTCCGGAGTTCGATCCGATCGTTCCCCTTTTCGTGCTCTCTTTGCTTTTTTGCCAATGCGTTTGGCATACCGCCTTTCTTTCTCGTCCCCTTTCTGCGCAACTGTGATCCTTTTCTTTCCCGGATCAGGGCCACCCCGAATAGCTCTTTTTTTCTGCAAAAACTTGGCCCCCCCCCCCTATCCTCTGGTTGTACCTCGTTTTTTTTGCCTTCCTGGGATCGTCTCCAGACCCGATGGCCCCACCTATTCCCTTTTTTTGTTTGGAGCTTGACCTCCGGCTTTTCTCCGGGAGATCTTTGCGTTGTCAGAGTCCTTCCCCTTCTCCGCCCAAGATTCCCCCCTTTGTTTTTTCCCCTTCCCCGGCGCCCCTTATAAACTCTTGAAAGGTCAATTATCCTTCCCCATTCACAGTTTCCCCTTCCAGTCATGTATAAGTTCCTCTTCCTCGCTTCTTTCCCCCCCAAGCTTTTCTGACCGTTTTTCCCTTTAAACGTGTCAAGCTTCGGAGACAACGTTGTGGAACTCCGGCTGCCGCGATGTCCACCAGGTCCTTTTCCCCCAATTTCCCTCTTTGTCTCATTTGAAACTCCCTTACGGCAAAGGAAGCGTCCTTTTTTTCTTGCGGGCGGGGACCGAGAGTTTAGCTTCCTTTGGATTTTTTCACAGTGAATCCCTCCCCCTTCCATCCGGAAAGACAAACATCCCCAAAAGTAGTTAAAAACGTCTTGCAGGCACTCCCTTCTCTGGACCGGATGTTAGTTCTCTTCCCTAGCCCTTTTCTTCCCAAAAGTCTAGGCTGGTCATTTATAGACTATTTTTCAACCAACCCTTGATGGAAACTTTTCTTTCCGATCCCCGAATCGCTGAGAGTATTTCGTTGGTCATTCCTCAAAGCTTCCGCGTAGGGTTTGTCCCCCCATACATCAAGGACCGGTCTACTTTTCCTGACCCTGGCTTTCCTTCCCCCCTCATCTTTTTCTATACGCCGCCCTTTACCAATGCCAGCTTTCGGCTTTACTTCGCTTCACTATGCTACCCGCCCTTTTTATAGCTTTTTTTCGCGCATCTCCTAGTGCAGGAGATTTAGACTTTTAAGAATCGCTTGACCTTCCCCCATTATTAAGTCTTCAACCTTATTTTCCTCGACCCTCCCTTTCGCCTTTCTCCACTTTCTCTCGTGCACGGTTTCTCTCTACCTTCACTATAAGCACCCCTCAGAAGAATGTAGATCGGTTCCCCTGTGCTGTTTCTCCATTGTTCTTTTTCCGATGATCTTCTCTTCTATGGGAGGCCCCATCCTACTTCAGATACATGGGCCTTCATTTCCTCCCTCGCGAGATGTCGAGGAACCCCTCTTGAGAACGATCTCCTTTTCCGGTGTGTGTGATCTCCCCCGGACATGTTTTTCTCGCGATCCTCTCCCCCCATGATCTGAAGGGGTTTTTAGAGAGCTTGATACCTGACGGCTCTCCAAGGGATCGCATTTACTTCTCGCGTCTGCAATTTTCTCACTGACAAACTTCAAGATTCTTTTTTCTTCTCTCGTAGTGAGTCTCCCTCCCACTCGATATGAAATTTTTCTCTTTGGCGCTGAAGACTAGGTCTTGTTCCCCCCAAGGCCAGTCCCTTTTTCCATAATGCCTTTTTCATCTTTTTTCCCGATCCTTCCCTTCTCTCTGAGGACAGCTGCCCAAGAGATAATGGGCGCTGTAGATGTAAGTCAGTATGACGTCCGTCTTTCTGTCATTGGACCCCGTTTCTCCCGCTCCCCCCTCTTCCTAACTTTTTGTCCCGAAGGAGTATCCCTTTTTATTCCGCTTAGTATAAAGGTCCTTTCTTTTTTTGACCACTCTTTTAGATTTGATTCCCTCGTTTCACTCCCTTCAAAAATTCCCTTCCTTTGACATCCATCTGAATTCTGAGGGGTGGGGTTCCCCCCATTATTGACCCCTTTGCCCCTCTTTGAACAAGTCCACCCGGATATGATATTTCTCCAGACGCTTGACCCTTGCGAATCTGTCCGGCTTTCGACTTTCCCCTACTTTCTTGGAATCTTGGGGTTTCCGTTCTCCCAAGGTAGCATTTCCCTACTTCGTTTTTTGCAATACGCCTTTCTCCCTTGAGAACCCCTTGTGGAACTTTTTCCGCTTAAGAATAAAACGGACTTTTATTAAGTTTCCAATTACCTCCCCCCTAAGCATCGTAAACATAAATTTTTTTTTCCGGCCCTGGCTGACCCTAGGATTTTTCAGTTTCCCATTCGGCCTTTGTCGAAGACTTCGTCGACACTTGTATTTTTTCGTACCTTCATAGATTTTAGGAGTTTTTTCTCTCTGTAGTCCTCTTTCCCCCCTCCCCCGACGGCTGTCCCGGGGAGAGTTACTCCTAAGTGAAAGGGTCCTTTGATTTTTTTTGTCTCCCCCTTTTTACAACCCCTGTTCTTCTGTTGGAGAAGACGCCACAGTCATTTGAACGCGTTTTCCTTTTTCTTTTTTTCACTCCCCTCGTGACAGGATTGGATTCCTTTTTCCCCAAAAAGCCCCCCCTTTTCTTCGGCCTCCTTTTTCTTTCCCATGCGGCAGAGGTCGCCTTTGAAATCATATTCCACCCGTCGAGGGATTTCCTTTGGACAACTGTCATATCTTAATCCTTGAAGTGTCCTAATTCCCCCCTCCCCCTAGTGGAGCAGCCCCCCCGTAAATTCTTTGTGATGACCTCCTGGGCGAATGTCTTCTTTTTCTCGACGTCCCCCTCCCCCTTTGTCCTTATAAGGGACAATTCGTCCCTCTAAAGATAGAAGGCTCTCCCCCGGGAGAGTCGACTTTTAGCATAAATCTCCCCTGCCTCCTTGAAAGACCCCTCGTCTTTTTTTTCTTTTCTTTCTGGATGGATCAGTTTCTCTCCGGTTTTTTTTTCGCCAAAGGCTCTTTCCCACGTCGGGCACCTTCACGTCTACTCCTCCCCCCCCCTCGACCCCTCACGGTTCTGTTTTTTCCTTTTTGATCTCTTCTTTTCGAAGAGTAATTTCTGAATTTTCCCAGCCGAAAAACAGATTACCCCCCCCCTCTATCTCTGTTTACTAATCATCCTGTTTTTCCTGTTCGTTTTTCTTCTGCCTATTCATCGGATATCCATCTATCCCCCCTTCCCCCGTGCTTTTTCCCTTCTTCCCCCAGATGTTTTCTCGGTTTGCAGTACGCGATTATTTTTTTTTCCACAAGATCTTTTTTTTTTTGCCACGTGATCTCGCGCTCCCTCTCAGGCGCATCATCCCAGACGCCAAGATAGAGAGTTATCTTTTCAGATTGAGGATTTTTCCTCGGATCTCTTTTCGTTTTTTCCCTTGGCTCTCCCCCCCTCTTGACTCAGGACGTACTCCGAGAAAGAGTCAGCTCTCCTCTTTCCCTTGAGAGGCTTCGAGACCTGCGCCTCTGTAACCTACCGCCTCGTGTCCTCCCGACGCCCTCTTTTTTCCCTCCCCCCGACTAATGTTCTTGCACGGAAGGAGAAGGTCCACTTGACGAGAGATAAGGCCCCTTTCCCCTCTCTCCCTGGTTGCAGACTTCTGCACCCCGATCGCCCTTCCACTTCTCGGGATGGGTGTTGCACAGCTTTAAGGCAGGAGGACAGAACCTATTTTATTTTGTCTTATCTTTGCATCCCCACCCCGGGGTTTTTCGGTCTTTCTCATAAGACAACCCTGTGCGCAACGTTTTTTTTTCTTTCCACGAGCGCCCTAATCCCTCCGTGTCCAGGTACCCCTACAGACGTAATTCCACCTCCCCGGCATTTCACGACCCTTCTCCCTTTCTTTTTCCCTTTGTTTAAGTGGCTTCCAAAGGGAGGGAAGCAATACTGCGCAAGGGACGGGGTTCCCTTCCTCCCACTAGCTTGATGTTCCATAATTCTGGTCCCTCCCCTCTTGATGGTGTCGCCTTCTGCACAGAACTTACTTAGGCAGCGTCGGTTCCCTCTTTTTCGGCTTTGCGCCTGAGGTTCTTCTTCTGATCCTTTTTTTCCTAAATTCCTTTTCACTTCCCCACTCTTTCCGAAAGGGTACTGACAACCAGCAAGAACGCCGTCACCCCACTTCGCTAACGAGGCGGCCCTTTTTGCCTCCCCCTCATTAAGCTATCCGTTTTCAAGTCTCGGTCTCTCTGAGGGACTTGGCCACGGGGGACGGCACCCCCCCCGTCTCCCCTTTGATGACCCCTGCCCCCGAAGTGGGGATGCTTGACATTTTTTTTTGGTTCACTCCTTTCCCCCTCTCCAGCCGTTACTGTTCCCAACTACATAAAGGAAAGGTACCCTAATATTCTGTAACTCTTCCGCTCTGGCCACCTGGGTTTGTTTCTCTATCGCAGAATTTGAGTGCTTTGAAACGTGCTCGACGATAATGAGAGTATCACCTCCCTGATCGTCTGAGCTTGTATAGATAGGTTTCCTTCCTTTTCCTGCGTGACTCCCTAGAATTCCCCTGATTCCTTAAAAAATCCCCCTGGGGCCCTCTTTCCCTATGACCCCTTTCCGCGAAACGGTCTTTTGAAGTGAGGTGCACTGTTCAGATATAATAAATATACCTCTCATTCACATCTGTTTCCCCTTGGTCCCTCTTCCTGTCTCCCTCCCGTCCTCCCTACCCTGACCGATGATGCATAGATCCCTCTCTCCCTCGAGTTTAAGCCTCCTTCACATTTTTTCCTCAATGGAAAGCGATGATCGCCTCTTCCTTCATACCGTCTTAAGGTCCTTTCCATCCTCTTAGCCGAGATTTTCCTTTTTCCCTTCCTAGAGACCCCTTCTTCATCCCTATAGAGATAATCGCTCCCTTTTATTTTCTTTGCGTAGCCTGATAACGCTTTCCTGTCCCAAGGGATCATAATGACAGCATCTTCGGACTACAATACTCATTAACACCTCCCCCCCCCCTTCCTTTCCCAGGTCTTCTCTTTATTTTTAGTTAGTTAGATCTACCTTCCAAACGGCAATACGAATTTCAAATGGGATATCCGTTTGCCTTTCGTCTTCTTTCTAATTCCCAGGTCTAATCTTTCTTTCAAGTCGCTGTCTCCTCCTCCTGGAACGCCTCGGAGATGCACAATGCGCTCCCCCCTTTTATATGGACAGCTGTCTTAAGTATTAATCGAGAATTCTTCCCCCTCTTTCATTTTCTTCCGTCCTTTTGGGATCTAGAGAACCCCCTTCTTACGCTAAATGGATGTGGCGAATGCGGTCCCCCTAAGTTCTTACCGGTAATCCCCCCCCCAACCCTCCTCGGCTCTTTTCGGAATCCCCGGCCCCTCTAAGAGAGACCGTCGATCAAATCACCCATTCCCCATTTTTTCCTTTTCCCCCTTTGAGGGTTTTTTTTTAAGTTCCCCTGTCCTTTAGAAATGTGGCTCAAGGTCATGCCCGGATAGCTTTTGTCTCTTTGCATGCTTTTCCTAAGGCCCCCCCCTGTTTTTTCCCTCGCCACTCTTTCTCTTGATTTTCTTTCCTTTCTTGGATATCTCCTGAGTATAGGCCGTCTCCTCCGACCACAGCCGTCTCGAGGTTTTTTCCCCCCCTACAGTCCTCCCCAAGGACGCGTCCCCCCTTGATGTAAAGAGTTTTTCATTCGACAACATCCCCTTGCCCACCTTTTCTCGGAACTCCGTTTCCTTCCTTCAGACTTTGTTTCTGCCTCTTTTAAAAGACAGTTTCCGGTGACCGGTATCCTAAACGCTGCTCTCCTCCGGGTATGTCCGCCTTCTTTTTCTTACCTCACCATTCCCCTTACTGGATCCCTGCTTTGAGTAGTAAGCCTTTTAAGTGAACGCGGCCTCTCCTTCTGCTCGGATTTCCCTCTTTTGACAACCCTGCCCCCCCCCTTTGTCTCTTCCCCCCTCCCGCGAAAGGACGTCTTGTCCCGGAAAAGATAGCTCAAAATCCGGACCGGATTGGATTCTTTGCCTGACCCAGATTCAATCGTCTTGGATGTCCCCCCCTCTCCCAGCGCCAGATGTAGACGATGTTGCTATCTGCCACCAGAGTCGAGGGACTCCATCGTTTAGACTCCCGAGGCTCCCCCCTTTTCCGTCCCTTTCTACCCAACATTATTTAAGTACCCAGAATGAAGTTCTTGAGAAGAAGTGCAGTCCTTTTATTGAACGGTTCAGGTCGCCTTCTCCGATTCTCTTCTCATCCCAACTTGAGTCTTGACAGCCTGGCGATCCAAGGCATTTCTTCTTTTGCCCCTGATCTTAGTCCGACCCCCAACCTTTTTCATCGCATCCTTAGAACGAAACCCACTAGATGGCGGTCGGACGGGCATGATGCCTTTCTGTGCTCTCCTTCCGTCCTTACCCCCTTTTTTTTCAACCCTGTACAAAAGAACTTTATGAATAAGATCATCCCGTTGCCCTTTTGCACTGTCCTTCTCCTCTGATACCTACTAAACTCGTTCCTCTCGCATAGAATTGAGCAATAGGCACCCTATAAACCA
>Ga0179591_1310359_pt1 | contig 20331 bp, 28 predicted proteins | sample CZOMad2_1_08_16f_FD_182891 | JGI IMG/M metagenome (GOLD analysis project Ga0179591, IMG submission 182891) | Vadose zone soil fungal communities from Angelo Coast Range Reserve, California, USA - CZOMad2_1_08_16fungal (PacBio error correction) | ecosystem: Environmental > Terrestrial > Soil >... | reverse complement strand
ATTAGTTCAGGAACTTTCCAGTGAACATTTGGACCTTTTCCGGTATTCCCCCCTCCATCCCCTTTTTTGGGTTTCTCTTTCCCCAGCCCCGTCCGTTCGCTCCCCATGAAATTCCATGGCACCCGTGATTTACCCCCATTTTTTCTCCTCAGCACCTTCCATGGTCCTCATTTATTCCCCTCCCCCTGGATTTTCTTTTTTTTTTTTTGGTTTTCGACCCCCTTGTTTGCTCTTTCCAAACGGCACCCCCTTTCATTCTTTCCCTACAAAACCCTCCCTTGGCTCCCCCTTTCCTCCCCCGCTCCGTCGGTCCCCCTTTGTCCAGTTTTTTTTTGAAAATCCCCCGACTCCCACTTCCTCTTTTTTTCTCTTCCCTCCTTTTTTTGTGAGAGGCCGGATAGTGTCTTGATTTTCTGTTTTCAACCACATTTTTTTTTGTTTATTCCATGACAGTTGACGTCCCCCGGGATGCGATTTCCGAGGGCAAGTCTTGTTTTTTTTCGGGTTCAGAACTGCGTTTTTGGAGTTATGCCCTTTGACCCCTCTTTTTAACCCCCCCCCCTCCAATCCCTTTTTTCTCCCCCCCGAGGTTAAAATTTCCCCTTCCCTTCTCACAACTGAAGGTTGAGTTAAGGTTGCACTTTCCCGAGGTTTTGATGGGTCCCTCTAACCGGTATTTTTAACCCCGTTCCCGTAGACCAACCTCTTCGTTTTTTTTCGACTTTTTTGTTACTTTTGAAATTCCCGAGCTTCCCTTGGAAGTGACAGATGTTTGGAATATATTTATCAGGCGATTTCTGACCTTCTCTCAGGTAACTCAGGGATCGTTGTCGTGCCTTTTCCTTCCCTTCTCCCTTTGACACCTCCCACCGAGGCGGAAGTTCTTGTCTCATGTTTTCACCCGTTTTTTTATCGGCTGAGTACCTTTCTGCTTTTTTTTCGTTTTTCCTCATTGTCGAGCTTCCTTTTTGCGTGGGTTACACTCAGTCCGGTTTTGTCTTATTTTTCACCTGTGGATCGGTGTTCCTTTCGTGAGCCCGGGATTTTTCCCCCCCCCTTTCCCCTGTAACCCCCCCCCAAAATTTTTTTTTTCCTTTCCTCCCCCCCCGGCTTTTCTTCCTTTTGATCTTGTAGAGCGTTTTTTTTTTCCGTCCATGAGTTTAAATCGTTGCGCTTTACACTTTTTTGCCCCGTACCGGGTTATTTGGCGTATTTTTTTTCGAGGTCGTCGGTTTACAAATGTGAGACTCCATGCCTCGGACTGACTATTTTTCTCGCCTTAGCCCCCACCCAGCTTTTTTTTCCTTAATAACTTTTCTTTCCCTTCCCCTTTCGTTTTACCCACCCCATTTTGGGATTATCAGATCTTCCCCGCAGGAAACGGACCCCCCGCCTCTCAAATCCCCCCCCCCAATTTGCCCTTTTTTCCCCCCTCCCCTCCTCCTCATTCCCCCCCTCCCACAGGACCAGTATTCTTGTTTTTTCCAGTTAGGTTGCCATTCCCCTTGGATAGGCCGCTGGACTCTGAGTTTTGAAGTCCCCAGTTCTCCTACGATCTGTTTTTTTCCGGTTCCCTCCACCTTCTTTTGTTTCCCTTCCGTTGCCCCCGGGCTTTCAGTCCATGAGTCTACCCCATCTCGTCGAGCCAGGGGAGAGTGCTTTTTTTTATGGTTTTTTCCACTTTTTATTCGTCCTTTCACCGGTTTTTGAGGGGCCCTTTTTAGTTGTGAACATTCCCTCCCCATTTGTTTGAAAACGGAGGCCGTGAGATGTGGGGTTTGATGTAACTCTTCTTTGCTTTTCCCAGGCCTTTTCCCCCGTCGCTTACGTCCCGTGGCTCCCTGATTGTATGCTTTGCAGTTTTTAGGACCCCAAACAACAAGGTGTCACCCCAGTTTTCCTCATTATCTTTTTTTGCGGTTGGTTTCGATTCTTCCCCCCCCCCCTGTAGTCGAGAGTTTTCCCGAACGTTGACAACAACCCGAATGAGGTGATCCGTCATTACGCACTGCAGAACGGCGTTTCCCCCCCGGCTGTGTGAGGCTTTGTGCGCCTTATTTCTCTTGTCTCCCTTTTTTTTAGCCCTCTGTTTGAAAGTCATTTTGTTTTTGGAGAAATAAGTTGTCGATCGTTCGCCCCTTTTATTTCGTTTTCGGCTTTTGTTTCCCCCCCTCGGTTTCTTTGAATGATCTTTTGTCATTTTTCTTTCTCCCTGGTGGGGCCTTCCCCCCTTTTTTCCCCGCTTTTAATTCTCGTTTGGAGTCCCTGCGTTGGATTTCCTGTTTTTCAGGCCACACTTCTTTTGGTCGGTTGGTACTCTGCCCCCTGGCGAATGTGTTTCGAGAGAAGTAAGCCAGGATGATATTGCTTCTCTTAACACCCAGGCTTTGGGTGTCAATTTTTTGGTTAAAAAACTTTTTCTTTCTACATACACCTTTTTTCAACCCAGACGAATTCATTCCGGGGGGGGTGGTATCGTGTGTTAGGGCTGGGTTTCGGGGGTGGGGGTCTTTGTTGTTTGGGTCGGTGTGGGGGGGGAGAGTTCCTTTCTGGGATCTCTTTCGGTTGAATTCTCCCCCCCCTCAATTGCCTATGACTCATGGCCGAGGCGGCATTTGGTAGTCCACCACGCTTCGTCTGGTTTTCGAGATCCCGTCTCCCCCCCCTCCTCTGGACCGTGAAGTACAATACCGACTGGTTCGTCTTTTAACACAGCTGCGGGGTGAACGCATGGACTCCTCTATGTGGGTTGACACACAATTACCCCTCTTTAGAAGATGTTTGTTCTCTTTTTCATCAGTCTCACCAAGTGTCCGCTGAAGACCGCTCCCCTTTTTTGTAATGGAACCGGGCTTATCCTCTTTTCTTTCCTTGCGCTGTTTTAATTTTCCTGGTTCGTGACTACGGTTTTTTGATTCCTTGCTTTTTTTGCCGCTCTTTACTCTCTTTGACCATTTTTCATCGGGACCTTTTTTTTCTTAGATCTTTTGTGGTTTGGCCCCCTATTTCCTCCCGGACTCTGATCTCATTTACCAGACGCCCACGTCTCGCTCTCATGGGCTTGGACGTTGGGAGCGGTCCCTTGACTTCGGGCGTTTGTTGGCGCCAACTTTTCCCTTTCCCCTCCTTGCCAAGGGTTCCCGTTTCCCTCCCTGCAACTTTCTTCGTCCTTCGCCCCCATTCTTTTGGGTGCAGACGGAGATGGTGGGTCACCCTTGGCTCCCCTCCTTTCGTTTCCCCCCTCACCCCTTAGTCTCCAGGTTTTCGGTCACGTGGTCTGCTGCAATTTTGCTCCCCCACGTTACCTCCCTCTTTTTGTGTTTTTGTTTTTAGGGACTTCTCTCGGTTGGAATCTTTTCCTTGCCCGTTCCGCTCTCGACCTGATCAACCCACTTTTGCAACTCTTAGGGTTTTTTTTCATTTCCTTTTTTTTTTCCCCTTTTGACCATTTTGTACACCTGTTCATGCTTGGTGTTTGCCATTTTTGCCCTGTGCCCTGCCCCCCCCATGTTCCTTTGAAAAGATGTCCTTTTGGCGTGCAACTTCCCCCCCCTCTTTTTTTCCTTTTCGCTTTCCCCCAGGTATTTTATCCCACCCCTGGTTTTTGCTTTGGAATTTTTGATGTTGCCCCCTTTCCCACTGACTTCCTTTTTACAATGGCCGACCCAGTATTAACCCGTACATTGACTAGTCCCCCCCTCTTTTTAGTCTTTTTGTTCTTTCCCCTATTCTCCTTTTGTATGATCTGGCCCCTTGGCTCTTGTCCAGTTTCAGGAACCAGAGCAGTCGTCAGGCAGTTCAGATTTCTTATTACTTTCTTTAGCCTTGTTAGGATGCTGTATTGGACGGTCGCCTACGTCTTCCTCTTCCCGACGGACGTTTTTTTTTCGATCTCCCCCCCCCCAGTTTTTCCCTTTGCCCCAATCCCCGTCGTCGCAGTTTTGCTTGATGAACCCCCCTTGTCCCTCTTTTTTTTTTTCACCTCTTTAACGTCTTCCCCTTTTTCCCTCGGGAGGTAATTTTTTTTTCACCAAGTGCTTCATTACTCAGGCTCTCTTTTTTCCTTTTTCTGTCCCCCCCCCCCCTCTTTTTTTCTTAGGTTCCTGACCCCCTGAACCAGCACCACCCTTTTTGTGAACTTTATTTTACATATCCTCCTTTTTCTCTCCTTCGTTTTTTTCTGGCTTTGTCCTCTTTGTGACCTTTCTTTCCTTCCAAGATTGCTTTCGTAACTCGCAATCCCCTGGCCACCTGGATGCATCCTCCCGCCCCCCCACTTTTCCCTTTTTGTTTAATTTCATATCGTTCTACCTGCTTTTAAGCTGTATGTTTCCCCCGATGTGGGGGGTTGTTGTTCGGTCCTTTTTTTTCTTCCCCCACTTTTCCCCTTTTTGCCCCCCCTTCCCCCAGTCTGTCTCCCCTTCCTGCTTTTTTTTTTTTCATGAAACCCCCCGAACCAAAGAATCCTGCCTATGGGATCCTTCTTTTTGCCAACGGACCTCCCTCCCCGCCGTTTTGTGGTGAATCCCTTTCACAACCTTTGGCCTCTTTGTTGAGTAATAGTGAAGACGAATATTCTTTTTGACTCCGTGCGACTCTCATTCTTTTTGTTTATCTGTTTCTCTCTAACAAAAGGTTTTTCATCCTCACATGGAGCAATTTTAATTTTGACGGATATCTTTTTTTTCCTTTTTCCCTAGTTTTGTGGTGTGGCCTTCTCCTTTTGCTACCTTTTTAACTTCCCCATTTCTCTGGGTGACTTTCGGGTTTTGCCACCCAATTTTTCCCCAAATTAGTCTCCCCCATTCGAGTCTTTGAAGTACTTTTTACCATCTTAGCCCCCCCCCCTGCCCCTCTTCTTCCCTCCTGTCCCCTTTTTTTGTTACCTTTTGATCCCCCTCCATGACGAGTCTTTCCTTTTTTTTTTTCGAGACCGTAGGTCCGTTCCTTCCTTTTTTTTTCGCCTTTCACCCCCCGCTAACCCCCCCCTCCGAATCTTCGTTTCCTTTTTTTCATTTCGACCACCCGTTGCCCCCCATGGATATCACTTTTTTCTCTTCCTTTTTTTCAGCTTATTAAGGAACTGAGGACGTTTATTGATTGCTCTTTTCGATAGTCTTTTCGGCCGTTTTTTTTAGTTTTTCGTAGTACCCTATAATATTTTCCCCCTCCCCTCCTCACCGCAAAGCTAAATGGCCTCATCGTGACACTTCCTTTTTTTGTGTCACCTTCTGTCACAACTTTTTCCCCTGGTTGGCTGTTCGAAAGTGTGCCGAAACGCGTTTACTCCCCACTGACTTGCCTTCCACGTTTTTTCCTTGCCCCCCTTTCTTCTTTTTCTTTTCCCTTCCTTTCGCCGGCCAGGCTTTTATTCAGGTACCCCATGCCGGTGTCTTCTTTGCGCCCCCCCCATTTACTGCGCTTGCTCTCTTTTTTCTAGACCCTTTCGGCAGGTCCCAACCCTTTTCGTAATCCATCAGGCCCCCCTCCTTTACTTTCCTCTGACCGCTTTTTCTGCCTATCGATTCTATTGTTTTTTTTTCCCTTCCTGGACCCATCCTTGGCCCCTTCCTTTTGGACTTCTTTATTTTTTGACCCAACTCCCCCACAATTAACACGCAAGTATGTTTTCCCACCTTTTTTAATTTTTCCACTTTCTTTTTTCCCCTTTTTTTTAGTTCCGTGGGATTTCCCTTTGCCCACTTCTCAACAATTCCTGCCACATTCGGAACTACATTTTGCGCCATTTTTTTGAAAACATCTGCCCTTCGAGAAGTCCAAGTTTCCCCTATTTCCAACATTGATTTTTTGCCTGGGATTTCCAAGGACCTGCTGTTTTTTTCTTTTTATCCCCAATTTTATTTTTTTTTCCCCTCGATCATCCTTCCTCCTCCTCCGTCCCGTTTTTGATTATTGTCTCTTTTGTATTTGCCCCGTGAATGGAACTTTTTTTAAAGGCTGCGATCTAAACCCTTCACCCCCCCCGCCCCCCGCTTACCCCACCCCCAATTCCTTTCAATTTGGGCGACCTGGATAACTTTTTTTTTGGTCCTCCCCCTCCCTTTTTTCCTCCCACACCCCCCCCCTCCCTTTTCGTCATTGCTACTTTCCTTCTTGAAACGAAGCGTTTGCTGCCTTTTTCACAAGCGTGAAGTTCTACCCCCTCATTGTTGTTTTTTTTTTTTTTTTGCTGACTTTCCCGAGGTTAGGGACGGTTTCCTCGACGAAAAGGTCTTTTGTAGTCTCCACCCACATTTTATGTGCCCAATTTCCTCCCCCCGTCGTTTCCCTCCCCCTTCGTCATGAATTCGTGCAGTTCTCTGGGACCCCTTCTGATTTCCACTTTTCCCGTCTTAATACAGACCCCTTTTCCAAAACAAGATCATCCCCCAGCAGCCTTTCCAACTCTGCAAATTCCAGCCTAAGCTTCTTTTCCACCACGAATACCCTTTTTCCCCCAACCTTTCTTTGAGTGAAACATTCCCCCCCTCCTTTTGGACATCCTTTCTTTTTCCCAGATTCACATTAGCCCCCCTTCCCTGGCCCCTTCTTTTTTCCCCAAACTCATTTCCTGAACCCTAGTCGCCTTTTTTTTTCTCTCGGCTTCGGGAGCCTGTTTATAGACAACATATTTTGAATTTTGACCCCGAGACCGACCCCCGCACCTACGAACTATTCAATATCTTTTTGGAAATCTTTTCGAAGTGCTTTCTTCATTCCCCAGTGACTTCTTTCTTAAAACCTCCACAATTAGTCCTGACTCTGCTTGGGTGCCCCTCTCCCTCTAACCAAAGCCCCTCCCCCCCAACGCGCTTTTTTGTTTTCTCCTCCATCACCCCCTTTTACACGATCTCTCCTATTGCTCTTCCTCAAGTTTCCCCCTCAGTTTCCCCACCCCCGGCCGCAACACCATGCTGGACCTAAATCAAATCTTCCCCCCCCCCCCCTCTTTTAACCCACTAATTCTTTTTTTTTTTTTTTGGGGGACCCTCTTGAAAGTGATGACCTTTCCGCCCACCCCCGTCCGTTTTTTTTTTTCCTCCCACTTTTACCCCCCTTAGCTAGGGCCCATCACCTCTTTTTTGACAAAAATTTCCCCGACACACACCCCCCCCTTTTTTTTTTCACCCTTCTCTGATCTTCCCATTCCGGTTGATTAACCAACTTGAAGTGCAAGTCGCTTACCCATACCCCTGATCCCCGTGGCATATTCTTTTAAACACTTTTGGCATAAGGGTACTGGTTCCCTCTGTCACTTTTTTTCTTTTTAAGTAGCTGAACCCATCTGTAGATATTCAGACCAACCAGTCGCCCCCCCTTTGGGTTCCCCCCTTTGAACCCCTGGATCTAATACCCAAATTTTTCAAAATCCCTCCCCCCCCCCCCAGCCAATATATTCCCCCCCTCCACAAATTTCTTTTTAGAACCCCTTCGGGTCCCTCTCCACTTCGTAGAGACCCCTTGTTTAAAGCTTCATTCCCCCCCCTGGTTATAACACCCCATTAATATTCAACCCCCCCCCCCCCTCCCCTGGACTTTTTCCTTTTCTTCCAATTCTTTTTTCGTTTGTCAGGACACTATGACCTTAAAGAGATAATTCTAATGTTTCAACCCTTCCCCTTCCCGCTAATTCTCTGTTCCATTTTAGTTTCCCTCTTCCCCTTCCTTTTGGTCCTTTCAGGTCTCCAGCCAGTGGGGAGTTTCTCAGTCCTTTTCTTACGGCAATTGACCCTACCAAACTTCTCCTTTTGCCCCGTTCCCGTCCATAGTCCCTTTTCCCCCCCCTCCAACCTGGACCTCCTAATTGGGTTGTTTTATGGGTGCGAGTGTTGTATTCCCCGACTTTTTCTTTTTTTGGTTTTGCCGGTCTGTTTTGTTCGGAAGGGTTGGGCGTGGGCTCCCCCCCTCCGCCTTTGAGGGTCATTTTTTTACCATTCTTTTATTAACGAGGGCCCCCCCCAAACAAATGAAAATTCTGTTGGTTCAACAAACCTTTTTTTTTGCCCCCACCCGGCCCTTACAACTTTTCCCCAGTTTTTCGTGTTCCCTTGTCCTTCCATTCTCCCGCGACGCTCCCGCCAAAAACATACACGACCTTGCCACCACTTTTCTTTCCCCTCATTTTTTGTCAAGCCCTCCCCTTACCCCACTAAAAAACTTATCTCACGGATCTTTCTCATCCGGGGCGACGTGCTACCCTTCTTTTCCCGAGTTTCCCTCCCCCCTTTCACGTGCTAAACTGACTCCCCCCCCCTTTTTTTTTCCCAAATCCACTTTCGTCAAGCAATAAACGTGCTATGAAGCTTTCTCACCACACAAATCCCAAGTGACTTAATTTTTTTTTTTCCAGACCCCCGGCCCCCACCGCGGCGTTCCGGAATTTTTTTTTTTTAATCGTGCGATGCTGCTTCATCCCGCAGCCCAACACAAAACTGGGAAAAAATTCTTCCCCTGGCCCCCCTTTTTCCGTCTCTTCGCCTTCCCTTCCCCCTTTGTTTTTTTTTTTCTTGCACTTTGGGGGCTTCCCGCCCACGGGCCTTCTCGTCCTCCCCTCCACCCTTCCCCCACCGGGCACCTTCCCCTCCCTCAGAACTCACGGTTTCCATGGTTCCCATAATTATCTTTCCACCCCTCAACCCTGTTTTCTTTTTTTTTTTTTTGTCCCTTTTGCTTCGTCTAGGAACACAGGCATCTTTTTGCCTCCCCCCCCCCCCCCCCCCCAACCTTCCCCGTTAGGTTTCGCTTCCCGCTCTTTTCCTTTTTAGTACTGTTCCTGTCCCGACAATTCGAAGCCCCCTTCTCCCCTACTTCCCCTTTTTTTGTGTTGAGTAGAGATGATTATTCACTTTTCTTTCCCCAGCGTTCCATCCTTTCCTGCGCTTTTCCTTTGACCGAGGTTGTTGCCTGACCTCTTTTTTTTTGGTTTTGTCCTTTTTACTGAGTGTCGTAGTTCGCTCAAGTATAAAATGAATACCTTCCTCTTGGTTAATTAACCTTTGCCCCCCCCTTTTTCCCCTGTGTTTTCTTTCACCTTTTTTTTTGCTGTGCTTGTAAGGTTGGCATGCGGTGAGAAGGTATTCGAGCAAGGAACGACTCCGCCTCTCTGTCCCGCTTTGGAAGTCATTGCGAGACTCCAGATTTCCCCATTGAAACTTTTGTTCTACCACCCCATTTTTTTTTCCTCTTGAGTTGATTTATTGTTCCGACTTTCTCGAATTCTCTCATTTCCCCATTTCCTCACGTCCGTACGTGCTTTGTGTGCCTTTCCTTGCTCGGCTGATGAACCGTTTTTTGGGGTTTGGCGCTTTTTATTTTTCCCTCTGTTTGGCGTTTGGAACCACAGAAGTTATTCTTGGACCCCTTTTTTATTCTCTTTCGTGATCCCGGTTTTCTTCTTTCCCGCTTGTCCTTCGACGGTCTCCCCCTTCTTTTCACGATTTCCTAGAGTTTTTTTCCAATGCTTTTTTCTTCCCTCGCTTTCACCTGGCCGTCTTTCCTTCTTTTTTTTCTGTTCTTTGGAGAGTTTTGAGTTTTCTTTCCCAAACAACAATTTACTTCGCCTTATTTTGGGTTTTCTTTGGATTTTACCTCTCTTTTTACGTGTGTCTGCTTAGTTATTATTTGTACCCCCCGTCTTTTTTTTTTGTGTTTTTTGTTCTAGCCTTTGCCTTTTTTTTTCCGGTACAAAGTTGCAGTTTTTCTGTTTACCATCTACACCAACCCCTCTATGGACCGACCCCTTTTCCCTTGCTTCCCTCCCCCCCCGTTACTTCCCCCAATCCACACCCTTTCCCCCCCCAGCCTGCGAATTCCATGCCCTGATAACCCTCCCTCCTCCCAACCACCCCCCTTGCCCCCCCCCGTTGTATCTTTTGGCCCTTTTTCCTTCGGTTGCATTTCCTGATCGGGACGCCGGGCTTTTTCCCATTGTTCCCCCAGTTCAGCCATATCTTGGCTTTTTTGCCGTCCAACGTTCTGTGGGCTGACGCCGTTCCAGTCCAGTTTTTTCCCCTTCCTGCCCCAACAGTTTTTCGTCCACCAATTGTAGCCACATTGCGCTTAAACAGGTAATGCGGTTCTTTTTTTTTTTGGCCTTCCACACTTTTTTTTTGGTTTGGTCCCCCCCTCTTTCTGACTTCCCCCTGTTAAGGATTAATCGTTTGTTTTTGGATATGAAGTATTCCCGAGTTTTTTCTGCACGCTTTTTTGACTTTCCCTTCCCCCCAGCTCCAAAGATCATTGAGAACTCGTGGAACCGGGCTGTGTCCGCAATTCCTCTAGTGACCACAAAATCCCGGTTTTGGGACTATAATCTTCTTTGAGTTCTGGTGATTTCCCCCACGTCTCTTTTGTTCTTACTCTCCTCCTACGTTTAACACCCCCCCTACAGCGCGGATGATTTTCGTTTTTCTGGTTCCTTCGTCCCCCCATGCCCCCCAATTTTTCCCCACATCCCTGTTCGGGTCCCTGATTTTGCAGACCTATGATTCGCTTTTTTTGCTTTCCTTTTACACCTTTCTTTTTTTGTTGGAACCAGGACCTGTTCTTTGTGTCCCGAACCCCATAGAAGTTCGCACACGCACAAAATTTAGTTTCCTTTTTGGTACGAAAGGGGGGGTTGTTTTCCCCTGAGGTTCTCGCACTGATTGGGTTCTTTCTTTGCGTCTTTTTGATTCAAGCTTTCTCTGTGTTTTTGAGACCAGGAGTGTTGGGGGTCCTTTACTTGGTAGGAGGACGTCCCCTCCAGTTTCTTTCATTTTTCACTCTGAAAGTCCCATTGTTCTCGGCATTAAGTAGTAATAGAAAGATCCATCTATTTTTTGAAAACCGCCTCCTTTGCCATTTGTTTTTGTCTATTTTTTCGGGACCACTTCCCACAAGTGACTCCCCTAATCGTAGGGAATAGGGTTGTTCTTATCTTTTTTCCCTGCATTCACTTTTCGGTTTTCCCTATTGCATGCTGGACGATTTTTTTTGATTCTCTTTTTAGTTTTTCGGATTTCGGCGTTTTTCCGTGCCACAACTCATATGTGGACGAGGGACCTGCTTTGTTCCCTCCGTCTGCGGCTTCCTTTCCCCTTTAGTTGACCCCTTGTCTGAATCTCTTTGGAACTCCTCCGATGTATGTGTCGTTTTCCTACCGTGCTGTCTTGTCAGTCAACGATTTCTTCTTTTCCATTTTCCATCTTAGGACAGGGTTACCTGTTCATTCACATACCCGTTGTTGAGTGCTTTTTTTTTTTCAGGGGGTTTTATTTTTATCTTGAGTTTAGAGATTCCTCTTTCCTTCAATTTTTCATAGAGTGATTTTTTTCTGATATTCTTTTTTTTTCGTTGGTGGTAACTCGATGACAATTTCCGCCTTCCCCGTTTTCCGTCATCTACAGGACGTCCCTCCCCGGTTAATCGATAATGGGAGTACTGCGGTAGTAGATTTGGAATGGAAATTGTCTTGAGTTGTTGTTCATTTCCCCTAACAATTTTTTTTGAACCCGGACAGTAAATGAGGGTCCCCATTCTAGGCAGGCCATATTTTGGGGGGGAAAGGTCTTTTTTTTTTTCAATCCGTCAGTCCGGCTTTTTCGGTAATAATTTAGTTTCTAGATTTCGGGCTATACCCCCGGAGGATTTGGTTTCAAGGGCCCCCCCTGTTCTCCACCATTCATACCCCTTTTCCCCCCTTTTTTTTTTCCTGTTATGTTTTTTGAGGCTTAATCTGCTCGGGACCAACTTTTGTGACCTTGGTCCTTGCCCATCCCCCCCACTTGGAAAAGTTGATCGGACACGGGCGTGATGTTTGAATTTTACTTTTTTCATGTCGTTTGGTGGTTCCGCCGGACGATTCAGTTTTTTTTTGTCAAGTTTATTCAGGTCTCTCAGCCCCATGCTTTAGGCTTCCCAGGCTTTTCTATATTGGGACTGGGAAATATGGCCACCGGGCCCGCATCCTTGGTCCAAATGTGCCTCTTTTTAATCTCCCCTCATTGTGTTCTATGCAACGTTTGGTCCTCGGTGATTGGTATTTGCTTTCCCAGACTTCCTCTTCCAGGTAGTCTGACTTTGACGCTTTGGTACCTGTTGTCTGCGGAACTTTTCACAACACAGAGCTCTGATTGCCTTTGTTATGAACTAATGTAGTGACGCGATTTTTCATCTGTTTTGGTGTCTTCATTCCTGACTGTGTCCTTACTGTCAGTTCAATAGAGACCCCTGCACGACTGGTATTCCCCCCCCCCCAGTTTGTTTTTTCCCTGAACAATTCTTTTTTTCCCCTTCGGCTTTTTTCACGGTGGCCCCGGATGACTTCTCCGGAAGTTTTCCCCTACTCTTCCCCCTTGAGCCTTGTTTTTTGAGTATTAGAATTCACCCGTATTCCTCCACTTAGTATCAAGGTGGTTTTCCCACACCGCGTTCGGCACAGGAACAAAAACCCCTTACATTATTCCCCAACCCCAAGTTCTGGGTAGACCAGGTTATGTTTTTGCCCCCTTTCCTGCGCGTCAGATTTTTCATTAGACCTTCGTGGCAGGTCTGTAATTTCTTCTGATAGGAGAGGTGTTACCCTCGAATTTTTCCGTTTGCCCTTCTTTCCCCAGTGCCGCAAAGTCTCGTATTCGGGCCCCGCCTTCTAGGGAGGCCAGTCCGGTGCTCAACCTCCTTCGAACCCCTTTTGTCGAGCTTCTGCTTGGTTTTCAAGTTCCTCTGACCTACTCTCGGTTTTTGAATGCGGAGGCGGCTCCGGCAAGCAGTCCCCTCCCCCTTAACCCCCCTCAATCCAACTTCCTCTTCCCTGTAAGTTGATTATGGGTCGGCCCAACTGGCAAGAACCTCTTTTTTTTTCTTCTTTTGAAATCCATCAAACGTTGCGGTTGGGACTTTTCCCCTGAGCTTCGCCCCCTTTGCATTCTTTTTAAAACAAATAACTCTCCGATGATGCTGGTGGACCTATGGCCCGAGGGCCACCGGGGACTACTTTTCCTGGGAACTGATTCATTTTCCTCCCCCCCCCCCCCCCTTTTGTTGTTTTGAATAGGCGTCAACTTTCCCTAGGCCTGCTGATCCCGGGGTGGCCTCGCAACCCATGAAACATAATCTCTGAAGTATACAAGATTTTTCCTTTTTTTCCTACCTTCACACAAGTGGTCCCTTTTTTCCTTTACCTCACAAGTCAGATTTCTTTCCTTGGCCCTCACCCCAGATATCCGTCGTCTCTTATTTTTTTGTTTATGACAGCCCTGTCGAGAGGGTCGTTTTTTTCCATTTTTTTACATGCTCCTTTTTTTCATTTTCTTCTCTAACAATAGCCCCGGTCGAGGGGTGTCCCTTTTACTTTCCGTTCCCTCCAAGGTCTCTTTTTAGGAGCTAAAGGCTTTGCTTTTTTGCTGCTTTTTCATTTATTCCCTCTCAGCTCCGGTTCCCTCTGGATCATTGTCTATTTGTCCCTCCTGAAGGGCACCCTCCAGTTTTTTTTTTGTCCCTCCCTACCGAACTCGTTTTTTACATCATGATAATCCTCCCTTCCCAGCCCAGGTTTTGCCTTTTTCTCCCTTTGCTTTTCCTAACCTTTTTCCGCGAAGGACACCCCCCCCCCCCCCCCTGGGATTCCTCCCTTTTTTCCCCCTTTATACTTTTTGTCTGATCCCACGTGTGGTTGAAAGAGTTAGTCCCGTTATCGATTACTCACCAACGGAGTCAGTAAGTCTGAAACACTTTTCTCCATTCTCTGCCCAGTCCGTTTCCCCTTATACGGCCCCTTACCCTTGATATGTTTCTCTGAACCACTTTCCACTCATAGACTTCCCCGTGTATGATCCTTCCACTGTGAACTCCCAGCCCGTCCCTTTTCTTCCCCTGACGATTTTACTTTCGTGGCTCCCCCTTGGCTCCTTCACACTTCGAAAATTTTCCCTGAAATTTAGTAATGGTGTTTTCGTCACTCTTTCTTCGTCATTTTTGCTGTAAAAGTTGGCCCTCCTCTCGGGTCCCTTCAAAAATGTTGCGGGCCCGGTGTATACCCACCTCTGTTTGTTTCTTCCCCCCCGAATTACCACGGTTATGGGCGAGATGCACGGGCAAGCACTTTATTCCCCGTGCAGAGATTTCCTCCACAGGCAAGTCTCAAAATCAGCGTGTTTGTGACGATCCTTTTTTCGCCCCCATGACCCCAAAATTACGGTGACTCCGCAACTATTATGGCCAAACCGGCGGCGTTACAAGAAGCCTTTCAACCCCCCCCCACGGTTCTGCTGGCTACGGAAATTTTTAAGTTTCTTCTGATTTTTGGTTTGTTCTTCCTCGTCCGAAGTTGCATCTACACCCACGCAGTTGCATTCAAAGCTCCTCTTTCCTCCAGGGAGCATCTTTTCCCCCTAGTTCGGGTTTTTTCCCACATGCTCACCCTTCAAACTTTCCGGTTCCGCTGCCAAAACCCCAATTTTTTCTTTCCCCGGTAAGAACCCTCCACCCGATTCCCCTCCCGCTGCTCTCATCCCCTCTCCACATTGTATCCAAACCTATGCCTGCTTCTTCCCCAGTGGTTTTTTCCCTTCAAATAGGACATTTTTTTCTGCTGTTTGTCCACGCCGTCTTACCTCGCCCGCGTTCCATCAAACCTCGCGGACTTTCTCCGGTAGGCTGACGTTCCCGCATTCTTTGCACCCATGTAATTGTGCCCTGCCCCCCTTTGAACTGAAACGCCCTGAAAACCCGACCCCTCTTTTATCCAACTTCGTGAATCACCCCGAAGCTACCCTCCTCCCGCGTTTTCCCTCGGCGCGTGTTGCCTTGGTTCGAATCCGCAACACAAATCAACGCACGGTGTCCCTTTTCACCCCTTCCACTTACTTTGCTCTCTCCAGCCCCAGGGCTTACCAGGCCCGCCAAAACACGCTGGCCTCCACTCCAAATTACCGCAACCCGTTTTCCCCCACATATTAACCTCTTTTAAAACCTCCTTGCCTTCCTCATTTTACCGTAAGGGCGAACCTTTTCCTCTTTGACACCCCTTTTCGACACGAACCATTTGTCGACCTCTTTCCCGCTTTCACCTCCCCCACACTTTACTACCGCGCGTCCCCCCTAAAATTGCCCAGCATCATTCTGCGCCACCCCTTCCCAGGTATTGAAAAGGATGGATATGCCGGTTTCATTGCTCGATATCAGCCGGATTTTTGGGTTGGTGCACTTTCATCCTCCTTTTCAAAACATAAGCCCACCTACTATCTTTTTTATTCACCAGTACAACCTTACTTTTTTTTTTTCTCCCAGAAAGTGCCTTCCCCCACGTTTCTTCGAACCCTGTTTGAACTCCCTGCAGGCATCCCTTCCAAACCCACATCCCCCCGTTAATTACTTCATCCCACCCAAACGCCCCCTTGACCCTTCCCCTTTCTTTTCCCCGAGTCGGGGGATCCCAATGGTGGCCCCCCCAGCCGATAAGGTTCTGAACATCCCAAAGAGTCGCTACCAGTGGCCCATTTGATACTTCCTCAATTCTGCACCTCCTGCGTGTGCACACGTGCCATTCCCCCCCCAATTTCCCAGCCTCAGCCTCTTTTCTGTCTATGAACTTTACCCACCACCCATGGTGCAACAAAGCCCTTCTTCGATCGGCTCAACCGAAACCCAAATTTCCCACTCTCCTCTGTCAGTGTTTCTGACCCCTTGCCCTCATTTGGTTTTTAATACCGTTTGGGGGGGTGAGAATCAGTGCCGTTGAGGCACTCGTGCGCCTTTTCCATTAGAGAGGTTTTAGATTACACTACCGCGTGGACCCATAAAATCGGGCTAACAACATTGTTTTGCCCCCCACCGGAATCGTTTTTTTTTTTTTCTTTCAATACCTCGTCCTCTCCGTGTGCCCATTCCTAACTAGACGGACGCTCTGCTTACAAAAACCCAACCTTGAACCTACGCACCCGGCCCTCTTGACTGTAACGCCGGTCGAAACAACTTCCGTGATGTTCCCCTGACGTGCCCCTGTAAACCCCTCTTCTTGCCCGCATTCGATGCTCACGAAAGCCCTCCCCCCCAGTTCAACTTACTTCCCTTTCTCCACCATCCAACGGTCCCAACAGGCCGCCCCTACCACACCCCAAGCTTCGTCCATCGCCTTTTCGGATAAACCCCTAAACCCGTCCCCGGCGGCGGCTTGAACAATCGTTGGGCTTTTTCCTAACATCGCCAAACAAAAGGGCGTAAAAATCCTTCCTCCACGTGAAATCCTGCTCCTCCCTTTCTGTTCTCATTCCTTTTGCCGCACAGTGTTCGCGCTCCCTCGATCACCAGGCCCTAAAGACCCACCTTTTCGTTCCTTTTGTAAAGCAAACTGGTTCCTCCATTAATCTCTACCACTGGTACTTTATGGTCCTCCTTCCGACTCATATGACCTCCACCAACCATCGACCCCCTCCCTCGGTTCGCTTCAAATCCTCTTCGGTCGTTTCCACGGTCAGCAACCCTTGGCCCCGACAGGCATCTATCTTTTCCTCCTCCTCCTTTTTGTTTTGTTGTTTTCTCTGTATGCATTATGCCCCCTTTGATCCATGCCAGTGAGAGTCGTCTTTTATTTTCCGACTTTTCTCTTGGAACGCTTTGTTGGGTGTTTTCATGAAAAACGCGGGCGAGCCCTCAACCCCGAATTCTTTCGTAAGATATTGATGATCATTCCAGTGTTCTCTCTCACCCTGCCGGTTTCCTTTTTTGCCAATGTTGAGTTAGTTTTTCCTTGCGACGACCTACGCTTGGGCGCGCGGGCAAAACGCTGTGACCGTGCCGGGACTGGACGCGAGGTCACTTTAGTGCGGTTTTTGCGCTTTTATCGGATGTGCCCAAGGCGGACGGATTCCCGGTGGCCGGCCGCCTACGGTTTGTGCAGTTCTGAGTTCTTGGAAAGGCGGATTGGGAGTTGTGCATGGTTTTATTCGTTTTTGCTTGGAGACAGAAGTAGTCTTTCACGATTCCGGCTTTTTTCTGTCCTAGGATTTGGCTGGAATGCGGAACAAATATTTCGCCCCGGACGACCGTTAGCGTTTTCTTTTACATGCGTTCCTTTCCTCTGGGATGCGTCCCTTTTTGCCACAGCAATACTTTTTTGGTAGTCGGTTTTGTCGGTTACAAACTTGGCGATCCGTCCCTCGGTACGAGGTATTACTGATGTAACTGGCCACGTGATTGTGGTCTTCCTTTTCTTTTCGTCCCTTTCTTCTTACCCTTCTTTCAATTTCTCTTTTCTTTCGGGTTCTCCCCCCCCGAGCAAACTCCTTATACACCACCGTTCCTTCAATGTGCGGCAGGCATTTCCCCCCATGCAAGCAGAAACATAACCCCGGCCCAGGATTTCGGTTTCATTAATTCCGGTCGCCCCCGGGATTATCATTTGTTTTAGTCAGCATTCTCTTCCGCACCTTCGGCTGAGGGACCTTTCCAGAGTGGGGAGTGCCGCCAGGGCGTCGGTGCCCGCACCAATTTCCGTCGAAAATCTTCTTAGCCAGTGGCCTCAAGTACGCTCGCCCCTGGCCTTTGTGATGGCCTGGAACCTTATTTTCTTGGTTGGAGGCTTGATTTTTTAAAGGACGTTTGGGTGGAAAACTTGACGTATTCGAGGTCGGGGGTTGCTTAAGAGGTTTGGAAAGTGAGGCCTCTAGGGTCGGTTCAAACGAGTGAGTCATTAACGTGCTATGAGCCGGGTCTATGCTCCCCAGTCCTTCTGCTACAAAGTTTACCCAGGTTACTTGTGGAATATTCAGATTGATCCCTTTTGTTGCTTTCTTTTTATGTCCAAAGTATTAGTTAGCTTGCCCCCCGGCCCCTGAAGTGAAACCCTACAAGTATAGGGAGATTCTTTCGCTATGGAAAGTTTTTGCCCCTCCCCCCCCTTCTGGTTTTTTGGACCAAAACCCCGATGTAGCGATTGGTTCAGAATGCTGGAGCTTGTGCTTCGGAATAGCTAGTCAGTTTGGGTGGGTACTCCCCCCTCATTAGCGTTCCTTTTAAAAATCGTTCACCTAATGTCAGTTAGTTTTAGGTGCTTGTTTTACAAGTTTTCGCTTTCCTAGGGTTGTTACCTTTCCTTTAGTTCCGTCTCTCTTGTATGTGGGTTGGATGGAGACTTGTTTTCGGGTAATTGGTTTTATGTGCTTCCCCAGCAGTTTTTTGAGTGGATGTTGCCCTGGGATTTCGTATCATTTTTTATCATCTGTTTTTTTGGGGGTTTCATCCTCCACCCACCCCACCCGTTGGCATTTTGTTTTTGTTGATTCGGACGGGCCAACGCACTTGCTCAGCTTTTTAGTTTCCCAATGTTTTCTTCTTCGGGCCTTCAGTCGGAACTTGCAGATGGAATCTTTTGTGCGTTTTCTTTCCCCCCTTGATGTTGTTGTTTTTTCGCTGTTTCTCGGATATTGCCGGTCCCCCAATTTAATATGGTTGTCCCGTCTCCGGATTTTGCTCTTTCGGTTGACCTGCTCCCCCACTGAGACTTCCCGCGTTTTTTTGCGATTGGTCAAAGGCCTGGCTTCTTGGCCTTTTTCCTCATTTGGTTAGAAAAAGTTTGTCTGTTCCCTCTTCTGTTTCCCCCGGACGCCCCTTTTTCCTGTTAGTTCCATAAGTTTCTTTCTTTTCCCTGTTTCCTTTGTTTTTCGTCTCCTTTCGCCCCATTCTGATTTTCTGACCGTTTTTGTTTTAGTTTGTGGGGTTAATCTCTTCCCATTTTTTATTTAGAGAGGACATTTTTCCGCTTCACGTATTATGGAGGATCTTTTTGTTTTTTCCCCCTGATGAACCTTGGTTTTTTTTCCGTTTTCAAGTTTTTTTTTTGTCGGTGGATTGATCCTTTCCCCCCCCCGAGGTTTACGTTCCCCTTTCAATTTTTTGACGCTGATTGGTTATGGCCCAGCGTTTGTGGTGGCCCCTCTTCCTCCCCCCCTTCCGTAGAGTCAAGTTCCACTTCCCCCGCCCAGTTTCTCCCCTTCTTTTTGAGACGTTTTCCGTCTTTGTGTCCCGTTCGCCGTCTTTCGTCGTTCCTCTCTTCTTCCCTTTTCTTCTTCCCGGTCGCGCAAACCTTTCATTTCTCGTCCCCCAAATGCACTCTCCATTTCTTTTTCCTTGAGGTGAACTTTTTGAGGTTCATTCCATCATGGACCGGGCCTTGTTCTTTCCACCGTTTTTTGCTTACTCCCCAAAATAACCCCTTGGAGTTACCCCCCGGGGATTTTTACTTCCAAAGTTCTTTGCTTACCCTTTTACATTTTTGGGGGACGCGTTCCTTCTTCCTTGCTTGCCCCTTTTTTTGATCCCTTTTAACAGCCATCTGATTTTGTTTTAAACGGGGCCCCTTTTCCTAATTTTGGTTGGTCCCCCTTTATCGGCCCAACGGACAATCCCCTTAATGTCCCTTGCACGCGAGTACGAATATCACTTGCAGCCTCGTTTACTTAAGTTCCTCCCCCCCCTTTTCAACAAAAACAACCGAAGACTCTTCCGTTTTCCTCAACTGGTACAAAAAATTTCCCTTAGTATAATTTTTACACTTTGTCCCTTTTCATCCGACCTTGTTCGTTTTAGGTCCTGCAGCACATTTCCCTCGAGATTGGATTGTAAGGATTTTCACCCCCTGGGTCTGCAAGCTAGATTTTGCCTGGCGCTTGGGGGGCTGAAGCAGATTTTCTCTCTTCCATCCGTTTTTGAGTCGAGGGTGATTCCTTCAATTTTCTGGCGTTTCCCGGGATGCATTGGACCTCGCTCTTTTCACCCCACCACGTTTGGCCAATACCCACGGCTCCTTTTGGACCCGGTTTACCTTTGCTACTCCGTATCTCCCATTAAATTGCGGTGACCCAGTTCAGTTTGCTCTGCGAGTTCTGCCGGATGCACATGTCCGCTGAATACTAACTATGCCTCACAAATCATAAGGACCATCGACACATTTAAGCTTTGGTGTGACAGTTGCCAACCTTTGCATTTTCTCCCATGTCTCGCGCCTGGCGCCGATGGCGGCGAAGTCGTTCGATCCTAGAAGTACCCTGCCATCCTGCACCTGCCGGAGGGGGGCATGGGCATTCACCCAATCCCCTTTTTTTTTATGGATATCTCATACTACGGCTTCAGTCCTGTTTTTTTGGTTCCCCCCAGTCTAGGGACTCGATACTTCCTCTCCTTTGGTCCGTCAACGTTCCCGTCACTACTTCCTGGTGTGGCCGGCTCGTTTTTTCCGTTTCCCATAAATTCCCCCTCCCCTATCCCTACTCCCCGATTTTGGAGCGGGTCCCCCTGTCAAAGAAACCTTTTTCGGTTGACCCTCATTCCCCACCCCTTTCGGCGGGAGTCCCTTTC
>Ga0179591_1247800_pt1 | contig 20331 bp, 42 predicted proteins | sample CZOMad2_1_08_16f_FD_182891 | JGI IMG/M metagenome (GOLD analysis project Ga0179591, IMG submission 182891) | Vadose zone soil fungal communities from Angelo Coast Range Reserve, California, USA - CZOMad2_1_08_16fungal (PacBio error correction) | ecosystem: Environmental > Terrestrial > Soil >... | reverse complement strand
CCCCCGTCCCGGACCGGAGGTAGTGCTACGTTCCCCTTTTATAACGTACCTTCTGACATTCTTTTCATTGTGTACCCGTTTTGTCCTTTTGAGAACCCTGCGGAAAAACCACCCATTCTACCCCTGGATTGATCTCGTTTCGGTTATTTTTTTTGGTTTTTCTCTCCTCCGCCCTTCTTGCGTCCCCACTATCTCCCTTTCCTGGATGACATGATCATTCAGGTGTCTCCGTACGTGATTACCCCATGTCTCCACCTTATGCCTTTTCGCCGGACGACCTGGACAAACATTTAACCCCTGGCTTGCCAACGCTGTTTCCCTCATCCTCTGTACATTGCATTCACCCGCTGTGTTTCATCTTTTGTCCCGGTTTCCCGCTTACACTTGGAGCTTGTGGCATCTCCCGCCTCGCTCTCTTCGGCATTCCCTTCCCCCAGCAACGGTTGTTGAACCCCCTGGACTTTCATACGCCCGTTTTTCCACCTATGATCCAGTATTCCTCCCCCAAATCTGCGCGTTTTTTCTGTATTCTGCTGTCCCCCTCATTTCCCGCTCTCGTTTTTTGCTTTTGCTTTTCATGACCCTCTCCAAAGCCCCCGGTTCCCTCTTCCCCTTTAGCCGGAAGTCAACGTGCCCCCTTTACCCTTTTTTCTTGCCCCACCCACTCAATTTTAAGCACAGTTCTCTGGTGTTCGGCCCTGTTTTCCTGAATGTTTTCACCTTCCCCCAAACCGTGATCGCTCTTTGCTTTTTCCCCGAACCGATGCCCCCTTGTGGATTTGACCCCTCAATGCCAGATTCCTTTCTGGTTTTTCGGTTGATACAATACGCTATCAAGTGACACCTCCCCGATGCCCTTTTTTCTTCTCTTCTCGTTGACTGCTACCCCAATACTTGATTTCTTTCTTGCTTGTTGCCCCCTCCCCAAATGTTCCGTTGGGTTTTGGATGTGACTGATCTGAACCTTACTTCTTCCCTTTCCCCTTCTGATGGCGGCCTATATTCATCCCCTTTTCCCCTTCCCCGGTTCCCCGTACTTCCCCCCGCCTGTGTTATCTTCCATCAGTTACTTTTTTCGCTGACCCAAACTGTTTTCCTTCCTGTTCCCTATATGAATATAGCAATGGTTTACGACCCCCCTCTTTTTTTCCCCCCGTTACTCCTATCCCCCAGGATTCATTGCCCCCTCCCTCCTTCACCCCCCCTCATCTGTGTTGGAGAACTACATCTCTCTCACTCCTCCTCCCCCTCTTTTAGTCTTTGTTTTTTAGATAGTTCTACAGAGTTGCGTTTTTTTCAGCAGTCTTTTGGCTCGTCTTTTCCCCCTGGTTCGAGGATGGATAAACCTTTAGTACATTTCATCCTTTTCACATTTTCGTTCATGGCTTGATGTTGGCATGCTGATTTCTTGAGTCCACGGTTTGATTCTGGACCCCCCTTTTTCTGTTCGGATTGTGCTTCATACTTTCCGGCTGAGCAATGTCGGTGTGTGTTTCCCCTTTTGGAGGTTTAACAGTTTTTTCAGGCCCACCAGCGACCCCTTTTCCCCCCTTGGTCGGCTGAGTCCTTCACGGTAATTGTGCTGTCACAACCACTATTTCCCCGCGTATTTTTTATCCGGTCCTCCCAGGTCTTTTTGTTACCCTGTTCCGAGAGGTACGTACCACCCTATTTATCTGCCCCTTATGTTACAAAATTCTTTCTCCACCCCTCTCCTTATGTGCTCTCTCTTCGTTTTTGTTGGGACCTTTTTTTCCTTAGCAGAATTGTATTCCAACTACCACTTAGCGACGTTTTGGTTCTCCGTATATGACCTTTCCCCTCCCTTCCTTTACCCACCCCGGCTACCACCTTTACTTACTTTCCCGATTCTCTTCAGCCCCCCCTGCATTTTCCCCCTGGCCCAGATTTCCTTCGTTTTTTGCACCAGATGTCAGTCGACTTCACAACGTCGTTTCGTGATTATGGTGTCATGTTGTTTGGCTGTTACCCCAATCATGCCAAACTACATTCTTTTTTGCCCTCAGGCTCCGATCCCCCTGTGTTAGTGGACTCTCGTGCTGCCCTCATCAACGGTCATCCTGCTAAATACACCGCGACTCACACTCCTGCGTGGTTTTCACCTTTTTTCCCCCCCCCCGCGTGAAGGCGCTCTCCCTCCCTTTTGTGACTTCCCCTTTGCGTTTTACTTATTCTTCCACTCATTTTCACAGTGAATTTCCCTGGCCCTCCCCGTGGTCACCCTTATCTTCCTTTTTCTCAGTGTGATGCCCACTTCCCCACCTATTCGCCCATGTCTTTTGTTTCCCTCCTTCCTTTTTTTCTCCAATACGCAGTCCCAGTACTTCATGGTTATAACGTCAATTCCTCAAGTGTGCTCCTTTTACGCGTGCTTGGGCAGCACGCCATCCTTTTTTTTTCCCCCCCTCTTTTTTCGGTTTTTTCTCCCCTGGGCACCTTCCGGTTTATCACCCCCGTTGACCCAATTAGGCTTCCCTTACCCCTGACACACCTCCTTGCACCTCCCGGCCGTTTTCCCCTTTTGGTTGTTTACTTGCTAACCTCCTTCGCCCGTTCCTGATCATACACCTACCCCCCACCTGTCTCGCCGCTCAGTCTTGCATTCCCCTGACATGTGCAATGTTGTTTCCCTCGCCTCCCCCTTTCGCCGGGTTTTTTCTTCCCGGTCTTTCTTCTTTTCACCACCTTTTCTCAGGGCATTTTCGTTGGCGGATCCAACGGGTTTTTCCTCTCATCTTGCTTCCTCATCCGTCCCCCGCGGCATAACTTCCATCCCTTCACTCCCCCCCCTCCCTTTTTCCCTTACTTGTTGCTCCTTTCCAGTGTGTGCACAAGTTTCCCCCCTTGACATTTTTGGACCCAGCGCAGCTGGAGCATTGGGCCGTGACGCTTTTGGCCCTTTTTTTGATTTTGTTTTCCTTGCGACCCTCGGAGCTCCATTTTTCACCAGTCGCATCAGTTTTTACCCAGAGTGTCCCAATTGAGTCCTCGGCTCAAAGTGCCCCCCTTTTGTTCCCACATAATTCGCCTGCTTTTCCCATTCTTGCTGGTGGCCTCCTTCGTATTTTCTGTTTTTTTTCATAGTAGGTCTCTCCCCTCCCCCTGACACCCTCCTTCTCACTCCCACCTTAGTGTCAGGATGGCTCTCCTCCACTGTTTCATGTTTTGCTGGGGTTACAATGGCGTCGGCTTTTTCCGTGCATTGTTTCAGTAGCCTTCCCCCCCCCACACCACGCAGTCTTGCTCTTTCTCCTTTTTTTCCCCCTTTTGTCAGTTAGTCCCAGTGCCCTTTGTACCGGGGTTCACGACGCCCCACCTCACACGACTTTGTCCCCCCCAGCCACCCATACTTCCTCCCACGGCCCCTTCGTCCCCCCCCATGTCGACTATTTACGCTGGTAACGGCCAATTTTGGTTTCCTTTCTTCTTTCTTGCCTCCCTTTCCTTTTCCTTCTGTCCCCTGTTCTTAAGAGTCCCGGGTCCCGTAATACTCCTTTTTTCTTTTGCATACACCGTGTGCTCCCTCTCCCCCATTTTTGCCATATTCTTTGTGATTTTGTACAAAATGCCTCCTTTTGTTCCTTTGGTGCAGTCGAGCTTGTTGCCCCGTTTCCCGGAACGTCCCCCAACGAGTTTGCACACCGATCCCTCCCCGGAAAACCACCCCAATTGCTGCCCCACCAACCGCTTCATCTTTCTGGATACTAATATCATTTTCCTCTCCCGTATGCCTCGATGTAACTTGTTCTTGTTTTTTTTCTACTCTTGCTACCCCCTTTTTCCTCTTCACCTTCTAACTCGGTTCTATTCCTCCCAACCACCAACCAACCCAGTTTGTGTTGTTTGACGTTTTCCTCTGTTCTATATGAACCGACGATTTGTTCCACCCCATTTTTTCTTTCTGCTCACAAGGCCACCAAATTGACAACCTTTTCCTTATCGTATTTTATGCCGCTAGGCGTCCAGTGTCATTTGCCCCATCCCCCACCCTCCTCCTTTCTCCCCCCCGTCCCCACTTGTCGTTGGTGTACTTTGTTTGCTGTGAACCACAAGTTGGTTGTTTGTCTCACATTACTTGTGCTCTTTATGATTGTACCTTCCTCTTTTCCCTTCCTTATCTATTACTCATTTGCCTTTTGTCTCTCCCCTTGTGGGTTTTTCCCAACCCGCTGGGCTGATTTTCCCTTTTTTCTTTGCAGACCCCCCCCCAATACTCAATTTCTTGTGGTTTAGGGACTCCCCCATCTTTTCCTTTTTGGCGTTACTTCGCCACATTTATAGTCTTCCTCCCTTAAGGTTTCCTTTCCCCCCACTTTTCTCTTTCCGATTGGCCCATGGTCTCTCTTTTATCTTCTGACCTGTTTACGCCATCCCCAGTTCTTTTCTTCGGTTGAGTTGCTGGTTTTATCTTTACAGAAGCCAACGTTTTGTCCCCCCAACCCTGTAACCCATGAGATGACACTTGCAGTTGTGCCTGCATTTTTGCTTTCTCTCTTTCCCCTGACTCTGCCCCCCCCCTCTCTTCCTTTTTCTTCTCCTTGTTTCTTTTCGATGATGTGCCTTTTCCTCTCTATGTACATCGCCCTCTTGTGTGCCCGCACCAGTTTTTTTTGAATCAATCCTTTTGCGTTTTTTGGCTACGTTTTGGTCCCGCCAGTCATCCTTCCCACCCCCCAGGACCTCTTTTTTCTCTTTAATTCTTCTTGCCCTTTCTCTTTTCCCGCGTCGCCAGGCCACCCCCGCTCTTTTCAGCCTTTTCCAAATGCTGGACTTTTTTTTTGTGATAGCTTCAGTGTTTTCCCTCTCTCCTGCCCCCCTTCCCCTCTAACCCCCCTTACAACACCCTGAGCTTTACATTCCTCGTCCCCCTTTCCCACTTCGTGCCCCCTTATTCCTTTTTTTTTTTCTATCACTTTTGCGAAAACAACCCCCAACCTTCCCACTGGGGCCGTTTGCATTTTGAATAGTATTTGCTTGCCCTGAAAGCGTTCCCTCTTTGGGGCCACCCCTTTGTATATATTATTTCCTCGTCTGTTTTTTTCGTGTCCCTTCTCCACCACCCTTTTTTTTTACATGTCAAGAATCTTCCCTCAACCACCACACAATATGCAGGTTGTTTGTCTGGTGCGTTGTCTCCCCCGTGTTTCTTTTCCAGTTCAATGAGTTCCTACTCATTGTATCCACTCTCCACCACCTTCTTTACTATTGCCTTTTTATTATCCTTACCCCCTGCCTATGAAACACCTTCCTTTCCGGTTTGATTTTTGAAACCCACTTGTTTCCTGATTCATGGTTTTCCTCTTTTTTTATCTCCCCTTCCTATCTTCATGCTGATTTTCACCCCGTTTTGGTCACCACAATTTACACCTGTGATGTCGCCTTTTTTGTTGACTCATCCCTTTCCTTGATCGTTTTGAAACTCCTGGCCCGGGTGCCTTCCCCTGTTCCCCCCCCCTTTGCGCGAGTTTTTTTTCTTTGACCTCAAGTGCCCCTTTTTTAATTTTCCTGGCTCATGGTCCCCCTAAACCTGTTCCACCCTCCGTCGTCTTCACCCCTTCTTGTAGTTTTTCAAGTTACCCGTCGTTGCTCAGTTTGCCCCCTCTTTCCTTTTTCTCCCCCTCCTTTCCCCCCCCCCTCTTTACGCATCGGCTGCTGCCCTCACTTCATTTTTCGTCTGTGTGCTTATTCCCTGGGTTTAGCGCAACTACCTCTCCTCCGACACCTTTTCTTTGTACACCCACACCACTATTTCACTGCCCGCCATTACGGTTTATAATGTACAACACTATTCTGACTTTTATATCAGCTCTTCTGCCAGACGGTCCCACGCCTTCCTCAGTACACCACTTTCACTCCTCCCGAGTCTTTTCTTCCATTCACCCCCTACCCGGTAAGCACAGTTTTGCGCGTCCCCTTTTCTTTCTCTTCTAAAACCCTTTGTCCCCCCAGTTTCCTTTTGAACCCCTTTTCCCCCCCGTGCCCTTTGACCTTTTCTTTTTATTTGTGCTGTCTTTGGCTGGTGGCTGTTCTTCCTGACACTTTTCTTTCCCGTTCGCTATTTGATCTCTACGATTCTTTTTCCTACCCCACCTCTTTTGATCTTCCTCACACGGTTTTCGTCATTCTTCTTCGACCATTCTTCCCCCTCTTTTTCCCTGTTCGCTCTTTTTTTTCCTTTAGTGTGACCGTGGGTTTCCCTACCAACAGTTGGTTCCCCCCTCTTCCCCATTTCTGGTCTTCCATCCATTTCACCCTGCCTATCGGGCGGTGGCTTTTGATTTTTTGTCCTTCTCCTCTACCTCCTGACTCTGCGTCAACCCCACTTTTTCCCCCCTCGGTCCTTTCCCTCTACTTTCGTGCCCCCCCCCTTCACCATTGCTTTTCCCCGACTCTGTCGCCTGTCTTTGGCACCCTTTACTTCTTCACGTCTTGTACAGAGTCCCTTTACCAATCATGTTACTTTCACACTGTGACTCTTTTTCTTCCCTTTCCCCTCCCTTACTCCCTTCTCCTTCTTCTCTCGCCTTCTTCTTCTATGCTCTTTCCAATGTCTGCTGGATTATGCCTTTCATAACCATTGTCCCTCAGTGCCCACCTTCTACCCTTCTCAGACGTTACTTCCCATTCACTTCGGCGTACACCAAGTCTTCTTTTTTTTTGGCCAATTTTCCGTTAAGTCCGTTTCCTCCCCTTTTTTTTTTTTCTTTGCAACTCCTCTTTGCTCCCCCCCCTTTCCCGTGCTTGCCTGTTGCTCCTTCCGGATTTGTATAGTCGTCTTTGACAGATCTTCCCCCTTTCCTTTTTCTTTTTTTTCTCCTGATACCAAATAAACCCGGTTAACCTCCCCCTCCCGGTCCTTGCTCCCCCCCATTCCGTGTTCCTGAGGATTATCCGCTGCTTTTTTTCCCAACTGTGCCTTTTTCTCCTTCCACCTTTTTCAGTGCTGTTCGGTGCAACTTCTCTGATCTATGTTTTACTGGCCGCCCTTTCGGGCTTTCATTCTCCCCTTGCCCCCTTTTACTTTCCTGACTCCTTTTTGTCCCCTTTTTCATTTTGATGAGACACCCTGGCGTTTCATGGCCACTTCATTGCCCAGAGATACTTTACCCGGTTTGCCCTTCCCCGAGTTTCCTCGTAAATTGCTTGCGTTGACCAGCGTCCCGCATTTTACCCCCCTCTTTGCGAATCCCCGCTGGCAGCCCCCCCTGTCTTCCCCCCTCTTCCCCTTTTCACCCCCCCTCCTGGATTCTCTTGCAGCCACTACAGCCCGTCTCCCTATTTCTGACCGCCTACCATCTCGTCATCTTATGTTACGCTCTGTGAGGTGACAACTTTCTTTTTTGCTGAACCCCCCCAACCCCCCCCATGTTTTTCTCCCATTGATTTTTTTCTTCGGCCCATTTGCTTGAGAACCCTCTTCCATGCCCATTGGCGGATTTCTTTGCCGCGATATCCCGCCCATTTCTTTCGAACCCTGCGCACAGATCTCTTCCCTCTATTGCATCACAATCCGGTATGTCTAGCCCCCCTGTACACAACCTTTCCTTCCCTTTTTTCCCCCCCAGTATTGTTTCACACCACACCCCACATGGTCCTCCTTCCCCCGGACACTTTTTACTGCCGCTGTTGTATTCTTTTCTCACCCTTGCTTCCTTTCCCGAAGCTATGCCGCACTCGTTCCCCCTTCCTCTTGTGCCCCCAAGCGGGTTTTTCTTTATCCGCGCCCCTTTTCTCTAACGCACTCTCAGTTCCCTCCTCTTTCTCCGACTCTCCTCCCCTTTTTCGTCCTTCTCCGTCTCCGTTCCTCCCTCCCCATAGTTTTCTTTTCACACCTCCCCCCCGTTTCCCGATTTTTTGCTTTTTGGCCTTTTGTCTCGCGTTCCCCCATTCTACGAGTGCCACACCTTTCTTCCTATCGGTGTCTCTCAGCAACGGCTATTCGCCACTGGTACATTATGGCCCACCACTCTTTTTCTTTTTTCTTCCCCACCAGCAACGGCTATGTTTTGTGTCCTTCAATTTCAGGCTCATGATGACTCTCCACACCAAAACTCTTCCTCGTCCCCCAGTACCTCTATGTTGGGCATTTAACTTCACTCTCCCCCTCTTGGCTGTGTTTTCTTCCCCGACCTTTCGTGGTCACTCTACTCGACTGTGACTTCTCTGCTCCCCCCTTCTCTGGAACAGTCTTGTGCCAGCACATATGCCTTGTTTTCTCTCGGTTACTCTCAGCTTTGACTCCTGCTGCGGCGGAGGTCTTGTGATTTCCCCCTTCTCTTTTTTTCCCACTTGCCCAACCTGCCTCCCACCCTCCAGGCACTACCCTGTTTATCATAATTGGCACTCCCCCCCCTATTTCTCCCATATCCTTTTTTCTTCTTCAATACCCTGTCCTTCCTATCCCTTCGAACAAGTTCAATCATTCGAAACCTTGTTCTCGTGCGGCACCCCCTGTCCATAAGTCCCAGGTTGAAGTGGGAATAAAGATCACGATATCCTCTCTTCCCCCCCCAGCCTGTCTCCCCCCACCTTCACCCTATACTCTGTTGAGAATCTTTCTGGTTTCTCCCCTCCCCGTTTTTTGGTTTATATTCGTTACGATAGTCCAGATTCCTTTTATTCTTGGTTTTTTAATTGAGTCTGTAGCGCTCGATCCTAATATTGGTTTCTTTTGCTTCTTGGCGTCCTTTCTGGAACCTTCCCTTTTCTTTTTTGGGTCGTCATTAGTGCAGCCCCACGAACCCCTACTCTTTTATTAGCCCTTCTTTGCCCAATACCTTTTTTTTTTTCCGATTGCTGTAAGGGCACCGACGTTGTCCTGTTGCGTGGCCTATTTCCCCTTTTTTCAACCGCACCTGTCTCCGCCCGCGGCCCCTTTTTTCCCTTTTCCGGTCCCTAGATCGTGTGACCTTGTGTTCCCCCTCTTGTTGTCTGCACCCCCCTCTTCTTCCAGTTCCGTTTAGTTCGTATACTGTCGCTCGCTCGAGTTTTTATCTTTCCTCTATAGGTTACTTAATGGTCCCCTCCTACATAGACGTGAACTAATGTTTCCCAGTAGGCACACGCTTCGGTCTGGCTTTCCCTTTCCTGCTTTTTTGTTTTCTGGCGAAAGTCGACTTGTCCCCCCCCTTTCTTCCGGGTTTTTTTCCTTCCAGATAGATTTGGTCCTTGTCAGCGGTCCAGGATGTGTACAAATCTCTTCTCGGCTCCTCCACACGAATCGGACTTTTGCTCGTCCCGCTTGGCCCACCCAGCCCTTTCGTGTCTCCCCGCCCCTGTTTCGTCTGCCCCCCTCTCTTGTACCTTTCTTTAACACAACGCTTTCCCCTTTTTCCTCTGGTCACACTTGGGCTTTGCACCTCTCGTCCCCTGGGCTTTTCATCTTATGTTTTTTTCCATAAATTTTCTTTTGTGCCAGTTCCCCTCATGACCTTACCGACCCTCGTTTTCTGTTCGGGGCCGTTCCACTTGTTATGTGTGCGTTTTGATAACCACAGCGGCACGAAAGGTCCCCGGGAGGCTTGTATGCCCAGTGGTTTTTCCAGCCGTTAGACTGGGCCCCTGGCCAGTGGGTCTTTCCCCTGCTCTTTTCTGCTCCTTCTTTCGATTTGTTTTCCCATTTTTAACTTGTTCCCCCCATTCGAGGTTCTCATGATGTTGTCCCTCACCGACTTTCTATAAACTCGTCCGCCCCCCTTCACCAGCTTTTCCCCTGCGCTCTCGTTTCTTATTGTCATCCTCGCTGCAGGTGTCTTTTCCATTGTCGAACATTTTTTCGGTCCGTCGTGCGGCTTTTCTTTTCTTTACCACACCTTTTCATCCACTCCAGTTAGGTTCTCCCATTTTGCACTTCCCAGTGTACCTTCTGCCCTCCCCCGTTTTGCCTTACTTATTGGGTGCCCCTTTTCCCAATTGCGGCTACTTGAGCTTCCTTTTCCTTTTATACTCGTTCTCGCGCGAACGCCTTCCCCTTTCCTACAAGGAATGGCCTCTGTCTCATGCGTTCCCCGCCTCCATCATCCATGTGTTTCCGGGCTTTTTCTCCATCTGAACATTACCCCCCTTGTTCTCTCCTCTCCAATCTCTTTTCTTTCCTCATTGACCCAGGTCTTTGTCTATATATTCTTTCCTTTACTATCCTGCCTCCCCATCCATGAGAGTTCCAACCAATCATCCTATCAACCCTCCCCCCACCGTGCAACCTTCCTTCTTCCCCTAGGCCTTCTGCCGGGAACATTCCTATCCTTTATCCCCCCCGTTCAATTCGCTTTTCCCCACGTTTGCATGTATTCCTTTGGGGACCCGGTCTGCAATTCCCCCTTTGCGATATTAGCACTTGAAACGCTAACCCACCTTCTCTCCCCGTGTCTCCCTCCCTTTTCCCCTTGAACAACGGCAGTGTTCCTGTTCCCGTTTCTTCTGTTTTATCCATCCTTCCCCCGTAAAGACACTTTGGTTTTATCCTTTCCACGGAGCAAACACAGTTCCCTTTTTGATTTATTGTTCCCTTTCCCCCTCTCTCCCTTTATTCGACCCCTTTTATCGGCCTACCTTCCTCATCTAGCCTTTGACCTCCCCCCTCATCATTTGCTAGGATATGTTTTTTCCGCCATCCCTTCCTTTCTTTTGCGCACCACTTCTCCTCTGTTTTGTGACTTTTTGCCCTGTTGGTTCAGTCATGCCCCGCCCTTCCACACCACCTTGCGATTTTTTTTTTGTGTGTGTTTCTCCCTTCTGTCTTTCCCTTTTATTCATGTTTGTTCTTCGACTTGTCCCCCTCCCCCCTGACCTCCTTGTTTTTGTCCAATTTTCGTCCTTGCTCCTCACCAACTCCAACGCCCCTTTCCCCAAACATCCCCTCAGACATCCCCCTTTACTACTTTCCCAAGTCCTTTTTTCTGACCTCTTTTATTGGGCGTCTATGTCGTTTACATCTTTTCGTTGTCCCCGCTTCTTGTCCCTAATAACTCTTTCGGTTGCTTTTCCCCTCTTTCTTTTTCACGGCCCCTGTTTTTCCCTGCTCTCAGTCCCCGTTCTACATATTCCCATTCCCCTTTCTCTTGCCTTCCCTTTGGTTTCCCTCCGATTGCGCTTCCGTGGTTAGTTATGGTCCTTTCCCAAATTGGGACACTGTTATTACAACCTCCCCTGTCTTAAACAAACCACTTTGTGCATTTACCCCTTCTCTTCCTTACTCCCTTGTTTCCTCCCCCTATTCCTGGACTTACTCCTTTCCCTCCTGTTTCATCCTGTCATTCGCGCCATTTTCCTCTCCCCTCGATACTTTCAGCTGCTTTCTAGACGACTTCATCCCGATTGCCCACTTCCTTCCCATTTCCACCTTTTTTGTTTCCTCTCCCCCCCCACCCCCATTATAACCACCACCCCCCCCCCTTGTCCTTTTTTTTTTTTGGGTGGTTTTTTCTTTGTGTGGCCGTTTGTTCACGCACGACATTGGTCTTCTTCCACCCCGCCCTGCTCCCAGTCTTTAGACTTTTGGCCCCCTCATTTTAATCCCTTTTGCGTCCTCCAGTTTCCATCCTCTAGGCGGAATGAATATTTGTCCCCCCTGTTCTGACGTTTTCGTCCCCTTCCCTCTCCCCCCATTCTTTCGCCTTCCCTTTCCCCTTCCCCTTGTCCTCTGCCTGTCTGTACGTTCTTTTTTCGTCCTCCTGCCCCACTTCTTTTCTCTGCCTCACACCCACGTTTAGTGAAAATATTTCCGACGTGGGTTACCACCCCACTCTCTTGCAATTGCCTCGTGTCTTCTCCCTCCCCTTCGTTGCTCTTTCTTTTACCCCCAAGTTATTCACCCACCACGGTATCTTAGCGTATTCTTTTTCACCCCCACCCTCCAATTTTGAGTCCTTCAATGGGTTTCCTTTCCCCGTAAGACCACGGACTTTCATTCACATTCAGCTCCAACCTTGTTTTCCTTTTCCCGATGGTGTGCTGCTTTCCATTTTTCCTCCCCCTTTCCCTTGCCGACCCGCACCCTTTCTCTCCCTTTTTTGCGCTTTCTAACCCAAATCGGCCCTTGGTTTCCGTCTTGTGCCCACCTTAATTCTTTTTTCCCCCCATTATTTGTTTCTCCCTTTCCCCATACTGTTTTTATTCTAAAGATCCTCTGTTTTCTAAGCCATCAATTTTTTTTTCGTTCGTTCCTTACGTCCTTATTCTTCCTTTTGAGCCCGGACTACTCACTTATTGGCGATTTACCCCCCCCCCTTCCTTCTTGGCATATCCCCGTCCTGTGGTTTATTCTTTTTTTTTTTGCATTGACTTCTTTCTTATTTTTTGTGAATTCCTCTGGCCTAGACCATCCGACCATCAATCATTCCTTTCAATTCCCTTCGCTTGCTTTCCCCCCTTTTTTTCTTCCCCCTCTTTCCTCTTTTCCCCTCATTCGCTCTCTGATTACTTATCCCCTTCCCCCTTTACGTCCCCCCCTTTTCTAGACTCTTCCCTTCCTCCTTTTAATCACGGCTTTCGGTTTCCCCCGCGTACCTTCTGCACTCACCACTTGTTCCGCCTACCCACCCCCGAGATTGGTTTATTTGTCCCCCCCCCTGTCGCCAATCCTTTTCCCACATCATCCCTTGTTTTGCATTGAAACTCATTCCATACTGCGACCACTGATCTTTGGTTTTTTCCTCTCCCGTCATTCGGTCTTGCGGTTTCCTTTTTTGGCTTTCCTCGTCATACCTCTCCCTTTTTACATCCTGCCCCTTTCCTTTCTCCTAGCTTTTTGTTACGGTGCTTTTTTTCCGTACTGCCCTCCACCCCAATCCTTTGTGCTCCGCGCCGAAGGTACGTCACAAACACAAACTGCGGCGGTGTTTTTTTTTTTTTTTTTTGTCCACTTTTTTTCCTACCTCCCTTTTTCCATTCCTACCTCTCCCCCCCCCCCTCTCTTTTTTTTCCCCTTTTTTTTCCTCTTTTTTTTATCCTTCGTTGACGTTCCCCTCACCTTTCTTGAGTCGTCTTTTTCCACCCTTTTCACTCCTGTCCACGAATACCCAACCTTGTTGCTGGTCCCACTTCTTTTTTTTATCCAGGGCAATGGCCTTTTTTCATTGATTACCCCATTTTCTTTCTCTCTGGTGCCACAGTCTAACTTTTTTTACGTTTTTTTCTTCTTGATTACGCCCTTTTTCTCTTCTCAGTCCATTCCTTTCGGTTGGCTCTCTTACTTCTACTGTTTCTAGGTTTTCTTATTTTTTAGACAGGTTAATACCCTCTTTCTGACTTTCCCCCCTACCTTCACTTATTCCTATAAATGTTTCCTTTGAACCTGATATGCTCCTCATCTTGGTTCGTCCATCTTTTTTTTTTTGTTTTGTCGCGGCCTCCTTTCCTTTTCCTTTGCTCCGTACTCATTCATTGGCCCCCTTTTCCCCTCTGGTTCTGGCCCCTTCTTTTTACCCCTCCATTTTTTCCTTTTTTTCCCTTCTCTAACTCCATGACAATTATGTCGCCATGGCCCCATTTCAACTTGTTGCTCTCTTCTCCCGGGACACCCCCCCCCATAACGGTTCACCTTCCCCCCATAGTTCCGAACTCTGTCCCCTCCTGTCACCCCTGCCCGTCTCAACACACACCCCCTACGGCAAATGGGTGTATTTTCCCCCCCTTTCCCTCTTCCCTCTACTCCCCCCCGTCAGACTTTGTTCTCCTTTCCTCCCCTTTTTGCTTTTCACCTACCCACCATGACCCGCACTAGAAACATCTCCGGTGTCTGCGTCCCCATCTTTTTGCCTGTTTAGCTTTTCTCCTTCCCCCCCCCTTCCTCCTTTCTTTTTTTCCTTTTTCCCCCTTCCCCCTTTTCTTTCCTTCCTTTTTTCTTTTTGCGCCCCGGGTGTTTTCTCGTTTGTAATGTTGGCTTTCCACCGGCCCCGGTTATCCCCTTCGGGCTTCTCCCACTTTTCCCTTTCACCCGCAACTCCGTGATGACCTCTCCCTCCACAGCGTCCTCACCATGCTCTCCCTTTCTATTTTCTCCCACACCGATAAGCACCCCTCTTACCCCTCTTTCCTCCCCGCTACGGCTTTGTGCCCCCTCTCCTTTCCCTTCTTCTCTTCAGTGCCCTCTTATGGTTTTTCCCATTTTTTTTTCACCTATTTTCCCCCCCCCCCCCCCGTGCTCCCCCTCCTTCCCTCCCCTCTGCTTCAATTTTCTTGTTCCCACCCTTCACCCATCTTCCCTTTTTTGTATCGTTCCCTTGTCTGTAGTCTTCTCTCCTCCCTTTATTTGAAGTCCCATTCACCTGAGATAGTGGGTTACACTCTTTCCTCTTATTCTCCACCTAGCTTTTTTGCTTATATTTCCCTTTTTTCCCCTCTTCCACCACATTTACCCAGAATCTTGCACAGTCTTCTCACTCTTGTTTGCACACAACGTCTTTCCATGTATCTACGTTTGTTTGCTCTTCTGTGTCCTCATTTGCCCCTGCGCACATGTCTCGCCCCCGTCTCCCCCCGCACCAGTGTGTGTCCTGACTTCTCCCCTTTTTCCTTTTTTTTTCTTTCCCCCCATTCTTTTTGTCCCTTTTTTTCTCCTCTGTGCCCTTCATTGCCACATTCAACCCCCCACGTTTGTTATGACCATCCCCCGGCACTCTTGTACACTGCTTTCTTGCCCTCTCCATGATTGACCGTCTTTCCTCCGCCTGTGGTCTTTGTTTGTTGCACTCTGTTCCCCCCGTGTTTAAGCACCCCAGATGGCCCAGCACTGTAGAGTTGTTTTTTTCCTTTTTTGGTTGTTCTTCATCTTTTTCATGTTTGGCTGACTTTGTGCGATTTCCACGTTCTTCTTCCCCCCGTTTTCCTCCTCCCACGATTTTTCCGTAAGTCTTTTTTATGACTGTTTGCAGCACCCCATACTCATCCTCCTTCCAAATTTTAGGCCCCGTTTTCCTTTTCCCTTGCCCCCGTCACCTTGTGTTTGATTTCTTTCTATTTTTCCGGGTGTTGTTATGGACACCGCCCGCGGTCCTTTTTATCTCCCTGCCCTTTTCTCTTCCACCCCCCCACCCCCCCCTATCCCGTCATCGTTTTTCTGTTGTGATTTTTGAGCCCTGCCGCGTCCCCCTTGCCCCCCTTTCCCCTTTTTTTCTTTTTCGATGACCCTCGGATGCTTGACTATCTCCTTTGAATGGAGGGATTCCAGTGGTTTTTTTTTGTCCCTTTTACCCCCAATCTTTAGTTACTGACCGGTTGATGTCTTCACTTGTGTTTGTACTCGCTCCCCGGCCTGACCCTGACGGCCCCTCGTTCCCTGTTCCTTCTCGCAATCACGCTTTCCCCTTCATTTTGCTTTCCACGCCCCATTCACGAACGTTTTACTTTTTCACCGCGTCTCTGATCGCGTACCGGCGCAAGCCCTCAGCTCCTGATAGTTTTGGCTCCATGTTTGACCGCATTTTTTTCTTGACTCTTTGAGAACACAAATACACCCCCTTTCTCTCCTCTTGCCCTGAACCCAAAAAACTCTTTTCATGGATCTTCGGATGTGTGCCTGATCGCCCACGACTCCTTCTCTTCTACACCTCCATCGAGGACAGATATACTGAGTTTCTCCGCTGTAATCCCAGGCTATTTCTTTTGGTAGCCCCCCCTTTCTCCACCATCTTGTACAGGGGCCACCAGCTATCGCGCTGCCCCCAATATGACGGTTCCCCACATAACATGTTGTCCCTCCCCTTTTCGTCCTTGGTCCCTTCTTTTTGTGCCTGCTTTTTTATGTCTCCTACAGTGTTTTGGCTCGCCCCCGAATGCTTTTTCCTCTCACATTTTATTTTGCATTTCGTGACTTTTCTGCACCAAAGGCGGTTTTTTCTTTTCCCTTCGGTCCACTTCCCTCCGGATGTCCCCGATTGCCACCTCTTCCTGGTATTATTGGCAACTTTGCCCCCCTTCCCCTTCCGTTTTTGACCCGTTTCCCGACGCTGTACATCACCCCCCCTTTGGTCACCTATTGGCTTGTCGTAGCTTCACCTTTCCCCTCTCGCTTGAAAGGGCGGGAATCTTCTCTGGCCTTGTTTGCGATCCCGCCAACGTTCCTCTCTGGAAGTTCGCGCATCCCAGCACCCGGCCTACTTTCCCGGTTGATACCCCCCCCTTGCGGATTTTCCCCTGGCGTTTTCACCACACCCACAAACGGTCTTCCTGTCCCGTCCCGACCTTTGACTCTTCTTGCACGCAAGCCTTACTACTTTAACTACTTTTTTTGATCCATACAACCTTTTTGGCTGGAGCTAACCCCGACACTACTGTAAATAGCAGCGACGACTTCTCCTCACTGTCTGCTACCATCAGATTGGAAAGCTCTTGTTTCCTAATCCCAAATGCCTTTTGGCCTGAGGACCAACTTTCCTGAATGCGCGTGTGACCCTCCTTCATCTCTCCCGCTGAACCCCCTTGCCCAGTTCACTTTCTTCACAACAACCATACTGCCACCTTGTCTCCGTCCTCTTATGGCGCTCACACCGACTTTTGCTTTAACCATTTCTCTGGTTTGCAACCCGTTGCTACATAAGTTCACTGCACTAGACTTATGTAACCAGTTACTTTTCCTCCCCTTTTCCCCCATGCCCTGACCAGGCGGGCAACTCTCTTGATGCTTTCGCTTGCACCGCCCTGCTTCGAAACCACACAGCCTACTTTTTGAGTACTACTACTCTCTTCTCTGTTCCCCCTCCCTTTTCTTTCCCCCTTTCCCCTGCTTTGTGATGACGAATCATCCTCCATCTCTGGTTTTTGGCCAGGTGGAGGAGGTTACTAGGCCTTATGGTGCCTTCGCTCCTGTATCTTACTTGGCGTCCCCCCGGTCGATGGAAACGTGTCTCCTAACTTCCTTTCCCCTTTCGTTGGTTTTATTTTATAATTTGTTTTCACTTCTTTTTGTCCCTTTCTGGACATTTTACCGATGATCCCCAGCAAGTTTCTTCCCCCTCTCTTACGCTCTTGCGGCCATTGCTGATCCCCCCAGCGCGCTGGCATGTTTTTTTTTCCCTTTTTTTATTGGTCCCCAGCCTGATCCGTCCCCCCTTTTTCCCCCTTTCATGGAGTGTACCCTGCCCCGTCTTTTTGTTTTTTGTCATCACTGCATTGTGTTGCCCCCCACTTCATGCTCTGATTTACTGTTTAGCGAGAGAAGGTGTGGCTGAGTCGTTTCGACTTTGCTCAATCTCTTCCAGGCCACCAGACGTTGCTCTTGAATTTCTGCTAAGCCATCCTTGGTCTTCCAGCTCCTGGCTGGTCTTGGCACCACAGTTCTTTTTTTCCACGTAGTCCGCCTATTCACACCCCCCTCGCCCGGGCACCCTTTTCGGTCCTCTTTCCTATTTCGGCATCTACAGCAGGCGTGATTACAGTGCGCCATTCAACCCCACGTACTTTCCTCCCCGAGTTCTTTTTATGTCATTGCGCCCACGGCTGGACCCACTCCTTCTGCCCGTGTTCCTCTCTGGGTCATACCTCCCAAACGCCCCATTTCTCTGCATCTGATTCGGTGCACCCCTTCACAATGCCCTTGCTTTGCGGGTTTCCCCCTCTCTTATCCTTCTCATAACCTGGGCGTCTTCGGGTTTCCTAAGGTCCCTCTTCTTGATGCGCCTTCGGGCCATGGCTTCTTTTCCCCTGTGGAAACCCAGCGATCCATATCACAAACCTTGTTGGCCTGAATTTTTTCTTAGCCCCTGTTCTCTGTTTTTATCCCCTGTGTTTGTGTGTGACACACTGCCTTTTCTCGGGGGCCGTCCAGTGGGTTTCCCTGCGCGTAACTGATTTCCGATTTCATGTGATTTTCTCCTTTCCCCCGAGCTCGACCCATTTTTCTTTGTCATGGGTTTGGATTTTTGGTGCTGTTATCTTGCCTTTGTCGTATCAAATCGATTTTCCCCTCTCCTTGATTTTTTTCTATGACAGGGTTTCCCAAGGTTTCCCCACTTTATTATTTGTGGCAACATCATTCCTTCCTACATGCGCATTGGGTTTGATGGCCCCTTTCTCCCCCTTTTCCGGCGCACCCTGCCCTTCCTCCTTGCCTTTTTTCCCGTTTGTCGTTTTTTCGTCACGCCTTTCCCTTTATACCCGGCTTTCCTCAGGCGTGCCTGGCGTATTTTCCCAAAGCCCTTTATGGTTTCAACCTTTCCCCCTTTTGCCCTGTGTAGGGCACCCAATTTCGCTTTGTCTCCCCTTTTTTATTAGTGACTCCCGAAAGATTCCCTCCTGTTTTCTTTCCAATCTGAACCTGTAACTCGTTTTTTTCCCCTCGAGGTGCGCAAGGCATTCATCCTCTGTATCGTGCCTCCTCGTTGGCCGGACTATAGTTGACGCCTCTTTTGTGTCGGGGTTTAATCTCACACCCCTGCATCTCTTCAGGTTTGTTGGCGCCATTCAACCCCTGTTGTGTGCCACTGTCTGTCACCCTTTTTTCATTACCCCTTCCCTCCACCCGTTTCAAATCTCCTTTTCTGATACCCCCCCCCCGTGCTTTGCACCTGTTTTTGCTTCGTTCGAAACTTTTTCCCTCCTCCACTATCGAACTGGTTTCCCTGTTCCCAGACGCTGTTGCTGGTTGAAGTGTAAGCGTTTCCTTTTTTGCAGAACACTGACCTCTGTATGTACACGTGGTTTCTTTTTGCTTCCTTCGGCTCTTCCCATTCTTTATCTTTTTTTCACCCCCCATTCCCACACGATTGACCTAAGTCTTCACGAACTCCTTTGGCTTGCTCCTTACCCAGCCGGCCGTGTTGCCCCCCTGCTTCCGGTCGTTCCTGCGCCTTCGTCGCTTCCACCTCCCTTTCTGACCATTTTGAGCGGTCACCCAATGAGCCCACATCCTTCGGATGATCGGTAATATTCTCTATTCGCCCGATTCCCATTCCCGGACAAAATTATGTTTTTTTTTGCTTTTTTTTTGTTGTATCTATGTGTGTTTGATCCAGATTGACGCTTTTTGGTGCTACTTGTTACCCTTTTGCCCGCGCCAGACCCAACACACACCGTTCTTTCTTTTTTTTCCCGGTCTCCCTTCCCCTTATACTTTCCCCCTCTTTTTTTTTTCCTCATCCCCACGTACTTGCACACGCACACCGTTCACCCCCTCCCCCCAGCAAATATACACCCACGGGGCGGGCATACCCCTCTTGTAGGCTCCGTTTGCTAACGGACTTCTCACTTTTTCCCCCCCTTTTTTTTTTTTTTTTTTTTCCCTTTTGCTTTTTTTTCCTGGTGCGACTTATGAATGTAAGGTCCTGGCCAATGACCGATTCCTCCGGCCAACCCTCATTGGCAGCCGACCAAGACCCTGCTTCTCTAGATAGTTTGGGTCTCTTGGTCCCCGTCCAATCCACCACCGTGTGCCCCCCTGCTTCCCCCCCCCCCCCGCCCCCCTCCCCCACGCTGTGGACAACTAGTCCCGTGGCATACCATTTGTTTCGACCCTCTAATGATATCGGACAACGGTCCGTTACGTCTCTCATCTTTGCAGTTTTCCCCCCTGTGCCCCTACATGTTTCTTATTCTCCTTCTTCTTTTCAATTCCAAATCCCGTGTGGCCCGTTAGCAATATACAAACCACCCATTTAAACACATGTGGTATCTTTTGGCCGGTTCCCCCTCGTTGCGGGCTCACGCCCCAGCTGTCTTTGGTTTCCCCCACCTAACGGTATTTTCTTCTCCCCTGTTTTCCCCCCCATTTTTATACCTATTTGTGCCACTCTTTCATGTAAGTTTGTTTTTTTGACCCGCTCGTTCTACCGTTGTCTCAATTCGTTTTTCCACCACCCCCCACCGACCCTTTCCCCCCGACTGGCCCTTTTTTGCCCTACGGCACTTTTTTGCTGACTCAGGTTTTGGCTTTTCCCTTATCCACCCCGCGTGATCTCGCATATTTTCTTTTAAGAGGTGCACAAGGGTTTCTCAGGGTCTCCCACCTTTCCTTTTATGTCAGCACGCGTTGTCTCTTTTTTTTTTCTTTTTTGGTTTCGCACATCTTGTATTTTTTCCACCCCTTTTCTCCTTCGCCCCCCGCTATTCCAAAAATCAATTCAGGGGTTTTTGTTCGTTTTCCTTTTTCCCTGTCCGGTATGTACACCGCATTGCCTACTATTTACGCTCCCTTCTCTTTCTAGTTTACTGTTTTCTTCCTTTCAACTTTCTTTGGATCGAACGCAATGCTTGGCATAGCGTTGTTTCCCCCCCTACCTTTCCCCACAAGGCGGTTTTAACCCCCGCCCTCCCCACTCTCGCCATGACCCACGGCTCTGTGCCTGTGTTCATTTGGTTCCTCAGTACAATGCCTGA
>Ga0179591_1228596_pt1 | contig 20331 bp, 26 predicted proteins | sample CZOMad2_1_08_16f_FD_182891 | JGI IMG/M metagenome (GOLD analysis project Ga0179591, IMG submission 182891) | Vadose zone soil fungal communities from Angelo Coast Range Reserve, California, USA - CZOMad2_1_08_16fungal (PacBio error correction) | ecosystem: Environmental > Terrestrial > Soil >... | reverse complement strand
TTCTATAGATGGTGTAGGTGTCGTCTTAGGACCGAGGAACCTCTCGTTTGACGTTTTCTTCCTCGTTCGCGCATCCCGCCATTCCCCTCCCCTTTTACAGGGAAGGCCCCCATCTGGTCCCTCCTTCATGAGAGGATCTCTTTTTTGAGTCCAGCTGTTAGAGAGTATGTATCCGCCTGGCTGCGCTGCACCTTTGATGAATTTCTTTTCCCTTGCTAGATTCCGAGGTGTAGTCCCCCTCCCTGGAAGAGAATATTTCTGCGAGGATGCTGGTTGGGTGGGGTATTAGATATCTGGTTTCCGCAGTTTATTTCCTCCCGGAATCACTCCTCCTCTTCCTGGTTGGAGGATCGACCGCTTTTTTTTCCCTATCCCGTTCAACTGCATTTCTTTGTTGGCGCATGGAGCCTTTCCAGTGTTTTTCGTTTTTTTTTTTCGGTCGGACCGTTCTTTTCTCTTTCTCCTCTCCAACTTCTTTTTGCGTTGTTCCTGCGAGCACTTCTTTCACGAAGCGCGGAGGCTCCTCCCTTTTCGAGGACTTGGACCCCTCTCTTTTTCCAACGGGTTTTCTTTTGCTTCTACCACTTTCCTTTTTTCCGACTCGAATCTCCTGACGTCTTTTTTTTTTTTTTCGCCGCTGCTTAGTATCCCCCACGAACGGGACTCGTCCCCCCCCCCTTTCTGCTTTGTTGAGATCCCCCTCCCCGGGTGCGCTGCAAGAAGTTTTTCCCCCCCCAAAAACGCCTCTTCGTGTCTCTTGTATTCTGTCCACCACGTTCCCCCCGTCGGTTCGTTCCCTTAAGGCGCAAGGGCCTTCGATCGGATCGGCTTTATCGCCGCGGGCCTGGGGGGCCCGGCTCGTGTTTTGGCATGACCTCCCTCCCCATGGATGACCGTTCATGATTTTCCGTTTTTTTAGCAGCTTCAGGTATGGCCTTGCCCCCCCTTTTGGCTGGGAAGGCGGGTTCTTTCTCCTGTTCGATTAGGACCCCCCGGCCCCCCCCATGTCAGCAACGCCCGTGGATTCTCCCGCGCGTCACCCGTGTTTTGCACCCTTTTGCTGATATGATCTGCAGGCTTCGTTCATTTCTTGTTATTAAAATAAACCTTTGGTTGCTGAGCCCCTTGACCGTAGCCCCCCCTTGATGTCCCCCCTTCCCGATGTTCTAGGCGTTCCCGAGTTTGGTTTGGTTCCTTGTTTTTAGGCAGGCCGGAATCCCCGACCTTAAGGGTCATTCGTCCCCTCGGGCTCTTTTTCCAACTCCCCCCTTCACAAGAATCTTCCTGTATTGTTTCCGTGCGCTTCCCTCTTTGGCCGGTGGTTTTCCTGATGCATTTGGCCGGTGGGTCGCGAGGTTTCAATTTTTTCCCCCTCCGAGCTCTGAACCGTCCTGTCCTCCTGGAAGACGCCCCTCCCAATCGACCGTGCACACGTTATTCGTCATGTTTTTCTATTTCGGACAGGTGGGCGCGGCATTCCCTCTCCCCCTCCCCCCCGCACGGGCGGGCTGGGGATGTTCACCCCTTGCGAACCTCTGGGTAGCGCTGGTGGTGGGCGCCGTACGGGCATAGGCCTCCCTTTTTCTAGGTACTAGGCATTTGTTTGATCCAGTTGACTGGTTACGTCTGTTCGAAACTCGTTCAGCCCCTTTGATGAGGGGTAGTTTTTTCCCCCTTTACGGGGGGTGTTAAACGGCCCCCATTTTGAGTCCTTTTCGAGCGGCCGCTTAGATTTTCATCTTTCATTCTCTTTTCGGGATTAGCGTCCCCCTTTTTTTCCTTCCTCAGTGACTAGACAGGCGGTCCCGTTTCATGTAGAAGGACGTAACTGGCGGGGGGTTTCCACTTTTTTCCTCGGAGCCCATTTGTAGTTTTCCCCCCCCCCCTACAGGAGTGTGATATTCGGCGTTAGCCTCTTTCTTGAAGAGTCCTGCTTCTGTGGGCGGCTTTAGGTGGTGAGTCGTGTATTTTTTTCCGTTTTCTTTTTTTGCTGGAGCTATTCGTCCAGGTCCTTCCCTATTGGCGAAGAGATGGGGCCAGCGCGGTATTTGTGGGGCCTTTTTCTTTACGTCGCCCGCCCCCGCCGCGACCACAGATATGACGCAACTTTCCTCGGAGATTCGAAACTTTTCCGTACCTTTTGTCGGTCAATATGTGTCCAGGCACCCACAGAAGGTGGGGTGTTTCTAAGGCGTGGCAAACACCACAATTGTTTTGCACCTCGATCTTTTCCTCTCTCCACGAGCCACAAGACGTTGCCCAGTGCTTTGGGAAGGAGCGTTTTTTGTCCGATTCGGCCGGCCTTCTTTGGAACCAGGAGCGGCGTATTCCCCGAGCACTCGGATTCCTCCCCCCCCCTTTTTTGAGAAAGGTCGATGTGGACACAGAATTAGTTTTCATGCTTTAGTGCGACCGGTCCCTTTTGGTATCGTTTTTTTGGGTCTGCGGTCTTGTTGTGCTTCTTCTCTCGGTGACGGAGGGGTCCTGCTTCGGACCCTTTGCGCCCTCTTGTCCCCCGCCCCGCCTGGCGCGGAATTGTCGTGCCTTTTCGCGCCGCGTTGCTTCTTTTTGAAGAAAGGTTGCCCTTGGTTTTTGGCGACTTCCCGTCCCCCCACAGCGGCACGAGCCCCTTTTTCTAGGTGCGATCACGGTTCCCCCCCATTCCTTACGCCTGACCACATTTTTCGCTGGCTGGGATTTTTTTTTTCTTTCCGTTTCAGAACCCACGAAATAGAGTGCCTTCGCTGTCAGGGTGTGGGTGGCCGCTTCGCGCAACCTGGTCGTCTCTCCTTCAAAGGTCGGAACGATTTGTCCACTCACTCATTTCAATTCATTTTTTTGCTCCAAGGCAACGTCTCTCTTTGACCACACCGTTCCGTTCGACTTCCTCTTCCCGGAGGGTTTTTGTGGGGTACCGCCGAATGGACTTAGTCTTGCTTTTTTTTGCGCAGGCGGCCTTTGCCACACCTTCCAGTTTGGCACTTACTAATTTATGTCATTCCCATTTAGCCCTCCTTTGACCCCTTGTCGGCGGGCTTTTACTCCCCTTCCTCAATTTGGTTCAGGTTCTGGACAACCACAATGACCCTCTCGAGATCAGCCGCTCCTGGCCTATGGGGTTTTTGTTCCCCTTCCCGCGTGACCCCTTCGCTGCCCCGGGAGCGCTCTGTCCTTCTCACAGACCCTTTTTTTTTTCCCTTTCGCTCGCGGATCAGCTGGACGAGTTTTTCAGATAGCCTTTTTCGATGTCTTGCATTCTGCGTTTTTTTTTTTTTCCCCCGTCCAGTGCCTCACCACGCCCCACTGACTCTGCGCGGCCCTTGTGGACTTTGGATGGAGCTCGGCTCCAGAGAACAGACCGACCTCCTTTTTAACCCCGCTTCTTTCCCCCGTCGGCTTGCATCTCTCGGTGTCTGCCAGCAAAGTTTCCCGCGCTTTTTTCCCCCTCGGAGATTCCCTTCCCTGGTGGTGAAATTATCTTTTGGCTCCGTCTTATCTGGATTTCCCCCCCCTTTTTGGTTTTTTTGTTTTGAGAGAGTCGATATTTGGCGCATCTTTTGTCCCTCCGAGGGCCAGCGTGACCCTCCCTTCCCCTCCCACCTTTCCCCCGGCTCCCGCGCCATTGAGTGTTTTAACTTTTTCGTTTCAGGGGTAGCTAGCCACCACGAGCCCCCGCCGGGTAACAGAGCAGGCCGGACCCCCTCTCTTCCCCCCCACCCCCCCCCACTCTCCCCCCTTTACTACTGATTTCATGAGTGAAGGGCTTGGAATTTGGTTTTCGCTGGGCGTCCGATTTCTTCGGTTTTCGTATAGACAGTGTCAGCTGCCGAGCGACTGAGTTTCCTTCGATTTTAGCCAGGTGCTGACAATTTCTTTGCTTTGGCCACTTAGGTAGCCGGCGCTTTTCCTTACCTTAAGTTCAGCCCTATCGCGAGTCTCTCGCGTCCTCTGATTCTCCTCCATGATGAGGTTTTCTTTTGATCGATAGAGACCTTCTGAGGTGGGAACCTTTTTTCGTCTGAGTGGCCTCTCCGTAGCCTGGGGCCCTCTTTCTTTGGGGAACTTGTTTTTTTTCCGCCGGCGGGCGTCTGTTGGGAGCTTTTGAGGTAAAGACCAGTGGTTCCTTTCTTCAACCGATTTTGCTCCCTTTCTCCCCGCAGGTTTTTAATGGGTACTTCGATGCCGTTTTCCCGGAGAGGGCCCGTCTTGTTTCTTCCCCCTGCCTGCGATCTACTTCCCATTAAGTACCCCCTTCGTTCTTCCCCTTGAAGTATTCCTGCTTTCGCGCTTAGGCTTCTTTCCCCCCCCCCCCCCCCCCCCCCCCCCACATAAGAGGATGTGGCTGGAGAGCAGAGCTACATCTGGAATCTCGTGTCCCTTCCCCTTTCGTTAAGGCTATCTCCAGAGGCCCATCTGTTTCTTTTGGACCCCGTGGCTGTTTTGTTTGGACCCGTCTTTTTCCGTCGTGGTTCGTTCCGGCCCCCTCCCAAAGAAAGTTAAGGCGTGACCGTGTTGCGCCTGTTTGTTCGTCCCGATTGACTTCTGAAATTTCATTCGGGAGTTTCCTGTTTTCTCGTTAGGGTTCTTTGATGGAAGATCGCCCCCCACCCCCGGGTTCACCTTATGGGCTAACTCCTTCCTTCTCAAGAGAGGATTCCAGGCAGCCTCGAGCGGGTTCTTGACCTCGGGCAAAACCGGTTTCCTCCTCCCTCAGTAGCATTTCGTCAGGGGCGCCGCAGATCACCCCCAGGATTTTACTTTTGAGGCCGGGCCAAGGGAAAGGCTACCCCTTCCTTTACCATGGTGGGACCTTCTTTCTTAGAACGTTCTACCAAATCGGTCTTTTTCATTGGCCGGCCAGGGTGGCTCTCTTCTTGGACCTTTCCCTTTTCTCCATTTTAACAGGGGGTGTGACGATGATACACAGATTCGTGGTTTTTTTTTTTTTCCCGCCTACGGGCGGCTTCCGGGCCTTCTACTCCAGTCCGGCCCCGTTGGCGCGCCCCCCGTCTGCCTGGGTTCGGGGGCCCCCCTGCCCCACAATTTCGAGGTCCCCTGTTCCCTGATTGGTTGTGGAAACCCACGGTTTTCCCGACATTAAGCTTTCATGGCGTTTTCTCCCGTCTTTTTTAGGATGGCTCATCTTCTTTCAGGGCTTTTTGTGGGGCGTGAGGCCTCCCTTTCCCCCTACGCGCCGCGCAAGTCCCCCCCTCCCTCAGTCCCCTACGTTTCTAAAGATTGCCTTCTCTTTTTCAAGAACCCGTTCGCTTCTTGAAGACCTTTCTTTCTGATCCCCGCCCTACCGAACAACCCCCCCTGAGCTTTTTCATTCTTCTTGGCGTAACTTCTTAGGGGTTGAACCTACCTGGGCTTCCCGAATTTGGACCTTCCTCTCCTTTCTTTTTTTTACAAAAAGCCACCGGTTCCGGATCCTGTTTCCATCGGGGTGTTTTTGACGTTGGCGCGCTTTTTTCTGTCTTTTTTTTTTCAGATGATGAGAGGTTGGTCTCCTATCCTTATAGGAAACGTTCTATTTATAGCCCAAGTAGGATTGGTGGCCTTTTTTACGCTGTAGTAACCCCCTACCTCCGCGCGGCTTGACCCCCAGTCATGGTTTTCTTTCAAAAAACATTTCTCCTACTCCTGGCGAAGGGGACCAATCTCTTCCGATGACATACGTCGTTGTATTCACTTTCGCACCCTAAGGGTCCTAAAACTTGTGTCCTTCTTTTTGCTGTGGCCTCCCCCACCCCCCCTAAGACGTTTGTGCGGGATGCCCTAGGGGGCCCCCCTTTCACCTTCGTTCGGTGACGAATTTACCCTTGTTTTTTTCACTTGGGTCGTGATGTTCGTGTACGGCGACCTCGACGATGTACCGCGTTTCCCTTTCTTTCTGGGCCAAACCAGTACCCTTTTTTTCTCCCCCACTTCTGGTGGCACCCCCCCCCCCTCTCCCGTTGCTGATCTTTGGCTTCCAGTGAGTTCGCAAAGTCGTTTTTTCCCGATGAAGCCCCTTCACCCTCTTTGTCCTTCTTAAAACAGGGAATTCTTCCTACAATCGGATCGTTCCTACTTTTTAATTTTCATCGGGTTCTGTCGCCCCTTTCCCTCTTTATCTACTCGTGAGTTGTTTAGAACCTTCAAAACGAAGGCGCTCGCGAGCAGATCCGCGAGAGTTGTCCACGTTTTTTTTTTACCGGGGGTAGGTTTTCCCCCTTTCCCTGGTGGGAATCTTTGGTTTTTTGAGCGGACTGCATGATTTTTCCCCCCCTTTTTTTTACGGTTACCGGGAACCCCCTGCGGCTCTCCCCACCTTCTACCCAGGGTGAAGAACTGTCTCTTTATCTTCGGCTCCGCACGGGCCATCAGTCAAACTTTTTTTTCATCCTTTGTTGCTTCAGATTTCGGGGACCAGGAGACCTTTCTTTTCGCGCTCAACCTTCTCTCCAGCCGCTTGCGTTCCCTTTTGATCTTGCCTTTCGCCGGTTTTCTCCGATTCCTTTTCAGGACGGTTTTTCTCTTACGACCCAAGTTGGGGCGCTGTTCTATATTCCCATCTCAGTTATGTTCCTCTTCTGATAAAGTTTAGTGCTCTGACACTTTTGTTGCTTGTCTTTTACCTGTCGTCTCTGAAGGATCGAACTCCACGGCCAGGGCTAGTGACCGTACTTTCCCTTGGGGATGCCATAATCGGGTGAACCCGATCGTTTTCGCGATGTTTTACCTTTTCCTCTCTCGCTGGCCCTAAAGCTCTTTCCCTAGGTGCAAGACCTTTACCAGTAGTGTCTCAAGTAGATTCCTTTTTCAGAGGACAGTTAAGTCCCCTTTTTCCTTTCTCCGCTGCGTTCCCATTTTTGCCAACACCGGCACCCGCCGTCTTGTTTCTTCTTTCCTTGTCGACTCCGCGGTTTCCAGGATTACCGTTCACCCACCCGCCTAGTCTTTTTCACCGTGGACGGCCCCCCTTTTGTGATATATCACTTGAACCACTTTTCCCCCCCCCCACCATTTTCTTTTCTCTCGTTTTAAGAGCTGGTCTCTTGCGCGGGCTACGACATCGTGATTCGTCGGCATTTTTTTCCTTCCCCTCCTCTAGTTTGTGCAGCGCAACGTCTTTTGAAGTGTTGTTCCGGGCAAGTCTGTTTTCCATGGGCTTTTTGGCCCTCTTCCCTCCCGTTCTCAATAATAGTTCTGTGATTTGGTTCCTCACCTAGAATTTCCTCTCGTTGTTTCATTCTGTGGGGAGGGGTTCGGACTCTCTTTTTTTTTTGCACATGCGGGCGTTGTCCTCTTCTCCCCCCTGAAGAAAGATACAACATCTCTTCCTTCAAGAATCCAAGTTTGGTTTTTGTTGGTTGTGAGCTCCTGTTCTCCTGTTTTTTTTGATTCTTGTAGAAATCTCCTTTGAACCGGCCGCTCAACGCTTTTTTTTTGTTCCTTTACTCAGCCGGCACCGCCAAAAAGTCCCTTTCCTTCTTCCTTAATGGGACTCAGGCCTTTCAGTTGAGGTGTTTCGTGGTGCGACGCGATCGCGAAGAATGCTGACTTCGTTGGGCGCTGCAAACTCTAGCTTTCCTTCCTCCTCTTTAAGATAAAAGAGCGTCCCCTGTCAGGACGCAGTTTTCTCTTCGGGCGAGGCCATGCTGGTGTGGTTCGAGTTTGTTTGAGATCGGTATGTCCTCCGGCTAACAAATCCTCGTTTATTTCCCTTTTGTGGCGTGTCCGCATGCCTCGCTAGTCCCCCAGTTCTTTGCCTTTGGTTGTTCAACCACTTCTTTCCGCTGGTCTCCAGGGTCTCCGTCCCGCCTTTTTTTTTTCCCCGGGGACGTAGCTCGCGCGAAGGTAAAGCGTTTCTCGTTGAGAGTTTTGTTGTTTTCTCACGTAGTGGTTCTGTCAACTGTCCCCCCGCCCCTTGTCTTCCTCTCGAGTTGGACGATTTTAGTGTTGGGGGATCCCTTTCGGCCGGGACAATCTAGTTTTTTTCATCCGCTTCATCTCTTTTTGGATCCACAGAGAGACGTTCTTTCGACCCCAGCCCCCCCCCCCGGTCCTACTTCTGCTGCAGGCGGCTCCGCCCCCCCCCCCCCCCCCCCCCCTTTTCTGTGCAGGCAGCCGACATTCCGCCTCTCCCCCCAAACGAAAGCGCTTTCTTTAATGCCCGTTAAGACGAAGTTGCGCCCCCCCCCCTCTTTCGCCGCGATGCGATTTTCTTTGGATAGGGTCGCGGGCCTTCTAGGGATTTCTTCCCCACCGGAAAGGCGGTGGTGCATAATGGCTTTGATTCCCTCCCCTCCTCTCAGGATTTCGCAACCTGGAAAATCTTTTTAGGGGAGTTTGCGCGGTGGTTCGGTCTCTTTTGTATGGCCACCCCTCCGCTTTCCCCACCGTCGTTGCAACAGTTTTTCCCCTCATTGGGCGTCCCCTTTTTCCCAAGTTTTGCGTTTTATCTCGGCGTCCGCTTGTTTTCATTGGATGGTATTTTTCACGGGAGGGGTGGGCGACTTTGGCCCTCTTTCTTCCGGAGAAGCCCCCTATTCCCGGCTTTTTTCCGTCTGGACCCTTGTTCCATGTTTTACAGTTCGGTCCTGCGGTTTGATTTCTTTTGGTTTCCCCCGGTCGTTTGTGTTCGGCAGCCTCAATGGCGCCCTTCTTCCTTCGTGTTTTCCTCCTTGCTAAAGTTGGATTCGCGGTCAGAGTCCAGTGCCTTTTGTTTTTTTAGTTCCTGGTTGGCCCATTTGGCTCTCCTTTCTTGTGGGCTCTCGGAGGGTTCCCTTGAACAAGGAAATACCCTCCCCCGTCTGGTACGAGTCTGCCCCTTTTTCTTTTTTCCCTTCAATTCCCGCCTCGCACCTCCCCCTTCTTTTTGGGGAGGACATCCAGCGACCTTTCCGGGTTTCGTGTTATGTGTGCGGCCGAGGCGTCATTTTTTTTTTTAACCCATACTTCTTTTCTTTCCCTTGTGTAGCCCGTGCCCCCGGGACGTCTGTTCTTCCAACCTCGTTACCTTTCCCTCTGGGTGGGGCGGGGCGGGGGGTTATTTCCCCCCTGGGCGTTACCGTCAGACCCCTCCCCTTATCTCTTGAGTTGCGGCATTCCTTCTTCGATCTCCCGGAATTTAGCCGCTTTAAGCAAGATGCTACAGGTCTCACCTTCCTGGCTTACCGGCTAAGGTTTGACCTTCTTTTTATTTTTTTTTTTTTTGCAGGTGGCGTTCCAGCGCCCATTTTTTTTTCGGTCCGTTTTCTTTTCCCCCCCCCCTTTTCCACGGTTAGTTATTTCGCGTTTCCCACCAGTAGAAGGTTTAGTCGCCCACGCGGGGTGGGCGGTCTGGACCATTTGTTTCTTCGGGGAAGTCGATCTGGGGCTGGGCTATTTCCCTTTTTTCTTTTTCGAAGAAGTGGTCATTCGCTTGGCCGGCAGCCGCTTCCGCGTTTTTTCGAGCTCGGCCAGCCCCCGGTCAGACTGTCCCCTTTTTCTCTTTTTTCTCAAGTATAGGGAGTTATTTTCATGATCTGGGTCTCGGTGCATGAGACCCTCCAGGTGGGTCTTTCCGTTTGCTGGCGATGTCCCCCCCTTTTCTATCGGTGTTATAAGAACTCCCTTTCCTGAAGTGGAGGACATCTCGAAAGCAAGTCGCGAAGGAGAGGTGTGGGCATGACGGCAGTCGCACCATGCTTCCTTGGCTTTTTCGGTTTCCTTTTTAACATCTGCCAAAAGATTATTTTAACAGAACGTATTGGGAATTCTAATTTTCCTTACCATTATTCTGCTTCTGTCTCCGGGCGTGGTTCTCGAAGTGCTCCTGTTTGGGTGTATGCGGGCTTTTTCTTTTTTGCTCTTCGCGGCCATTTTACCACTCTTTCTTTCGTTGAAAACTGTTTTGTTTCCTGGGAAAAGATTTCTCTGCGCGCGTAAATGGATCGCGTTCGCGTGTGTCTTTTTTTTCTCCGTACGAAATTTTTTCCCTGGGTGTCGGCGCAGTCCCCCCCCCACTCCCCTAAAGAGTACCGCCCTTCGTGTGCAGCTGTCTTTCCGTTTTTCCTTGTTTCCCGCCGAAAATTTTCCTCCCTCTTTTGAGGCGCGGCGACGACCCGCCCAGCAATCGTCTTTGTGTGCTGCCGCAAGCGTTTTGCAGCCGACGGCGATTCAATGCTTTGGTCCCCTCCTTTCCCCCCCCGGTGACCGCCCTCCCGAACCCCCCATGAGATCTAGCCCGCCGTCGTGTCACAAAAGTACAGGATCGGCAGTGTTCCTCCCCCCTTTCCTACATTATCTCGCGAGGGCTTAAGGGTAGGTTTTGTGCACCTCGTCGGCTCCGTTAGCACTCCGAGTTCAATGGCATCTGGTCGCGGTTGCTTTTCTCCCCTCCTTCATGACAAAGGTTCGGCGCTTCTGGCCCAATTAAAAGAGAGTTTGTTTTTTTTTCTCAACGCCAGCCCTTTGAATTTTCTTTCACCCACGTTTCCTCGGCGCGGTTCCCCCTTTTTTTCTCTCAATCCTGGGCGACCAGCTTTTCAGTTGTGGCGATCTTATCGCCCTGGTCCCTCGAGGAGATAGAGAGTCGATCCTCAGGCCAGAATTCTGGCGTGATTTCCTTTCCTTTTCTGGACGGACGGGCAGATCGCCCCCCTTTGCTCTTGCCACCCCATTGCTCGGCGAGTTTTTTATCCCATCGTTTCTACTCTGCGTTTTTTGACGAACCGCCGCCATGCCAATCGCGTTGGCTCGCTCGCCCCTCTTCCCTTCATTGAGCGTACCCTCGCGGAGGCGGTCCCGTTTGACACCGTAATGTAGATGGGCGCTTCCTTTCTTACCTAGTCGAGAGGGGGACTCCCTCCGTGTTGTTGTTTTTCAGATCTCATTTGTTCATATGGAGGAATCCCGGCCCTCCTGAAAATTTCGCTGTAACACAGTGCGGATGATAGCCAACGGGGAAATTAGACTGTGAAAATTCAGGGTGATTTCTTTTCGTGAAGGAGTTCCCTGCCTGGCGGGTTCTCTTTTTTTTTTTTCGCTTGAGTGTTGTGAGTTTTTGAGCTCTGGGCTTGTGGCTCGGCTGCCTGCCCCTTTTTTTTCTTTCGCCCGGGCCCGTGGCCCCCTCCTCTGTCCCGATGTGGAGGGACGTTTTTTGCCATTCGATCTTCTCTAGGCGCATCGTGGGATACAAGTCTGCTTTCTGGGTTGTCTTCTTCGTCGGAGGCGCACCCTCTTGGGTTGACCGCGCATCAGTGCGTACCTCCGACCCTCTTGGGGCGGCGTTTTCCTGGGACCGCGCCGTTGGGTTTGTCTTTCTTTTGAGTATTTTGATCGAGGCAATTAACCCGCGTTCCAAAACAAATTTTGTTTTTTCTGACTGTCCTGCCCTCGATTCAGGCGCTCCTGGTTTTCATTCTTTTTACCATTATGCGGCAGCGATGTGCCCCCCTCCCCCATGACTCCTCCCAAACTACGTAAACTCACGCTTCTCCCGAGCCTCGAGTTTTTTTCCCCTTTGTTCCACAATAGGTCGGGCCGCTTGAGAGTACACCCAAACCTTATTCTTTTCTCGGCTCTTGCGGAGTCCGCCATTTTTGTAGACCGGTGCGCCAAAGGTGGCCTTTTTCCTTTCCGATTTTTCACTCCCTTTGCGCGGAGTCTTGTTAAGTTTCTCTCCCGAGACAACGTTTTTTCCCCCCCCCTTCCTCTTTTCGCGGTTTATTTTCGGGCCGTACCCCGCCGTTTTTCTTCTAAATTCCTGATCTCCTTTTGGCGCGTGCTTTTGTCGGTTTGGGTGTGTAGCTCTCCATTCTGGCAACCATGTTTTCCCTTGTACAGCTTCCTGCTCACATCCAACCACCTGATTTTTTACCACTCGCGGATATTACCGGGTGACGCCCGTCTCAGTTTTCTAGTTTTGTGTCTTTCCGGGATCGTTTTTCACGGCAGATTAAATACCTAGTTTCGAGAAATTGACGGCGGATCCCCCTTCCTCCTTACTCCTTTGTACTTCTCTTTTATAATTGGGTGGTAGTTTTTCTTCCCCCTAAAGTTTTGTGAGGTTGGAAAAGACGCCTTCTTACCAGTTTTTCCAGGGGTGTTTCCCCCGTGTCCTTTAGCGAAGGCATGTACTTTACCCCCCTTCCCCAGGGATTTCTAGTTAGGGGTCTCTGTCTCCAGCTGCGATTTTAGCTTTTGCTTTTTTTTTGAGAAAGGGGTCTTTCGGGGCCCCGTTTTTGTGAAACCTGATTGGCATGCAGTTTCCCAAACTCCTTTTGGTTTTTCCAAAGGGGTTACTTCCCTTCCGCCCCTTCCCAGAGGTTTTCTTTCTTTTTTGGTTTTAGCCGGTTTCTCGCCTTTTTTGTTTTTCTCGTCTCCGCGACCGACTCCCTCTTTTACCACTTTAGCTGTCCTTGTTCTCCGGGGCCCGGATCGACCAGCCAGATTCTTCACCCCCGCTTTTCCCCGGCCTGCACGCAAAATTCCCGCCTTTTGTTAATTAATGCTCTGGGCGACTACTCTCGTTTAGGTTGAAATCAATTGCTTCGCTTGAGGCTCGTTTTGCTCAAACCGCAACCCTCACGCCCGCAGCTAATTCCGTCTCTTTCCCGTGGAAGGTGTTGGCCGCTTGTTTTGAGTTCGCTTTCCAAGGTTTTTTTCGGCTCCCCCTTCGTCTTACCCCGGGAGCTTTCCTTTCTGCCTCCACCAATGTAATAGGGTGCTGGTGCCGCGGACGTTGAGCTTTTGTTTCCCACCTCCCGTATTTTTTTCCCCGTCACGACCATTCTTTTCTAATGATTTTTTCCCTGCCACTTTTAAATTTGGTTTTTTATTATCCCCCATTCCTCACGACCAAGGTTTCTGATTTCCTCTCCTTCACACGGTCGTCCTAAAAAAACTCCCACCAGGGTTTTGGTTATTCTTTGTCCCCCAGCCACACCTCCGGCTTTGGGTGAGGTTCTTCTTTTTTATCGGTTTTCCCTACTGGTTTTTGTACTTCCCCACTTTCGACCCCGATGCCTGAATGAGGCCTGTCGTTTTTATTTTTGTGCGGCGGCCTCCCCTCGCCTTCCCTTGTCAAGAGTTCTGTTAGTAGGTATTTTCCAAAAACCCCCCCTTTTGCACAATTCGCGAACTGACCCATTCGCGTGTCAAGACTTTTTTTGATCGGCAGCCCCCTCCCCCTCCTGCCAATTCTTGGGCCAGTTCGTTTGCGTAACCGCGGACGACTCAACCCTTCCTTCTCATTTCCTCTCCCTGTTTTTTTTGTTTTTTTTTTTTTTTTTTCCCACCGCGGAAGTCTCCGGTGCCCGTTTCTTCTTTTTTTTTGATGACTGATAAATGTACTCGCCCCGCACCTCCTCTTTGCTCGCCCCCTGGAGCATCCCTCTCTTCCTGTGAGAAGCGAGCTGTAGTTGAACCCGCAGGTCTGAGTTTTACCCCGGGTTTGTTTGGAGGCGTGACCGCGGAGAGGCTTGCATACGTCTCACCAATTTTTATAACCTCTGTTCTTCCAACCAGTCCCTCTTTAACATTTTTCTTCCACCCCTTCATTCATAGTAACTTTTTCATCATTGATAAGATTTTCTTACTCAGCCACCCTCCCAGTAAGACTGGTTTGAAGGAAATGCTTCTCCCTTCTGGTACTTTTCCCCCACGAACTCTAGCTCCCCGCTTTTACCAGCCCTTTCGCGCGCGTTGATCTCCTTTTTTTTCCCTGAAGTTCTTTGCAACTTTTTGGCTGCCAGTGCTCTTTTCTTTTTCCTCCGTTTGTTCTTGCACGGAAGGTTTCTTTCCTTCCCCAGAATCTTTCTTCCCGCCCCTAACGTTCGTAGTCTTCCTTTCCCTTTTTTGTTGCTGGGTTATCCTCTTCCCTTATGTCTTAGCTCCTTCACACCCTTTTTGATACTCCTCTTTCCCCTTGTCCCTCCCGTGGTTCCCCTCATTTTTTCTGTTTTTTTGCTCGTTTTTTTTGCTGATTGTTTGAATTCAAAGTCCCGCTTGAGTTACTGCCATACGTTTACGCGTTCTGTCTCTTTTTTTGTGCACGCGTTACGTTTCCTGACTCTTTCCTCTGTCCTTTTTTAACTTTTTGGCAGCACCCTGCGCCGTACTGTTTGGGGAATTTTTGAGGTTCCGCGGGATTTTTCCCGGAAAAAGACTTTTCTTTTTTCTGCCCAGGTTCTCCTTCCTTTCTGTGAATTCTGATGCCCCAAGGTCTTCCTCTTTTCTTTTCCTCCTTTTGTCTTCCCATCCCTTCGTGAATTCTTCCACACCCCTTCCCCCCACGAACCCAGGCTTGCTAGCGTCGAGCTTCAGCAGGTTCGCGGTTTGTTGCTACGACCCTCGTGATGTCATTGGCTCCCTCGTGGAAGGGAAGAGACGAGTTTTTTTTATGCCGTTCAACCCTCGGGTTCATTTTTTTCTGGCATGCGTCGACCTAGGAGATCGCGCGTCCATCCTTCTTCAGGTTGCGGTCAGCATGAGAGTTTCCTACTTCCCGTTTTGTGGCTGTTCTCTTTCTTTCTTCTGTTTCTTTTTGCGAGGATCGTGCCCTGCCTCACGTGTTCCTCCTGACTTGATGCCCCCTTTGACGACACTGCTGGAACCTACCATCTTTTAGATTTTTTCTCTTTTTTGGTTTTGAGAGATTTTTGTGTAAGTGCCGCCGTGCGTTGCGTGTCCGATCGTTTCAGGTCCCCAGTAGAGTGAGGTTCTCGAGCCGCCTCCTTCCTATTCCCACTTTTTTGAAATTTTGCTGACCGAGGAGCTTTTTCTTTACCTCTTCCGATGTGTTTTTTTTTTTTTTTTTGCTCGTGCGGGCGACTTTTCTTACTCCTTTTTTTCCCCTCCGAGGGTGGCATTTAGTTTTTTTTTGCGAGTCCCTAGTTCCGGTATCCATATTCTGCCTTATTCCCCCCTTTTGAGTTTCCTTAAGGCCTTCGCGTTCTCCTCTTTCCCTGATTGATCTTCCTTCTTTTTTCTTCGTGTATTTATTTGATTAGGTCGGGTTACTCCACCCTTCCCCCCTTTTCTCCCAGTATTTGTTCCATTTTTCTTTGCGGACTTCAGCCTCCCTCTCTGACCCCTTGTGTTGTGTGTGAACGCTTTTTTTTCGCCCTCTTTTCTCCAGGTCTCCCTTTTGGTTTCTTTACGCGTTCGCTGTGCAAGAGACTTTTCACCTCCCTTTTTAGGTGTCTTCGTTTTTCATGACTCCAAGGCTCCCGTATTTTCCCGCGTTAGAGTCTTCCATTCACATGAGTTTTTGCCCCCGTTTTCCCAGTAACTTTCCTCGTATTTGTTGTTTTCTCTTCCATTTTCCGGCGGTCTGGGCGGGGGCATTTTTTTTCTTTTTTTCCCCCCCCAGCGCTGCGCTCTTTTTTTCCCAAGGTCCCATTTCAACTTTCTGCTTTTCGTTTTCCAAGACCCGTTTTTTCGCTTTCCATCCGTTTCCGTCCGTAACGAATCTCTTTCTTCAATTTCCTTTAGTGCGCCGATCTTACCAATCCTTCCGTCTCGCCTTTCGGTTGGAGGTCTGCTTCGGGTTCCGTCAGGAGCTTCCTTTTTCCTTCCCCCACCCTTTTTTTTCCGCGTGTGGAACGTCCCCGGCGGTCTCGAGCCTCCTCAAGCTTCCCTATTTTTTCCTTTTAACCCATTTTTTTTTTTGTTCATCTCGTTGTTTGGGTCGGTATCTCGTGGCAACCACCAGATCCCCGATCCCCCACTATTCCTCCCCCTTACTTTTTTCCCGCTCGGGTGTTCCCCCCTCGTTACACAGATGCGATCTTGCCTTTTTTATTTTTTTCCCCCGTTCATGTTGAGTTGCACTCCTGTTTTTTTTTTCTTCTTTTTGGTCTTTTTTTTTGAATTTACTGTAGAGCGCCTCTTTTCCCCTTTTCCCTCTTCTTAGGATTGTGCTTCCGTTTTTTTTTCGATTTTCTGGCAGCTTGTTTTGTCTTTCTTACACGATGGTTTTTTGTCCCCTTGTTAGGTTTTGTTGCTTTCCTTTCTCTTTTTTGTAATTGCTTTGTTCGGTGCGATCGATTTTGTTCCTTTGTTTGGGAGGGGCCTTTATCTCTTTGCTCCGTGTTTTCTGTGTTTTCCCCCCTTGACCACTGGGTTGGATGACCCACTCTCCTTGTTATCGGCCCGGCCCCCCCCCCACGAACCTATTGTCACCTTCTCCGCCTGTGTTTTTTGCTTTTTCTGAACGGGCGTGCCATATCTTTTTTACTCCCCCCTTTGCGGACTTTTCACCAGACGCTAGGATTTTTTGTTTTTTTTTTTCCTTCACCAGAACCCTCTGGTTGTTGAGGCGCTCTCTGTCCGTGGATTTGATGGTGCCATCGGACGACCTCTCTTTTTTCACTAGTGACCTTGGGTCCCCCCCTTTTTTTCTTGGCATTTCCGTCCGGAAACTGTTCATACATTTTCGCAGGTTTTGGGCGTTTTTCTCTTTAGGGTTTTTAGTTCATCGGGTTCTTCCTGCAAAAGAGGGGATGGGCCTTTAGCATCCCCTCCCGGGAGCGATGAATTTCCTTTTCCACCCCCTCTTCCCCAGTGCAAGATGCCTTCTTCACCTCCTGGTTTCTTCGCTGAACCTTTATGTCTTCTTTTTGTAGATCCGAGTTCACTCCCCCCAATTTCCCGCTTTTGATTAATTAGTTCGGTGACCTCCTAAGTCAGTTTCTAGGGTTCCCTTTGCCTTTAGTCCCATGTTTTTCCCCTTTGAGCTTCTCTTTTTTTCTTTTTTCTGTATGGGAGATCTTATTTTCCCTTTTTAGACTTTACTTGGTCCCTCGTTGTTGGAAGCCCATTTTAGTTTTCCTCTCTTTGGGCGGTTTTTTCAGTCCCCCCTCCGACGAAATTCCTTACAGCTCCTTCCCCTTCCAGTTTTCTTTATCGTCGAAAATGTCTGCCCTTTGACCCCTCGTGGGGTGTCCCGATCATGTCAGTTTTCCCCCTTAAGTTTTGTTGGGTCCCCGAGGCCCACCAGTTTCCTGGCGAGCTCTGCCGTCTTTCCCCCATAGCACTGCATCCATTGTTTCCCCTTTTTTTCCGTGAAGGGTGGGCTCCGTTTTTCCCTGTCCCTGATGGAAGTAGTTTTGGCAGTACAAACCTCCATATGTTTTGCCATCAGATTTCTCCATTTTTTGTGCGACCGCCCCTGCATTTCTTTTTTTCCAGGTGGACGCAGGTTCCCTTTTCCTCCTTCCCCCCCCATTTGGTGTGATTCTGGTGATTTCTTCTCCGTCCACCCTCCGGTCGTCGCGCTATTTTGATCTTTTAGTTTCCCTCTTCTGCTCGAAGTTTTCCTCGCGTTCGCAGTTCCTTTGTCCCAGATCGCAACTTTAATGGGTGTATGTTTTTTCCCCCGTCGAGATCCCAGCCAACCCCCCCCCTAGGAACAGCCCAGCAGTTCCTTATGTATATTTGAAACCCGGGGGCCGTCAGCACCCACTGTTTCCTCTTTTTGTCTCTTTTGTTTTTTCTCAAAATTTCCAAAACCGTGTTCTTCCCTTTTTGCCCTTCCCCATTCATTTGTGTTTCCCTTCCCGGAGCTGAATGTTTGCATGACCATTTCCCAGGTAGCGACCGCCCTTTTGGTCGTGCAGTTCTTCTTGATGATATGAGCCGGCCTTTCGTGTTGATAACCCATTGAATTCCTCTTTTCTCCGAAGCTCCGTGTCTTTCGCAGAGGGGGTTCTTGATTCCTTTTTTTGCCCCCTTTTTTCCTTTCGAACGCTTCATCCCTTCAATTTTTTTTCTTTCCCTTGCTCCTTAGGCTTTCCCCCCCCCCTCTCAAGGTTCCCCGCGTTCTGGACCTTCACAACGAGGTCTCCCCTGCCCTCCAGGCTGTCGTTTTTTCTTTTTCCAAACCCTTCTGCCCCCGGTCGCTTCTGGACGTTTTCCATTATCCGCGTCACCCAGTTACTTCTTTTTTTTTAGCGATTAGCCAATTTTTTCTCTTGTCTCTCCCCCTCGGTTTGCGCTGTAGTCTTCCCCCCCTCCGTCTTCAGCATTCTCGGACTTTGGTGGCTTTTCCGTTGCCGTCCTGGGCCTTTTCATTTGAAGGCGTTTTTTGCGAGGTGCCAGCATTCTCCCTCTATTTTCTCCCCCTCGCACCTCTCTTTTCCAATGACTTGGTCCCCTCTCAGGCCCTCCGATTTTTTTCTTACCTCTTTCCCCTTCGTCAGCAGTCACTAGGGATCCACCTTCTTTCCTTGACCCCTGTTTCAAGCGCGGTTCGACAAGCTTCCCCCCTTTGACCGACGTTGTGTTGTTGTGTTCCCCACTTACGATAGTTGACCAACGCGTTCAACATTACGGCCCCCCCCTTCTGACCACCCCCACTTCCCACTCCCCCCATTTTCTTCCCATTCTCCCCTTTACACACTCCCTTTTTCTCTCCCACCGCTACTACCCCCCCCTCCCGGTGCTTTCTCCCTTTTTTCCGCCCCTAGTATTTGCTTTCTTATGTTTTGCCGCTAGCCCTTTGTACCCTGGCGCGCCCTACCCTTCCTGCGGGGGAGTCACTCTTCGCCTCGGGGATGACGGCAATTTTCCTTCCGTTGCGGGAGGCTTTTTTTTTGTGGAATCTTTGTCGAGCCGTTTTTGATTATGATGATCTGGCCCATTGGGAAATAGGGCTCTTTTTTGCTTTTTATCCCGGCGGCCCTTCCCCCGCGGCCGAAAAATGTTTTGACCCCGGAGAGGTTCCGAGCGAATTCGGCGAGCCTCTTTTCCTTTATCCCAATCGCTGGTCTCCCCTGCATGGTTGATTCAATTTTGTGCCGGACCCTCATTTCCCCTCCCCCACTCTCCGGTCTTCCCTTCCCTTTTGACGGGGACCGCGCCCAGGGCCTTTTTTTTGAGCCCGGCGTTTTTCCAACTTCTTCCCCTTCTGAGTCCCCCTCTTTTTTCCTGAAGAGCCCCCGATGTGGCGTCTTCCGGGTCTGCAAACTTGCTCTTTCATTTTCCCACATTCCCCTGCGTTAGATTGACCTCCCCGTCCCCTTTTCTTCACGCCTCTCTGCAATAGCTTCTCCCGTTTGTGGTTATTTCCCCCCCCTTTAACTGCACTTTGTGCCTGGTTCTCTTTTTTTCACTTAACTGTCTTTCTTCTGTCATCGGCTTTTGTTCAATTGTAGATTTTTCCCCCCAAGTTCGTCCGGCTGATCTTCCCCCCTCTTCCGGTTTAATCCAGGTAAGAGTCCCGCTCGTTCGTGATGTTCCGTGTCCCTCCCCCTAACAGGCATCAATCGGCTTGTAGTCCTCCCGTGTCCCCAGTTTTCTCTATAGAATACCTGTTTTTTGTTATGTTGTTTAGCTGTGGGGTTGGTGGTTTTTCGTATTCCTACTTCCACTTGTCCAGGCTTGTGCTTCTGTTACCTGCGCGTCGAAGCCTCTGCGGCCGCGTTTTTTGATCGGTGGGAACACCGAGGTCCAAAGGTTCCTCCCAGTTTCCAGTATTTCCTCCTCAGACCAGTCGGGCCATCTTTCCAGGAAGAATTCACTGGGTACTTTTTTCAAGCCCGGTACTTATGAAATCAGTGTTTTTCTTTACTTTCGTCCGTGTGGGGTCCTTTTTTGCATTCTTTTTTGTTGCCTGGGACTTCCTGATAGCCCCTTCCAATGCCCGGCGAGGATCCCTAAGGCCCCGGTCCCTTGTTCCTTCCTTTTTTTTTTTGCCGACGTTCTGGAGCGGATGGGTGATTCCCCCTCTGGATCAAATGGGGTCCATCGGTGCCCTTTCTTGAACTTGGTTGAGTCCCAAACCTGTTGTTTTTCCGTCTGTTCACCCACGAGGGTTCCTGCCCCCCTGCCTGACGTTCGACGAGGTTTTTTTCCTCCCTTTTTTCAGTCTGCGCGAGTTCTAGTCGGCCCCTGGGGGGGGTGGCTTTGGGCGATGGAGCTCTTCCCGCCCACGTGAATTCGGACCCCCGATCCTGGCCCTGGGCCAGCTTCCCCCATTTTCTTACTTTTTGAGCCGGGTACGCCCAGACCAAAATCTCTGAAGTGTCCCCCCGCACACGAGATCCCACGACCTTGATTCCTCCCCGAAGATGTGTTCCTTCCTGCTTATCGCGACTTCGTGTCAACTCGTCGTGGGGCACCCCACAAAAAAAATGGGCTCGCTGAGGCCAGTGCGCTCGGCGAAAATGCAACTCATTTTCCAGGTTCCTTTTCTTTTTTTGGATCCTACAGTTCAAACGTGGACGCCCCTTTAATGACGCAAAGATGCTTCTGGATGACGGTGTTGGAGGCTCCATTAGTCTGCTGCCCCCCCCGGAGCTTATATCCCGCCCCCAAAGACTCGTAGCTTGGTGGGAGAGAAGGTTTTGGCCCTTTGAT
>Ga0179591_1379007_pt1 | contig 20341 bp, 21 predicted proteins | sample CZOMad2_1_08_16f_FD_182891 | JGI IMG/M metagenome (GOLD analysis project Ga0179591, IMG submission 182891) | Vadose zone soil fungal communities from Angelo Coast Range Reserve, California, USA - CZOMad2_1_08_16fungal (PacBio error correction) | ecosystem: Environmental > Terrestrial > Soil >... | reverse complement strand
ATAATGGGTTCCAAACTCGTGAGACTGACTTCCTCCCTTTCAGGTCCCCCCCCCTCTCTCCTTTCTTCGTCCGCTCCCCCCTCCGGTTTAACGGTTGCCAGCCGCCCCAGATAGAGGACGACCCTATCGCCGGTTGTCGCTGCTCTCCCCTCCTCACTTTCCTCCGGCTCGGCAGATTCCCCTTCTCTTCTCGCGCTACCCTCACGACCGAGAGCGTTTTTCTTTCCTTACAGGACTTCCACGCTAGGGAGTCTCGAGCTCGTCTTCCCTTTCCAGCGTTTTTTCCCGTCGCTTTTCCGAACCCTCCGCCTTCGACGACGAATCGTGCCGGCTTCTGGGGTTTAGATCATAATGAAGTCCACGCCACTCCCACCCCCTTTTTTCCGGCACCTTCACGTTCGGGGCCGTCCCCCTTTCCCACGTTTCTTGCGATCGTGATGGTTCCCACCATTTCCGGTGCATCGATAATCCGACAGAGCATTACTGTTCAGCCGGCCTTAAATATCCTTTTGAAGTTGTTCCTTATGCCCCTTCTGCTCCCCCTTTTGCTGCGATTGGGTTGTTACTCCCTTTTTCAGCATAAGAGCTTCAAACGTCCCGCGCTAACCTTTTTTCATCCTTTACCCTTCATCCCTCCCTTGAACTCTGATTTTTTCATTTTAAACCCCCCTGTAAAACTCCGGATCTTTTCCCCTACTAATCGCTTCTTAACCCCTTCCCTTTCCCTCATCAAAATGAAACCGTTCCAACTCATGAGGGAGTCTTCTTTTCGCCCATCTTTCGCCCCCCCCCCCCCTTCTCTTCCACAAGGGCAAGGACTTTGTTCTCTTTTCATGCTTTGATTCTCAACACGGATGAGGATCGATTCTCGCAGAAGAAAACTGTTCCTCATTTGGTTAACCCCCCCCCCCCTCCCTCTTCCCCCCTTCCCCCTCCTTTTTCTTTCGGCCCTTCCCACGTCCCCCATCCCCATGCCCCTGGTCAATACCTAATCTTCAGAAAAAAGAAATTGATCGGCTGTTCGCACGGTACACGCACACGGTATTCTTTCTACCCTTCCCCCTCCCTTTTCCAAACCCTTGATTTCTCGAAGCAGTCCCTTAGCTTTCCCGGCGTCGTGACACCGCGACCCCTTGATCGGGCCTTCATTAAGCCCCGATGTGCGTTATAGACTCCCCTGGTCTTCCTCTTAGTGGCGCTTGCCCAGTACCTCCCGTTGTTCGGCCCTCAGAAAAATCACTTTTTTTCTATAGCCCCATTTTGCACCAGATAGAATACTTTCTGCTCCCATTCTCGCGGTGCACTCTTTTCCTTCCTGGCGCCACTTTTACTATCTCGTCAAGGACTCCCGTTTGGCGATTTAATTCCTCTGATTCAGTAGATGAGAAAATTCAGAAGTGCCGGGATCGGCTATGTTCCCGACTCGACCAGATAGTTCCGATCCTCCCTCTCGCTGATTTCCTCCTTCGTGACTACTTGCAACCATCTACTTTTCCCCCTTCCCCGCCTGCAGAATTTAACTTTTGAGTAGATTTGCATACCCCTTTTACCCTCCGCAACTTTCCGTTCCCCCCCTCCCTTGATGTTTTCTGCTGCCGTGGGACGGGTGACGCCGTTTCCATCGACTGAAGAGTCTTACTGCCTAATTACCGCGCTCTTTCCCTGAATCCCCCCGAGTTTTCTCCCTCGTTTCACCCAGATGTCGCGTTCCTCCCTTACTCCGAGCATCCGAATACAGCGCGGTGGCCTCAGATGTAACCCGATCCCGATATCCGGTCTTCCCGCGGGATAATGTCGATGTGACGTACCTCCCTCTGTTTTCGTCCCTTTCCCCTTTACGGGTTCTTCTCACTTCCCCCGAGAGATAAGTAACCTTTGCGGGGATTTCAGGCCCTCCCCTTTCTCAAAACCAAACCACTTTTCTTGCCCTCTTTTCCTCCCTCCTACCCCCCCCCCCCGACGTACCCGGCTCTTTTTTCACTTCGTTCGCAGCACTCCCCCCTCATTTCAAATCGATTCTTTTCGCGAGCCTCGAGCCCGGGGAGCTATCGCCGCTTCCCCTTCTTTCTTCGCTTGCATGTCCCTTTCTCGTGGCGCCCTCCTTTCCGAAACTCCGAGTGCTGTGCGGACTGTCTTTCCCGAGTTGTCAGCGACTTTTCCCCCCCCTTTCCTTTCCCCGACATTTTCCCTGCCCGTACCGCAGATTTTTTCGCATCTGTTAGGATGGAGAGTCAGTAGGATGATGCTGGTGTAAACGTCCCTTCATAATGGTTTTTCCTTCCCCCCTCCCCGTCCCCTCGTGTAATATTTTATCAACAAGTCATAATGTTAGGAGGCGCAAGCCCCCCCTTTCAGCGTCTCTTGTTTTTTGTAGATTTCCCCGATAGTCTTTCTAGTTTCTCCCCTCTTTCCGCGCGTTTTTTTTTCGAGAGCATTTTACAAAGAGTCGCGGTTACAAGGTTAACTTGGTTTTCCCTCTCCTCCCCCTTCCGATAGTTTATGCTGCTAGAAACGTCCGTCCCAGAAAGGAAAGTTCGGAGATCGATGGCTGAAACTTTACCCTCTTCAAATTACATTCCTCCTCGTTCCCCCTTCGGAACTTTCCCTGAATGCGCAGCTTATGAGTACCCTTATCCACTTTTGTTTGGTGTTTTTTGCCTCCCATAGTCTGAGTTTTCACATATTTGACACAGTAGCCCCCCTGAGAGTAACAACCCGACCCTCTTTAAGAATTTGATTCCCGGAGTAGGGTTTCTCCATCCCCCCCCCCTTTTCCCCTCCTACGTTGTTTTCTTTTCTCGATTTGATACACCCCATTACAAGTAATTTAAAAAAGCGGACCCCTTTTCCAGATATTGGAGAGTGTTATTTCCTCTCCCCCTTGATTGGGGTCCCCCCCTTCTCTTGTGAAAACGATATTCTCGAAAACCCCCCCCCACAGCCTTTCTCTTGGATCGCGAGCCGCACATGTTCTCCCTCCTTCCCATTCCTTTTTTTTTTCCCCCCGCGGGCTCTCTGATGGAATGGTGCACGTCAGGTGTCTCTGTGCCTCTCTTCCTTTCTGTCTTTCCTACCCTTCTGGTCGTCCAAATTGAGTTGTCGAATCTTTTGCTCTCAGGGGGACCCTTGCCAACAAGATGTTTCACCCCTTTTCTTCCTTCCCTGCCCTCGTTTGAACATGTTTCTTCAAAGGGGACAACCTGAGGTCTCCCACCCCCCTCTAGTCCTCGCCCCCTCTCTCCCCCCCCATTCCAGAACTAGACGTCTTTGTCCGTGAACCTGAGTGCAGTATCTTATTCTAAGTGTTATCCCTCACGTCCCCCGCTTTTTCTCTGTCCCCCCCCCAGCCTCCTTCCCACCTCCCCCTTAAGGCCCTATTTCCAGTTTCCAAAGTGAGGCCCCTATATCATTCTCCTATCCTAGGAACAACCCTTCTGGCTTGCCCTCCCCCCTTACTGGCCGGTTACGAACAGTAACACCTTGGTCGGGTCGCGTCTGCCATTCTCCCTTCCCTTCCTCTGTCGTTTTTCCCAGCAGTCCCCCTTTCAGGGTCGAATCGGAACGCTTTATTCTTCCCCCCGATACCTCCCAGTTCGGCGTTGCGGGCTTATAACGCACCCGACTGCCCCGAGAGGACTAAGGATGAGATATCCGATTTGACCTGAGGTTCTTGCCCCCTCCCTTACCCCCCGATTGTTTAAAGAATGTTGGTGTAAAGATTCTTGGGCCCCCTTTTGCTGTTTTTGCCTTCCCCTTTCTCTCTTACTCTGACGTTTCTTCCCCCCCCCTCCGTCCTCCCCGAGATCGAACACGGCACATTAGGTCGACACGGGCCCGCCGTAGCGAAGTCTCCCCCTCCACCCTTCCTTCTCTGATGCTCCCCCCCCTTTTCTCCAGGTATAGATTTCAGAGGATCTTTTTTTTTCTTCACCCCTGTTTGAACTCTAGCTTCGTATACTATATCTATTTTAATCCTCCTCTTTTACTTCATTTACGTGAGTCTTTTTCTGACAGCAGTTAGATCAGCAAAGATTTCCAATAAATGGAGTTGGAATCCTTTCCCTCTTCCATTTTGACGTATTGATGAGCCGATGACAATCACCTTTTGATCTATGTTGAACGTCTTCTTTTTTTCCATCTGCCACATTCCAGTGCACCTAACCTTTCCCTTCTTCTATCTCCGCGTATGAGGTGAGGAGTTCGGTTTGAATCTTACTGACTTTTGTGTAGACCCAGTACATCGATGCCTCCGCAGGTCATTTTTAATCTGACTTCCTTACTTCCCCTATTCCTTCTTCGGCTCCCGGCCTCTGATCCCAGTAAACCTTCCTTTTTTTGATAAACCCGAAGTGTGCACCCCCCCCTTTCCGAACACCCCTTTTTTCCTGGCAGATCCCAAATGATCCTTCCCCCTCGTTCTGTTTCGAGCCGAAATTACTGCTTCCCGGAATTTGCTTAAGGTGTTGGCATACACTTCTCACTCCGCCCTTTCCCTCCGACCTTCTCCGAGCTTTTTTTCCCCCTACGGTTCCCAGAAGGGACAAAGAGCCTTGTCGTTCTTATGAGTGGGGTAATGTCTTTTGTCCTTTTTTACGCCATTTCTTCCTGGCTGCCCCGTTCTCAGGTCTTTTTAGAACAAGGCCGTCTCTGGCCCTCCTGTTTTGGTCGAGAATGAGTATTGCCCCGGTCTGCTTGCCACCCGAATCGTGATGATTCTTGCTTTTGGTGTTTTTTTTTTTTGGTATCGTCGGTGTTTTTTGGTTCTGACCACGACCTACTAAGAATGTTCCTTCCTTTCCTTTTATAAGTTCCCTTTTCCTGGTCGTGGTCCCCAGTCATGAAGTATCAGCCCCCCTGTTTGCCCCCTACCTTCCCGTCGTTCCCCTCAAAACCGATCCGAAGAGGGAAGCATGTCGGTAGTTGCAAGTTAACATTTTCCCCCCCTCTTTCATTCCTTGCGTATTTCCCTTCGTAGTCCTCGTCTCCCCTTCTGTATGGATTATGGTGGCCAGGAATTATAAGTTGTGAAGGTACTGGATAGGGCTTTCTAGTTTCCTTTCTGTCCCCCCCTGTTGTTAGATCTTCTCCTCAGAAATTCTTCACCCATCAGAAAAGCGACATTGTGCCCTTCCTCGATCTTTTTTCCCCTTCCCTTTCGGACCCTTGGTCAAAACTGCTCTGATGGTCACTCCTGATCTTTGGAAAAGCTGTCGCGTAATACCGCCGATCTTGCTGCCACTCCCCCCATTTTTTTTTCTTTAAGGGGAAAAGATAGCGTCCCTAGAATTGTCTTCATTACTCTGAAAAGCCCCTGAGCAGGTTCGCTTCGATGGCACAGTTAGATATGATCGGCTGTAGAAAGATTGCTCCAACGCCCCTCTCTTCTCCTCTCTTTCCCTCTTCCGTCGGTATGCCTGGCGACACGTAATAGAGTTGTAAGATGGGATATCGCCCTTGCCAGATTACGTTCTTGCCTCTTTGCTGACAAGCTCCCTTTCGTCCAAATACTGATCGTAGAGGGGTTCTCCTCTTCTCTTTCTTCCCCCTTCTTACCATGCACGCCCCACCCCCTTCTTCCCTCATGGTGAAGCAGGATGAGATGCGAAACTTTTTACGAGAAATGCCACCTGAGTCTTTTTTTTCGTTCCCCTCCTCTATGCGAACGAAAGATCTTGTTTAACATTTAGTCCTCCTCATATAATAAGGAGTTTGATTCTGTATGCCGTGAACCCCGATATTTTTAGTTATCGTAACCATCGGTCCACCATACTCAAGATTTCTTGGAGCCTTCCTGCCATTTTCAGGAGAATTTCTCACATAGAGAGCCTTCCTCCCGTTCCAGCCGTTTTTGACCCCTACAGTACTTATTTCTGACTTGACCCCCCCTCTCCTCGCGATTCCCGGGCTTTCTGCCTCAACAATCACAGTGCGCCAATACTTATTTTCTTTTCACTATGCCCCCCTTCCTTTCGTTTCCCCTTTTCTCTCCAGGTTCCCACTGTCCCCCTATAATGAGACAGATCGAGGTCCGATTGAGCAAACTATCGAGGCTGCTCCTCTCCCCTTCCCTCCTCCTCTTAGCGAAAGGCGGGTGGAGAAGATCTCACCCAACTAGAAAGATCCATACATCAAGTTTTTTCAGGCAAATAACATTCGGAAACCAAGTATCCATTCTTTCAGCCATTGAGTGTCACCTTCCCATCCCTTTTGGAAAGATCCCTGACAGCGCATTTTCACTGAGTTAAGGAAAATATCAATGGCGGTCTCCACACTTCGTCTCCATTTTCGTTACCCTGCTGTTTGTTGGGGGACCAATGCCCCCGTCGCACTACTCTATCCCACAGGAGCAAATTCAGAATTCCCCTTCAATTAACTCCTCATCGGCCTCCCTTCTCTTTATTGGCAACCCCCCCTTTCCCCATATTTTCTCAGAGGAAGACAATTACAAAGCAGCCTTTTAGGTCCCATGACCCGTACCCCCCACTTGACCTGCCCCGCCACCAACCGGTCGAAGGAGAGGTATATTAGGCCCTTACAGCCGTCTTCGTTAAAAAGGTCAGGATTATCTTACTGATTTTTTTTTTATTTTTCCCTTCCCCCGGTTGATCTGTACTTTCATATCCCAGTTGCGAGGGAAGGAATTAAGAAGAATTCTTGGTTGTCTCACCACAAAGACTATTGAAATTTCCCCATCCTCCTTTCCCCCCCTAGTGTCGGCTTCCCCACGTCTACATCACCACTGCTAGCAAAGAAAGTTTGCGCCGCCGGATTCTTTAATCATTTGTTTTCCCTGGCCCCCTCCCCCCTGTTTTTTTTGGTGCATGCGAATCCCCTCACCTGCCAAAAGAAAGAAACACGGCGCTGGTCCTTTGTTTGTCCCCAGCAGGATTCCCGGGCTCACGCGCAGCCCCCGGAGTTCCTTTCTCTCTTCCCTTTTCCCCCCCCTAGTTTCCCGGTCATCTTTTTCGTGCGCTCTTCCCAGTACATCAGGTTGCCCATAGAAAAGATCCTTTTTTTGCTTTAATGACCGACTTTGTTTTTATTTTCCTACGGGATCCCTTTAATTTTTACCCGTCTGACTTCCCCCCTTCCTAGCGGATATCCCGGCTCCCATGAGATTTAATTAAGCTGCTGAGTCGTGCCTTTTTCGCGCCGGAGCATGAAGTGATTTGCTGGTCCTCTCCCGTTCCCCTGCCGAGCCTCTTCCTGCTCTTTTGTCTCGCCGCTTCTCGTGAGTTTGCTGCGCTCTTAAAAAATCTCCCCAGGGAATCTAGCTTCGGCACTCTCTGATGTCCTCTTCTTCCAACTTCCCCAGGACCCGCACAGGGCTTTTAAACGCAGTTGTCTTTTTTTCTGCAGTTTGTCTCCTTTATGAAGCAATGAAGCCTGTATTTTTAAACATCTCCCCCCCCCCCTGACTTCTTGGACTACCTGCGCGTTAGGTCCCACCAATCTGGCTTTTCTCCCTTCCGGCCTAGCAGACATCTCGATCCCCCGACCTTCGAGATAGGCACATACATGAGCGGTGACTAATAAGATCCTCCTCACACCCCCCCCCCCCCATGAGTTTTTTTTTTCCCCCTCCCCCTTTCTCCCCCTGCCTTTTTCCTTCCCTTACGACATTCGATATCGAAGACTCTTCCGGTTTCAACCCCTTCCTGAGAGAGCTAACGTGCATTCCGTAGAAATTGTACCGAACGCGTTTCCCACCCTGGACCCCCTCTACCCCTCGCCGTTCAATAAGTTGCGGTGCCAATTTCGGAATAGCTACCCTAGCCAGCGGGAACCGTAAAAAGGGTACCATAGATGAGCCTGCTAGGAGGCCAAGGGTTCGTTGAAGTAGATATTCATCTCCCCTGCATCTCCTCCGTCAATAGCCCGAAGTGCTGTTTTTTGTATTTCCTCTTATTGATTTTTAGAGAAGAGACCCCCCTTCCCCTTTTCTGGCGACCGAGAAAGCCTTTGACTTCGGTTTGTTTTTTTTCCTTTTTCCCCTTCTGGCTGTTGCCACCTTTTCTCCTCGTGGCCTTCCTTTTGACTCCCTGGGCCTTCAAGGCCTTTGTTAGGTTATGTGAACGCAAGGAGGCGTTTCTGGATACCAAGCTTTTCACGATTCTTTCCTTTCACCTCTCTTCCCCCCCCTGTCCACCCCTCTTTCCTCGGTTTTTTGCTGCTGCTCTTGTAGGAGGGAAAGGTTCGCTTTTGTCGTCGCGCTTTCCTTTGCGGTCCTCCCCCACCTTGGTCCTTTTTCCATATTTGCCAGCCTTTTATAGAGGGAGCTTGTGCTTACCCCTTTTATAAGAGCTGCAATTCGTTCGTTTTCTGACCTCTTTGCCCCCTTCCCGTGCACACGCTTCCCTCGTCCACCGGCCCTCCATCTGAGCAAGCTTTTATTTTTGCGCACCGATTGTCTGACGCTCCGCCCCCCCGGTGTTGTGTTCGCTCAAGAGAGTTAAAGAGGCGTTACGAAACCGGAACAACAGTTCTCTACGTCGTTTCCTTTTTCTTTGATCCCCAACCATGACGATTTGAAGCGTCTGGTATCTCTCCTCTTTTTTTTTACTCCTGTTTGTGATGAGCCCCCTTGCCTTCATTGATCCCCTGACACGCTTTTTCCCTTCTCTGTTCCTTCTTTCCCTCGCACCTTTAATCGTTGAACCACTTTGAACCCACCCAAGAGTTTCTCCGCTTCTTCCTCCCCTGAGAGAGTCTTCAATTCATTGCTTTCTTTCACCTTTCACCCTCCGAGTGATCTCCTTTGATTTGCATTCTGAGACCTCTGCGGGGTGCGAAGGCCGCGTTATTACTAGTTCCTTTGATTTTGTTTGTTCCCCCTTTGGTTTCTTCTCCCCTCCCCCCCCTAAGCGCAGGAGATCCTTCTTTCCCGTCTGCACAGTGAAACTTGCTTTTCGTGAACAGCCTCTTCCTCCCCACGCTCCTTCTATTTCTAAACCCTTCCTCCCGCCGACCATCTCATCAACCGACCTGTGTGCAAGTGTCCTGAGTCTTCTCTAGATTTCCTCTTCTGCTCCTCTCCCTTCCTCCCCAATGCCCTCTTTCTTTCTGCCCTGCCCCTCCACGCCATGACAACTAAGGACCAAGTAGTGCAAGTTAGGCTACAAAAGTGAGCCGCTACGATCTGCCCCCTCTAGCTTTTTTTCCCCTCTCGCCTTTCCGTCGACCCAGTCCAGGGTCGGTCGTTCCTGCCTTAGGATCCTGATTAGCATAGCCAGTTCCACTTCGTTCCTCGTCCCCGGCCCCTTCTTCGCGCTCCGCATGCAGCAATAGAAAAGGGAAGCCCGCTTAGACTGAAGTGCTCCTCCCCCTCTTTAAGGCTCTCTGCCCTTTTCCCGCATGGGAGTGGGCCTATAGGGGATGCCGCCGTCCCTGCCCCCTCTCCGGTACGGGAATTGTGTTATGTGTCATGGTTCCCACGCTTATACCCAGTTTGGAACTTATTTTTTGAAAACTTGTGGTTTCTCCGATTCCTTTTATCTGGAAGTTTTGTCCGAGATAGTAGCCCCGCCGACCCTTAGTGTAGTCGTCTTGCAGTTTTTTCTCCTACGTGAATTTTTACCGTCCTTTTATCGGGATTGGCGATTAACGGCGTTCCCCACCACTCTAGATGCCTCCTCCTAACGCCTGACCCGTCCCTTTCTCGACTATCGGTAGGTTCAAAGTCGTCCATTTTGGTGGTAACCGAGACGTTTCCCCTCCTCTAGTTTCCTCGCCTTTCTGGCCGCCTCTTCCTTTTTTGATAGGTTAGAGCCGCATGCAACTGCGCCCAGACCGACTCTTAAACGGGCTTTTTTCCTCCCTCCCCCCCTCCTGCCTTTTCTCGGTTTTGCTCTCCTGGCATGACATCATCTATCTTTTGATGCAGGTCTGGTTCCCTCAGAGATGGGGGCACTTTAACTCTATCCCCCCATCATTTGACCAAATCCTAATAACCTACAATTCTCGGCGTTGCATAGTCTCCTTATTGCTTCTCTCCTTCACGTCCGATATCCCGGAACCCCTAGACTGATCCCTGCAGTCGATTGCCAAGAACGTCTTTTATACACATCACACTCCCCACCTTCCCCCGAGTCTGCTCATGCGCGATCAATTAAGAAGGGAATGCGCGGATGCACAGACAAAATTGATATGTCCATTCCTTAGGTTGACGGATACGTTGTACCCGCTGCGGTCCCAGAGACTCTTGAATTCGGAGGGTCTACAACAAGCCGTTTGTTCTCGCCTTTTTCTCCTTCTTCGAGCGTTCCCCCCCTGCTGCCGTACCGAATTGAAGTTTACATCGCATACGGAGCTCCCCCCCCCCCCCCCCCGTGCCTCCCTCTCTGCCCGCGTTCTCTGCTTTGGCGTGACCTGCCGATCAAGAGGAACGTCCCTAGGGTAGCCGAATTTTCAAGATTGTGATTCTTCTTCGCCATCTTGGTTCTTTCGGCTTCCTTTGCACTTTTTGGCGGTCGGGGAGTGAAGACCGCCTTCTTGAGGTCTCCTTCCCGTTTTTCCCTAAGCCTTTCTTTTTCCCCGCTTGGTTCTTTCAGTGCAGCCACCCCGAAACGTTGTTTAAGGTTCAGGTGGGAGAAAGGCTCTTTTAACTTTTTTCTTTTCTCTGCGTTGTTTCAGGTTGCTATAGATCACGGTCATTTTCTTTTAGATTGAGATCCGTAGGCCCCATTTTCCGTGGACGAAGAAGATGAAGTAGTTTTTCTTTCCTCTCCTTATTTGAAAGGGACCCTCTTTTCCCTGTTTAAGCCGGAAAGGAGAATGTCCCCCTCCTATAAGTCTTTCTTGCATTTTCTTAGTCTCTCGTGAAGGCCTCAACAGTTAGGTCCTTTTGGTTATGTTTTTAATGTTTTTCTTTTTACACGGTTCTTTCTCCCAACTCCCCACCCCCCCTAGCACCGTCCCCCTCTGGTAGCCGACGAATTTGAAGATGAAATACAAATCGTTAATGGACTTCAAAATCGTGTCACCAATCACCGAGGATTTCCTCTTATAGACCCCTTCTTTCTCCCCCCCAATATCGAAAAGACAAGCCTTTGTGATGACCGTTATTTTTTCCGGTTGACCCCCTTTCTTCTGGCCTTTTTTTTTCTTATCCACTGAAGATCGGTTTGAGCAGATGAGAAAGTTAGCGAGCACACGGTTACAGATGTGGGTCTGCTCCCATTCTGACAGAGTCGTCCCCCCGCTCTTTTAACCCTCTCCTCCTAGCCTTCTAGTAAGGACCTCAATGGCTGAAAAGAGAGGGTACTCCCCTTTATCGTATTCAATTTTAACTTATTCTCCTCGTTTGATTGCCTTAGACCGTAGAACTCAGGGTCCCCCCCTCTGACCTTTCGATGGTTTTTCTTCTGTTATGGCAAAAGGATTTGAATTCATTGTGATGTCGATTCCGGCTTATGCCACTGAAAATGTTTTCCAACATTTCCTCCAATATGTGAGCATATCAGGATACGTGATTTCCGACGTTCCCCCTACTTTTCCCTCCTCCCTTTGTTGTTTTCTACTAGATTACAAATAGTAAGAATTGATTAGACTCCCTAAGGGGCAGAGCCCTTCATGAACGCCTAATTTCCTCGGCTCCTTCGCCAGCCTTCTCCCTCTCCTCCCTACTCCCCCATTCCCTTTTCAGCCTTTTTTCCGTCTCCCCTTCAAAGTGATCGAAGGCGTTGACAATTCGACTTATCTCTTCTTTCCGCTCTCCCCCTTCCCACCTCAAATCGCGATAAGAGGATAGGCTGATCGGAGATCCCCCCTTATAGAAACCAGCACTTCACCTCTCTTCCCCCACGCTCCTTTTGACGATTTATTGATCTCGGCGTTTTACCCTCTTTTTTGCCATCAAGCTTCAGAGCCTGGAGAGGACATCATCCACGCCTTAATCCGCATTCTTAGAGGCCCTTCGGTTCTCGATCTTCTCCCAAACATGTCGACACCCTCTCCCCCTCACCACTACCTCATCCCTTGTGGGTTCCAGGAACTAAAAGGGGCGCACAACTTGTTCCTTGCCCTCATTATTTGTTTCACTTTCCCCCCTTCCTGGTTAAATCTCTTCATAATGACAATAAGAGAATTTTTAATCCTTTTGGCCAGTCAACAGGACAGTCCCAGGTTCTCCAGTCCGAGTCCACTTTATTCGTTGGGCGGGCTACACTGTATTTACTCCGAGGTACAAACCACGACACCTTACTCCTAAACCCATGACATCATTTTGACCGCTAGCCTTTGATTTTTGGCGAACAACATAATGGCCTCAGGTTCCTGTACGCAATTCCCCTACTAGCAGTTATTGAGACCCCTGAGTATTTCCCACCAATGACCTCTTTTTTCCGTCACCCTAGTCGAAAGTATCGAGTACCCTGGCGTCTGATTTCCCAGTATCTCTTTCTCCTTTTCTATACTATGCCCGACATGACCGGCTTCTAATCTGCGCAGATTCTAGCCCCACAGGGAAAAAGCTCATTTTTAAACACACCCCCCGCTAGATAATCCCAATCTCTTTCTTCCTGCTTATTTTCTTCCAACGTTCTACATCACCACTCGTTTTCCCATACTAAACTCTTCCCCAAACGAAAGTAAATAGGTTATTATAAGAACTTTCCTGTCCTCCAACCGAATGACCCACGACATCCCCCCCTCTATCTACTCCCCCCCTCCTCACCAGTCTGGTTTTTTCAAAGGCTGGTCCAGACCAGCGAAGGATTGCGAATAGGGTCTCACCAGGTCCTTATAACCCAGCATTTATCTTGGTACCCCTAGAGACCTGTTCGCCTCACCCTTGTCCCGCATTGACGTCTCTGTGGAAAAGCAGTGTCTTTCCCCCCGCCACTTTCCCGTGACTCGATCGTATCATGTTCAATAGAAAACAAGCGTGTGGTGTTTGTTAACGGCGTATAGAACGGTACTCATCCTGTTTTCCCTCCCTCTCCGTGCGGCTCCAGCCGACTATACATTAAGAAATGGACCAGGGACCCCGCTGTTCAGCCCACTCTGTTTCACTCTTTTTCCCGAAATTGCATCCTTTCCTCCCTCCTTCCGAGGAAAGCGGCCCCCCCCCGTTTTCAACGAATAAGCATCATCCGAGAGTTGATTCTGGATTAACCTTTCTTTGGCAAATCCTGCCGATCCTCTCTTCTGCTGCATCTTTGCCACGTAGACAAAGGAGGAAAGGTAGGACAACTTTTGAGTCTTGTTCGCCCCTTCCCCCGGGTTGGTAAGATTGCTTAACCTTTTTCCTCCCTTCACATGTTTCTTTCTGCGTCGCCCACCCCTCGCGAGCGGGACCTAAGCGTTCCTTCTTGGAACCAGCTTTTTATGCCTTGCCCCTGGCCCCGACCTCGCTACTTTTGTGGCTATCGGTCATTCCTCGTCAATGAGCTCTGATAACTCCACTAGAGCATTTGGTGTTAACATTTCAGATCCCCCTACTTCGTGTTTCATACCCGTTGTCTACTTCTCCTTTTCCGTACGGCGGACATTTAAGCCCTTCCATATGTCCCCGTGCTTTGCGAACTTCCTCGCCCCCCCATGGCTCCCCCTTGCTGCCATTTTCCCTCGAACAGAAAAGGTTTACCTGTATTCCTGGTCACTTCTTCTACAGATTCTGCACTGTCATAGCCCTCCTGGAATCCCCGACTAGAGTTTCCCTCTTTTTCTCCTCTCCCTGCGTGCGCCCTTTTGATATTGATTCCGCGCATGAATTCTCGAAAAGAGTGAAAAAGAAGGTTGACGCTGCGCTTGCGAATATTTAAGATGGACAGATCCCCGACATGTTTTTCCCCTTCGTTTTCTCCTGCCTAGGGTTAAGAATTCTCGTCTTTTTTTCTCTTTCTGGCGTCGACTGATTCTTCCAGGATGAAGCAGTAAAAATCGGCCTCCTAAAATTTTCGTCTGTGACTCAGTCCTTCGACGTGAGCATACATTTTTTAATCCCCCTTCATACGCGCCTTTTTTCCCTTTCAGTTCGGCCCCACATTGCCACATCGTTCCGGATGCGATATATTTTTAGGCGGATTGACGTCTCTTTTTTGATTCATTTTTCCCACTATCTTCCCCCCTCCTACCATGTTGACTGTTGAATCTTTGGTTTCAGCCTTGTAAATCCGGACATTAGAGGCTGCTTTCAGAACTTTTCCCCAACTCTGCCACCCTTCCCCTTTTTCCTCTAAATCCGTTCTGTTTCCCACCGGCTGACTCGAAACGGCCCCCCCTCAAAGGCGAGCCGCCACCCCGGAATTTTAAGATAGAGGGCCCTCGCTCGCCCGCTCATCCGAAGAGTTTTTTTTCCCGCGCCCTATGCGTTTTCCAGACCGTGGAAAACGTCTAATCCCCCCCAAAAAGCATGTCCCAAGTCGTTTCCTTTCTAAACCCTTCCTTCTTCTGGGTATCTCCTCCTTTCTCCCTAATTTTTTTTTGAGAGCTTCCCAACCTACTCCTTTTTTCAATGACAATAGGAAACGACGTTGTTTGAGTTCCAGTACCGGGGTCCCCCTTTCTGGAAACAGCTTCTTTTTCTGTGAGCTGCACCCCAAACACCCCGATTAGCCCCGGTCGTTGTGATCTGACCCCGGATGTCCTCCTGTAACTTCCTAGGGTCTTCTCCTTTGGATTTGTGCAGCGCTGTGTTGTTTCTATTTCAAGAAGAGAGATCCATGCTGACCGTGTTTTCGTAACACTCTTTCTTTTTTCTAGAGCCTCCCCTTTTTCTCCCCATCGTCACCAGTATGCCCCACAGTGCCACATTGGGGTCTCACCTGAAAGAGGTTTTTTCTTTCCATAAAATGATCTGCCTAATCAAACCTGTTAACCCAGCAGCCCCCTTCTCCACCTCTACGATGGGACTGGCCTCTCTCTGTGCAAGAACCGCAGGAGAGATCGCTTATGCTTTTCTAACGGAGAAGACTTTCGGCTTTCAAAGCCATGACCGAATTCCAGGCCGATTTTCTCCCTTCCCCACCTCCTTCCCTCGACGAGCACGTGCTCGCCCTAAGTACGTAGATGCGGTTTTTGCCAACCTTGGCAAAGCTAAGTCATTTAAAAACATGGTAGTCGTAGTGCGACAATCGAATGACCCGATTCCAGCCCCCCTCCCTTGAGGTCTTCCTTGAACAGGATGTCGCCCTATATATGCATCACTCCCTTGGAATGAGGTAGGGACCGCTATGCTCCTCCTGGAAGCTTTCCTCCTCTTTCCAGGCTTCCGATGTATTTATATTCAAGGACAATTTGCTGCTGCCTCTACTTCCAACCCCCTTTTCCCGTTGGGTTCCTTCCTGGTTCTGGGTTAGTAGCTATTGACGTACGATGGCTTGCAACCTCTTTTGTAGTCGCTTCCCTCGCTTTTGGCGGGGATTCAATTCCTACGACACCCGGATGCTTTGACATTCCTTTTCTATTTTTGTATGTTCCGCGTCCGGCGCTGAGTATAGTCAAGGGGGCACAAAGCATTTTTTATGATTTTCTTCCTCTTACCGCGCCTTGTATCACTTTCCTTCTTCTATATCCTTACTTTCCCCTTCCTGAATTTTTCCTCTTTCCCTCCTTAGGTCTTCCATGGCATCTCCGTCGCTTTTTGAGAATGATAGTCTCTTTTTTTTTTTTGAGCCGTCACTGCTTCCTTCCCACCGATTTTTTCCCCGTCACCCCTTGTTAGTTTTTTAGTCGCCGCCTTTGCCCTTTCGTCCTGATATAAGGGGATTGACAAGATGCCGACTAGAAGACCTTTCTTTTTCATACTCCCCGGTTTCCCCTCTCGCTCAGCATAAATCACCCCTTGCTTTTCGGCGGTTTACGGGCGAGTGAGACCTAGCCTTCCCGCCTTCAACCTCTCTGTCGCAGCTCTTTTTCGACAGAGACGGTTTCGAGAATGAATTGAATTCTTCCCTTGCCCCCCCCCACCCCCCCCCCACAGAAGTTGGAAGAGCGCAAAGAGTGATTGTATACGCTTCCTTAGACCCACGTATTTGCCTTGGACTATCGCCATTACTGCTCGAAGTTTTAGGAAAGACCCCCCTTATACGATTATCCCCCCCCCCTCTGCGTAACCCCCCCCCTTTGAGTCGATTCGACGCCCGCTGAGCCGAAGCCCCCCGAAGTCAGACCCTTCCCTTTTCTACATGCCAGCTCCCCCTGTCGTCGTCGACGAGCAGCCCCTTTGAATCTGTCATTGCTAGCCCCCGGGCGGCGTTCTTTGACCTGGCGAAAGTTCCCACCCTTTAACCTGGGAATTCTCTCCTTTTCATTCCCCCCTGCTTGTTTCCCTTCGCGTTGCAGCTCCCACCGTAGCGCTGATTTATCCATTTCTCGTTGTTTTCCCCTCCTGACTCTTCCTTCATGACCTTTTTTCTCCTTGACTGGGCATATCGATACTCTCATATGTGATTTCAATGAGGTGATTGACCTCCCTTTTGTTTTTTTTTTTTACTCCCCTCTTCCTTCTGGTATCCGTAAATAATAGATTGGTTCACGGGACAGATCCGGTTCGCACGGAAAGGTTGTTTCCTCCTGATCAGGCTTTGTTTAACCTCGTCGTCATCTCTTTCCTGATGCGCACTGTTCACAAGAACCCTTTTAGTCCCTTGCCGGTCCATGTCTTTATTTTTGCCTGTGTCTCAGCTCGGAGGCGACCCATACCTCACAACCCAGGTCCAAGTTCGACATGCCTACGATGCACAGCTTCCATTTTTCCGGTTCCGGCCATTTTCCCCCCGTTTCCAAACATGTATTTCAACTCTTTCGATCCCTGCCCTGGGACGCACCCAGGAAAAAGTTTCTTCCTGACCAGAATTTTGCTTCGAAACCTTTTTCTTTTATCGTGTATATTTCCCTTGGGAAGCTTTCTCCAGCCCGGCCCCCCCGTAGATGACCGTAGTAGGTGTAGGGAGCCCGTCTTTCCCCTTACCCAAACCCCCCTTGTTTCTTCTCCCCGGTCCCGCGATCGTTCTCGATAGCTCGTTTAGGAGACCGCACAGCCTCCGTTCCCTGACGCCGCGAGGGCCGATTGGATCCTCCCCTATCCGTTCGACTTCCCCTTTGCCGATCGCCGATTTTGCTTTGAAGGCCCGAGGCAATAAACTCTTTATAGCTGGTCCCCCTGCTGCCTGCCTTTCTTTTCTTTTTTCTGCTAGGCGTGCCATATAAGTGACTCCTCTTGAGCCCTTGGGACTTTTGTCGCAGGAGTTTTTTTCTCTTCGCTCTCCTCTAATTTCCTCCAATTCTCTGTTCAGCCTATGTTGGAAGTTTACTTCTTGAACCTTTTCTTGGATGTCACCTATCTTTTCTTTATTTACTTTGTTGTTTGGTTAGTGTTCCGAGGACTAAATTTCAGCCACGATCTTTCCCCCTTTTCTCCTTTGTGAAAATCATGGTTACCCCAGCTTGGGTCATTGCACTGCAGTACATTGGGCACGTCCCTCCCCCGATTATCACTCCGCCTCCCCCATTAGGTAATCTTTGGTCTCCCTCACGCACAGAGCTCCTGACACCTCTTCTTTTTCTGTTTTTTTTTCCCTCTCCTCCTTCATCCCACTCGTCTCTCCCAGTCAGATGGCGGCTGATACCCGGAGATTCCTCGACATCTTTGCGTTTCCCATTTCTCTCCGGACACGTATATCGAGCGACCTTTCTTTTGCCCAGTAGGCGCATCAATAGTGGTTTACTTAAATACATATCTCAACGCACATTCCTTTGATCTCGAACGTTCCTGGGCTGTAGCACCCTCTTTTCCTTACAAGACAAGTTTTTTTTCCCACCCTTGTAGTTGCACCACTTTCTTTTTCGATCTTGGTCAAGGAAAATTACAAAAACCCCCCACCAGCCAGGAACAGCTACCCGGCTTCCTTTTACCCTATTCCTGGTTTACACCTCCTTAAAGTTATCGGTCTAGCCCATCTTTACCTCTCCCTGGGGGCTTTTTGGTTGTTCCAGTCTTACCAAGCTCTACCCCATGCAGCCACATTCCGATAACTTCCCATTAACTTTCTTCCTCAGCCAATAGTCCCGGATCATTGAAAAACCCTCCGACGAGGACTTTTAAGTCCACGCCCGCCCTTCTTTTTGAGTTGAAAATCCGTCCGGCTTCTCACCCCCTTAAAGCGTCAGAGATGCTCTGTCGGCCCTACGGCAGCCGGTCTCAGGCCAAAATGCCAGATCTCCTTCTGACTGCTATCTCAACCTACCTGACCTCTATAACCAGAAAGGCTCTCTGAATTCGCTCCGGTTTGCTTTATCACACCCAAAAGCGAATACCTTACTCCACGGCACTAGGGGTCGAACGTCCACCACCAAGAGGTCTTCCTCTTCGCTTCATGAGTCGGGGGCACCTGATAAGGACCGTTGTGGACTGTCAACTTTAAGTTCCTTATGCACACTGAAAAAGACATCCCCCACCATATGAAAATATTGTCATTGACGGCGCCAGCTCCAAATTGGCCCTACCCGGATCGCTTGAAAGTAACATAGAACCCTCCCGTCCCCGGGCTCTACGATTAGACCTAGTGCGATTGAATCTCAGTGGACTCTTGTCGACCCTTCCATGCCCCTTTCTTGAAGTCCTACCTTCCCCAAATGAGAGTCTGGTCTATTTCCCATGTTGTTTTCTTTCTGTCCCCATGCAGGATTTCCCCCCTTTCCCCGCGTGACCTTAGCCCTTTACTGGCCGTCGACTTCTCATTCACTACAAGGGTCAGATTCATTCCGCCTGCACGTCCTCTTCGGATAAAGAGTGCGCTCTACATTCTCTCAAAAGAAGATCGAGACCTATTTTTCGAGTTATCAGTGTAACCCCTAACCGAGTTAAAGATCTCGCGCTCGCACCTCTTTCCGCCGCCTCGAGTTACCATTTCGAGTTCGGAACCCATTGAGCCCTCCCAGGTCTTTTGTCATCTTCCACTCGAATCCACCAGTATTGAGTTCCCGGCGGCGCTTACCCCCACGCCTGGACTGCGTCCGGCTGCTGCCTTGGCTCTTCTAAACTTCTCCCACGACTGACTAGTTAAGTCCCTCCACTTGACGATGCTCTGGAAGATCCAGAGTGGACCTAACTGTAAAGTTAACCCCCAAACCCAGACCGTGGTTTTCCCCTGGAGAAATTCAGAAGTGAAGATAAGTAGATACTCAAACGCCGACGGGTCGGTTAGGAGCATCCCTCAGTCTTATTGACTTTGTTTTTGTAAATACTGACTTCCTGATCCCGCGGGTCCCCCCTTCCCCTATCCGTCTTTCTGTCCGGACCCTTCCCCCAATAATTCTTGTCATACTGTCGCGAGCCCATAACACCTTCAATAGAGACCCCTCACCCGGCCTTGGACTTCTACACTAGTCATTTATGTCTATCCGGGCCAATTTGCTGTTCCCCCGACCCTCCCCCATGACCTTACCAGGTAGGTGGAATCGTAGCCACACAAGAGAAGAATTAAATAGAAGTAATCCTGAACCAAAATTTAGCGTCTTCCTTCGCTATGTGACCTGTGTACTTCAGCTGATTGCTACGATCAGATTCCTTTTACTCTTTAGATTTACAACTGCAGGTGCCATCCCGTCAACGAAGGGTATGTTTTTTTTTTTTGTTTTTTTTTTTGTTTTTCTTTTTCCCGCCTCAATTTTTTTTCTTTTTTTTTTTTTTTTTTTTTTATGAAGGGAAAGGTACGATGTGCCCTCTGAGTCCTAGGACAATTGGGTTGAGTAATGACAGTGATCAGATACTATTTGACATCATCTCCTTTAGAGGATTTATCTACTTGTTCCCCTCGAGGACAGTGTTGGGGGGGTTGATAACGTCAACAGTAATTACGCGATTCTTACTTTCCGTGATGTCCCCCAGGATGCCAGTTCGCCCCCCTGGCGACCAACCCAAGAGAACTCCGCTATAGACATGGCAGTAATGCAAGTCGGCCCGGAACAGGATCAGGATTCTAAGGACTTTCGAGTTTTTTCGTTGGCGGAAGCCCCTCTTTTTTTAAGTACGAATGTTAAACCACCGAGTGCGACAGTACGACTCCCAAATTTGGGCTGTTGACCAGACTCTAGAGGATAGCTTCTTCTTCTACCCAAGCTGTAAAAGTTCCCCACATCTAGACTCCTTCGAAATCTTAGATTAAGGCTCTCCCTGAGCTGCTCACACACCCCCCTTTTTTCAGTCGAGCTTGTTCCGTGAACTTAGAGAATTTCCTTCCCGTTCCCTGACGCTCTTCCCCTTTCTCCTCGCTCCGCGGGTGGGTTCCCTAGGCGTGAAATCCTAAGTGGACCCCTTTTTTTGCTAGCCCCGTCCCCCTTCCAAACAAAATCAGTCGTTTCCAGTCGTTTTCCTGAATCGCAGTCTATAGGCTGGTTT
>Ga0179591_1264123_pt1 | contig 20342 bp, 16 predicted proteins | sample CZOMad2_1_08_16f_FD_182891 | JGI IMG/M metagenome (GOLD analysis project Ga0179591, IMG submission 182891) | Vadose zone soil fungal communities from Angelo Coast Range Reserve, California, USA - CZOMad2_1_08_16fungal (PacBio error correction) | ecosystem: Environmental > Terrestrial > Soil >... | reverse complement strand
GCGATGGCCCTCGCGTTAGAACAAACGGCCGGACCTGTGTCGGTGTTTTCATCTTCCTCTTTTCTTCTTCCTGCTGTGCTACCTTCTGAAAGCGTTTTCTCCCACACCACCCCCATCTGCCTTAACACAGGAACGTGCTTAAAGCCCTCGTCAAGTTTCCCTTCTCGCCCCCCAGTTTCCTCCTTCCCCCTTGCCATAATACCTGAGACAGCCGATTTTGACTCGGCCCCCCTCACCTGTGGTATCGCCCAGGTCGATAGCCCCTCTCCGCTTCCCCCTTTTTCATTCCCTAAGACCCGCATTTCTTTTTTTGGTTCCTCTCTTTTCCCTATTGAGAAGGTCTCTAGTCCCAGGTGATGCACTGTGGCCAAAGAGATTGTCTATTTCCTTCCGTCAGCCCCAGATTACCCTCTTCCCTATGGCCTGCATAGTTCTAACGTGAAGGGAGCACGCGAAGTCGATCAAGCGAGGCTATCGGGCCACCCAAGTTTCGACGATAGTGGCAAGGACCCCTAAAACTCTCCCATTCGTACTTTCCAATTTCTCCAGCACTCCTGGGCCTGCTGAGGATGCTACACGAAACGCTGATGATCGCCTAATAGGCCTTCCTCCTTGCGGACGTTCCACCGAGATACAATTGCCACAGATTCCCTTTACCAAAGTGGGCGGCTGATGGCGCGATCCCGTTAGTTCCCCGCGCTCGGCCTCCCGGAAGGCGAGAGTATGCAAGTTCCCCATTCCAGCACCGAGTGACGACTCTCCCGCCCCCTTTTTTACTTCTTCCTACTCTTACCGTACCTGTCCACCATCCGTTTAGGTACGGGACCTAGAGAAACATTTGGAGGCCCTTCTGATTGGACATCCCTTTCCACTTCCTTCCCGCGCAATGCCCCCACTGGGCTCAGTCGGCAGACCACTTCTGCACATGCAAGAGAAGTCGTCAATATAATAAGCCACCTGGTTAAGGGCGCTGTAAAAGATCCGGGTGTCACAAAACAGTATTGCTCTAACTTTGATAGCCCCCTGTTAAGCCAAGCGTATCTCCCTTCCGCCCCCGCCCCCCCCCCTTCGACAGCGAAGCTCTGCTTCGTGAAACTCTCAAAAAGTCAAGGCCGTTTCAGGCATAGGTCTCCCCCTCACTTCCTCCCTTTCCTACGGTGGCATTAACAAGGTGTCTACTGCCAGATATTACAGCGGTTGAGGCCCTACTGAACGCTTCGTCCCCCAACCATCTCCCTTCCTCCTCCGGTGCAGGCGGATTGTTGTTCCCTTCCTGTCCGGAATTCAGTCCCCCCGACGTTTTCTATTTTTAGGCGCACACCCCGGAACTTATCCGCACTTCTCTAGTCAGCTAGACGAGGGCGGCGCGCCCGGGTGTTCCCCCCCCACCCCACAAGACTTTTACCGCGAGTCTGAGCCTTCTTCTCTTCAAAAAGACCCGTCCCGCGTTACGCGAACGAGGAGTTTTCCCCCAAGTCTCTCCCCGTTTTCTTCGACCTTTCTACCGAGTCTTTGCCGGGAGACAGATTTTCGCCCCCTGCCCCGCGAACATGCAGTACAACCCCTTATCCCACACGATTTTCTCCTCCGTTCGCGCACGTAAGAGAAGGTCCTATTACTGGCCTGCTGCGCCGCGCCGGAGGCGCTACTCTTCTCCTTACTTTGCCCCGGATACGTCATAAGGGCAAAGAACCACTTTCTCATCTCTTAGAAGCCTAGGATCCCCAAGCGGCAGCTTCTTTTCTTTCGGCCTGCGAGTCCAGGTGATGCTTTGCTCAAAAAAGGCCAGGCATCGACGCAAGTGCGGTAAAAGATCCCTTATCGTCTACCTTTCAATGTTTCACACTAAATCTTTTTCCCCCCCTCTATTCTAGGGGGGTGATTTGGAGGAACAAGGACGTGAAGATTCTTTTTCTCCATGCTTCCCGCTGCACTGTCGCATTGTGAAACTTCTCTGTCCGAGATAGAGAACTGTTCTTATACTCCCCCCCCTCGTATGAGATGCTCACAGTTTTTTTCTTTAATGCTTGCTCGAGGCCCCAGTAGAGAGGGCCCCCTCCCTTCCGTTGCCCCAACTGACGTCCCCAGTTCTCTACTTTTTGAGTTCTTCGCTCGTCGCCAGCTTCAGAGTTTTTCTCATCTTTCTTCTCGTCGTTGTTTCCGTTCGGCGGCAGATTTCGACTCTCCCAAGGCCTATGTCATCTTCCATGTCTCCTCCCACCTTCTTCTTTTGACGAAAGCGAGGTCCGCTGCCGTACGCGCGGACGTGTTTCAGCAGACAGTTTACTGACCATATCCGATTAGGGCTGGTCTTTTTCCACACTTTTCTTTACAGGCGGTACTGGAGGTCCCCCACAAAACGGTCCGGCCGACAAGGGGGTTTTTTTTAGAAGAGACGACTGGCTACGGTCCACCAGTTCCCACATCTTTTCAACCCGCCCCTCCTTCGACCCTTGAGAAGAGTATTACGAATATAGACACTGAGAACTCATTTGGACTTTTTCGGAACCCCCCCCTGGCAGGACACATTGGGACCCAAAACCTTTAATTGAATTGCTCCTTCGAACGACCCATTTTGGGTGCTTTCGCAGCCTCTCGCGGGGCCTCCTGAAGGGATAGAAGTATTGTTTCCTTCGGAGCTCCCGTCTTTCTTTTGCAATTGTCCCCCCGTCATTGTCGATAGGGGTACCCGACAGTCTTCCCTGCGACGCCGGATGTAGAAGGGTTTTATCGGTCAGATATCCCTCGGACCATGCATCTTTTCCCTCGTAGGAGCCATGAGAAGTGACTCCTAGGGCGGCGAACCCGTTTTCCGGCTAGTTCATACTCTTCCATTCGCCCGTCGTGTTGACTCGTTCCGACCGCACAGGTTGTTTTCCGCGTCGGGTGAAGTCTGTGTTCTTCCACTCCGGAAAATCTTTCTACCTTCTTTGTTTGAGGCGCTTGCTTCTGCACCTCCGGGCTGCCTTCAGAGGTCATGAACTACCTTATCCAACCCTCCCTACCGGCTTCCCCCTCCCGTGAGTTCTGATCTGCGTGGTTGTTTCGACACTGATGATTCCGTGTCCGCAGACTTTTTAACGTGCTGTCTCTTGTCCCGTCGCACCATCCCTCTCGTTCTTGCTTCGCCCGTAGGCAGTTGCGCTGTCCTGCCGGCCGACCGATATAGGGACCTGGTTTTTCTCCGCCGCTCCTTGATAGAATGGCTAGTCAGCTTCTGAATCTCTTCCCTGATGTTCTGAAGGAGAGCCGCTGTTCGGTGCGACTTTTTGGGAAACATCCTCCTGACTACGGTGGCCCTTTCCTGGCCCTGTACTCTACCGTACCCTAGCAGGCTTTAAGGTACCAATCCTCGTTACTGGGGAGATCTTATTTCGTATTTCTCCCGGTTCGAGGGACCACCGGTTGCGGTGGACCTTAGACTCCACGTCTTTCTAAGGGGCGCTTTCTTTTTCTCAGGAGCCCCTTTTTCATTTTTTTTCTTGAAGAGTACCCCGGTGTTGCCAGATTTGTGTGAGCACGCTAAAAGAGTTTTAAATCCCCGAGCAGATACATATGAACTCTCAGCACACCCCCCTCCCTTGTTTCGTTCTGGTTTCAGTGTTTACAGTTTGACCGAATCGCGGTGTTCACCCACCTTAAAGGTAGGAGTGAAGAACCAAGGAAGATAGTTTCTGAGTTCAGGACGGATGTTTGCTTTTTTTTCGTCTTTCCCGAAACTAACAGATTTTCGGTTGACGTTAACATCTCTGCGTTTCCCATAGGCGATTTTGGTCTTAATTGGGATCTTATTCCCTTTTTTCTCCCGCCAGTTTGGTCCCCCTTTTTTGGGAGATGGCACCGCGCATATAGCGCCCCTGGGGTGGCCTCTAGCTGACTTCAAACTAGGTGAAAACAATGATAGTCTGTCTCTTCATGCACGGTCCCTCTCCCCCGATTACTGTAGGTGATGAGGTTCAGTATTATAGATTCAATTCCTCCCGCAAGTCCCCTCTCCCCCGGCCCCCCTCTTTTTGGGGTTACGCGGCATCTCGCGGGCCCCGTGAAAACTTTGCGGAGTACGCCGGCGGTCCACCAGAATCCGCCATTCCCCCCCTCCTGTCTTTTTTCTGATGCCTTGACCGTCATCGACTTCGCTGCCCCACTCTTTGCCCGCAAGCAATACTTCTTTTTCTTCTCCTTTGTCTTATGTGTAGCTCTCTTCCTCCCTTCAAGAGTCCCTCTGAGCCCCCTCTTTTCGACCAGAGGGGCCGCGTTTTGGTCGTCCCTTTCGGCGGCTCCTCGCCTGCTGCGCCGCTCGAGAACTGGAGATGGATGAGGGAGACGTGTTGCACCCGTAATTGAAGACGTCTTCCCCTCCTTTTCTTATTTCCCCTCCGCGCAGAAGGGGCGGTTGCGCGCGCGACGCCTTCGAGTGGCAGCAAAGGCCCGAGCGGGTAGCGGGTGATTTGTACGCTCTCCCTCTCCCTTTGCGTGTGAGTCGTGAAACGCGCTCTATTGTGAATGCCGATTGGCCTCATGCTCCCCCTTCACCCCATTAAGAACGCAATTTCTAGATTGCTTAGTATCCTCGATCTCCATTTTTTTTTTTTTTTTCCGGTAACGGATGCCCCCCGTTTGATGAAGCGCCTGGTCGGCTGTAAGCGTTGAGGTTGGCACGATGCGTTTCACAACGTAGCGGCGCGGGCCCACTCTCCCGATCTGGGCACCCCCCCCCTTGCCCTTTCTCCCTCTTTTTTCTTAGGAGCCCCCGAAGCGTGGAGCTCAGACCTGAGGCCTGTTATGTCCGTTGAAAAGCGGCCGCCCGTTTCCCTTCAAATCAACCGTCCTCGAAACCCCCTAATGGACTCCTGGAGCGGCCAGAGAAATTAACCCCTTTCTTTTCCATGCAGCCCCTCCCTTTCCCCCTCCAGTGTGGATGGATGCTGTGAAGCATTTTTTTTGTAGTATAGCGCCGCTCGCAGTCTTCCTTTGCGGATTAGTTTTCGAGGACGTGAACGCCAACGGCGGCGACCTTTCCTCTTGTCATTCATAAAGAGGCCGCTTTCTCTTTTTTAGTTCCCCCCAGATTCTTTTTTCCTCCCTCGGAACATCTTTTCCTGCGCCTTTGCGCGTCTCTTTCAGTCCATTGCGACGGTGCTTTTCGAGGGGCTCGGTCCGCCAAACACTAGTCGCAAGTCTCTTACTCCGGGAGCAGGCCTATTTCTTTGCCCTCAGTCTTTTTCCCTCTTTCCCCCATTTCCCCTCTTCTTTCCTCCAATCGATGGAACGGTGTGGAATGGGTCGGCCGTGGCCCCTCTTTCAACATTCACGGCCGCGTTACACATAGCCCAGGCCAGAGTGATCTTAATCTATCCCCCCCCCGCTACGACTCGTGCCCTTCTTCCAATCATGGCCCTTTTTTCTCTCCCCTTCTCAGTTGAGTTATCTTCCTATTATTTGCCCTGCGGCTTTTTTCCCCGAAGGACTAGTGATGAATTACCCCCCCTTTTCTGATACTTTCCTCTCCATTTTCCCTGACGCCCCCCCGGTCTCTCTCTTTTTCCGCCCAGGCAGTCGCTGGGCCGCGGCGCCTACCCTCTGCTGCGGGTCGACCAGATGGTTCTTACAACCGTTTTCAGGAAGCTTTCCGATAAACGACCCCAACTCCCCTTCTGGGATTCACCTTTCAGTTCCCTCTCTCTTGGCAAAGACGTTGGCCAGAAGTGTGCCTACCGGTCGGAGGTGGCATTTTCTCCCCCAGAGTATGAATAGGCACTCCCTCTGGCCAGCATCTTGGCTTCCCTCTCGCCCCACGAAAGGGCCGTGTCGTGCCGGCGGCGTGGGTAGCAACGAGACTCCAAGATTCCGCCCTATCAGGTATATTCACCTTTTTTCCCCAAAGTCGCTTCGAGGTATCCTCCGACGATCAGGTACCAGCAAGTAGTTTGTTAGTCTCCGCGGAAATCCAGCCCCTTTTCTTTGCGCCGCCCCCGATTTTTCTCCCCCTGAGGGCAGTAACCAGGGGCCCCCATATTTCCGCCCACTTAGAACAGCCCCTCCCGTCAGTCATGGCCGACAGGATTTTCAAGGCTTCCCCCCTCCCTATATTCGTCTCCTTTCTTCACGACAGAAGTCAGCCCCTCCTCTACGATCTTCGATATTGCCTTACACGTGAAGTGACCAAAAGTGAGGAGATATTTCCCCCCCTTCTTTCCCCCCTGAAAGGCCCGAATACCCGGCTGATTTTGGTCCTCTCTTTCTCGGAGCACTTGAGTGGACCCCCGCCCACACCCCCATTCTTGCACCCCGGAAACCTTGACACGCCTAGCCCTTCTTTTCATTTGCAAGGTTCATCGAAAACAGCCCCCCTCCCGTACACCCCCCCTGTCTTTCCCTGGCCAACGCGCCGCGGTGGTGGATCACGATCGATCCAGAAAGGCCTACCGCCGCTCTGGTCATAGGAAGTCCTCTTTCATTTTTTCTTCTCCCCCGAGGTCACAACGTCGCTTGAGGATGTTCCTTCGGCTCGAAAACTTAAGAACTCTGCCATTTCAGCCCCCCCCCCCCCCCGAGACATTCTTTCCGTTTTCGTCTGTTTTCCTCTCTCTTTCTCCACGCGAGAGTTACCCCGTTCGTTCCTTCACGCCAGACCCAAATCCCACCCCACAGCGTTCATTTTAAAGCAAAGGTCCTATCTTTTGATCTCTCGCCCCTCCCCTCCGTGGAACTGGCCTTGATCCCGATGCGGACGACACCAAGATCGAGTGAATTCTTCCCCCCCCCTAAATGCCCTTTAAGCGTTCGGCTCTTTCTTTGATTTTCTGCTCCCCCCCTTTGACCCCCTCCTTACTTGCGGAAGTGCGACCCGTTTATCAGCGGGCTGAGAAGTTTCTTTTTATACCGATAAAGACAGTCACCCTTCCCATTTTCCACCTTTCCTTGGGTCCAAACCGCTCAACCAGGAGGGACGGCGTAAACATCGGTCCAATGCCCCCTCCCCCACCTGACTTTAGTCCTCCATTTGCTTCCCCTTTTCCTTCTCTTCACCTTTCCTCTTGCAAAGAATGACGCGCCTGTGGCCGATTACGCGAAATTCCCGCCCCCGTGCGAAATACGGTCGTCCCCTATTTCCGACGTTTTTTTTTCAACCCTATCTCGGGTGCTCCCGACTTTCGGCCGAGTTCGATCCCAAGCGTCAGAAGGGCAACAATTCCCCCCCTCATTAGACTCTCGCAAGTTCTTCAACACTTCTAACTTCCTGCGCTGACCCTTGCGAATGCAGCAGCGCGTTCTTTAAGCCCTTTCGGACGGTGGGCCTGATCTTCTTCCCTGTGGTATATGGACATCTTATAGGCGTTGCAAAGGAGATCATATTCCCCCCCCCCCCTCCCCGAAGCCCCGCCTTTGCTGCCCTGCACAGGTCGAAGATGCGGGAAGGACCCCTCCATTCCTCCCTGACAACGAACCCCTTCTTTTCTCTTCTTGCCCCCCCCCCCCTTCCCTGCTGACGTTGGTATCACCCTTCTCCTACGTCCTTACGGACGTGGGTCGCCTGGGTGTCCCCCTACCGCGAGTTTTATGCGGCCGTGCGTTCTCACCCATTCTTCCCCCGTCCGCGTCCATCTTAACCGCCGCGGGTCCGGCCAAGTAATTGTTTCTTTTCTAATGTTGCATCGTCCATTCTTTCCGTAATATTGAGCCCTTGCCGCGACACGGCTCGAGAGCGTGCCCCCCCAGCCCTTCCCCCAGATGCCGTCTCCCCAGACTTTATGCGTTATGCCTGGCCTTCCGCGGCGGTAGACTGACTCGTGCTCCCCCACTTTTTGTCCCTGACTCACCCTACTTCGGACCTTTTACCTCAAAAGTTAATCCTTCCTCCTTTCTCCCCAAGCACAGTATATAGTACAGGAGATTTGATGCGATTCTTTCAAACCCGGAAAGTTAAGTAGCGCTTGATGACCTCTTCTTCCCCATGCGTTCCCCTTTTCATTTCCTTCCCTAGATTTCTTTTCCGGTGTGTTGGGAGTGCTAGAGTCGATGAGTTCCGACCCAAACGGGCGATGGCAGCGGTTCGAACCTATTTAGAATGAACTAACGCGGTTTTTATCCCATGCTTTTTCCCTCTTCCGACGATGATGAGACCCCTCCTGGGTAGATGCGAAAACCTGGTATTGAAGGAGGGGGCTTCTATTGTTTTCAACCCACCTTCTCTCTCCTGAGTAGTCAGCAAGTGCACAGCAGGCCCTCCAATAGGAACCTTTACGACCCTGTAGGTGAATAGCCGAGGCACCCCTCCTATTTGTCCCCCTCTTCTGCTTATTATGATGGGTTCGCGGGGCGCAAGATTCACTTGAGAGAGTCCCTTACCTTTTGTTCCTTTCCTTGTAACGGTTCCTACAGAACCCCCCTTTACGGCGCGTACGTCATGTCCCGCTGACCTCGGTTTTCATCAGCCAGTTGTTGATAGACATCCCTGCCCCGGGGGTTGCTTTTTAAACCTTTGAGGTCTTCTTCGCCGTACAAGGTCTTAGCCTGAGTAGGAGACTTTGGCGCCCCCCCCTTCTTCCAGGCCTCTCCTTTTTCCAGTTGCGCCGAAGAAGACTCCGGCAAGTTTTAGTAATAGTGAATTAGGCTCTTTATATTCCTCAGAAGCCCCTCAGGCGAGGTAGCCGTAACGTTTCTCGTCGTAGAGCAGGAATAATGCCAATATGATCCTTGCCGACTCGTCCCATTCTCCCATTGGCAGTCCACCGTTCCTGGCTGTCCCTCCCCTCCGGGAGATTAGAAGGTCGTTTGTTAGGCAAAATATTCCTCCTTTGTTTTCGCCTTCTCTTTCTAGCGTCCCCGTCGCTCTTGGCTCGAAGCGACAGTAAGTTTCACCCTCTCTTATCCTGTTTGGGTCCTTTCCCGAAAGCTTCGTCCGACGCTGTACCCTGGTGAAGGATTGTCACTGAAGCGAGAGTTTCCTTTGCATCCTTTGTAAGGACGATTAGCGTTGCAGAGTCAAGAGTGTAGTTGGCTCTCCTTCGCCGTCCCATTGGGTCTGGACTTAAGTAAAACCCCCCCTTTGTGTGTCCCTTTTCCTGTGAAGAAGGACCTCTGAAACCGGCTGTTTGAACGCCATCTCCCTTTTCTAGATGCTACGCTTCCTCCTTGCCCCCACCTGGGGGAGTCTAAGAGGAGGGTTACACTCCCATCAGACCCGCCACGCTCCCTGTTTATCATGATCCGCTGGCATGGGGCAGTCCGACACTCTGGTACCGACGGACTGTGTGTAGTAACCGCTTTTTCTCTGTCTCGTTTTCTTTCCTCCAGGCAGTCGTGCCTTTCTACGAACTGACGTATGCGCTGGATGTCTTTTGGCAGTGGACCTATTTATAGGCCACCTTGGTGCTCCCTGAACCTTTGGCTAGGCCGTCGATGAAGATCACAAGGAAAGGACTACGAGGAGACAGGTTTTCCTTCTCTACTCCTCAGGTCAGATGTTTTAGAGACGTGGTGGGGAAACAATCACTTCTCTTGAAACTTTCCTTTACACCGTACACTATTTGTTCTTCTCCTTAACCAAACCGAGCGGTGGGCCCTTTCTCTTCTTGACTTCGATTATCTTCGAGGCCTGCGGTTGCGCCGTCGTCTGGGCCGAGCTGGTCTTTGCTGGTCTATTACTTTCCTACCTCCCGTGTCCTCCTTTCTGCAGACTCGGTGATGAGTTCCCCCCTTCACGCGATGTTTGGGCGACCCCACGGTCAAGGGTCTTAACCGGCGGTCCGATCCCTCTTCATGACCCAACTAAGGATTCTTTTCTTTTTTTTTTTCCCCGTTTAGTCCTCGGTTTTTCCGCAGGGTCGACGCAATCCCCCCCAAGTTTTTCACAGATTTTTGATAAATACGAAGACGCTAGGAGGCCGATGTGAGAGTGTGGCCTGGTTTATCTTAGTATCTAACTCCCCCCGATGAAGGTTTACGATGTAAATCTTTCCCATTTTCGGAGCCGACGTTTGTCGAAGCAGACTAATCCTGTGGTGTAAAAATGGTTGTAGCCTCCTTTTTTTCAGTCCCAGTCCAGGGGGTGGCTCTTGGCACAGCTCGAGTCCACGTTCCCCCTGCTCTTTGGGTCCTTATCCCCTTTTTTTTCGACGATCTCACCTTTCGTGTTTCCCACTACTGTGACCGGAGCCCTAAGAGGACGGCTCCCCGGTCAGAACAGTGAAGTCCTCCTCTCTTTCTCCATTTCTATGTTCCCCCCGAGAGTGCGGTGGGCCGTCGAGCGGATCTCGCCGGAGTTGGTCCGAATGAGAAGTCTTTCCGCCCCTCCAGGCCTGTTTCCCCCTGTCCTTCAAAATCGAGGAGTGAGAGACTCTCCTCCGTCCGCCAGTCTTTGGCCGAGCAGAACTCGGCAATGGCATGGGTGATCGACTTCGAGTGGGTTCTCTAACCGGAGCATTTCCCTGTCTCCCCTCTCTTCTTTTTACAAAGAAACGACAGTGATGTTGGCGCGTTCCCCCCGGTTCGTCGATTCGCCACCCCGGCAGGATTCTCCCCTTTCGGCCTAACTGTAAATAGTGATGAGATCCGCGTTTCGCCCTCCTCCAGTTCTTTTTTCTTCTTGAGGTCTCAGATCCCTCAGAGGGAGCCCGAGAAGTTTGGCGGCCGTTGGTACGGCGATCCTCAATCTTTAAGGGAGTCCCCCCCCCTCCTGATCGCGCGTTTCTCTTGTCCTGAATATCTCGGCCGGGGATGTCCGCAGGGTAGCCCCACGGCGTCGTTGCCTTTCATCGTGCGGGTCCTTCACACCAGGGGAATTTTTATTCATAGATTTTTTCTAGATCGAGAGAGGATCCGTGTTCCTTTTGACAGTCATGGCTTCTCTGCCTGGCGCCTCCGTTTAGTTGGGCCTAAGGTCAACCACCCTTCCCTCCCCGATTGCACATCCGTACCGTCACTTTTCCCCCCCCCCTTTTTGCACTCGCACTCTTTGTGCAGTCCCTCAGAAGTTTTTCAGAACCAGATCTACTGCGTCGACCGACGCTCTGCTGAAATGTCTGATTCTTTCCTTTTTTTAATACTTACGCCCCTCTCCCCTTAATTTCTGTTTCTTCATTTCTATAACAGACCATCTCTCCTCCTCCTCGTTGTATATCCGGGCTGTTTTGTGAATGGTTCTAGATTGAAGTTTAGTCTTGCAGTTCTTCCCTTTCGGAATGTTTCTGACTTTTTCTTTTACAAGCCCCTGTTTCTCTTTTTCATAGAATAGTGACGTTCTGCCTCCACAGCCGGCTGGCGCGCCTTCTTCAGAAACCGATTGAGATTTTTGAAAATCATTGTTGCTCTCTTGAACGGTGTTAGATAGAGGCCTCCCCCCCTTTTCCCGCCAACCCATCGTTCTCCTCCCCCAGGCGATTACGGGATGAGCTGCCGCGGGTGACATACTTTACCACACAGGTCATCGAATTCTATACGACCTCAATGCCCCTTTTTCTTTTGACTGTAGCTGATTCACCTCTTCCCCTCTTTGAACTTTCCCCACACAATACCCCAACATGCCGTTAGGCGCTCGGAGTCTTCGCGTACGCTAGCGGGCTTATGCCTTCTTGTTTCCCTTCTTTATCTCCTCTCCCTGTTTTGCGCTGCGAGGAGTTCCCCTCTGAGACGTCTCCACAAGTGCAACACAAAGACATCTCAATAGCGAACCTCCTCCTTCGCCCCTGGTAAGCCTCCCTGAACTTTCCCCTTCCGCCCAAGACGTTCCCCCGCCCGCTGTGGTCGGGAAACTCGTTCTCTATTCGGCCAGAGCTAAGCCATTAATACCTGTTTTATTTTTTTTTGATCAAAATTGCGAGATGATCAATGACGTGGCGGGCGAAGCTTATGACGCGTCTGGCCGAGATTTGTTTTCGTCCCTCTTACTTTTTCATCCTTTCAGGCAATTCGTCGCCTTTCGGAACTCCTCCTGGGTGGATAAGAGAACTGGCGTGGACGCCAGTGGCTCGTGCGCGAGCGGTACCCCAATGTACCAAAGATCTTTCTCCTCATGTTAGTGCCCTTCTGACCCCCCCCCCAAGTCGTTTTTCCCCTGATATTCTTTTCTCTTACGCCCCAGATCACGTGTGTCCCCCAACGACCCGAGGCTAACGCGGCCAGCCGCCCCCCGCTCTCCTCCAGATAGAGGATTGTTTGCCTACCACTGCTAACACTTTTCCAACCCCTTTCTGATCGCCTCCTCAAACTGCTTCTATGGCCAGCAGGTTATGTAGCGTCCCAATAATAGTGTAGCTCCCCAGTGCCCAAGGAGACCCTTCGCCCCCCCTTTTTTCTTTTCTCCGCGACTCCCTTTTTCCCTTCCCCTCCCTTTCCTTATAGCTTCAACGTGGATTTGCCCCTGCTCTCCTGCGATCCCCGTGGAAAAACACGGACAGAGAAGATGAGGGGCTGAATATCCCCAGTTTATCGCTGGCGGTGCTACTCTTTTCCCCTCGTTTTGTTCTCACCCCCCAATTCCATAACCATAACCCGGTGAACGTCGCCACTTTCGCCAGCCTGGTATTGCCAAGGTCTGTCCTGCGGAAGGCATAAAAGACACCTAACTTCCCCGGACATCACCTAGGAGCCCCCCCCCTGAAACACGAGGTGGGCTCGATCCACCTTTTACTCCCCTCCACCGCTTTTCCCACGCTACTTTCCCCTCTCCTTCCAGTCTCCCCCCTCCGGTCCTCTCCCCCCCCCTCCTCATTCCTTAGTCACCGCCCTCTAGATGTACCTTTTTTTACCTCCCTCCGGAGTGGTACCTTTCCAAGTCATTCTCCCTTTCAGTCAACGTTAGTACGTTCCTGCAGGGCCCCCTTGTCGATGCGGATGTTCCCTAAGAGTTCACCTCTTGAAAGCGGTCCGTCCTCGGACCTTTCCTTGCCTCGATCAGTTAGAGGGCATTAGCAGACAAGCGTTGGCATCGGGACACCACCCCTGTCGGCACGAATAGGGCCAGCCACTCCCCCGATAAGTTAGTCCTCCATCATTACGAGATTTTTATCTGTCTCGACTAATCCCCTTCTAACAGCGGTCTCAGATTGCGCCGGCACACGAGCAGGCAATGATCTCTCTGAAGGAAGGAATTCCCCTTTTTTTATCTATTTCCAGCTGGCTTCCATCACCGGTCCTGTTTCCCCCTTTCCTGTATGCACCCGCTCCTCAGCTCCCAGCCACGTTTCCCTCGGGCGAGATACAGTAAAAGTCCCCCCCTTTCCCCCCCCTACTTTTTTTGGCCGTCTTTCCAATGAAAAAATGGTCGTGACGGCCTTCCCCTGGGCTCGAAGAAAAGATTCTCCTCGAGGTCCATTCAATCTTTAGCGGCTACTCCCGCCTTCACACCTAAAGCAGAGCCGAAACCGCAACAATGTAACGCGTAGGAAGGGTGCCTTCCTGGTTTCCCATTCTCAACCGCGATTAGACATGATGCGTAGCTCCTCGCTGGTCTCCAACCACCGGCCCAAGGGCCAAGGCGAAGTCTTAAACACGGCGTCCGGAGAACTCCCCTCCTCCCCCGGCTCCCTTCCCCTTTATAGGAAGAAGGTGTCAGCTAGTCCGTTCCAAGTGGAACTGCAGAGCAGCCCAGTCCCTCCTGTTGAGGCGGTGAACCAATTGAATAAGAGTCCTTCCCAACCCTCCTGATCTTTTTCCTCTAGGCAAGCGAGCGGCGAAGCACATCCCCGCGTCCGGCAATTCCTACCAAAATGCCGATCTTATTCTCCTCCAAAAATCTGCTTGAACTTTGGGGCGCAAATTCTTCCCCTTACTTTTTCTCCTCTCTTTGAACTTCTGAGTAACCCTTTTTAAAAAACAAAAGCCCTACCCGGCTGAGAGGCGCTTTTTCCCAACTGGATGCGCCACCGGTAGAGAGTTACAGCAAGAGTCGAAAATTCTTTCATCAACACAAGACCTCCCTTTTGTTTCTCTCCTCTCTCCCAGAGTAATTGAATAGGATTCTTTCCCGTCCGTGCCAGCCTGCTAAAAGTCGCATCTCCTACCCCCATTCCCCCCTCCTTCGGTGGTCTTCTCCCCCGCGTTCGGCTTTCTGCGAAGCTCAACTGTTCCGTCCCCTGATCACTCTTCCCGGATTTTCCCTTTAGCGAAATGGTTTTTCAGCCTTCCCCCGCCCTCCGGCAACCCGCTTTAATCTCCTCCCCACTGGCGCAAGACCAATGCGATTCTTCTTCCTTTCTCCACTTGATGCGCCGAAAAAGGCCAGTTATTCGACAGCGTGCTGTAAGCGTGAAAATTTCCCGTTCATTTTTTTCCCTGAACCTTTTCTCATCGATCCCTCTTTTTCCCCATTTAGAGCTCGTAAACGATGGCCCCAGACGATGTTCAGAAAGGGTACCTCTCCCTTACGACATTCCCCTTGATTACGCCCACCTTTACTCCTGGAAGAATTATAAAATGTGATTGAATAATTATATTTTTCTTCTCTTGAAGAACTTGGTTACTTCGCCGAGGAGTAATGAACAAAAGTTCAGTTCGCCTTAAGGTCCTCCGCCTTTTCCCCTTCAGCCCCTCCGAACCTACTTCCTCGAACTAGCTCAACTTTAGTTTTGAAGGAAGCGGGCTACCGATCTCCAGGGTTTCCCGCTAGGATGGCTGGAATGATTAATTTCTTTATAGTTAATGTCTCCTCTGTACTTTCTCCTTTTCAGAAATATGTCCTCCTCTCCGCTATGGGGAGTTCCCTCATGTATTTGGGTTGGTAACATAAGTTTTGATATCCCATAACTCCCCCCCTCCCATGATCCCTGGTCTTGGCTTGTGGAGGGTTATTTTCTCTTCCATTCGTCGTACGATAGGAATTTCTCTCACAACCCTTCTAATAGGTGTTCACTTTTGTTGGACTGTAGGATTATCGAAGAAGTGAGTAGGAGATTACCTCTACGAGTCGGTACCTTTTTGCAGGACCTCCTTCCACGTATGCCCCCCCTGAGGTTTCCCCTGTTGCAAGAACTGCGATGATGGAAGCCCAATGCTTCTGCCTTAGACCCCCCCTGGACTTCCTCTCCCCCAATTTGAACCTGCAAGACCTCGTTGCGGCCTCGCAGTTCTTTCTTTCTAGACATTCGCCGGGTTTTCTAAATATTCCTCTTTCTCCGGTTCTCCTTTTTTTCTTGATCCAGTCGCTTTTTTCTTCCTATAACGTTGAGTTCCCTCCCTTTAGCTCTGGTAAGCTCCTCTTCCTGCGACGCCCTTATGTAGCATTTTTTGCTTTAGCGGACTTCCTACTTCTTTCAGGCCCTCCTCGGACGGTCTTCACTCTCTTTGCGCGCAGTCTGGACATCCATGTGCCCGATTGTTTCCGCGTCATCTCTCATCATGGTTGAGTAATCCCTCTCACAACTGCTGCTTTCATTGTTCGTGTTGAGTATCGCGTTAACCCTTCTTCTTCTGGAGTTGATCAAGAAGTGTTCTTTTTTACCTCCCTCGAAACGCAGGGTTTCTTTTCGGTACCCGGACCAGTCTTAGGTTCCTTCCGTTGCCGTTTTCTCAGTCGGAATATGAAGTGTGCCAGTCCTCATTGGATTCTACGCGGCCCTGTCGATTCATTTCTATCGTTCTCTACATCAGGCCCGTCCTTGGCTCAACAGTTGAGAATCGTCTTGTGGTCTTCCCAAGCACCTTCTTAGCTGTTGGTGTAAAGTTATTCTTTCTGCGGCTTTGATCGGACTCGGAGGTTCTAGCAGACGCCCCCCTTCGGAAGTCGGATGGTATGCTTTCGAAGTCCCCAGCTCTTTTTTCTTTTAAATGAAATCCTCTTGGGGCCCCTGACGGTACAGCCTGTAATTCCCCTTTACGCACTATCACCTCGGGGCGGGCCTGGTGCCTGGATGATCGAGGTCTCTCCCTCCCCACGGTAGCTCTCTCCCCCCCCTGGTTGCCTTTAGGTATTTTATCAGGGTGTGTCCATGCATCAGTGCGAACCTGGCTGCTGTACTGCGATGCAAACTCATTTTCCGGGTCTTCGATGGTTTTCTTTCGACCCCCTCTCTTACAACGATCCTTCCTTTCCCAACCTCAGCCGTGCCGTTTTCGTTTAAGGGCCCTCGGGTTCAGAAATCGTCTTCCCTAGTCAAGGTCCCCAACCCCTTTTCACTGCGCCTCCTCCCTATCTAAGATCTTGATTTTTTGATGCCTCGGGCGGATCGTTGGATGTTTTGTGCGCAGCCACGAAACGTGGTTCCTTCCAGTCGGTCCAATTATTAGGTCACGAAGGTTGTTAGTTCCAGATTTTTTTTTTTCCCAGCGAGTGGTCTCCGGAAGACCGTTTTGCACCTCCCTTAGCTCATGTGCTTTCGTCCGCTTTGGGCCCGGCTTTTAGTACCTATCCCCCTCTTCCCCCCTTTTTGAACACTGATGAGGCCTTGTTTTTCCTTTTCTTTTTCTGATGAGCGAAACTCTGTGAATAAGAATGAGCAACATCCAGTCTCAATATTTCAGCGTTCCGTCGTATTCTCCTGATGAAAAGATGAAAAGAGCCGTCCGTCCACTGTTGGGTTTGAGGCGGACCAGGATTTTTCCTCACTTTTGTTAGACGTCTTCCCCCTCCCTCTACCCCTTCAAAGATCGCCCACCATCCTGGTTCCGCGGTCGCCCCTTCATCGATCGCCTAAACGTTGCCCGAGCCGAACTCGGCACTTTTTGATCCTATTCTTTTAGCACTCATTCACGAGGTTGAACGCCGAGGGAGTTCCTCAGAGTGTTAGAACCAGCTTAGTCGTGCGAGCCGGTCCCCTTCGTTAGGTGTCTTTTCCCGTTTCCCCCGGGGACTTTTTTCGGTCCTCCCCCCGTCTTTTTTTTCTAGGTCGACGTGTTCGAAAGGTGTGCAGCCCCTGCTTATTCGGATCAGCCTGGCGATGACCCCACTCACGGAGTGGTTTCGCCGAAGAGGGCGGCCCGTCCGGCGCCTCTCCGTCTCTGCTCCCTTTTCTACGGAGTATATAGCTTTTTTTTTCCTTCTTCCTTAGGTAGCTAGCGTCGGAATTTTTTCCTCCCTGCTGTTCCTCGCAAGGTAGCCCAGGCCCTCCCCCTTCCTGCACTTTCTTATGAGAATTTTTGTAAAGGTCTTTTCTTCCAATCCTAGCCTTCTCTACTTAGCGCTGGAGTACGGCTTCGGTTTTCAACCGTGAGGCCCGGACCCGGACCTTTTTTCTCTGGCGGGAAACCCCTATTAATTCAGCTCGTGGTAGTGGGCTTCCCTTTGGGTTTTGGGGGCCCGGTAAATTGGTGATTTTGTCCAATACAGATCTCCCATGTACCTTTCGTTTTCTCATGAGTTTCGGGCCCACCCTTTCTTGACCCACTACGCAGCCAGCGAGCGCAGATAAGCTTACCATTATTCCCCCCTCCCCACATCTTTCCTCTCCTCTTGTTTTTGTTGTATGTTTTTTTTTTTTCCTCTTTGTTTCTTTTTTCCTTTATCTTCCCTCTGAATTTTGTTTCTACATTTTAGGTTCGAGGCGGTGAGTTTTTCTTGCCTCATTTTCAGCTTCGTAATTCGTCTCCCTTTTTCAGGTCTGATCGGAGTTCTCCAGCTTCGGCTATCGCCCCGCACCGCCTATTGAGGTGAGCCGGTGCCATGCGGGCGTCTCTCCCGAGATTTTTTGACTCTCAATGTACCCAAAATCTTCCCTCCTCCAGTTCGTTCAGTCCCTAGGTAGGACATAAGAAATTTAAAATGTTTCCCTTCTATTTATACCTGCCATCGAGAAGAATGACGTTGGCGGTTTTTCCTTGGTCCTTTTTTCCCCCCTGATTTCCTTTTTTGTAATTAGAGTGGCCCTCTTTTCCTCCTTTCCCGAGTTTCTCTCGAGTATCGCTCTGGAAATAACCTCTTTTCCGTTCGGTTTTTGCCTCCCTCTGCAGTGCTTTTCTTTTGTGCCGTCCGGGTTCACTCCTTCTTGCTTCTCCAGCTGATAAGAGTATGAGACTTCTCAAACCTTTTTTCTCCGTCAATTCCCTTCCTGTGTTGCTATTTCCTTTGGTTTGACTCGAAGGCCTACTTGGGTTCCTACCTCCGCCTGCGGGTCACCGATCCTTTCGGTTCTCGGTTAATGGCCGACCTCCCCGACCCTGACTTGAAATATGTCCCGATTTCTTTTCTTTTCAACTCGTGGTCTTCCCCCGAAGTCGGATGACGGTTGAATGTGATGTCCCCTCCATTGCTGTGATTTCCCTTTCTTCTTTTCGATCACATTTTGCCCCGAGGGGGCGCCGAGATCATCTGAAAAAGACCCTGGACGCTGGTCTCTTGGACGGCGGCGAAAGTGGCAACGTCTGCCCTCACTGTTCTTTAGACATAGGTAAAGTAATAGTGGACTCTTTTATTCAACCCCATATTCAACCATATGTTCCCTCTTTCCCCTCTCGTTGTGAAACCCTATTTGTAGAGGACGATCCAGTTCCATCGACCACGGGCTGCGCGACTACTTTTCCGCTTCACTTCCTCGCCCATTTTTAATCTTGGTGAGAGAATTTCTCTTCGACCCGTTCGTTCCTCCGTGTGAATTCTCTGTTCCCGAGTCACCCATAAGCGATCGTCCTACTCGCGCCCAAACGTCCCTCCGCCAGAGGGAATTAGAGTTATTATCTCTTTTTTTTTTCCACCTTTTTTTTGTCCCAATTGCTTTCATGTAGGCTAGAGGAGAATGAACTCCCCTCCTCAAAATCGGTTGGTTTAATATTTCCCCCGAGGTGCCGGAGTGGCCTAGTTGAACCTTTTCCAGGGGTAGCCCCAAACCTTCTCCCTTAACCTGATGGTTACCTCCGTACTAGAAGAAATTTAGGAACTTTTTACCTGAGTTAAGGCCATAACGAACCCCCTTTCTTCCTTTTCTTAGGCCCCGAGCCGATAGAACGCTTTCAGATAGCCCTTTTCTCTTTTCTTCCCCATCCCCTTCCCCTACAAGCAGAGGGTAGGTCCTGACATAGTACGGTACAGGTACCCTTTCCCGGGGCTTCGAGGTTTTCCATTTCCGTTCTCCTCCAGCTGACCCCCGGATTCTGAGGAGAACAGCGCTACTACTATCTTCTGGCTCTGCTCTCCTCCCTTGTTCTCCGAGTCGGTCTATTTTTTATCACCTTACCCTCTTCTCCCCTTTTTAGTCATTTAGACAGGACCCTAATGCATGGGATGCCAATACAACTCCCCTTCTTCCCTCACTCCCCATTTCAAGCTGCGGAGTGTACACCCAGATCTAGGCCCCATCGATTCCCCACTGAAAGTGGAGGCGCCAGTCAGTTTAGGTCTCTGATCCGTGAGTTCCCCTCTCTACCCTGATGAGTTTTTTTTCTGAATGCTGCCCTGCTGAGCGCATGATATCCCTCTCCCTCCCCGTTCTTTCCGGAGTTCTCGCTGACAGTACCGGACAAATGGACCTCTGTGGGCTTTTTTTTTGGCCCTGACAACGGTTGGACGCGGAAACGGTCTCCCCCTCTCAACCGCTTTCCGCCGCAGGAACCTAGGCTACCGTCGCTACCCCCGTACTTTCTTAGCCGAGGCATAATCTTCCCCTTTCTCCCTTTCTTAGGCCGTTTAGGGTGTCCAATTAATTATCTCCTAGGTGCGCCATGACCTGACTCCCTTAGAGACCCCTGCGTCTCTCAAGACAATTCTCCCCACTCCTCTCCTCTCTTTTTTCCAACCCCGTGCTTCCGAGACGCGACGGGGCCGCGCCGCCGAGAAGTTGAAAGGCAGCCCGGCCAATTTTTTGTCGCCACTTTTCTCCTGAGCCTCCCTTCGTCCCCCTTGCAGGAGATGCCGTCCCTTGTCCGGCACTGGGTTCTACGGACCTTTTTTTTGGGTCGGATCCTCCGTTCATCCCTTTTCCTGATATCTTCTTTTCCCCCCTAACCCTGCTCGGCCTGTTTGGGTTAGCAACTTCCTACGTCAGCTACTTAAGTTATCCACGGCGCGATCCCGGGTTCAACACACCTTTTCGTTAGTCACAACGTTGCTGACCCACCCTTTTTTTCCTTCTTTTAAGAGGACGCAGCGGCGTCAGCCAACGATCGCTGTTTCTCGCGTTGCGCCGCTTGAACCTTTGAAATTCTGATTGATTTTTCCCCTCAGCGCCCCCCCCTTTCTTCCCCTGAATCTACCTTACGGAACGGAGGCGCCGCAGAGCAAAGTCGGAAGAAGTAGCTCTTTTTTGCTTTTCTCCGCTGATACTCTTTTTGCGTCTCCCTTTTTTCCGCCCTACCCTTTCCCCCTGCACTCCACGTCTCCGCGAAGAAGAATGCGGCACATGACCGATCTGGGGGTCAATGTGAGCGCGGATCAACCCTTTGTTTTGCCTTTCGTTGAAACCCCTAGCCTTTCTCGG
>Ga0179591_1365612_pt1 | contig 20349 bp, 26 predicted proteins | sample CZOMad2_1_08_16f_FD_182891 | JGI IMG/M metagenome (GOLD analysis project Ga0179591, IMG submission 182891) | Vadose zone soil fungal communities from Angelo Coast Range Reserve, California, USA - CZOMad2_1_08_16fungal (PacBio error correction) | ecosystem: Environmental > Terrestrial > Soil >... | reverse complement strand
CGTCTCAACTCCCATTTTAAGTGACGTCTTCCCTCTTCCCCCTTATCCATACCGATTCGTCCCCCCAGAAACTTCGTTTCTCTCCCCCCGACCAGCGTTGGTTTTTTTTTTCCTCTCGTTTTAGTATCTTACATATTTGCTACCCTTTCCCTTCCTGCGGGGTATTTCCCCACACCCTCCTTTCTTCCCCAAACTTTTGGACTTCTCTTTTTTTCTTAGGACTGTTCTCACCTTTCGTCATTTCCTGGCGGCCAGATCTTTCAACCTAATTGTTTTCTTTGCACCCTGAGAAAATAATACCCCCATTCTATTCCGGCCACCGGTCTTTATTTCCCCCGTTGTTTTTTATTCGTCCAATCCCCTTTTATGGGATTGTTAAGTCTCTTTGCTCATGTCTTTCCCCCCCTGTCCCCCCCACATCTCGTCAATATATTCCCGCCCATTCCCGACTAAAATGTTGAGTCGTTGGAATACTCCTTCCCCACCCCAAGAGGCGCCCTTTTTTTTAGAACTAGTTGTTTTTTCCATACCCCCACTCCTCTTTTAGTTTTTTGACCCATCTGTATTCCTAAGGACTCGTTGCCTCCCTCCCCCCGGCTTTCCCCCCCCGAATTCCTTTGCGCCTTCCCCACGCCCCCCCTACGGGTTTTCAATGATTCGATTCGTATACCTGATCTTAAGATCGGCCCCCTTTCTGCCCCCCTTCTATGCTGAGTAGGGCCCACATCACCGTCCCAGCAAACCCTTCCCCCCTATGGTCACTGGTGTGCCTATCTTGCCGGCCAAAAGATGTCTACAGTGAAACCACCTTCCTAGCGTATTTCTTTTTCGTTACCCGGTTATGACCCCCGCCGATCGTCCAGAGGCTCTGACATATATTTTTTTGACTCCCCCCCCCTGTTCCACCTGTTCTCGAGAAAACCCCGCCCCTCTATCCCTCTTGCATCCAGGTTTGGGTCTGTCCGACGTCCTGGTCATTATTTGTATCTTCCTCTCCTCCAAAAGGTCGTCTCCTTAAGTTGTCGCTTCCGGTTTTTAAGGGATTTTCTTCTTTTTGACGTTTTCCGGCGTAACTTCTTCTTCCCTTTAGAACTCTCCCATTTTGTTGTTGTTAATCCAACGCAGCTCCCCTCCCCTCAACGTACACCTTCTGTGGACTTACCTTGCATCTGCCTATTTTTTCCTGTTCCCGAACGTTAACCCCCCTACCGTCCACCCAGAAGCAGATTCCCCCCCTATTGGTTTTTTTTGAGTGTTTCCTGTCTTTTCGCTTTTTGTTAAATCTGGCCCGTCGATCTCATCATTCAGCTAAAAGAATTTTTGGATTCCCCCCTCATTCTTTTCGCTTCTGAGTTCGCCCCCAAAATGCCCCCCCTTTTTATCTTTTCGTTCTCCCTTTAAGGGTCTTATCAAGCTCCCCCCCTTGTCCTTCTTTAGCTTCCCAAGAACCACTTCCCCGCCTCTTTCTTTATCCAGGTAAGTGGGTGGAATCCCTCTTTTTCTTTAGGTGGAGTTTCCTTTCTCGATTTTTTGAGCCATTCGGTCCTTCCGGAGGTCCCCCAAGAGTGTGCTTGTCTATCCTCTTAGTTTCGCAGCCTTTCCCCCCCCCTTCTCCCGAGCGACGTTCCTCTTCTGGAAATGAATTATGTTGATTGGGATGGTTTTTTTTTGGCCGGCTTCCTGTTTCTGAACCTTCCCCAGTCTCGACGTGAAAGTCCTCGCACATTCTTTTGGACGATCGTGCGGGCTTTTAATATCCTCAAGTGAGAGGGTTGCTACACTATGGCCGTTTTTCGTGCTCTTACTTTGTTGGAATCAGCCAAAACCTTTTCCCCTAACCTCCCCCCGTATTCTCCCTTCCTGTAGTCCCCGCAATCCCTCGCTGTTGCTTTTTGCTTCCCGCTTTCTAGCCAAAAAATGTTGGCTCCTGAGCCCCTATGCCTCTTGCTGATTCCCCCCCAGGCCCCGTGGAGATACAACACAAGACTTTCCTTTTCCTACAAAAACCCTCCGCAGGAACCGATACCCGCTTCTCTACTTAATGCTTAGATGTTCTCTTCTTCTTCCCATACCCTGGGTTTTGATCACCTAGGATGTTTGGCTTCTTTCAGGTAGTCATCTCTAGGTTTTTTGTAAGAGGTTGTCTAGCCCTCCCCTTATTCGCAGAGAGGTTTGCTTGCCTTTTTTTCTTCCTTCTATCCTCGAAAAAGGTTCCTCTCCCGTACTTCCCCCTTCTGATGTTTTTGCCCTCTTACGGACGGACCCTAGCGCGCTTTTGAAGAGGGCTTCCCTTTTTTCCCAGCCTTTTTTCGAGTAAGGTGGTTTTCGTCTCGGGCCGTGTCAGGGCTCTGCTAAAATCCATTCCTCCTATGTCTCGCCCCATCCAGACGAAACGTGGAGTGGGTTTTCCACCAGAAAAAAAGACACCTCTCTTTCTTTTTTCCCCCCCCTTCTTTCTCTACCATGCGTTATTTTGTACCCCCTCTTCCCTGTTTCTCCTATATATCAAGCCTTCCCGATACGAAGATCTCTCATGGCCCCTTTTTCTTCCCTAAGCTGTCCGCTTCCCCTCGGACTTTACTATGGACGCTGGTCAAAATTGCCAGTCACCTTTCCGGTCGCACACCTTTCTTTCTGCTTTACCCCTTTTGCGTTTCCGTGATTGCCTGATGCTTATACTTTTATTTCAAGTTCTCGCCCTCTCCCGCGAGACAACCCCATTTTATTTCTATCCTCTCGACTTCGTGCTTGCCCAGAAGAGGCACCTTTCCTTGGTTACCCTCCTCGTTTAGCGTATTTCCGCACAGATATCATCCAAGTGTCCCCCGGCCTTCTGGACCAAACCCATTTTACTCTCCCCAGTTTTGATCCGGTTTCCCACTTCTGGCCTTTGAGTCGACGGTGCTTGGCTCCCTAGTGGGCAAAGGAACTTTTACCTTCCCGTTTAGAGAGGTGAATCCGACAGGTACTTTCCCTCTCCATTTTTCCCCTACACTCCCGCCGGACCCGATTTTTTCCTGTCTTTTGTTGCGATTCTTTTGGTTTAATAATAAGACAATCGCCTTCCGAACCCCTTTTTTTTTTTCCTCTCTTTCTTGGACATGAAGAGTGATCTTTCTTTTCCCCTCGATGAGTCCTCTTAACTTCCCTGAAAGAACTGCTTGATCCGCTTTTTGAGAGCCTTCAAGGCTTTGACCAATTTATTATTAAACCTTCCCAGTATCACGATCCTGTTAGTCCGGGGGTCTTGTCTCTAAAGTCCCTCCGGGCAAACCCCTCACCCCCTAGGTGGCGTTGACAGACTTTCCCTTTCCTTTCTTGCAGATGATTGAAGTTTGAAAGGGTCGATACTTCAGTATAGAGTCCCCTCCCTTCTCGTTCCTCCTGTTTAGTGGTGTTTCCCCTCCCTCTAGGGCGGATTATTAAGCAACCGAGCTGGATCTCCCTCTCGTTGTTGTTGATAGAGATCCCATCTTCTTCGCGCGGCTTTTGCGACCGTTGGCACACCTATCGCACCCGGTCTCTCCCCGTTCATCTGCTGACCATACTAGGCCAGTGCAACTGCACAGATTCCTCCTTGAGTCCTCTCGCCCTCCAGATATTTGTGGTTCATTGCTTCTCGGTCCTTGCTTTTCTTAATTTTATGTCCTGACCTTGTTCTTTCTTACTGTTTGGTGACCCCCTTGGTCGCCAAGTATCTTCATCTTTTCCCGGCACCTGCTGCTTCCTCCTTTCTTCCAGCTGGAACCATTAATGCTCATCGCCGTTCTTTCTGCAGACCCCTTCCTGTAATGATCTGCGGATCATGTCCTTCTTCCCTGAGTTCCGTTATTCTTCCCCCCCGCCCAAGGGATGAGCAGAATGTGAGTAGATTTCCGACAGCTCGGACTTTTGTTTCTCTTGTGCCCTGATCAGGACACATTGACCCTGCGGTCATCCCGCTCTTACTACGACACTGTTGGTGTTTTTTTTTCTGTCGTCCATTTTTTAAGCGGACGATCGGGCCCCTTTTTTCCTGAGTTACCCCTGTCTTTCAATGGTTCCCCTCCCCCCACTACCATGGGATATTCCTCCGGTGCTTAATAAAGAAGCTACACTTTTTCCGACATGTTCCCGCGAATTGGCCCCCATGGTTAAGTAGTATCCGCATCGTCCTCTTTCTCCTGAAACCCTTTCTATCCGGGTCTCTGGCTCTACCTTTTTCCCCTCTCCCATTAAGCCAAGCATCACTCGGCGTCATCCTTTTAGATCGCGACTCATAACTGCCTCCGAGAAGGGTCCAGAGACCGACCCCTTTTCTTACCATTTTTTTGACCAGTACTCCTCTTCTTACGTCCGATTACAGTACCCGGACTCATTTTGACTTCGGTCATATAGAAGCAACTGTCGCTTACATATTGGGCCCCGCAACTTTCATTTGCTTTGTTCAATCTTTTTTTTTCGCATCTAAAATCCGAATAGTGTAATCCTCTTACCCCTCCTGCCGCCCAATTTCGTATGGTCATAAGCACAGGTCCCTTGACGTCCGTAAGTGATGGAGTTTCCTGCGCCTCCCCACCGTCACGCGCGCCAAACCTTCCTCGGTTGAAAAGGCTTTGTCACTTCATCTTTCCCCCCCTTCCTAGGCCCTTGCCCTCTTTCCCATCTTGTTTTTCTTTTTCCTCATAAGCCTGGGAACCCTACCCTGAATATACTTTTCTCTTCGCCATTGCCTCCCAGGCACGTCCACATGACACCTCTATTGACCCAACCGGAGAGTAGCCGGACTCAACTCTCTCCCCTCGTTTTTGCGACTGCCTCCCTTTCTTGCGCCAATTCCAATGGAGATCCTTTCATGCCGAATATTTCTCAATGACGTCCATCAGAAGCTGTCCTCTAGTCTTTTGCACACTTCCCTACGTTGCGGTGACTTACCCTTTGGTAAAGGTTCTTTCGAACGTATAAGGCGAGCCGTTAATCCCGCATCTGCATTTTGCCGAGCCACCCCTGTCTTCTCAAGCTGTCAAATCCCCCCTCCCTCCGCGTCCCCCCTGTGATGCGTGTCTTTATACTAGCGGATGCGTTTGTGTGGGTGTTTGATCCCTAAGGTTTTGCGACCTATTTTCAAGAAAGTTATTTTTTATCTCCCGCCCCCATTAAATTGTATCCACTCCATTTTACCCCCCCCCCCCCCCCCCCCCCCCCCCCCCCCCCCAACCCCCCCCCCCACCCCCCCCCCCCCCCCCCCCCCCCCCCCCCCCCACCACCCCACCCCCCCCCCACCCCCCCCCCCCCCTCCCCCCCCCCCCCCCCCCCCACCCCCCCCCCCCCAACCCCACCCCCCCCCCCACCACCACCCCCCCCCCCCCCCCCCCCCCCCCCCCCTCCACCCCCCCCCCCCCCCCCCCCCCCCCCCCCCCCCCCCCCCCCCCCCCCCCCCCCCCCCCCCCCCCCCCCCCCCCCCTAAATCTAACGGCATCCTTCCGCCCTCGATAGTTAACCGTGAATCACCACCCCCCCCCTTCCCCAAAAATTTGCCTCATCTATCACTTTTACCCTTGTCTGCAACTAGCCCCGTTCCATCCTTTTCAGACCCACAGCACAGGCTCCCCCCCCCCCCCTCCCCCCAGGCCATGCTCGTTTTTCCCCTTCTCTTTGGGAGCCCTCCGTCTGCTACCGTATGCCTTCGGTTCATCCACTCTTTTGCGAGACGGAAATAATCTCTAACTTACCCTAGCTGCAAGACTTCTCACCCTTTCCCAAAATGCTCGGAGTCCGCCTTGTTCCTCCGATGGATAAAGGTGTCCCCGATTTGCATATCTGATGATTCTCAATCCCAGTTTTCTGTCGCCGAGTTGGGCGATCTTACCACGACAAGAGGCTTCTCCCCGTATCAGTGATGCCTGCACTCCCTCCATGACCTGCAATCCCGCTCTTTACATTCCACCCGACAGCCTCACCTTAAGGAGGCCGTTATTCAAGATCTTATTTCTGTTTCTACTTGGGCTATGTCCCAGACTTGACCGCGGAACTCTACCGGTACCCCCCGTCTCCGTGCGTAGTCCCTCGGTTTTTTTTTTTACCCCCCAACAATACGGTGCCTTTTGTCCCCGGACGACGTCTTCCTTACCCTCACCTAATTTAATTAAGTCCGAAGGCGTTGGCCTGCCACTGACTCCTTCCCCTAAGGTGCGGACAGACCAAACTTTATTAATTTTTTTTGTTGTTTTCGCATCAGGTAAAGTTGTTCTCCGCTATCCTCTGCGACCCCCCCCGGCCGCTTTTCCGTACCCCGAACTTCTCTCCATTCAGCGGGTCTTTCTTTCCGTTTTCTTTCGGACTCTGGCACATCACCCAGAGTTTCCGTGTTTGCTCTTCAATGCCTTGCATTGGATGGCGTCGGCAACTCCTTTTCCCCCATAATTTATCCTCCTGTTATCCCATCTCACGGTCGATACGCAAATGCGCCCAACGAGTTGTCTCTTCCGACGGCCTCCTTTTTTTATACGCGCTGTCAGCTTGCGGAGCCCGTCTTATTTTTCACGGGCCACCACCTTTCCTTTAAGCCAAATGTTGGGCGCATTTTTTTTATTAACTTCCCCTTTAGACAACCTTTTTCTCTTGCGCTATAGTTTCCACTCCTTGTTTACCTTTTGAAACCCCTTTCACACGATTCCTGTCCCCAATCCCCCAGTTGACATCCTCTACTCCTTTTTTACTAAGACCCTTTGTTTGAGCTAGACCCCCTGACCCTTCCTATTTTTTAATGATTATCTTTGCCTCTTTTCATTTTTGCCCCTCACCCAAGATTCTTTTCCCCACTCACTCGGCCGCGTCTACACTCCCACCTGTTTTGCCGAGGCCTTTAATGACCCTTCTGAGTCCCCATTGTGTGGAAGTTTTGCTGCGGATTTTTCCCTCCTTTGACAAGTTTCCGCCGTTCTTCGATCGACCTTTCCTGATCTTTCCCCCCACCCACGCCAGTTCGGCGCTTTCTACCTTCTTTCCTCCTTTTGCCAATTGCTATCGATTTCCTTCTCTTCCTGAGAAGATCGACCTGTCTTATATTATTGACTCTTCTTCCCCTTCTCCATACAAATCCTTATTTTCCTCAGCTCAGTCGGCCACTTTCCCCCAATAATTGATGTTTTTCCCATCCCCCCTATGGTGCCATTCAGGATGGAGTCCAGCTTCTTGAGCGATTTTTGCTTTTTTCCCGTTGAACCCAGCATATCGGTCTCTTATCTCATCCACCGATAAGGTGTTCGCCCCTTTTCCCGCCCTTTTCTTTTCCCCAGGTTATTTTTCTTGTTGAGTCAGTCACGTGATCTGATTTCAACCCAATGTCTCCCTCCTTTTCGTCTTTTGTCCCTCGTCTGGTGAAGATACGCGCATTCTTCTTTGTCCCCTTACCGTCTTGTGTCGGTAAGACAAACCTGCCTCTTACCCCCCCCGACGTGACCGCCATTTGTGGACCGTTCCGTCTTATCTTGTGCCCCCCCCGACAGTAAAACGCTCTTTACTTTTTCCCCTATCCTCCTCCTCGGGCTGTCGTAATTTACAAGAGCTTTCTTCTTCTAACTCTGGCTTTTTTTTTTTGCGGAACCGGTATCGCCGCCTGCTGACTGACTCTCTTTTTTTCAGATTAGGATTCCGCCACTCCCATTCTTGACAAATTCACAACATGGCGGAATTCTTTTCAGTATAGTTTTCAGCTCCAGTCGGACTTTCCGTCCCTTAAGCAGTACGTCCCACCTTCTGCCTAGCGATTTTTTTCCCCCTTCCATTTTTGTGAAGCCTTTCTTTATACTTAGAGATCCTTGATTCTCGTCCAATGGATGCAGGTCGATTATAAATAGTGTTGGATTCAGCCTTTTACCCTTTTCGAGCTTTTACAACTAGTATTCCCTCTGTTATGAGCCGTGCTGGTTTCCCTTCTTTTACTGTGCGAGTCCCTTTCCCATTTATAGTTCTCCACACTGCTTTTTTATTTAATCTTGCCCGCTACTCTGCGGTGAAAATACTATGATAGTTAGTGATGCCCTACCCTTCCCTGTAGGTCGGGATGCAACTTTAATCTGGCTTTCCCTATCATCAAAACGTGCTTAACCTTTTACATCAATTTTCATCTTTGAATATTTCTCATACTCCACGCTTCGCTCTTTTCTGAATGTCTCTTTTTTCACCTCTCGTTTTGTTTTTGCAGCCCTCATATAGCTTATTCCCACACAGACTTCTTTTAGAAGAGTCTTTATCTTTAATCCCGAATAATCACAACCTTCCTCTGCTTCCCACCCTTTCTCTGTCCTTAACCGATTGAATGTCATTATTGTTTTTTCCATCGGCTGTGTGGCCCCACTATTAGAAAGGGGTTTTTCTTGCGGTAATCCTGTTTACCCCACTTGGCGGTGTGTGATGTGGAGGGACTTTTCGTCCTCCTGTTGTGATTTAGTCATTTTTATATGTCCTGTTGCCTTGGGCTTTGCCTTCCTGAATCAACGAAGAAAGTCCCCTTATTTCTGCCGTTCCCCCTTACCACAATCCCTTTTTCCCCAGTCATGCCCTCAAATATTTTCGCTTACTTACATGACCCAAGCCCTTTTTCTCCCTGTTTTTTCTGATCTTTCGGGCGTGCAGGCTCCGACTCCCCCATCAAACTCTCATTTTTTTTGTGGTTTTTTGGATCATCTCACCCTCCGTAAACTTGTGGTGAGCTTCCGTCGGAAGTTGTCACGTGCCCACCCACCGAGTCCTATTCTTTTTGATGATGTACAAGTCTTTGATCGCCCCCGTCTCCCTTTTGCGGCCTTTCCGTCCTCTGTATGACATCCGCCTTCTAATGCTTTTCCGGATGCCAAGTTCTATATTAAGGTAAACCGGAGTCTCTCGTTGATCGTTCTCCTCGTCTTTTTTATGGCACGCTGAACTGACTCCCCATTTGGTTTCTTTTTCTCCCCGTTCTTTTGCTTTACCTTATCTTGCGCTCGCTTCGATTCTCTAGTTTTTACTTTTTTGGAAGTCCCGCCCTCTCTGACGAAAAAACCCCCCCAATTTGGCCGCGATGTTTGCGAATAGTCGAATTCTTTGAACTTCCTTGTAACCCTTTTCCCCGCTTTCATGCTCGACATATTTGTGCTCTGGTATTGCTTAATTTCACCCAGTTTACTTCTTTTTTTCTCACCACCCTTTTTACTACCCCTGGACTGCTCCGTCCCCTTGGCACTCGTCCTTTCTCGAACGGTGATATGGCCCCCCCGTCCATAGAGTTAACGCCATTACGGACCTTTGTTCCTTGTCCCGACGCTGTTACCTTCGCCGTTTCGCCGCACAATAATGATCCCTTTTTTAACCCTTCCTCCTTTGTACCTCTTATCTCATAAGTCCTGTTCCCTTGGGGTTTGGGTTGTCCCCCTCTCGATGGAACCGGTCATGCAACACCGTGTTGAACAAAGTAGGCAATTTTGACCTCCGTTGAGGTGACTGTTTATTCTATTGGTTTTCTTTTCTTTTTTTTTTACACGACCCCTTCTGCTCTCCTTGAGGACCCATTTGCTTCTGTACTATTTTAGGTTATCCCTTTCTCATCTTCTCCCGTCCCCATCACGATCAGTCCTTCTTTTTATCCAGCAACCCAGGTCCGCTTGAGTTAGTCCTGCACTGCCCTCACCGGTGATTCCCCGCGAACTCTCGGCTTCGGAAAGATCCTTCTTTCCTCCTATTTCTCAGAAGATAGATTTCCCCCCGCCTCCCTCCGACCTTTTTGCCCTCTCTTTGTTGTCAAAAGTTCCGATGCGGCGCGGCTTTCTCAATGATTTATCTTTCCTCTCCTCCTTGTTTTCTCTTATCCATCTTTTTCCTAATCCGCTCGCCCGTGGAACACTGCACCAGTCGGTCCCTCTCTCCCCGGGCTTGACGCTATCTGACGCTGAACGATATTTCCCGTGCCCCTTTCCCCGAATCCCGCAGTCGCACCTCACGCTATTGTGGTGAGGTCCCTTTGCGTCCGCTTCGGCTTTGATTTTCTGCGCAAGACCGCCCCGTAAGTGCATGCTTTTTTTCTTTTTTTACTCGCTTTTCCTGTCGTTTTCCAACATGCGGTCAGTTGTTGGTCCAAGGGCGGCCCTCCAGTTTTCTCACATGAGCTTCATCTTTAACGCCTTCCGCCTCCCTGTATATTTGTCTCCCTCTTTGTCGTTCTGACTTTTTCCTCGCGGATTTTATTCATTCCTTCCAGGGTCTGGAGCAACAGAAAATCGACCTATTTTTACCTGAGTTTAAGAAGCATGTTCTTTCTTGTCCCCCTGCTCCCCGTCTAGTCTGTCATGATCTCTTTTCCGATAACAAGGTTATTCCATTTCCCTAGTGGACGCTTCTTTCTTTATCGCAAGTCCTCCACGGGTACCTTTTAGTTTGTCCCTTCAAGTTTTGTGCCCGGAAGTGGTTATACAGTTTTTCCACACTTTTTCCCCCCTTGCTTGCTCGGTCAGCACCCTCGACGCTGGCGTCGTTCATTTCTGAAGTGTTACTTCTTCTCCCCCGAGTTGAATTTACCTATCGCCGAGAGCCACACATGTTTACGCTTTCCGTGGTGAGCCTGCAATTCCAGGAAGTGCATCTCGCCCGACGAAGCGATCGTCTAATTCACTGCCAACCCCCGCACAGAGGGTTTTTAGACGGAGTCCCTCCATTTCCTCGTTGCCATCGTACCCCCGATTGTACTTAGTAGCTTCCTTTTTCCCCTTCTTCGAAGTTTGCTGTGCATTCTCCTCTGATGGTCGCACATGTCCGTCATGTGGTTTTCAAAGCTCTTTTTTTCACTCGGTTGGGTCTGTCCCATCCCACCATCGTGTACCTTTTGTGTCCATTTCCCCGACTGATACTCTCAAGTTCGTTCTGCATCTAGAAACCCCCGATCCGAGTTCTTGGAGCAGGGTCCGCGCCTTCCCCCCCCCCCTTCCAGCGTGATAAACAATCCATCCTGCTGTTTAATAATCCGCTCCAGACTTCTAATTCCTTCCTTCATTGTGTAATGTTCCCGTTTTAAGCATCTCATTTTGTCCCCGCTGCTATTAAATGTTTTATGCTCCTCCCCCTTCACGTTGCATTACACGCGAGCCTACATCCCAATGTAGCTCCTTAGCAAGTCCCCTCTCGTCACCTCTCTTGGCCTTCTTTCCCTGATGACATTCTTTTCCCCGCCCCTGCGGTAAGCCCCCAGATCCTCTTTTTTCCCATTTCCCGATTTTACCATTCTCAGTTTCCAGCGATTTTTTAAGATGTCTCCTTTCTTTTTTTTTTTCATCGCTGTACATCTTGTTTTTACTTCGCCTTTGAGTATTTGGATAATATATATCATATGCTATACTCCACCCCCCCCTCCGCTTTGTGGATCGCCTCCCCTAATTCCATCTCACCTGACATATCCATTTCTTGAGTTTCTCTCTAGGATTTGAGGTTCGGTTTGGCCACCACGGTTTTTCCCCCTAAATGCCGATGTGTATCGCAGTACCCCAACCTCTCCCACGTAACCTCGGCTTCTCTCCTTCTACTTCCCCCTATTCAAGATTATTTGTTTCTACTACCCCATTTTTTTTCCGTTTGGGTGCACAAGCCCAAATGCCGGCACTCAATCAAAGACATCACAACTTGAATGTTGGTGCTCCCAAGTCGCGGAGGGTAAATTGGCTGCTCAACAACTGTGAATAGTTAAGCTCTGAATAAGAGTTCCCCCTTCCTCTACCGTCCCCCCCCCCACATCGTCGCCCCTTTAAAACTCCGAAGAACTACGCAGTCCCCCCCCCCCCTTGTCCTTCAACTCGCGGCGGCCCTCGGGATATGATAAGTACCAGTGCTAGCTTCTCCCCTATGAGATTCCGCGAGCACAATGGTGGCTTTGCCTTTCTTACTCAAGCTTAACACCCGCACGTCTCAAGCTGCCTTATATCCTGTCAAGATTGTCCCCTCTTCATAGCACTCACATTTCCGCGCCCCCTGACAGTCCCCGCAGGGTTTGATTTCATTCTTCATGATGTATTTTTCTTTACCTTTTGTCCCACTGCTGGTCAAGTCAGGAACTGCGTTTGCCCCAAGTGCCCTTTTTCCACGATACGGGGGTTTTCTTGTAGAGGCTTTTCTTTTTCATTCCTCCACAATACACCCCCCCCCCTGGTTTTCGCCCTGAGCACTACGACTAAGCGGTATTTACCTCACCTTCCAACCCGGACAGACAATTCCGATCAAGCGTTTCTTCTCGCCACACCTTGACGACTGACCCCCCCTAGGACGTTCCTGGACCGACCAGCAAACTGGCCAAGCTGTCTTTGTAGATTGCCTGTTCAGCGTCCTATTCGAGATCTTTCCTCGTCGGTTTTTTCACCTCCCCAGGACCAGGAATATACACTTCCCCTTCTTGGGGGGCATGGTCCTTTTCTTTTCGTTCGGATGCTCGCCTTCACTTTTTTCCACCCCCAGACGATCCCGTTCTTCTGACCCCCCCTTTTCCATTGTCCTTTGCTTCGAAAACTCCTTTTGCATTCACTTTTTACAGAGTTGTCGTTTTCTTTTATTCTCAACTTCCTCGCTTCCCCGTTTAGCCAACGTAGTTGTTTTCATCGAACCTCAGGTTAAGTTGTGGTGTCTCCTTTTTGTTTTCGTCTCGACCTTAGATCTTTCACGAGCTATTGTTTTGTTCTTATTCACCCCAACTCACGCATCCCCACATTGAGACGATGGTTGTATCTTCCCTTCCTTCCCAAAATTTCTTGATACTCCTTGTGTCTTGAAATGAAGTGTTTTTCAATTCTCCAATTGTTTCCACTTTTTCAATGCCAAACCCAGTTCTACTTTCTCCTTTTTGTAGAGAGATCCCGTACCCCTTTAATTTTCTTTCCTTCTTGAGTTTCTCGTTTTTCAACTCCCAGCTTACCTATATTTCTAGGTTCCGATCACTTTGACCGTTTTTCCATGGCCCGGCCAGACCCCTAATGCGCCCCACATGGTGTGCTTCGACTTTCCCAGGAACTCCGTTTACACTTAGCCTTCAGGTATTCCCTTCACCCCCAATCTCATTTTTCGGCCCAAAAATGAAACTACTGCCCGAGAGGTCAAGAACCCTTGATCTGAATGGAGATTTATCCTTGTTTACCTTAGATGCCTCGAATTTCCCTTTCTGCTTTTTCTTGAGCCCCTCCCACATACACGTTTGTCCTCGGGAAGAATTCACCTCTTCTGTTCCTGGTAGTTGCCCCCACGCTGTTCCCGTCACGCCATTCCCCCCCCCAGATCAGTAGTATGAGAGACGCCTGTCGTTGACAACTCCTCCTAGTGTATCTATGACCCCTCTTCAATCAACGTAGTTTATTCGCCCCTCCTTGACGCCATTCTTTCTCCAGGTTTGTCTGTCCGACGTCTGGTCAGGTCTTTCCGGTGCTATGTCGACCTCAGCCCAACGTTCGTTTCTTATCTCCGTTTTTTCGGATGTTCGGGTGTCCGCTTACCTCGTTCATAGCTGGTTCTAACGAGCGAACCCCTTCCTGTAGGTAAGGTGCCCCAAGCGTTCCCCGATAACTAAGACACCCTCCGGATTCGACTGTATCAGTGTTTCATCTTTCCGTCTGTTTTCAACTTTTTCCTTTCACCGCCCTTACCCTTAAAACAGAAGACTGCCGCTATAATAACTCTCCACTTCTTTAGGGCTTCGAGTTCTTTCACCATCGATTTATGCTATGTTAACTCGGACATTCCTGTTATAGAAAAGAAATCCTCGTTACCCCGTTTGTTCTCTTTGGTAGTACCACCTTCCCATTACCGCCCCACCAGCCACCTTGAGTCGCTCCTTTGAATCAGTATCGTGTCTGAAGATAACAAACATTTGTACATTTATACCACGTTCTACCCCTCCAAGTTTTGCCCCGCCTTATTTTTCTCCATTTAGTTGAATACTTCTTTCCTTATTTTTTGTCCTTGGTTATGTTTCGCGATTTCTGCCATCCCCCGGTATCCTGTCTGTCCCAGTGAAGAGCTTCACGATCTCATCCTGCCCAATGTCCCCTTTTTTTTTTCCTCCCCTAGCTAGACAGGAGACTTAAATGAATGTGGCTTTTATCATGTGATGAGGCGCTCCTTTGTCGGACCCTCCCACGTACCGGTCGATAGTGTATTGACGGATTATTTTCCGATGAGCGTTCCCTTCTGCCATAGTTTCTTCTAAGTGAGAGGAGTGTGACATGGTATGGCCTTGTAGGCCCAGTAATTTATTTTTATTCCCTATACCCTTATGTTTCAAACATCCCCCTCCCTGCCTCGCTCTGAGAGCCCCGCAACGCACCTTTCAGATGCAGTTGTTTTGGAAGTTTTTCTCCCCCGCCGCTTTCTACAAGATAGTTCTCTTCGCATCTTGACTTCGTTGCTCAAGGCCGCAACGAGTCTCCTCTTCTTAACACCTCTTGTATCTATTCACCCAAACGCCAGTGTCCCAACTCGCTGCTCCCTCTAATGTTCAGTCATTTTCTTACCCCTTAGGATGGCAAATCGTCGACGTGGTTTTTTTTTTCGTTCCTCAGTGTCCTCCGACATCCGACGTGGCGATTTTTTGAGGCTGGCCATTGATGATAGTTCTCCTTTTGAGTGCTTCCCCCGCATGATTGCCCTGGATTTGAGCATCTCCTCAACAGGTTTCAGGGTTTTTTAGCCCAAATTTTTTCCATATTGATGCCTTAAGGCCCACAATGAAGTACACTCGTCCATGCCTCCACCTCTTGCTAGGAGGGCTTCTTACCTCCCAATCCCTTTTTCCCCTCTTAACTGTTCTTCTTTTTTTCGCGCTTTGTGTTTTGCTTAGTTATGACACCGCGCTCCCCCAGCTGAGGGGACCTTTTTGCGATCCCCACTCCACAAAGTGTCTCGAGCCGGTAGAGGCCATCAAACATTAGTACACCCCTATTTTCTTTTTGAGCCGTAACACCATGACATATTTAGCACTTTCAGATTTTGCACCCATGACCTCTGCACCTGCTGACCTCTACTGAACCCCCTTCTTATCTAATCGATCCAGTGTAACGGACTCGTAACTAAGAACTTTAAGATCTCGGATTATTTTTTTCCAAGTTTCCATGACCTTTTCTGCTCTTCACCAGTATCATTCTTTCCCTTTCCTTCAGCAGATCGCTCGATTCTCTTACTCCCTTTGTACTCTTCTTTTCTCTTGGCCCTTGTTTTTCGCCACCTTCCTCCCTAGAACAAAATTGGGCGATAGCTTTTGCGAATCATTGAATTTTAAATCATGTCCCTTCAATAAGTTCCCCCTTTTTCGACAAATGGCTTTCAAAAGCCCCCGCCAGTTGAGTCTCACTTTTTACAGTAAAAGCTTCATCCCCCAAGTGGTATTCCCCCCCCCTTCCCCCCCCCACCTTTTTTCCCTTTTAGTACCCCGTCCCTTTTCCCGAACTGTCTTGCGTCGAACTTGGCTGGCTAAACTCTCCCTTTCTACCTCGTTTCTTTTGAATAAAGTTTAGTCTGTACCGCCCGTTCGTCACTTTCCCACTTTTTTTTCTCTCCCCTTTTCCCACACTCCTTCTTCGTGTTCTAACTATTATCCAATTTGTCCGTGATGTTTTTTTTCTTGCTTGTTGGCGTAAATCTCTCGTGCTGGGCCCGCAGCCTTCATGAACCCCCAGGCCCTCCCTCTTCTTGACTTCAGGTCCTTTATTTCTGTTTTTTTCACCCCCCCATCTTGTTTCTTCTTCTGGCCACATCTGGAAACGAAATGTTGAGCCGCCCCCTTTCGACCCCCCTGCGTTTCCAGTTGACTCAATTTTTCCCTTGCGATTTCCCCCCCTCTCTTCAGCTTACCTTTTTATCGTGTGTTTTCTGGTCTGGCGCTCAGCAAGCACGTCTGGTTTGCCTTCTAACCAAATACTTTTTCTTGTAAGCTCCCCATTGGTCTGTTTTAATATTTTCAGTTGATTGCGCCTCGTATCCCCTACTAAGATAGAGAATCCTTTCTCTCTCGATGTGCGAGTCGGTTGCCCCCATTTCGTGCGCGGCGCGGCTACCTGAACCAAGTCTGTATATCTCTCTTTTCACCCTTTGTTTTTTTGAGGATCCAGTAGTCTTTCGTCCTCTGCGTCCGACATCCCCCCTGTCCACACCTCTTCCCACCCCTGTCGGCGAGATCAGGGCAGAAATCTTCTCCTTCTGCTTAAATTATCGGCAGGTGCACTGCCTCATTTCCCTTTCCCTTCACCTCCGTTTTTCTCATCACTACACCGTATTTTTGTTTAGTGCATGATCAAGGCGGACCTTTCCTTGCGCGTCTTCCCCCCTTTGTTTTTTCCTTCAGCGTGATGTCCTTACTTTTATCGTGAGACAGGTCGCCGTAAAGTGTTCCGCTGAGCAACTTTTCAAGTCCTGGGCTCAAATTTTCTTCCAGGAGGGTCAGACCCGCGCTTCCTTCCGCGGATTTCCCCACATCCAGCCGCTCTTCTTTTTTCCGAAAGATTTGCTAGCCTCGGTTGTCCCCTTTCTTCGGGTTCCACCTCGTCGTATTTTGTGATGTACCCCCCGCACCTTCTGCCTGAGCAAAAAAGCCCCTCTTTGTCCCTAGTTTTCACCCCTCCCCGAAGATGTTTTACCTGCTCCGTCGATTTTGCCTCATGAGGGAAAAGAGACCTTTGCCGTCCAGTTACGACACGTGATACCGCGTCTGGTTCATTTTACATGTTTCGAAAGCTTTTTCCCCCGCCCGGTTTCTTTGACTCTCCTTGACAGTTGAAGAGCCGCGTACTTCCCTTGCTTGGCCAGTCCCTTGTTCCCCCATTCGTTAACTTTTCTGATATCCCCCCCCCTTTTTTTTGACTTTACCTCCTCTCCCTTGCGGCCTCTCCAGTGGTCAGCAGCCCTGGCCTTCTTCGTCAATGATTAGCAATTCTACCTCTTTCATCCCCTTCCCCAACCTGGTTGATAGAGGGCGCTGCTGACCTTGGCCCCCCCCCCCTCTTGAACCTTCCAGACGCCTCCGATTTTTTAATCTCCTCGAATCTTCGCTCCGACGATAATCCCCAGCAAGCCACTTAAAGAGCCAGAAAATGGATTTCTTCATTTCCTTGCGTGGCCAATTCGTACTATTAGAGGTTGAACGTTTCCGTACCGTTTTTATGTGACTTGCTATCTCGACCCCTCAGGCTGTTATATCTCCGTCGACGCTTCTGTCTATTTACATTGCTTATGCGTTCACTCCGTATCCTCTTTTTTGGACTTTTCTGTGGGGTGCGCATTAACTACACGAACTGGTCCATTTTTGTCTAATCCCTCCCCCCGATCCCCCCCCCCCTTGTTTCTTTATCGACCCCCCTGTCCCCTTCTCGAAGAGTCCCCTTTTGATTGGATCTTTGGTAATAGCATCCCATCCCTCACTGCTCAACCCCTTCACGAATTCTTTTTTCAGGGAACCGTCCAAGATTAGCCATTGCCCTTCGCATGTTTGACCCGTTCCTTCAGATTCCTGGTGCCACCTTACAGCTTCCCCTTTGGATGATGCCTCCATCCAGGCTGTACCGACATCTATCCTTGATCAATCCAATGCTCTTCTCGCCCATCAAAAGTTCCGCACCTTTCCTAGATTTGGTATGACACTTCTGTACATGACCCAAACCTCAAATGTGTCAGATGTGAAAAAGCCCCTTTTCCGCAGTCCCCCCGAATGAACTTTTTTTCCCCAGTTGTTCAGTATTCTCTCCCCCCTTTGAATTTTAGCGTTGTTGCGTTTGGTCTAATTCGCCCAGTTAAAAGTTAGTTTTTTAGACTCGTCTCCGTCGAGTACGTTTTGACTCTCCCCCCTCTCTGTCCATGTCGACTGTACCCAAGAGGTTGTATCCTCTACACCCCCCCCTTCCATGAAGAGAAGTTGAGGAGGTATGCTACGAGCGGCGGCGTGATTTCTTTTCTGCACTAGGGGCTTGCCTCAAGCCCTTTTTAAATATTCACTGGTATCGTCCAAGACCCCGGACCCTACTGAAGTTCAATTCCAGTAACTTTAATACGATCCTGTCCCCTCCAAGATGTCTTCCCAAGAGGACTCCTTTTCCTATCTCCCCCCCCATTGTACCCCCCCTTGTTTACATAACCGGCAACAGCGGCCACTCCCCCCAGACACCGTATTCCCTCCCTCTGAGTCCTCTCCTTTTCCCGTCTCTTTCTCACGGTACCAAGGGTTCGTTTTTTGATGACTCACCCCTGAGTGATCGTGCAGTCCTTTTATAAAATTTATCCTCAAGGATCTGCCTGTACCCATTTCATCAAGTAACCTTCCCCTTTCTCCTCACCCGGTCCCGCCTTCGCAAACCTGACTTTCTTTTCAACCCCCGGCTTTCCCTGCGGTACGCTTGATTCCAAAGTACATCTGCTTATCGCCTACTATTCCAACTTAATCTCCTCAGTTCTTGTTGCATGGAGTTTCCGACCTCCCACTACTCCTATTCGGCTTTTTTTCAAAGATAGGTCGTGACCACGTGATTTCCTCGAAGCCCTCTTTAAGATCAATCCAATCTTACGTCATCCGGTCATCCCCTAAAGAAGGGTCAGGCTCGTTCTACAGAAGCTTCTTTTCTCCCTGTTTAGGCATTTGCACCTTATGTCCATGATCATTCTTTCACGATCCAGCACGGTTCCTTTCAGGGGCGTCTGTTTTTTCGTCCTCTTTTGTACCCACAAAAAACCACCCTTTGTCTTTTTCTTTCTGACCAAAAGCCGACTGTCCTGCGTTACTCTCCCAACTACACCCCTTCCTCCCCCCAACGTTCAAGGATAGCCTAATTTGGCCTTATAGAATATCCCCCCCTTGACTTTTAACTTCACCCTTTTCTAAGGTCATTCAAGGAACCCTCCCCTGGTTCCCCTCTCAGTAGGAGACTCATTTCTCCTTTTTAGGAGATGTTCCCGAGATAATATGACCTCTTGAGGCTGCGTACAAGTTAAACAGGCAGAATTCCTCGTCTTTTTCCCCCGGGATCGTGGGTGTCTATATAGTTTCCTTTCTCATCTTTTAAACTTGCCCACAAGAAGGAGTTCCGTTGTGTTGTGGTGAGTTGCCGTTTAGAGAGGCCCTTCCTTGAATTGGTATTTTCTACACGCCCTTCCTCCGACTTCTCAGACTTCGATTTCAGATTCAGGTATCGGTTTATACGATCGCCACAGTTTCCGCTCCAACCTTCGTTTGCTTCAACCGCCGACCCGTTTCTTTTCATATGATTTTCGTCTCGAAGACCCTGTTTTGCTTGTGCTTTGAGTGGGCTTTAATTAGCAAATACTCCCTTTTTTTTGGGATGCCACCATGGGGCCCCCTGAACTCTGTTTTTTTTCTTTTCCGGCTTGTCACCATTTTCGGTCTCTATTTCCGATATTTAACCGCAAGTTCTTTTTTGCAACAAATATGAGGGTCAAAGCGCCCTGACAATTCCCCCGGCCACCCTTACTGTCTAATTATCCTTTGTTTTTTGTTGATCTTAGATCCCTGGAACCCTTCATTTGTGTTCTTTTGGGATCTCTTGACTCGGTTTCCCCGAAAAACCTTCTTTTTATCTTCCTGGAAGAATCTCTCCGAAAGTTTCCCAGCACTTCAGCAGAACCAGTCTTATCCCCCCCTGGTTAGCTTAGTTTTTCTATGACAACTGAAGCTCCGTGAAAGAGATCCCTCTGATCTCCCGTCCCCTCCCGCTTTGGCAACTTTTTTGGGTTGTGTGTTTTTTTTTTTTTTTTTTTTTTTTTTTGGGTTTTGGGGTGTTTTTTTTCTTTTTTTTTTTTTTTTTTTTTGACCCTACCCCTGCGTCGTCCTAAATTCTCGAAACCTTGCTTCGTGTAACCTGTCCCTCTTTGCAGATGACTTCTGAACTGATGAATGGAGTTTCTCGCCCCAAATTCCACGTATTGTCCATTTTTCCCCGACAGTTCAAAGCGAATAATGCTTTCCTGGTGGCATTGTAGCTTTGCCATGAGGCCGAGATCCCCACCAACGCTCCGTTCCGTTGATCTTGATTTTGTTTAGGATTTTTACTTTTTTTGGGGCCACCGCCTCTCTCGTGAAGGGATTTTGAAATTCTTAAACCGAAACAATCGACCGACCCCGCCCTGACCCGCCCCCATGTATATTTTTGTGTTCCGCCCGTCTAGGGTAAGTCCGAATTTTAGAGGCGAAAGCCACCGGCTTCTCTCCTTCCTTTCTCTTACAGGTTTTAGGGATGTGGGAATTCCTTCATTCTGTTCTTTGTCAAGCCCCTTGTATTGTTGTCTTCTTTGAAGTAAAACCCGACGTTCCAGTACCTCCCCTCCGGATCTTTAACGTCCCAGTATTCATTGAAGCTTTTGTTGTATGTCCCC
>Ga0179591_1315202_pt1 | contig 20351 bp, 16 predicted proteins | sample CZOMad2_1_08_16f_FD_182891 | JGI IMG/M metagenome (GOLD analysis project Ga0179591, IMG submission 182891) | Vadose zone soil fungal communities from Angelo Coast Range Reserve, California, USA - CZOMad2_1_08_16fungal (PacBio error correction) | ecosystem: Environmental > Terrestrial > Soil >... | reverse complement strand
CACGTTCTTGTATGTCTAGGTGATCCGCTTAATATTTTTGACTCTTTTTCTAAATTTAAGTAGTTTGCATAAGCCCCTTGAAGAGTCGAAGAGACGACCCCGAACCCCGGTATAGATCACATTGTAAGATTTCCGGATGATGACGTAGGGGGGTTTTGTTTTGTAAGACTGAATTCTCTGTGGGTGTTATAGATTAATGTTACTTGGTCTTTCTGTTCCTTTAGCTGTCGGTCTTCTTAACTCTTATGATACCAAAAGATACACTCTGTTATTTTTTATCCCCCGAGTTCCGACGAGTCTATCTACTTACCCAGCTGTCGGCCCTTGTAAGCAATAACCTTAAAGTGGGAGGGTTGACTCCCCCGTGGGTATAGTAAGGTTGTAGTGGTATTAAGCCGAGGTGTGTGAGGGAGCCCGTGATGTGTTTTTTTATCTGAGAAATCCTTATGCAGCTTTTACCTTCCTCCCTTAGTTTTTTTTCTTTAACCTACGTTCCAAAATGTCCGAGCGGCTTTTGTGGGCTCCGCTACTTGCGCTATTAAGGTTACGCGCTGTTGCCGGTGCGCTTTTCAAGCCCTATAGCTCCGTCTTATGAGAGACAAAGTTTTGCTGTTGAACTTGACTGACCTTGGTCCCTCCTTAGCATTGTTGGCTTGTGGGTTGCTCGTTGGTTGTATTCCCCTCAATTGCCCGTTTTTTTATGCTGATTGTATGTGTTCTGAACAAAGCCATTGTAAGTTCCCCCGTTGTGGCGTGTATATCCCCGCTTCATACTATTCGTTTCCCGCAAACCATCTTGTAATTTTTTTGTTTAGAGTGACCTGCCTCCCTCTTGGGATTTGCGATCGTGGATTAGGTCGCGTTTTTACAACGTTTGGCTGTCTTTATTTGTCCATTTGCCTTTCGTCGCTGTGCAAATGACAAGAGGTTTTTTTTGTCGAAGGCTTTTTCGGTCGGTTGCTTATGTTCCGCCTTTGGTTCCTTTTTATACTTTGTTACGGAATCAACCATGGGATGTCCTCTCCTTGTCCGGCAAATTTGTGTTACGCTTTGGTACGTTACCTCTCTTTTGACGATTCTGGTTTCGTAACTTCCCGTCCCTAAGTGTTTGGGAAGAGTCTCCCGTTCCTTAACTCTATGCACGCTAATTACGTTTTCAGACAGCGTGTGTCGTTGGATGAAAACCTGAATTATGAGCGTCGGAGTTATTGGGATTTTTTGTTCTGTTTTCGGTCCCCAAGGGCTTTTTCTGTGTCGTTACACTTTTTGGTTACTTCGGCTTGAAGATATCGTCTTCCCTTTCTTTTTTTCTCGGTTCCGGCCGGACGTCGCCGGGCCCGCTGACGACCCCAGTCTGCAATAAAAAAGGCGAACTCGGGACGGCGTCAACCGTGAAATAAAAGCAGCCGTACGAAGTATGTTGTCATTTTACTGGGTCTGAGGGATTTGTTTTCATTAGCTCTGGGTAATTGAAGCGCGCCGTCAGAATAAAAGTTCGCAGATGATTATCCTTCTCGCAAATGTGCGTTGCTCCGGTGGGCGGAGAGCATTCTTGGCACTTACTGGTATTTGGGTGTTTTTTCTCCACCAAGAAAGCTAATTCAGCTAGCCCCATTTCTTAGAAGAATGAAAGAACGGCGGACGCACCCCCCCACCATGACCACGTGCTCCCAGGTAAAGATTCTGGATTACTGAAGTTTTTGATCCGAAATGATTTTCCTCCCCCCTAGGTGCTTTTGTTACGTCAGTACCTTGTGGGTGTAACCGATGCCGTAGCTTCACGATACTGACAGTCACATCGGAGGTTCTTTTGTATGTATTTAGGCCCTTCTTTTGACAATTATCCGTCTCCCAGTAGTGTCTACCTGAAAAAATACCACTGATTTCCTTGACGTTGTTATCGACCAACTAACCTTCGAGTAGAGAAAGCGCCTCATTTGAAGTGTTTTTTAGTAGTTAGTAGAGAGACACCCTTTTGTTTTCGATTTTAGCACCCTGGCTGGCAATTTGTTCTGACTCGTGATTTGACTTTAAAGTCAAGGGATTGAGAAGTGGTACCCCGTTCCCGATTTCCCCTCAGAAGGAACGCGCTAGCTGATTAGCTGTCCATCGTTGTTGCCCGCCGCTCTCTCCGTGTCCCCGGCTCGTCGGTACCAGAGGGTGCCTCCTACAGCTGAGGTCTAGTTAGAGGAGTACCCGCGCTCTCCAGGTCTAGGACCCCCACCACCTTTCTGTGCCGCTGTTGTAGCTTCCACCAGGATCACTCACGTAATGTAGAAAGACAGGTCACTCCTTCTCCGGTAACCCGTTCTCGCTCAAGAGCTACGAGAGATGGGTCAAAGGCGTAAAATGGACCCAGTTTCGAACGGACTTGTGCCGTCGCATGAAGCTGTTTGTGGGATTTGCATTGTGAAGGCACCTTTCCCCGGCCTTGGCGGTGTCCGACGGGGTAGGCGGCGTAGTCGATTGGGTGGTGGCAGGCCGACCGGTCCTATGGCCCCCGGGGTGGTAGCCCTGCCGGTTTGAGCGCCAGTTGCGCGAGACCAGCAATGAATAGGTTCGCTCATGCGTGGCTGTGCGGTTTGGCGAAGTGTGTAAAGGATTGTCAGAGTAGAAGGGGGTTAAGTTAGAGGACAGATGAACGCGGGTGGAGGTTGAGGCGTACACCGGGGGCGTTGTTCTATTTGTTTCTTTCTGGTCATACTCATTGGTGAGGGGACCCTTCTGCTGTTAGGGTGTACACTGTGACTTTGCTAGGAGAAACCAACAGTGTGTGAGAGCGAGAAAGAGGCTGCGTGAATTCTTACATGATCTGCTCCGTCCACGATTGGCTGTCGTTTTAGAGCCTAAGAGGATAGTTTTTCATCTGGAGACCCCACCTATAAATGTTTGTGCTATCTTGCTAGGCCATCTCACAGTTTAAGCCGATTTCGTTAGGCGAATTCGTTTATGTGTGCCAACAATGACCACCCTTCGTTCCTTCTTTCATAGGTCCTTACATTGGAGGGCCTTGGGTTTTTAGCTTACCCCGGTTCTTCGTCTGCCTGATTCCGATGGCAATTCTCAAGATACTTGGGTTCGTTTTTTGCGCAATTCCTGTTCTTTTTGCACCTGGTTGGTTGCATCGACTTTCACTCGTGAGTCTTTGTGTAACTGACTGACATCTCAGTGAAGAGGTCTATCCTGCCTGACTCTCACAGCAGATACCTTCAGGCATTAATTTAAGTGGAATTCTTCGCTGTAACCACTGATAAACCAAGGCGATTCCCCCGATCTTACACGCGGTTTTCTTCTTGGCAGCTCCTAAGAGGGTTATATGGCCTCCCTAACTCTTGTCTTCTTTAAGCTGACTGGCCTGGGCTAATCGGATATCGTTGTCTTGTTCATTTCTCCATTGAGGATTGTCACCCCAATTTGATTTTTTGTTTTTAACTCGTAGGTAGCGAGGGGGTTCCTTTCCTGTAACTGAGGCTGACTGTTTTTCTTCTTTGCCGTTTGACAACATACCCGTCCGGTTTCAGGAGATTTTGAAATCTGTCGTCGCTGCGTCCTCATTGGTTTCTCTCATTTTCTCATTCCACGGACTTAAGCCATAATGTTGAGATTCTTGAAGTCCATCGTGTTGATCGGACTTTCCTTTGCCGTGACTTTTACAGCGTCCCTTCTCATTAACGGTAAAATTTTGTCCCTCCAAGATGTGACGTTACTTTTTCTGTGTTTGTTCTTAGGCCACTGACTCGGTCTGTTGACGTAGAAGGGACTTTGTCAGAGGTAACCCCCAGCTCGGTCTGAAGTTTGTAGGGAGAATATCCAGGTCTTGTTCTTCCACTGTATTCTTCCACCCCTTCGATTGATGCCCTTTCCGTGAGTACCGTCGGTTTTGACGAAGTTTGGTCTTTGAGGTAGTCCCAGGGTATTTTGCCATCTTCACTAGTCCTTTTTTCCTCTCACTCGACCTTTATATAAAGACTTCACCGATGCTGTTGAACTCAACTTTTTGTTTCTTTGTTCCACCGGTTCGTTGAATTCAAACTTTATAGACATGATGTTTGGGACTTTGTACCACCCTGGAGTTCACTGTTTCTGTCTCCCTGGATTTGCTCGAGTCGGGTACCTATTGGGTTACATGACTGTGACATATCTTTTTCGAACTTTGTCGCCCCTGATACCCTGTATAAGGTAAATTTGGTACCCCGGACAAGGGGACAATCCCCTCCCCGAGTTTTATCTTGCACATTGCACGCCTCCAGGCAATTTCCTGCAAGCGCTGAAAAGGGAGAGTTTTCGAAAATGCACTTTCCTGCTTTATTTTTTGGCGTAGTCCAATGCCCCCTATCGCGACGCCAGTCTTGTTATTCTTCTAACTGTCACCCCTTCGTCTTTTTACAATCTTCGGGTTTAAGAACCGGAAATGGATGAGCAGGTTAGGGAGGTCCTTATTGCGTCTGTTAACTGAGATTGCGGGGTGGCCGCCATCTACACTCGTTTCCTTGGTTTACCCTTTTTTTTCGGGTGTCCCTTCGGCTATTTAATTCCCCGAAGAATGGTGAGTAGCACCGGGGCCGCCCCCAATTGAGCCAGAGATGTTTTTTTGTGTCCACTCCCCAGATACGGATGTAGACCCAGTGCGGGGCTGAGAGTATTAGAGGACCCTATCTCCCCATTCCCGGGTGGTGGTATTATCATGGCTTTTTTTGTCCGCGCCCTGAGCGTTACCTGGTGGCTTGGTTCCCTCTTTAAAACCAGTTACCGTTATGTTCATGTTTTGGTCTTTTTTGGTTTCAACCGATGCTGCGTATATGTCCCCTTTCCTCGACTTTTTTTGTTTCGCGCACCCCCGAAGTCACTAGTGGACGCCCCTTCTACCTGATGGTCTGTGACGCCCATTGTCCTTAAGGCGGCGGGGTGGTCCCTTTGAGTGCTGCAGTAACTATTATGCCTTCAGGCCGTGGCGAATATATAGGGGTCGGTCCCTCCCTCTCACTTTTTTTTTATCGGGTTTTGATCCTGGGGATTGGCGTTGTAATGGCGATCAAGTATTGATCTTTGAACTCTCCTTTACGCGTTAACAACGGTAGTTCTTTTTCCCAAGATCTTCCACTTTATTGAGAAATTGTACTTTTAGATATGTGTTTGAATTAGTCCGAAGATACATGCTTACATAGTCCTGTTTCAGCCTAAGTTGGAGACCTCATCCCCTCTTTAATTAGTTTATGTTCCTGTTTTCCTCCTTTTGACCGATTACACGTAAGTTGAAGAGGTGCGTTGAATTCCAGTACCCCCCATTATTTCAGGTTATTAAGGATGTTCACAGGAGTTGTCCACTGTCCTTTTTTTTGGTTTCTCTTTACTGTTTAGAGCTTCCTCCCTGCTCTGTCCTTCGCGACATGCAGGTATATTGTTTGGAATTAGGAAAACTTTCAAATACCCCAATACTTGTCTCGTTCGGCGTCTTTCCGACTCCTCTTTCGGGACCACTGTCACCTCTACCGTGCAAAACAAGAAGCGCCGCGTGCTAGGGACAAGCGCGCTCCTCCCCGCGATACTTGCAATCCCCTATAGCGAAAAGATAGCCTTGGTGGCCGCCTTGCTCTCAGGTCTTCTCCCCCGAAGCCCCGCCGGTGATGACCACCATGACAGTCTGTCTTTTCACCCCTTGTCATGAACACCCCCCTTGGTAGGGATTTGGCTTGTTCTGCTTGAAGTACCTTGAGTGCACACCGGTCAACTAAGCCCTGAAAAAGAAGCTGCAGACTACACGTCACCTATTCGTTGTCATAACCACTCTGTCATGCTTGCACTCCGCCCCTCTATTCGTTGTGTCCCAGGCAAAAAGTGAATTGCGAGTGGCTCTTTCTCTTCCTTTTTTTCTCGGTAGCCCGGTCTTTGTTTCATCGCCAAAGGCCCCCTTACAAGTATCCCCGATTGGTATCTGTAACTTTAGAGAAGATAGGTACGGCCATTGTAGTGATAACGGAGATCCCTTACATTCTCTATAACCACTTAACCTTCCAGCATCTTCACGAGTTTCCCCCACTGATTGTGATGTTTATTTGGATCATTTTTTTCTTCGAACAAATTCAGGTAACCAGAAAGTCCTTCCTTCACCTCTAAGTCCTGTCAATGCTGATACATCCCAGTCTAGATGTACCAAATTGTTCCCCCTCCCTAAATACGAATCACACCTAGGCCATTTTCTTCTCGAGAAATTCCTTAAATTCAGCCCTCTGCCTATTGTGGCGGAAACAATTGTGTTTCTAGCAGTTTCACAAATACATTCGCGTCTTAGTGCTTGTTTTTTAAATAAGAAGTCGGAGCACTATTTCCAGTTTTCTCCTATGCGTTGTTGATGCTTCGCAAGCCGCCAGTTCTCCTTGAGCTGATTCATCTTTTTTTTTGGGTTCCCATTGCTGTTTTAAGATTTATTTATCTTTGCCTCTAATTTTTTCACTTGTTGTTATTCTCATTGTGTATTGTTGCCTCCCCCCTTACTAAAGACTTGGTGACTAATAGTCCTCCAATCAGTTTACCGATTTTTTTTTGTGGGTTTTTGCCTGGAGTTTTTTGGGGCCGGGATTTTGGGGGTGGGCTGGGTTCTCCTGTGTGGGGTGTTTTGGTCTTTGTTGTTTTTGTGTGGTTGGTTTTGGGGTGGGGGGGTTTTTTGTTTTTGGCGGGTGGGTGTTTTTTTTTTTTTTTATTTTTTTTTTTTGTTGGTTGGGGGGGGTGGGGGTGGGGGGGTTGGGGGGGGGGTTTAGGGTTTTTGGTTGGGTGGTGGTTTTGGGGGGGGTTGGGGTGGTTTTTGACGCTGAAGGTAGTACCGTGACTGTTTTACCTTCCCCCTTCACTATATCGTCCATCGGTGCATTCACTTTCTTGCGATCGTTCTGCCCCCCTTCCCAGTTAGAGTGGTAGGTCTCTACCTCTGGCGACTTACAGTCTCCAATGTGGTCCTGTTTTGAGCGAATGTCCGGGTCTTATTTTTACAGTTCACAGGAGGTTATGACGTGTAAATCGTATTTATCACTTGTCCCACCGCCCCCCCATTCACATACAGAATGTATTTAAACTCTCCGGCTTCTCGTGGTTTGAACTGGGATTTTTTGATTTCCTTGTTTTTTTATACTAAATGTTTTCTTCGTTCCTGACTGCTTTACGTCTCTTCTGTACGTCTTCTTTAGGACCCTATCAGATTCCCCATCCAATATAGCAACCCCTCTCCAGGCTTTTCTACATCCATGCCTTCGCCCATCAATTTTTTTCTTTGTGCTGCTGCTTTCGTCTTTTGTCCGAAGATCACTTCGATTAACTTGGAGCAGCACGTGTTTCTTTTTAGCTAAGACTGGGGGTGCCTTCATTTTTTTTCTCCTTTCCGTTTCGATCGTGGGGAGTATTGAAGTAGCGTTCTTTTGGCGTACCGCATGTCGATTTTGATCATCTCGATATGTTATGCCGATGCCCTGTTGGTTCGACGGAACGGCAGGAGGCCCTGTTCTCAGACTTCCCCGCTTTTGCCCTTTACCGAAGCCCCGCTCAGTCCAATTAATGCAAAGAGTAAAACGGCGACCATTCCGTGTTGGGAAGATAAGCCTTTTCGTCATTCAACGGATGCAGACCAGGGTTTGAGATGGTTTGTGTTTCTTTGATAGTCTTTTGTTTCTTCCCGCAGCGTTTTTCATCTCCTCTTATTTGTATACTTCGGGGACTTCCTCAACCCAGGGGGGTCAGTTCCTCTTTTTTTCGATACATCTAGTTTCATCTCTTTCAGGTTTTGGTTTGTCTCCTTTGTTTTTCCCTTCGCGTGCTTGGGAATAAGGATTTTTTTTCTAAGGAATGTTTCCAGGAGCAATGCCAGGCTCCCTCTGTAATCCCAGCGTTTCTCACTTCCTGGTAATGTTCGGTTACCCTATTAAGGCTCATTGACTGTAATCCCCCCTTTTCACTCCCCCCCCTCAGGAAAGTGTCCATCTTTTTTTTGTCTATTTTGATTTTTACCTCCCTTCCACGAGGAGGCGTCCTGGAGGGAACGCCGATGTATTAGATTTTGTCCTACGCGAAGAAGCTATTTGTGCTTTCTTGACCATTTTTTCCTTGCCTCCTCTTTCGACCCTTGGACTTCTTTTCAGCCCCCCCCCCCTCCATACTACACAGAGAAGCGATTGCCTAATGGTACGTGCACTTGCCCGGCCGACGAGTATGGTTTCTGGCTGTAAGAATGTCTCGCACGTGTCTTTCAGCGAATTTCCTTCTTTATCTTCCTCTCTCTTCGTTCCGTCATTTTCCTAGCTAACGGAGGTCCTACTTCCCTCCTTGGGGCGTAACAATTTTCTTTGGGGCCATATCAACCTTCCCTCGTTCTTGTTCTATGGCCCCTAAGACCCTCCTTGAGAAAACTCACGCAGGAAATGTTTTGGTTTTTTTTTTTTGTGACGCATTTTTTCCCGCCTATAAAAAATGAATTCTCACTTTCGCTTTCTCTCTTTTTCCCCCGTTCCATGACGAGACTAGTTGTAGGATATACTGCTGAAATTATTGCTTGTCATAGTTTCCAGGGTCCCGTACCTTCTTACTTGTCACTGTGTATTGGGACACTTATTGTCCGGCGGTTTAATGTTCCCCAATATTTTAGTAGGTTGTTTACTTGATGCATCCCCCGGTAACCCTCCTTAATCTTTTCCCCCCAGCCACTCCAGCGGACCTTTCTTTATAAAGAAGCAAGTTTTGTATCTTTGCCAAACGCCTGTGATATTTTTTGCCTTTCTGGTCCTGATTATCAGCCTTCTTGTATACTCGGCGGTGCCCTCGTTTAGCCGTTCTGTTGATCCCCTTCTTCCGGCTTAGCTAAGTCCGAGGTATAAGTCGTTTTCTCTGCCCCCCCCTCTTGCTTTTCACACTCCCCCCATTTCTCCTCGACTGATCGCCGCGCGGAAGAACCCCAAATTCTAACCCCCTATATGAAAGAGCCTTCATCCCGACAGAATGTCCTCAAGACCCTTTTGTCTCGTACGCTTGCCCTTGCCCCCCGTTAGGCAGTTTCGACATTGTTTCTTCTTCCTTAACCCAGCAAATGAGCCAAGTATGGAGTAGCTCTCCGTAAAGATACATTTTTGGGGAAATACTATCCTAGTGAAGGCTTCGCGTACCGTCTTTTCCGGTAAGATCCAACTCTTAACTATATTTTATAAAGTCTCGTAGGCTTAAACTAGGACGCTTTTACTGTCATTACTTAACATCCTCCTGCTCCTACTGTGACCCGTGTTTCCCTCCCGATGTATATGTGATCCGTGCAGACTCTTGATGGCATAATCTTAGGTTGGATCTTTCCGTCACCGTTTGAACCCCAAGCTTCATCAGAGAGATGCTTTCCGTAGTAGGTCTAAACATCTCGTATTTGTTCTTTTTACCAGGTGTTTTGTTTCGTGTGCCGTTTTATGATGTGTCCCTAGATCTTCTGCAATTTCGGGCGGGAACTTTAAGTGCTGACGTCTTATGCAGACATTTTCCCTTTAATGCTTTTTTTCGATCGCCTTTTTTCCTCTCCCTTTTGCTGATGTCTTTTTCGGTTCAGATGCTGACGTTCGTGCGTGCCCCGGGTGTAGCGTTGTTGTCGCCTCCCTTGTGACTCGTTATTTTTCTTCATCGTTTGCGACGACGTGTAATGTCCATTTCCTGGCGTTGCGTAGTTAACAAGGCCCTTCTTCTTCGTGCCCACGATGTGCTTTATAGATCTTTGTCCATTTTTTTGCGTGTTTTTGATAGAGATCCCGCTCTCCATATTTTATAGTTCTTATGGGATGCCATACTACCAAACTTAATTCCTTTATAGGCCTTTGTCACAATGAAAGGATGATTCGTTTTTTTTTCCGTTTTCCGTCAATGCCCCTGTCCTGGTTCCCTTTTTGCGCGCACAGCGTCGCCCCCCCAAAGCTCCATCCCTTTAATTTTCTGAATATAATCCTCCAGCATTTTCGAAAAGATACATATCTTTCCCCCCTCCCTCCCCATGTCTGATCATCAATTGCACGCATTCATATTGTGTCTCCTAATCTGAAAACGTATTGACCCTTCATCCCCTGGACCCCTGGTTATTATTAAAATCAAGCTTGCTATACGCTTGTCCCCCCCCGTATCGGTCTTCTCTATGGTTTCACAACGTTACGGCACATTAGTCCCTTTAGTACCGACCTTTTTACGCCTCGGTTTTCCTCACACCCCAACTTGAGACCAGGATTCATTCTGCCAACTCTTCCCCGTTTGAAATTTTTGTTCTGAGCCGCAACTCCCTCCCCCCCTCCCCCTCTTTCCTTCGTGAAGAAGCTATCTACGCAACCCGGACGAATTTTTCGTTTTCCCCCGATGTTTCCTGATGATTGCAAATACGCTATGTCATTAACTTCAGCCAGTCCTTCCCCACAAAAAGCAGTTTCATCGGGGGAGTCTCTGAGAGAAGCAGTTTCTGTCATTTGTTTTGGCTTTTCAAGCCCTCTGATGCGGAGAATTTTTAAGCGAGTATAAGCATAGGCCCCATGCCCTTTATTTTCTGCTGCTTTCTTAGTTCGAACGGGCTCGGGATCTTGTGAGGCATTGGTTTCGAGCTTTTAGTTCGTACATACTACTCTTTTGCCCTTTTATTACCCCCCTTGTGCGGGGAACAGAAGGACCACCATTGGTACCCCGGTCAAGACCTTTTTCCCTTTTTGATCCCAACAGATCTGCCCTTTTTTTTTTTCTCCTGTTCCGCCTTTAGATATCAACCTGCCGCGTTGCGTTCTTGCCATGCATTAATTAACACACTGCATGCGTTAGTGGATCTGTTTGTTCCACTCTTCGCTCTTTGGTTCTTTTTCTGGGTAAGGTTTTTTCTTTTCCGGTTCACTCCTTAATTACCATCGATTCTGGATGTTTCATCTGTATTATTTTCTTTTTTCACATCAACGCCGTTTTTGTTTAGCTCCTCTTCGTTATGAACAACGTCCCGCATAATTAGTGAATGGCTCCTTGGCCCGTCACCCTGTCGACTCCCTTCTCGGCTTAGGGAAGGAAGCGTAGACGACGCTTTGGATATGAGTCTATTTTGTCGCTTGCCGCTGTCACCGGCAACGGCCCATTTTTTTTGATGTGGATGTCTTTAGTGCTTGTCGGAGTTTTTGACGATACGGGATCATTTCGTCATGTGTTAATTTCTGCCCTGGCCCATGTTTAGTAAGGGTGAGAGCCCTCTCACAAGAACCCCTCTTTTTCGTATAAGTTCCTAACGTTCCCTCATTTGTCCTTTAATTCACCGGAGCCGTCGTGCCTCGGACTCATAATTCGCTTCAACTATTTTTCCCTTCTTCTAATTCGATGATTGAATCCCCTCAATTACCCCTGTTTGGTGTATCCGGCCCAAATTTTTCCCTCTTTTTCCCTTCGTCCTTTCCTTTAGTTGTTTCTTGCTTTGCATAATTTCCGTAATGTCTCTTGTGTCTGAGCAAGTGTCAGATGTTAAATCGCTTTAAAAGGGGGCCGTCGCTTCACTCACACTCAAATTTGTCTCTCTGAGGGTCTCAATTCTCCTTCAAGGCATTCCTCTTAGTGAAGCCGTCTTTGCCAAGTGTTTCGCCTTAACCCCTTCTTTTCTTTTTTTCTTTTTATTATTATTTCATTTGGTCTAGATTCTAATCGGAATCATTTCACGGTTGTTGCCAAGCCACCCCTAGTTATAACCCTGGTTTCCCCTCTCTGTCCTCTGTTACTCCCCCTCTCGTAGTCTTTTAGTCTAGTTCTTTCCCGGATACAACACCTTTTTTCCCAGGGTTTTTTTTCTTTCCAGGCGCCGACACCCCACACCTGGTAGCGCCCTTCCAAAAATACATTTTTGTGTTTTCCGGAACCCATTAGGGGTTTAATATATTGATCTGGCAAGCACCCTCCCTCTCTTTTTTTGATACATTACCCCTCTCTCCCCTCCTGGTAATAGAATGGGGGATTAGGAACGTAGTTCTACTCTCCACCATGTTATCTCACCATTTGTACTCTGGTGGGTGGCTTTTTCGGTCCTCCAGTCCTCCTTAGTATTCTGGTTCTTGGTTACTTGTTACCCTGTTTGAGTAATTATTGGGATCTTGTATCTAGACAGACGACTCTTGTGAGTGAAAGGGTAAGATGCACTATGAACCTATTCCCCTGTGTTTATGGTCGCCTCCGTCTGCCGGTCCGTCGGAAGAGTTTTCTAATGACCAAATACCCACTGAGCCTTGGTTATATTCCCCCTCTTTGGTCGCCTCACCTTCTCGCTTTCCTTCCCTGATCTGTTTACCCTTCCAGTCGAGCGTCTAGTGTTAAGAAGGTGTAGATGAGGGCCCCGCCAAGTGAGAAGCCCAAGCATGCTTCTTTTGGACCTTCCCTTGTTTTGTTACTACCCCCCGCTCGGAGAACTTGCTTGTTTATGAAATTCTGTCTTTAGACTTTCCTTTCCCGTCTAGGCTAAGAAGGATTTAGCCCTCCTCTGTTTCTTGCTGCGCCAGCGTAACTTCCCCGACGTAGTACTTTGATTACATCACTTTCCATATCCTGTGAAAGTACTTTCCAGCAAGTTATGGATTTACGCCTGTCAGGTTTCCTTCACCTATCGGCTCTTACGGTGACATCGCATCTACCCCCTCCGGTTTCCCTGTGTATTATAACCGTGGTATTTGTTAGCATACCTTTTGCCCCAAGTCTACATAGGCTTGCTGCCCCCTCATCCTCCACTCGAACGGTCGCGAATCTCTATCTGCCCGGTGTTCTGATAAAAGATGGTCGTCTTGTTTGCCTTTGCAGAGTGGCCTGGCGCTGAACCCAAATTTGATGCTTTCCCCCCCAGTTCCCGGACCTTTTGGCTTAATATGGCGCCAGCGGTTTAACAAGTGTGACCCTCCCCACGTGCTCTCCCTTCAAAGGACTGTGAAACAGCATCGCGGGTTAATTCCGCGGCTTTCTGTCCCCGTGAACTCCCTCACGCTCGGCCCTGGACATCGAGCGCCTCTCGGCTGGATTTGGTTCCGTCCATCTTTTTTTTATAAGGATTTCTTTTTTTTTTCTATCGCCTGAATTCATTTTAGCTGTTCCCTTTTTTGGCCGCAGTTACACTATTGTGCTGTTCTTCGAGGCGCGGTCCTAAAGTTTTAGTCGAAGCGTGTTTTTTATTTGGCGACTTTATCGGAGCATTCTTGGTTTTTTTCTTGGTGGTGTCCTTTGGAATTTTGGCTCATGATATCGGCTTCAGCCGGTACTCAGGAGAGGTTTCTTCCTAAACATCCAATTTGATTCTCTTTTTTAATAGCCTTGTGCCTTTCTGGTTCAGTCTGGGGCGGGTGGATTTGCTGGGTCTTGATTGTTCTTTATAAGACTTGTTTTTTTTTAAGCTGCCAATTTTTTTTTCATCCTTTATTCCTTAGGGGCGTCGTCGAGATAATCCTCTGGTCTGTTTTGAGTTAGGATAACATAGGCCCGGATTGCTACGGTCATCCTTAGCTACTCATGTGCTTGCCCAGTTCAAGAGATATAGTTTTGATTTCGACCTTATTTTTGTAGTTTTGGTTTCCAGCCGGGGCCTTAGAGTTTTCCCAGTGGTTGCATCCTTCCCCTGTACACATCGCCCCCCATACCCTCTATTCAGATGGAGCCATTTCAGGGTGGGTTTTTTGGTCCCTGAGAACAGGTAGCCAATTAGATAGTGCCTTCCTTGTGTCCTGATTTTGTCTCCGGTTTAACTTCTGCCCCCCAAATGTTACTTTTTTTCCTCCGCAGGTTTGACTTTAATCGTCCCCTCTCTCGGATTGCCTTCGCCTCCCTGACTGTCTTGGCCACCTCACTCATGGATTTTTTCTTTTATTTGTTGAAGGGGTTTAAAGCAGCGTTTTCCTGGAGCAAAGACATGATCGTCTCCATTCTCCCTCGTTTTACTTTTTACATTTTTTGCATGTATTACATATTGAGGGACTCAGAATGATGACCTTTTCCGAAGACCATTGGTTCTTATATTTCGGTATCCCAACATAAACTCTGCCGTGTACTACGCCCGTGTGCCATTCCTTTTCTCCGTTGCCCAATGATTGTTTTCTGTGCACGCCGACAGATGGTTCGCCGGTCCGTTGCCCACTTTCTTCCTGCCCCCCTCTTTTCTGGTGCGTTTTCAGGCTCCCCCGGAACGTCGTCACGTCTTGACGGGGTAGATACCCCTAGGGATTGTAGGCGTTGCATTGCCCAACTTTTTTCGCTAAGGTTTGGAGTATTTGGTGCTACCCCGACTTCCTTTGCATCGACCGCAGTCTCAAGTCCACCCTGTTAGTTTAGGATGTTTCTGGAACCAGGTACACCCTGGCGATTTCGCGCCCTATGGTACACAACAGTATACTACGTGATGATGCCGTCAACGACCCTGAGGCCCATCCCCCTTCGTTTTCCGGGGCTTTTTTGTTCTCCATCGTCCAAGGGAATTATTTTTCACCTATCCTTGGAGGAACACTCTTGGGCGCCGGTCTGGTCTCCCGTAATTTTTGTCGGTTTTCTTATTCTAGAACGATTTACCCTAGACATGATAGTGTTTTACCCTTACTAATCCACAGCCCCCCCGGGTCAATACACGGCAGCTGTTTTTTTTTTCATCGTCATTTCGCTGAAATATACATCAGCCGTACCTTTAATTTTTTTTTTTTTTGCCGCTGGGGGGCAGTCGCTATTCCTGAACCTTCCTCTCTCTCTAATTTTAGGGCATTCCTTGTTTTTTTTCCCGATGCTTCGATGTTTGTCGCTACTCTGTCTTTTTGGTTGTTCCCGTAGAATCTTCCACTTCCGTCTATTTTTAGAGGAAAATAAAGCCCGTTTAAATTCAAGGTTGTCCGCCAACCACTCCCCCCCCCTCACCCCGCTTCTTTCCGTCGATATATCATAAACCCTTCATTTACGGCATTATTTCGTTTCGGTGTTTCTTTTTCGATGTTCGTTTATAACATCGCGGCGTGTTTATGTCGCCTTTTCTTTTTTCGATACATTCCTTGTGTTGAGGCCAGGTATTAAAGTCGTACTTTTGTATGCACTATTGAAGCCGTGTTTTTTCTTCCCGATTGCCTTTTTTTTTTTCCCCTTGGCCGGCCAAACGGTTTTCCTTTCTGGGTCCGTGCCCTTTTTAAGATCAGTTGGGTAATTTTTGCCCTAGGAGTTGTATGTGACGAGTCTAGAGGCCAACAGTCGTCATCATTGTCCGCCATATGCCGTTGACCTATCAGAGCTGCGTGTATAACCGGGACCTTCTTTGTTATGGCGAAGGCGAGTTTTTCCCGTTAAACCCACGTTATGATTACAGCCTTCGGTTACCGTTTCTTTTTGCTTAGTCTCGATTTCTAGAGGCTCCCCTTGACGAAGTCTTGGAAGAAAGTTCCTCAGAGCCCCCTAGCCCGGTAAAACGTTCTTTTTTATAAAAACCGTTCTTCAGTTCCTCTTTATTTGGCTCATATGATGGGTGCTTCGGTTTTTCTCCTTTCCATGACGTCCCCCACCGATAACCCCTGCTTCTTCCCATCCTCAACGTTGAGAGGCCCGGTTTTAGGGCATTTTGTCCCCGTTCCTTGACTCTTTTTTGATGGTCGGTTCGCCCCCCATCCACTTAACTTAATTCTATCTTTGACGTGCTTATTGTGCATTTGTTTGATTAATCTGACGCATGTTTCTTTCCCCTCCCCCCTTTAAGAGCCCCCCCCTAGCCTCCGCATCTTCTTTCCTCTTTGTATTTTTTCGTTTCATTTGGGTTTTACCCCCTTGTCTTCCCCCCCATTAAGGTAATGTTTTTCCTTACGATTTTGTGTCAGAAGTTGTGCCGGTGCCCCTGTTAGTTGTCGTTTTTTTCCTTCAACTGATAAACTTATGTCCGTCATCCTAGTTCGCGCCGCCAGGAATATTGACTTTGCTCTTCGCAAATACCCCATTGGCGCGTCCTCTACCCGCATCCATTGTGTGTTTCTTGCTGTCCAAAGGTGCTCTACCCTTACACGGGTCTTAGGTTCCGCTCTCTCTTACTCCACAGCCTTTTACTTCGTCCCCCCCTTTTTTTCCAATTGATTCTAGGAGATGCCGTTTAGAGCTTTTCTTGGCCTTTGTTTGCCGCTTTTTTCTTTGCCGCTCACCAGTAGGGGCGTCATGCTAGTGCGCTGTTCCCGGGTGATGTTTCGTTCTTCGTCCGGTGACATAGCCCCGTTTCCCAGCAAGTGCAGAAACTTCACTTGGCCCGGTCCCTTCCGTCCCTCCGCCGTTGTTTTTTGTCCGTTTCTCTCCCATCCCCGCGCGTACAGAATTTCCCCCTGGGCAGTGAGAAGGCCTTTTTGCATGCGACACTTCCCTGTAGCCGTGTCCCGTGATGACTTTGGTTTTCATCTCTAGGCTTTTTCGGCCGAGTTCTCTCCCTCTTTTTCCCTCCCTCCCTTGTTTTTTTTTTCTCTAGAGTCTTCCGAGGACGCCGCGTTCCTTCTACCCAAGACACACCCTCCCCGGTTCTCGCGGGTTTTCTCTTGGACTTCCTTCTTCGATCTTTTTCGGCTTTTGAATCAGGGCTGTCGTGCTAGGTGCGATTACTCCATCCCCCCCCCTTTGGCTGTCCTCCATGCCGGGCCACTATTCCAGTGTATTAGTTTTCGTAAATGTCCCCTCTACTGAGTCGTTTTGTTTGTTTTTTTTTTCTTCGGACGTTGCTACTCCCCCCCCCCTCGACCCCCTTCCTCCGCCCCCCTCCCTGAAGGTGTACTCGTATAGTGAGCCACTTTTCCTTCTCAATCCGGCGGCCAAGCACTTTTTTCCACCAGTCTCAACGGGAATGCTCCCTTAGATTGAGAATTCTCAGATACCGTGGTTTTTTCTTCATATCTCCCATTTCACTTTCTTCTTTTTCTCCAGCTTCGGCCGCGTTGTGCGTTCGAAAACTGAGCTTTTTTTTCCTGCGACAAAACTCCTGATGATGTTCCTCCAGACCACTTTGTGTATAGACCATCCTTGTCTGTCTTTCTGCTCACTAGACTTGTCTTCCTTTAGTTTCCTCTTTTTTGAAGGGTGTGACCCCCTGAACCCGACCGACCGGAGGTCTATGAAACCTTTTACATGACGTCGTTATGGTTTCAGCCCGTAGAATCCCCCGTCAAGGGCCCCCTGTCCTCCCCCTGGAAGCGCTTTGTTTTCCTGAGTTGCGGCCGTGTTACTTTGATGGTATGTTGATCTTTCGTCTAATCCACTGGAAATCTTAGTGTAGGTTCGGGTGTTTTGCGGTCATGCCGGGAAAATTGTTTTTCGTGTAATTTACGTTACCACGTCCCCTCTTCCTGCTTACATTTCGACACTCCATTTGTGGAGGGACGACAGGTTTGTTAGTGACTGTTCCACACCGAAGATTGTTTTGGATTAGCCTCCCTCGTATTCCTCCCTGAGGACGTATGGGATTTTGCTTTCTTTTGTTTCGTTTTCAGCTGTTCTCCTCCTTCGTGGCTTGTACGAGCTTCCTACCTATTCCCGCTTCATCTTTTCCACAGAAGTCTGTGAACTCACCTAACAGTGCTTGTCCTCACCTTTGAATTTTTTATTTGGTTATTCCTTTTTTTCCTCAACCACGCGGCGCTCCCAATTCTTCGCGGAGCGAATCTTGCCCTACTTTTGGCTATCGACCCCCCTTTCGCATATTACCCTCCTTCAACTTTTCCTTCAAGATCTTTATGGAAACCTTTTTGTTATGGAAAGTGATCAACCTCCCTTGTTGCCCCCCGTCCCAAGCCGTTCAGAACAGGCCTCTTCCTCATCTCTGAAGTTAATGGGAGAGTCCTTGCTATTTTCGTAAATGAATTGCGTCCGTGAGCTTACATTCCACGATAGACCTCCCCCCCCCTCTGTTGTTTATACTCCGAAAGCTTGATATTAATCCCCTGGGCTCCGTGGCGTCGAGATTCACATGGGTTGCTGTTTGTCGTCCCCCCGTCTCGGTAAAGATATCTTTGTTTGGTTTGTCCTTGTGTCCCGTGCCATCCCCCCTTTTCGTGGTTTCATGGTTTTTTCTTTCTGAAACCCTAGATAGTAAATGTTCCTCTGACCCTCTCCGGACCGCCCCAGCCCTAATAGATTCATCGATCTTCTGGGGCATGCGCAATTCCTGTTCATCTTCCTCTTTCTCGCGTCGCGTTTACTCTTCCCTCCAGATTCCCTTGCGGCAGCACCTTCCTCTGCTTATGGGATGTTTTTTTTCTATACTGTCTTGTCCAACAAGGATTTATTGAGCCCCTCAGGCTTCGTTGGATGAAGAACCGAGTCTCTGATGTTTTCTCATGCCCTTTCTTGTTACGTGAGCCTCGCCCTTTCCTTCAAAGGTTTTTGTTGGAGTTGTCCGGAACTTGGTGAAGAATTCCTTTGATTTTTGAGAAACTCCACGACAGGCTTGGTTTTCTGTGTTGCTCTAGATCACGTGCGTAGAGTCTTTTTCATTTTGCTGGTGCGACCGAGAATTGGCTGATTCCGGTCCTACCTTACTCGAAATTATATTGGTTGCTTCGCCCCAGCATTTCGCGGATGATGGAGCGTAAGTGCGACTTTCTTTGAGATCTACGTGGAGAATGTACTCGCTCCCAGATAAGACCCTTCAGTTTCGGCATGTTTTGTTGTTTCCAGAGTCTTTTTGCCGCATGTAGGTGTTGTACGCTACCCCTAGTACCAGGACTCTCCACCCGTTGAGGAGTTCCACATGCGGCCGCCCATGCGAAGGAGTGTTACACCCTTTTTTTGCCCCCCGGCCTGTTTGTCTCTTGTGGGTTAGGTCCTTGAATGTCTCTTTCCTTGCTTGGGGCGTTTTTTCCGATCTCTTCGTGTGGAATTGGCCTTTCCCTTCTGTCGAGCATTGGCAGGCGCCCCCCCCGGCGTAAACCCTTTTTAGAGTCCGAACATCCCTCCAGCGTCTCCTCCTCATTTTCTTGCTTTAGTGCTTCGCGTTCCTTTGACTACTTGTGAGCATACTCCTCTCAAGCCCATTCTCGGAAAAGAAGGTTCCTTTGGCCTTGCCCTTGCATGATCTTTTCGAGAACAGCAGACCGCCACTCCCGCTCTGTTGGACCCTTATTCCAATTACCTGCGTTTCGTGGCTTCTGGTTGGTAGTCGTTTGGCCTGGAAGTATGACCCACGCGGTAAACGATGAAGACACATGACCTGATCCCCGCTGGCAATCCCCCACTTACAACAGGTTCTGTGTTTGACGAGGTCCTTCCCCCTCCTTAGTCCCCTCGTTTCACACCTCTTGAGGGAAGAAGCTTCCCGGCGCACTCGATTTGTGTGTTCGAGACCGAAGAGGAATCCGAGTGTCTCCAGAGTTGAGACTTACGCCCCATGCATCGCAGGCCTGCCATTCTCAAGCGGCTTTTCTTGATGTCGTTTGTAAGGCGTTGGTCTATATCAAGCCCTCAATCCTCCGCCCATCGCCCGTTTCTGTTGACAAGCGGGTCGCTTAAAAGCGTCTTGTAATCCAGTGTTTTTTAAAAGTCGGTTACCAGACGACTTGTCAGGGCACGATACTTTCCCCGTCTGATTTTTTCCCACCCCAACGCGCAGCGCCCCGTGCCTCGCCTTGAATCAACGAGCTCCGTCCCGCATGTCGACACTCGGTAAAAGCATTTCCTCGGTTGGCGTGCACCCCCCAATGAGGTTTGATCTCTCCCCCCCCTATCGTCTGCCGATTGTGGCAACTCCCCATGCAGGGACGACCGTGTGTTGCGACGATGCCGTTCTAGGGCACTTATACAGTCCTTCTCTTCTGCCCGCGCGTCTGTTGCCTTTGCTTTTGATGAGGTCACTCCTCTGTTGATGTTTCTGATTTGGGTCCCCCTTGGAGCCCCAAGGACGTTCGTTTCACCTCGGAATCAGTACATTCGTCCTGTGAACCTTCGCAAGTGTTGTGTCGCTTCCGTGTAATCTCATCATCTTCTCCGTTTGTGTTTCTTTCTGAATGGAGCATCTTTCTATTTCGACACACTTTGCACCGGGGAGTCCTGTTGATCCCAATGTTTCCGCTGGCGGTATTTTATGGCGCCTCTGCTCTCCTTGATCTGTGCAATTTACTTCACCTTTGCACATCCACTTCCCTTGTTTCCGTTCGGTGTTTTAATCTCCCTTTGTGACCGCACCCTTTTTGGACTCTGCGGGCATTCCTTCTGTCTGTCTACAAGCTGTATGCTTTTGCTGAACCCCGACCGTTCCCTCCCCCTCTCCGCAGAACATCCCCCTCTACGTTGTTTCAGTTCACCAGCCTTACCAGATTTTGTCTGCCTAAGTCTCCACACTTCTTTCCGACCCTTCTGATTTGGTTACGATCGTCTTTAAG